>JADHEF010000743.1_pt1 | contig 28217 bp, 25 predicted proteins | sample 8952391 | NCBI WGS metagenome assembly JADHEF01 (sample SAMN16124439, study PRJNA663245) | bioreactor sludge metagenome | isolation source: sludge (nitrite) | place: India:Bengaluru | collected 2019-02-28 | reverse complement strand
AAGTTTAAAAAAACAAAATTCCAGATGAGCATAATGGCTAAATAATCACTATTATTAAAACGGACAGGCTGATTATGATCAGATTATCAATCAGCCTGTTTTTTTATTTCTCAATTAACAACTTAAAAAAACCGCTTTTATTTAACAAACCTTTCTTTCAAAAAACTCTTCAGGGCACCATCCGAATTATCAATAACAACTGATTTTTTCTCAAGTTTCTGTATTTTTACCAGCTGTTCAGGAAGCGGCGGCATTTTGCCGGTTGCTTTTTCAACAATCTCGAGGAATTTGCCCGGGTGCGCTGTTGAAAGCGTTATAACCGCAGGATTGTCCTTTCTGCAGCACGGGCAGCTGCCTGATGAGCTTTTTAATTTTTTAATATATCTTTTTGCTGCTGTAATTCCCACCGCAGTGTGCGGATCAATAAAGCTTCCTGTCCTGTCATGGTATTCTTTTACCGCGCCTATTGTCTCCTCATCGCTAACCCATTCACCCTTGATAACTTTTCCCATCTTTTTTGCGTCATCCCCGAAAATATCCTTAAGCCTCTCAAAATTACTCGGGTTTCCCACGTCCATGGCGTTTGAATAAGTCAGCACCGAGGGGCGCGGCGAATATATGCCTGACTCAAGGTATTCAGGCACTTCCTTGTTTAGGTTTGTCGCTGCAATAAACTCTTTTACATTAAGTCCCCATTGTGCCGCAAGCACGCCCGCGGTAAGGTTCCCGAAGTTGCCGCTGGGAACGCAGAAGACAAACTCGTTATAACGCTTTTTTAGCTGGTTGACTGCGTAAACATAGTAGAAGGACTGAGGAAAAAGCCTGCCAAGATTAATTGAATTTGCAGAGGTAAGGGGAAGTTCTGCAAGCTCCCTGCATACAAAAGCCTCTTTTACCATCCTCTGGCAGTCGTCAAATGATCCTTTAACCTCAAGGGCTGTGACATTTCCGCCAAGCGTTGTAAGCTGTTTTTCCTGGAGGGGGCTGACCCTTCCCGAGGGATAGAGAATTACAACCTCGATATTTTTTCTGTTGTGAAATGCCTGCGCGACAGCGCTGCCTGTATCACCTGATGTTGCAGTGAGTATAACAGCCTTTCGCTCATCCCCTGTGAGGAATTCCTCCATCGACGCGGCGAGGAATGAGGCCCCGAAATCCTTGAAAGCGCATGACGGCCCATGGTAAAGCTCAAGTATGTGAATGTCGTCTCCCGCGGCGGTGATTTCAGGCTTGAATGTAAAGGCCTTTTTGCATATATTTGCCACCCTTTCCGGAGAGAGGTCGTCTTTCAGGATTTCTGCTGCCAGCATTGATGAAGAGTCGACAAAAGAGGTTTTCTCATCCATCGATGCAAACATTGCAGAAAGATCAGGTTTTTCAGCCGGGTTGAACAGGCCTCCGTCAGGAGAAAGACCCTGAAATACCGCTTCCCTGAAGCTTACCAGTCTGTTTTTGTTTCTTGTGCTGTAAAATTTCATAATAAGACCCCTTATTTTCCCAAAAAGGATTTGTGAATCACATTTATGGCTTTAACTGATTCTTCCTTTTTTATTACAAATGAAATATTTCTTTCTGATGACCCCTGTGCAATAGCAAGGACGTTTATGTTGTTTTCCCCAAGTGTGCTGAAAAGTTTTCCCGCGATTCCGGGCGTTCCCCGCATGTTTTCACCTATTATCGCTATTATCTCAAGGTTTTCAGTAAGCTCAAACTGCTGTATTATTTTTGATTCAATTTCATCCTCAAGGTTTTCCTTCATGAGGGCAAGGGCTTTTTTTGAATCATCTTCTGTACACACAATACAGATAGTGTGTTCTGATGATGCCTGGGAGATCATGATTACATTTATTTCATGTTTCGCCAGGACCTCAAAAACCCTTGCTGCGAAACCTGGATGGCCGATCATTCCGCCGCCGACTATATTGATGATGGAGACATTATTAATGCTTGCTATTCCAGTGATGGGCCTGTTATGAGGTTTGGGTTTTTTTATGATCATTGTACCGGGAGCAGATACATTTAATGTGTTTTTTATGCATATAGGTATCTCCTTGTCCACAGCAGGAATCATTGTATAGGGGTGTATTACCTTTGCGCCAAAATAGGAAAGCTCCATTGCCTCTTCAACGCTTATCTCCGGCACTACAAACGCTGTTTTTACAAGCCGTGGATCGGCACTTAAAACCCCGTCAACATCAGTCCATATCTCAATAATGTCCGCCCCTATGCCGGCAGCTATGATTGATGAGGTAAAATCTGAGCCGTTTCGCCCAAGTGTTGTGGTAGACCCATCTTCTGCAGAGGCGATAAACCCTGTAATGACAGGTATTCCTGTGGTTTTTGAGAGCCTTTCCCTGATATTCCTGTAGGTTTCCTCGTATTTTACAGTCGCCCTTGTGTACTGTTTGTTGGTTTTTATTATTTCCCTGGAATCAATATATTCCGCTTTCTGGCCCGTTGACTGCATATATGACGCGATCAGGAAGTTATTAAGGCGTTCTCCAAAGCTTGCGACAAGGTCAAGGCTTCTCAGAGAACATTCTTTTACCAGCTCTATTCCCCTGAGTATATTTTTAAGCTCTTCCAGCATCTCGTCGATCTGTTTCATCACGATATCCGCATTGCTTCCCTGTATCAGTTCGTAAACCGCTTTTTTCTGCCTTTCCTGAATTATTGCTATATTTTCCGAATAGCTGCTGTCGCCCCTGGAGGCTGTCTTTGAAGAGTTAATCAAAAGGTCTGTTATCCCTTTCATGGCTGAAAAAACTACTGCTACTTTTGATGTTTTGTTTTCCCCGATTACGATCGAACATACATGTTTTATTCTTTCGGCATCCTGAACAGAACTTCCACCGAATTTCATTACCTTGATCATTGTGAATTCCTCATCTGTTTTGTTGCATTTAATACCATATATATCATTTTACAGCTATTTAAATAAGGGTTTTCTGCCTGTTATTGTAATTTCTGAAGCAATCCACTGAAGAAAAAAAACAGGAAGAAAAAAAAGTGTTACTAAATTGCGTTATTGCAGTATATTTTGATATAACAATATCCGGACGTATTTTGTGTTTATTAAACAGTTATGCTTTATGCTGCTGCTTCAGGCAGGAAAATAATTGCCGGGGGAAAGAACTATTTTCCCGTAAGTGACGGCAAAAAGATTACATACATTGCAGGTGATTTTAATAATGACAGCTACCCGGAGTTTTATCTTCTTTTTTCGGAAGGCATTTCCGAAAAGGATGTTTCAAGAGATATTGTCACTGATATCAGGAACATTTATCAGGAAGATGTCGGGCTCAGGCGGTATCTTCTTGCAGTGTATTCCTATTCCGGGAATACGTTCAGGCAGACAGGATACATAATGCTGGGAGGCAAGGGAGCTTTCAGTTTTATTGCCAGTGAAACAATAGACAGGAACAGGGATATCTCAGCCATTTCCGCGGGTTTTGTAACAAGCGAGGGTTTTTTTGAGGAACTGATAATTTTTGATAATACGGGTAAATATTCTGTAACAGGGATACGCAACACCCTTTCAGATTCAACAAGGAAGGATGATATTGATAATGACGGGGTTCTTGACCTTGTGAGATATGAACAGGTATTTGTTGACGGTTCAGGTGCCGAGACTTTTATAACATGGCTCAAGTTTGACGGGAGAAGATATCTGCCTGTCAAAACAGTGAATACAGTAAAGGACCTGCGTCTTTTCCTTGAAAAAGCGGAACTTTACCTTGAAGCGCGGGAGACCGCCCCTTTTATCGAAAATTCAATATCCCCATCTGTGCTTCTCAACCTTAAGGCCGCGGGAATCACAGGAGGCGGTATTCTCCAGAGGATTTTTTATCCTGTGAAAAGGGAAAATGCCGCATCTGCCGATATCAATGCGCTGCTTTCAGAAAAGCAAGGGGTTGATTTTATTTTTCCCGAGATACTTGAAAATCCTTTCAGAATGGAACGGGACAATTATTACAGTTTTACCACACATGTGAGAGTCCTGCTCAAAGGCGCCTCTGCTGATGATAACAGCGCCTTAAACGGGGACAGTTCTCCGGATTCCAGCGCAAAGGCAGCGCCGGATGGAACAATTCAGGCTGCCGAAAGCGAGGCAATATACCTTGTCAGGATTTATATGGCTCCAAATCCTTTTACAGCAAGAAGGTATTACTTCTTTGTTAATTGAAGAAGGTTTTTCTCCTTGCCTATTTAAGTAAGATTTGTACTTTGTGTACCTGTAATTGACAACTGAACTTTAAATATGTAAAGTCAGGATATATGTGCAGATACCATGTAGATGGCTCTTTTCCGATCAAGGGGCGAATAAAAGCCAGCGGAAACAAAAACGCGGCACTGCCGTGTATAGCCGCAGCCCTGCTTTCGGATGACGGGGAGGTTATTCTTGAAAACCTGCCTGAAATCGAAGATGTGGCTGTAATGCTCTCAATTGCCTCTAAACTTGGGGCAGTAGTAAAAAAAATCAAACCCAATGAATATTCAATTTCACCTCTTAACATAAAATCAGAGATTCCGCTTGAGGAGGCGAAGGCTGTCCGCGCATCCATCCTTTTCGCCGGGCCGCTTCTGGCAAGGACAGGAAAAGCTGTTTTCCCGCCTCCGGGTGGCGATGTTATTGGAAGGCGGCGCCTTGATACCCACTTTCTTGCCTTTTCAGAGCTTGGAGCAAGAATAGAAGTGGACGGGGTTTTCAAGCTGACAGCCAACAAGCTGGTGGGTGTCGATCTTTTTCTCGACGAAGCATCGGTTACTGCCACTGAAAACGCGATCATGGCCTCTGTCCTTGCTGAAGGCAGTACAACTATCCAGAATGCTGCTTCAGAGCCGCATGTTCAGGACCTGTGCAGGATGCTTGTTTCAATGGGGGCAAAAATAACCGGAATAGGTTCCAATATCCTTTTTATTGAAGGCGTCAAAAAACTTTCAGGTACAAGGTTTAGGATTGGATCTGATCTTATAGAAGTTGGCTCCTTTATAGGGCTCGCGGCTGTGACAAGGGGGGAGCTTGAGATTGAAGGAGCTGTCTCTTCAGACCTGAGAATGACAAAGATCGCTTTTGCAAAGCTTGGGATACACTGGGAAACTGAAGGTTCTGTCATAAGAATCAGTCCCGGGCAGCAGATGAAGGTTGTCCCTGACCTAGGTGGACAGATCCCGTCAATTGATGATGCTCCGTGGCCTGGTTTCCCGCCTGATCTTACAAGTATCATAACTGTTGTCGCAACACAGGCAGAAGGGACTGTCCTCATTCATGAGAAAATGTTTGAATCAAGGATGTTCTTTGTGGACAAGCTGATAGGGATGGGCGCCAGGATCATCCTCTGCGATCCACACAGGGCTGTTGTGAGCGGCCCCTGCCGGCTTAAGGGAAGCGAGCTGGTTTCCCCTGACATAAGGGCAGGAATGGCGATGCTGATTGCGTCCCTGTGCGCCGAAGGGAAAAGCGAAATCAAGAATGTTTACCAGATTGAAAGAGGGTATGAAAACCTTGTTTCAAGGCTAAAGCAACTTGGCGCGCGGATAGAAAAGAAAAGCGCCCTTTCCTGATTTTTTAAAGGGATCACTCTTCCCTTAACAGTGAAGCTGCTTTTTTGACAGTAAAGACAAGAATACCTGCGGTTTCGGCAAGTGTTATGACTGCGTAAAGGATGCCGGCCCGCACTATGCCAGCTTCTCCTATAAAAATTGAGATAATACCGCCTTTAAGGTAGATAATGCTGTTTTCAAGCAGATAAACCGAAAAAACAACGAAAGGCAGAATCAGAAGAGAAGTATAGCTCTTTCCGCGGCTTCTTTTAAGGAATGAAATACCTGCTGCCATGACCGCGAGCAGGACAATAATAAAATTAAAAAACCTGATAAAGCGGAGAAACAGTGTCTCTGCGGGTGTGTTTTTTCCTGCCCCGATTGATGAAAGCATGGAGAGGTTTTCAGCGAGGAAAGGGGTCTTTATTTTTTCAAGCCTGGTATCCTCTTTCCCTGTATAAAGAAGCGCTTCGTAGGGTATGTTCAGTTTTACGGATGATATATCATCGCTGTCCGTGCCTGTTATTATATCAGGGAGAAAAAGCAGCCTGGATTCTTTTCCGATACATCTCATGTTAAGGGTATCTCCAATAGCTTTTCCATACAGGGAATGCAGGTGGCCTGTAATTTTACCAGCGTCGGAAAACCTGATTATATCAATATCAAAAAAGTAAACACTTTCGCCCGAATAAACAATCTTTTCGGCAAGTATCAGCTCTTTTTCTGATTTTTCAGACCTGTTGACAAAAGCGATACCTGTCTTTCCGGGGGCGAAGTAGTATTCCCTTATTTCCTCATAGAAAAATGAAATATCAGAAAGAAGTGAAAACAGCTTTTCCCCGAGAGAAGCGAGCTCTGTATCGCGGCTGAATTCACCTGAAAGCTGGTGAAATTTATAATATGCATTATGGAAATCCCCTCCGGTGATAAGACCAGTGATTTCAACCTTCCCGTCATATAGCCTTTCTTCCCTGCTTTTATCAGGGGTATACCCTGAAAGTTTTTCGGATGCGCTTCTGACAAGTTTCAGCGCTTTTGACTTGCTGCTTCTGAAGTGTCCGGCCATCTGTCCGTAATATACCGCTGATGAAAAATCACCTTTTTTATAATAATTTTCGGCAATTCTGAACAGCTTTTCTCCTGTAAGAAAATCCTCCGAGATATTCCTGTAAAAACCCGGATCCTTACTCTCCTCTGATTTTCCGCTGCCAGGCAGCGCAATCTTGATATCATTTTTAATATCAACAGCTGTCTTGTTTTCAGGGTCGATGTAAAGATAGAGATCAGCGAAAGAGAGGGCTTCCTCAAGCCTGCCAGCCTCAAAATTCCTTGCAGCTTCCTTTATGTAGAAAGAGCCTGATTTTGAAAGCTCCTCAAGCCATTCTTTTTTCTCTATCAAACCCGGTTCTGCAAAAAAAACCAGCATGAAGTAAATCATTGCTGAAGGAATAGATGCTGAAAACATCGTAAAGACCAGTGACTCGCCGCTTCTGGGTTCTTTCCTGCTTCCCGTGCTCTTGTCTGTCAGAATCAGCAGAATGAAAAAAGTGCCCGCTGTAATAGGGAGAAAAAGCCTCGAATAGAGGACCAGTATGCTTATCAGAAGGTATGGCGGTACCAGTACTGCCAGTGCAAGACCAGGCTGCAGAAAATGGCAATAGAGTACTATCAGGATCAGGGAAGCGATATGGGTCAGAAAAAGATATTTGACGCTTCTTCCTGTTGTCAGTTTCATTTTCTTAAAACCCTGGCTGTCAGCATTAATATGATTGCAGCAGTTGAAATAATGAGATACGCAAAATAATATATTGTCGCTTCCGCTTTAAAGGTTTGCGAAAATGATGACAAGAATGCCGGAACCGGAAGCCTGTGCGCATGATAATTCAGCCAGATAAAGAAAAAAACAAAAAACTGCGAAAAGAGGTAATTAACAAGAGGCCATCTTCCGGCAGAGAAAAAAAACGAAATCGCGCAGGCTGTGATAACAACAGATGCTGTTTTGATCAATAGCCCGGCAGGATCAGAAACTCCGCTTTTTCCTATGCTTTCAGCGATAAAAGAGGAATATTTTACCAGGGATTTAAAAAAATTGCTGTAAGGGTTTATGTTTCCTGCGATATATTCATTTTTATTATCATCGATTTTCAAATGCAGTTTTTCTGTAATAAAGTATTTTTTATTATAAACTACACGTGGCTGAGCTGGCAGGGATTCCCCTTTTTTCTCAATACTCAGGCCTGTCAGTTTTCCTTTTTCGAGATTGTTTACAAAAAGCAGGTTCTCGCCTGAACCGTAAAATCGCCCTTCTTCTGCTTCCGGCCCTGGAAGCGAAATGTTGGAATGAGGGAAAAAAACACCGGATAACGCAAGAAGCAGGGTAAGAAATGATACGCTGACTGTGAAAGCAGGGATAATCTTTTCTTTTGTCCTGGCCCAGGAGACAGGAATATAAAAAAAAACTGATATCAAAACAATCAGGGAAAGATTGTCATTTAAAAAAAGCGCCAGTCCTGCTCCGCCTCCGGATGCAGTTGTGTATTTCTGTGAAAAAGTAATAGCTGTGCCAAGAATGAGAAGATAGATGAATATCAGGGTTTTTTGAATAAATGATGCTATATGGATACTCCCGAATTATTCCTGCGAATAAAACCTTTTGGATGAATTCTATCATGCCAGCTTCCTCCATGCAATAATTTTAATTAAATGTTTTTTTCACATGTTTTCATCTTCTGCCGGGTTATACACAGGAGTGGACTTCTCGTGCACAAGTTATCCACAGGTAACCCCTTTTCAGGAATCCGGGCCGAAGGTTGAATATAGAATTATTTAAATAGAGCAAATGTATATACAGAGTATTTTTTATGTTTTAATAAGGTTTTATTCTTTATAATATATGTATTTATTTAATATATCTCTAAAAAGCCAAATATTTATATTACTGTAAAAAAAGCAGAAAAAAAACCTGGCTTTTAAATCCCATAGTTATCCACAGGTTGTTAACAGCAGGTTTTTTAATGAAAATCTTGAGGGTGTTTACCAGGGGAGCTTCTTTCCCTTCGGTCCGGTTAATCATATCCCGGCGTGGCATACAAGGTACCTCGCCACAGGCATGACACGATATGTGCCAATCGCTTATGGCGCAAAGAAGTAATTTTTCTCAAGCGAAAAATTACTGAGTTTTTAGAGATATCCTTAAAATAATGTAAGAAGTGAATCAGCCCAGGAAAACCTGTCCATTATTGTCGATTGCAAGAATGGTCTTGCATTCTGAACATCTGAACCTTCCAGGTTTTACTGCCTTGAGTTTTTTTGAGCAGATAGGACATTTGAAAATTTTGGGGAAAAGCTCGGAGGATTTCTGGGGATTGCCCTTGTTGAAGAATTCCACAGCGTCATCAAGAGAATCCTTGATGTTAAAAAACTGTGAAAAACCAAGAAGCTGAAAAACCTCATAAACTTTGGGCTGTATTTCTAGGAGGACGATATCTCCTCCGCGGGGTTTTACTGTTTTAAGGAACGCCGTAAATGACCCGATACCTGTACTTGATACATAATTTAATCCATTGCAGTTAAAAATCAGTTTAATAAAACCTGTATCAACTGCTTTTGCAATCCGTTTTTGAAATGAGTTGGAATTATATGTGTCTATATATCCGGTAAGATATAGTACGAGGCATTTGGTATCGCTTTCAACTTTTTGTAACCTGATTTTCAGACTGTCATCTTTTTCATCATCAAATCCCGGTACTATTTCATTATTTGACATATCTCTACCTTTTTAAAAGAAAATATTTTTACAAAACACTGAATTTTCCTTTTATAATAAAAGTTTATCAATATTTTGTCAAATAATATAGCTTAACTATAAATTCATTATATAAGATTATCGGTATTAACAGGGTATTTTATTTATGGTTTATTTTACAAATATGATATAATATTTGACAATCATCAGGGATTCTGGGGGATGGAATGAAAAAAATTTTGTTACTTTTTTTTGTTCTTTTTGTTTTTTCAATCGGTTATCTGGCAGGAGAACCTGCGCCTGGTTTTGATAATTATGTAGATTTCGGTATTTCCATGAAAGAATTGGACGCGCTTGTAAAAAACGGCAATTTAAAGGCAGCAGTCGGTAAATACCTTATCCTGAACGGATCCATATCGGGATATACCGTAACAGACAAGGATGAATCTTCCTACAGCGTGGAGGTTGAACTTGTAAATGGCGAATGGTCAGGTGTTTCCGATGTGTTTATATACAGAAGTATTATTGTTTTTAAAGGAAAGGAGTACCTGTCAAGATTCCCTGCAAAAAGAAAAAGTACCCCTGATCCGGGGGAAATTCCGATCAATTCAGGACTTATTGTAGTTGCGAAAGTAAAGGATACCCGGAACGAAAGCGGACGGATAATACCTGTGCTTGAAGGCAGCTATCTCCGGGTTTACAAATAATCCTGATATTTTAAAATACTATCCCGGGAAATCTGCAATGACTGCAAGTTTAAAACATAACACACCGGAGTTTTTTCAATGAAACAGTATCTTGATCTTGTAAAGTATGTGCTTGAAAATGGGAAAAGGAAGGTCAACCGGACAGGGGTTGCGACAATAAGCTGCTTTTCCTGTTTTTACCGGGTTGATCTTGCAGAAGGGTATCCCCTTCTTACTACAAAGAAAATATTTTTCAATTCAATGCTGCATGAGCTCTTGTGGTATCTCTCGGGGGATGAGCATATCAGAAACCTGAGAAAGCACACAAAAATATGGGATGCCTGGGCTGATTCAGAGGGGCGCCTTGAGACAGCTTACGGGAGGTTCTGGAGACGTTTCCCTGTACCTGAAAAGGGGCTTGACGGGGAGGCATGGTCAGAAAGCAGATGGATCAGCAGGGACAGTGAGACAGGAGAAAAGGTCTTTGACCAGATTGAATACCTGATCGATTCCCTGAAAGAGGTAAAAAAGGATCCTCACTCAAGTGCGCTGAGGCGCCTTGTTGTTTCAGCATGGCATCCGGGAAACGCATCAGCAAGCCTTCTTCCCCCGTGCCATTATACCTTTTGTTTTAATGTGACTGATGGGAAACTTAACTGTCATCTTACCCAGCGCTCTGCTGATATCGCGCTTGGAGTTCCCTTCAACCTTGCCTGCTACTCGCTGCTCACCATGATGCTTGCGAAAGAGTGCGGTTTTGAGCCCGGCGAATTCGCGCATACTCTTATAGACGCACATATCTATGAGAACCATATTGAAGGGTTAAAACAGCAGCTTGAAAGGGCCCCCGGAAAGCTTCCGTCTGTACAGATTGCTGACAAGCCTTTTAATGCTCTTGAGTTTGAGGACTTCACTCTGTTTGGTTACAATCCCCAGCCTGTAATTAAATTCGAGGTTGCTGTTTGAAAATAACCCGTGATGGTGATGCCAGGATCCTCTCTCTTATCGCTGCAATGACTCCATCAGGCGTGATTGGGCTTGACAACACCCTCCCCTGGAGAATGCCGGAAGACATGAAGCTTTTTAAAAGAATAACGATGGGCAATATACTGATTATGGGAAGAAAAACCTATGAGTCCATAGGCAAACCTCTGCCGGGAAGGAAGAGCTTTGTAATATCCTCATCAGCAATGCTCAAGGCAGGCGGAAACATCATTTCTCCCGGCCAGGCGGCGGAAACAGAGTCAGCCATTGACAAATACAGCGGCAGCGGCCCCTTTTTCTTTTCCTCTCTTGAGGATGCCCTTTCCGCGGCGCAAAAAACAGAAGGTTCTCCTTTTGTAATCGGCGGTGCATCTGTTTACAGGCAGGCGCTGCCCTTCGCTGACAGACTCTACCTCTCGATGATTAAAAAAGAATATGAAGGAAATGTCTTTTTCCCCCCCTTTGACAGGAAGGATTGGATTTTGTCAGAGGAAACAGATTACGGCGATTTTGTACTTAATGTATTGAAACGGGTTTAATTGCCGCTGTGGCAAAAACATTATCAGCGCCTTCCATCTCTCCTGTTGCCAGATTTTTTCCTGATAGCTGCTTTTCCTGCTCCCTTTTCCTGCTTAATCACCGGAGGGGATGAAGGGATAAGGGCTCCGGGATGATTCCCTATCAGGTCTTTTCTTTCTGCTTTTTCCAGTGCTTTTTTTACAAGAAAATAGTTCCCGGGTTTGTGGAAATGGATCAGGGCTTTCTGCATCCGCTTCTCCTCTTCTGTCGAGGGAATGTAAACCTTTTTCATATCGGAAGCGGCTGATATTGGGGCAAGTGTTGTGTCACTCATATCTGAGGAAACGGTTTTCTGATCGGGGCCTGCCCCCGGAAGGCTGTTTTTGGAAGAGAGAGGGTCAAGCCCAGTGTAAAACATACAGGTTGATAAAGTCCCTGGAGTGGGGCCTGCCCCCGGAAGGCTGTTTTTGGAAGAGAGAGGGTCAAGCCCAGTGTAAAACATACAGGTTGATAAAGTCCCTGGAGTGGGGTAAAAATCCTGCACCTGATCTGGTATAAACCTGTTCTTTTTCAGATACAGGGCAAGCTCTATCGCATCATCAAGGGTTGATCCGGGATGGGCTGATATGAAATACGGGACAAGGAACTGCTTTTTTCCGATCCTCCTGTTCTCCCTGTCAAATCTTTCAACAAATTTATCATATATTTTCCGGGGGGATTTCCCCATAAGAGACAGAACTCTGTCGGAAACATGCTCAGGCGCGACCTTAAGCTGCCCGCTTATGTGGTGTTCGCACAGCTCTTTAAGGAAGTTCCCTTCCCTGTCATTCTCCACATCAGGGTCAAGAAGAAGATAGTCAAACCTGATGCCTGATCTTATAAAGACCTTTTTAACTCCCTTTACTTTCCTTAGCTTCCGGAGAAGCGTTATATAGTCTTTGTGGTCAGCCTCAAGGTTTTTGCACGGCGTGGGGGTAAGGCACCTTCTCTCACAGCACCCCTTTTCAATCTGTTTCCTGCAGGAAGGATTTCTGAAGTTTGCTGTGGGCCCTCCAACGTCGTGGATATAACCCTTGAATTCAGGGTGTGCTGTGATAATCTCAGCCTCTCTTAATATTGAGTCATGGCTTCTGCCCCTGACAGCCCTTCCCTGATGAAAGGCAAGGGAACAGAAGCTGCATGCCCCGAAGCACCCGCGGGAGCTTGTGATGCTGAATGAAATCTCTTTAAGGGCCGGAACTCCCCCTTCCGCCAGATATGAGGGGTGCTCCTCCCGCGTAAAGGGAAGGGAATATACCTTGTCAAGCTCTTCGCTTTCCAGAGGGGCAGAAGGTTTGTTCTGGATTATGTACTGCGCCCCGGTTTTTTCAGCCAGTACTGAGGCTTTGATATGATCGGTGTTTCTGTAAGAGGCAGCGAAGTTCTCCGCATAAAGCCTCTTGTCGCGGCTTGCCTCTTCAAAGGGATGAAGGAAGACAATCCCGTCACCAACAGGTTTTTCCGCCTGCCTGTAAACCGTACCCCTTACATTTTTTATGTCCCGGATATTCTCTCCGCGCCGGAGCCTTTCCGCTATCTCGGCAAGCGGTTTTTCCCCCATGCCGTAAACAAGCAAATCTGCCTTGGAATCAGCGAGGACGCTCCTTCGCACGCTGTCTGACCAGTAGTCATAATGGGAGAGCCTCCTGAGCGATGCCTCAAGCCCGCCAAGTACAACAGGAATGTTTTTGTATGCCTGCCTGATAGCGGAGGTATAAACTATGAGGGCCCTGTCCGGCCTTCTTCCTTCCTTGCCTCCCGGTGAATAGAGATCTTCCCGCCTCTTTTTTTTAAGCGATGTGTAATGGGCAACCATTGAGTCTATGTTCCCGGAAGTTACAAGAAAAGCGAGCTCCGGCCTGCCCAGCGTCATGAACGGCTCAGGCCCTTTTGTCCAGTCAGGCTGCGCAATTATCCCTACGCGGTATCCCAGACTCTCAAGGAGGCGGGAGATTATCGCGGCGCCGAAGGATGGGTGGTCAACATATGCGTCACCTGTTACAAGAACAAAATCAAGGACATCCCATTGTCTCTTTTTTACATCGCTCATGTTGACCGGAAGGAATAGGTTCATATATAATGTGATAGATTCTAATGTGATAAAAGTCAATTTATCATGGTAACAAAAAGAAATTGACTTATGGTTTTTTTGTTAGTATGATTGTATTTGTTTTCCCATTTTATTACCAATTGTAATATAATATATAATAAATATAGTAAGTATCACATTTTATTTATTTTAAGATAATATAAATATGCTCTTACTGCAGGGAGTTGAGGTGGTCAAGACAGGTTTCCCAATTGTACATTTTTACGATCAGGACTTCGTTGATATATACAACAAAACCTGGACATGGTTATATGATTTCTGGAAAAAAGGGACAAAGAAAAACGGATTTCAGACCAAGTATTTCAATTATCCCGAAAATGACTGTATAAGCCAGTATGAGGCCTGTCTTTCAACTTTTTTTCTTGTTTACAGCAATAACATATTCCAGCCTTTTGCCTCGCTTGACAATTTTTACGCAAAACAGGAAGAATCAGGCGCGATAAGGGGGCTTTACAGGGAAGAAGACGGAAGCCCGGTGTTTACGGATGACAATCCTGAATGTGTACATCCCCCTCTTTTTGCCTGGGCGGAATATAACCTTTATCACAAGGTCGGACTTAAAAAAAGGCTGAAGGATGTAATACCTGTCCTTGAGAAGTATTACAGCTGGCTTGAAACCACATTCCAGAAAGAAAACGGGCTTTACGCTACACCGCTGTCTTCTGTCATCATGGGTAATTCTCCCAGGGAGAGTGGCTGCTACCTTGTGGATTTCAATACAATGCAGGCCCTTAATGCCCTCTATCTTTCAGCGCTTGGGGACATCCTTAATGACAAGGAAGTAAGTTTCAGGTATAAGAAAAAATACTTTTCCTTAAAAACCAGGATCAATTCGCTGATGTGGGATGATCAGGACGGTTATTACTATGACCTTGATGATAAAGGCGGTTTTGTAAGGGAGCAGACCCTTGCCTCATACTGGACGCTGCTTGCGGAGATTCCGAACGAGGACAAGGCAAACGCGATGATTGAAAAACTCTCTGATGACCAGTTCGGTACGGAGAACCCCTTTCCATCGCTTTCTACGAAGTCTTCATTTTTCTCTGAGGACGGGAACGGGTTCCGCGGATCAGTCTTTCCCCATCTTACCTTCATGGTGATAAAAGGTCTTGAGAAGTATGCCAGGAATGATCTTGCGCGCGAATGCGCCATCAGGCACCTTTATTATATACTTGATACTCTTCACCCAGAAGGAGAAAAAAAGGGGAGTATTTATGAGGCCTATCTTCCGATGAAGGAAGGAGCTGCCAAAGATGTGCCTGAATCATCTGTTTTCCCGCGGGAAAATTTTCTTACATACACGGCACTGAGTACAATTACACTGATGATAGAAAACGTGATCGGGCTTTATATCAGCCTGCCCAGAAAAACAGTCGACTGGATGATCCCGACACTCGAGATTATGGGAATTGAGGATCTCTCCCTGAAGAGGAACATGATAACAATCCTGGGGAATAAAAGCGGGCGCGGATGGGAGATCAGGCTTGAGTCAGAGAAACTCTACTATTTTACAATTAACATAATGGGATTAAAGAAAAAAACACTTCCTATTCCGTCCGGCAAATGCTCAATGCTTATTGACAAGCTCTGACCCTTCCGTGTTGTTTTACTCAAAAACTTTTATTCTGTAAGCAGATAAACAAAAAAAGGCGCAGCCGTAAGGCGCGCCCTGCGTATCATCTCCCGGCTTAAATCAACCGGCAAAGGTTCATGAATCATCAGTCTCAGTCAAGCCTGCTTAAAAGATCTTCCGATACCTTTTTTACGCCGCCTTCCCCAACTAGCTCAATGTATTTTATCCCTTCTTTGGCGGCAATTTTTTTGAAGTAATAAGCTGACGCGAGTGTCCCGTTTTCCTTGTTGTAGTATATATCATGCCTCTTGTTGATTGCTTCTGCATCCTGGTCATCAGCCCTTGTGGAGAGTGAACCTCCGCAGACCCGGCATTTGTCGCCGTCAGGCTTGATGGCATCGAAATAAATATTGTTCGGATGATTGTTGTCATTTGCGCAGAGCCGCCTTCCCATAATCCTTTTTTTGGCAAGCTCCCTGTCAAGAAGTATTTCAATTACGTAGTTGAGCTTTATCCCTGATTTTTTCAGTGCTTCTGCGAGCTTTTCTGCCTGTACCTTGTTTCTGGGAAAGCCATCTAGCAGCCACCCTTTTTTGCAGTCGTCCTTTTTCAGTCTGTCAAGTATCATGGGAATTGTGATATCATCAGGCACAAGATCTCCCTTGTCAATGAAAGCTTTCGCCTTTTTTCCAAGCTCAGTTCCTCCCTTGATGTTTTCCCTGAATATCGCGCCTGACTCGATATGGGCAATATTGTATTTCTCCCTTACAATAGCGCCCATTGTTCCCTTGCCGCTGCCGTTTGGCCCGAAAATTAAAATATTCATTATAGACTCCTTCTGAAATGATCCTTGAAAACAATAATAACACTTTTTCCAAAAAAAATAAGACAGCTTCTCTTCTTTTATTTACTTTATTGACTTACCGTTTTAATCAAACTATTATGAATTTTAAGCCTTCAGATACAGGAGATTCATTAATTGGCGCAGGACGATTTGCTTGTTTTTGCAGATGAGGAAGAGCCCGTAAAAGGGGCTGGGAACGCTGAACCAGGTTACTGGAATGTTCTTATCATCGATGATGAACCGCAGGTGCACCAGGTTACAAAAATGGTTCTCCGCGATCTTGTTTTCAACAACAGGAAAATAAGGTTTTTCAGTGCCTTTTCCGCCGTGGAATCCAAAACCATTCTTTCAGGGGATAATGTGTTTGCGCTGGCGCTTGTTGATGTTGTGATGGAAGAGGATGACTCGGGGCTCAGGCTGGTTGAATATATAAGGGATGAGCTTAAGGAGCAGAAACTCAGGATAATACTCAGGACAGGCCAGCCAGGCTTCGCGCCCGAAAAAGAGGTCATTATCAATTATGATATCAATGACTACAAGGAAAAGACAGAGCTGTCAGCCCAGAAGCTTACAACCTCTGTGATCTCAGCCCTGAGAAACTATGAGCATATAGAAGAGATATCGCATCTTAACAGCGAGCTAGAAAAAAAGGTCGCCGCCAGGGTCGCGGACCTGCATGAAGCAAACCGGAAGCTCCAGAACATGCTTGAGGCGCTTCAGGAGGACCAGGAAGCTGGGCGTATAATGCAGAACAAGCTCCTTCCGGAGCGCAAAAAGAAAATACAGGACTATGTTTTCAGCAGCAGGCTTTATCCTTCCATGACATTAAGCGGCGATTTTCTGGACTATTTCGAGATCAATGAAAAATACATAGGCTTTTATATCGCTGATGTTTCAGGGCATGGCGTTTCTTCTGCAATTGTTACAGTCCTTCTCAAGAATTATATTGACAACGCGCTTGAAAAATTCTGGATTGAGGAGAATCCGATGATACTTAAACCGGATTCCATCTGCAAAAGGCTTAATGAAGAGCTCCTGAGGGAAAAACTTGATAAATACCTTACCATTTTTTACGGAATAATAGACACGTCAGAGCATAAGCTTCATTACATAAACTGCGGGCAGTTCCCCTATCCCTTTATTGCGGGGATGTGCCAGGGCAGCAGCAGGAACAGTGTTGGGGTTATTGAAGGGAAGGGGACACCTGTAGGACTTTTCAAGACTCCGCTTTTCAGGGTCAGGGAACTGCAGCTTCCTGAAAGCTTTAAAATGATAATGTTTTCAGACGGCGTTTTTGAGATACTGACACAGGAATCGACTGAGGAAAAAAGCGGTTATCTTTATTCGCTGTTTACCGACAGCGCCTCCGGCATAGAATCTGCGGCTGGAGAGCTGGGCCTTGATAAAAGATCCTCATTTCCGGATGATCTTACATTTCTAATGATAGAGAAAAATATGCCATGTGAGGTTGTTCATGACAAGTGACGGCAAGTATTATTTTGCGCGGGAAGGATCAAAGGTCTTTTTTAAGCTTACCGGCACGCTCAAATATACCATCGGCAGCAAATTTGACGCTTTTCTCGACAGCCTGCTGAAAAAGGATACTGACTTTGACGATGTGATGATTGATCTCTCGGAAGCCAGGTTTCTTGACAGCACAAACCTCGGTTTTCTCGCAAGAATCTCGGAATTCATGACTGAAAAATACTGCAAGAAGATTACCCTCTATTCCCCTAACCGTGAGATAAACGATGTGCTTGAAAGTGTCGGATTTGACGAGGTTTTTATCCTTGTAAAGGATATCGAAAATCCAGCGTCGGGAATGAAGGAGGTTTCTCCTGCAGAGCAGGAAGAGCGGCAGCGGGCCGAGATGATGCTTGACGCTCACAAGTCCCTCATGAGGGTTTCAGAAAAAAACGCTGATAAATTCCGCGATGTGGTGGAGCTGCTGGAAAAGAGCGTCAAAAAACCGGAATAGTGCCAGTGTCACTTTTTATATCACGGGAAGCGGCTGAAAACTCCCTGGAACAGGATACTCAGAGATTATAACCCTCCCCGAAGCTGTTGAAAAGCTGCCCTGAAAGCCAGTTTTTCTGCTCCCTGCTTCCGCCCCTGACCCTGAGAGGGGAGTTGATTGTAATTATCTTTCCCCGCGAGGAGCGCGACTGGTAATTCCTGTAGCGCAGGTTCATCTTTTCAAAGACTATTCCCCTGTCATAGTTATGATGGACATAGACAATATTACCCTGTTTGTCGCAGGAGATAACCATCCCGATGTGGGTAAGGATGTCGTCGTCTTTTCCGTTATTGTTCCTGTCAAATGTATTGTCCCAGAAGATGATGTCGCCAGGTTCCGGGAGCCATGTTTTTTTCAGAAACTTTTTTTCCTCAAGGGTTTTGTAGATTCTCTCTGTTCCGCTTCCGCTGTAATCAGGATAATATTTCTGCAGGTCTATTCCCGCGTAGTAATAGATCGCGCTTACGACCCCGGAACAGTCCATGTTGAATTTTCTGCTGCCCACGGCAAGGTTCTGTGATTTTCTGTATATACCGGCAGCTTCCACAAGCTTCAGTTTTATTTCCGCAATATCTTTGGCAGGTCTTTTATTTTCAGTGCCGGAGGACTTGCCCTTGCCGGGTTTTTCTCCCTGCAGGGTAATGCAGGAAGAAAAGAGCATAGGGATGAGTAAAAGAAAAGTAACCAGCGCTGTATGAAAAGTGGCTGAACGCTTCTTATTTACTGACACTTCCGCCAATCTCCCCTTCGCCTGCGGATTCCTGTTTTATCTGCTTTCCTGTTTTTCCTGTTCCTATAAGATATGTTTCAAATGATATTTTCCGGACTGCTTCCGGCTTGAAGGCTTTTACGGTTTTGAACATCTGTTTCATCCGCTGCATCACCTGTTTCTCCTCCCCCCCCTGGAATATCTTGATCGCGACATTCCCGCCTGGAGAGAGAACCTTTTCCGCAAGGTCAAGAACTGAACTTACCAGCTGCATTGATCTTTCAGTATCCACAGTCCTGTTTCCGGTTGTTGACGGGGCAGCATCGCTTAAGACTGTCCTGTAGGGCCCCCGTGCCGCGATTGCTGCGATGTTCTCGGGTGAAAATGCATCGCCCTGGAGAAAAAAGAAATTGCTCTCCCTGCATGTTATATCAAGAGGAAGAAGGTCGACCGCGGCAAGGAAGCCTCTGCCTGAAAGCTCCCTTAGAATGTAAAGGCTCCAGCTTCCGGGCGCAGCCCCTACATCCAGGATTGAGGATGATCTGTCAAAAACATTGAACTTTTTCTGGATTTCCATCAGCTTGTAGACTGATCTCGCAGGATAACCTTCCCTTTTTGCCTTCAGGGTATAATAGTCTTCTGCCCGGGGATTATTCTTTTTGCCCATATTGACTAATTCTGTTTTCCCTTTAAAGTATAATTATGATTAATGATTATAATCAGAGATTGAAAAATATAGAAGAATATATTTTCAGTATATTGCCGGAAAAAGCTGACACATCATGGTCTGAAAGGGCGACCGGCGCCTCTTCTTCCGGCTTCCGTCACCTTTTTTTTGATTATATCAGTAATATCAATACCCCTTCCCTTGATCTCATCCGGCGGGGTGGCAAGAGATGGCGCCCGATGCTGATGCTTCTCCTTTGCGAAATCAGATGCGGTGATGACAAAAAGGCCCTTCCCCTTACACCCCTTGTAGAGCTGCCGCATAACGGCAGCCTGATAATCGATGACATTGAGGACAATGCTGATTTCCGCCGGGGCAGGCCTGCTGTGCACCTGATTCACGGGACAGATATGGCCATAAACAGCGCCAATTTTCTCTACTTTCTTCCTTCGCTTGTAATTGATGAATGTTCTTACCCTGACAGCGTCAAGCTTCTCCTCTACAGGTATTATTCCCAGGCCATGCGCCGGCTCCATGTAGGGCAGGGGCTTGATATACAATGGCACAGGAGCCACTCATTTTTCCCTGAAGAAAGCGAATATCTTCAGATGTGCCGTTTCAAGACAGGATCTCTTTCTGGGTTTGCGGCAGAAGCGGGCATTACCGTTGCCGGAGGAAGCGCGGAAGAGGCGGCAATGCTTGGAAAGGTCTGCGGGGATATGGGTGTAGGTTTTCAGATACTGGATGATGTCATAAACCTTACATCCGGCAATCCAGGGAAAAAAAGGGGAGACGATATTGTTGAAGGGAAAAAAAGCCTCCCCGTGATTCTTTTCTGCCGGGACGGAGGCGACAGGGCGGCGCTTGCACAGTGCTTTGAAAATGCCGGAAGGCTTGGGATAGAGAGGGGAGAGGAGGCTATAGAAAAAGCTGTTTTGCTGCTTGAAAATATCGGCTCGATAGAAAAGGCAGAGAGAAAGGGTATGGAAATCCTTGCTCAGGCAAGGCACTTTTTTGAAGAGAGGTTTGAGAAAAGCCTGGCCAGGGATCTTGTTTTTTTTATTATTGATTCATTTACAGGCAGCCCCAGGTGATAATATTTACAGGCTGCATAACATAGTCTCTGAAAAGGGATTTTTAAAAACCGGAGAATGAAGTATCCGGGAGATATATAAAACAAGGTGAGTGCGATGAGGAATAATTTTAAAAAACCGTTTCCATACAGATACGACAATTATGTTCTTTATATAATAGGAATCAATTTTTTTGTTTTTCTCCTCACGTCCCTGAAGCCGGGGATGCTTGTGAACCTGGCGATGAATCCGGTCCTTGTTGTCAGGAATCATGCCTACTGGCAGTTTATTACATACATGTTTGCCCACGCTAATATGCAGCATGTTTTTTTCAACATGATGGGCCTTTTCTTCTTCGGTTTTCAGGTTGAAAGGAGAATGGGAAGCCATGAGTTTCTGCTGTTCTATTTTATATGCGGCATAGCGGCAGGATTGTTCTCATTTCTTATTTATTATACCACAGGAAACTACAGGGTTTTCCTGCTTGGCGCTTCCGGTGTTGTTTATGCGGTGCTTCTTGCCTACGCCCTTTATTTTCCCGACTCGATAATCTTCATAATGGGCATAATCCCGGTCAGGGCAATGTATATGGTGATCGGATATACCGCGATTGAGCTTTTTTCGCATGTGGCAAATCCATATTCCGGAGTTGCCCACCTGACCCACCTTGCGGGGTTCGCCTTTGCCTACCTTTATTTCATGCTGCGGCTGGGGATTAATCCTGCCGATGTTTTTTTCAGGAGAAGATAACGGATTTTCCTTATTCTCCGATAATATGGACATGTTAAGGGACAAACAATTTCCGGAATCCGGGGCGGTTGGTTTTATGAAAAGATATTTGCTTATTCTGGCTTTCTTGCCTCTTTTTGTCCCTGACCTTTCCGGCCAGGAAAAGGATCTCCCGGTCTTTAATAATGAATTCTGGTTTTTCAGTACGAGTGAGCCAGAGTTGACCCTTGACGCTAAAACGCCTGAAGAGAAGGAAAGGGAAGCGAAGCAGAAAATTGAAGATATTCTGGAAGAAGCGGTTTTTGTCTATTCCGGGATGATATACGGCTTCAGCTTTACATACACACCGGGCGACATAAAAAGGGATGTCGCGGAAATATTTGAAATAACCCCCGCGTCTGTGATCAGGCGGGGCGATCCTGCCCTGAAGGTCCGCAATACCAGACGGGAAGGGGCAAGGACGTTTATCGAGATTGAATACAGGTGCGAAGAGCGGCACGGAAACTGGATCGCATACTGGATGAGCACCTCTTTTGCGTCAGCCGGAGGAAGCGGGGAAGGGAGCGCGGAGGCAGGGTTTGAAGGGAAAAAGGATGCTGTTGTCCGGGCAGTCAAAGAGACAATAAGAAATTACATGAGGAACAGGGTTCACAATAAACCACGGGCTGTTTCAGGAAACTTTGTTTTTGAAAAACCTCCTGTCATTACATACCTGGCAGGGTTGTACTATGCGTCGGCCAGGATCAGGCTTGAAATCAGGGAAGTGGAAAGCTACACTGTCTTCTGACCCTCCGGGGGCGGGAAAACAGGTAATTCACGGATAGTATATAATATATTCGGGTTGTGGAGTAAAACTATGGAAATAATACTGGCAGGCACAGCCGCAAGTTTCAATATTCCGGCTTTCAGGTGCATCTGCGACGTATGCGCCCAGGCGCGCGATAGCAGGGACAGGAAACTCAAGCGGAAGAACAGCTGCGCTTTCATAACAGGAGACGGGGGCGAGAGAATACTTATAGACTGCCCTCCCCAGTTCATGAACCAGCTTGAACAATGCGGTATTGATGATACAGTAATTGAGTATCTGCTTTTGACCCATCGCCATGATGACCATGTCCTTGGGCTTTTCTATATGCTGTCCCTTAAAAAATCAAAAGGGGGAGTTGTAAAATCACCCCTCAAGGTTTATCTGGGCAGCGACACATATAATTCAATAAGCGCAAGTTTCAAAACACTCTCTAACAGCCAGAAAATGGAAGACCTTGAGGGGATAATCGAGTTTAAGACAATTCCAGAGAGGGAAGAGTTCAGGCTGGGGAGGCTGGGGATTACCCCACTTGAGACAAACCACCTTAACGCGAAATACCTTGCGGCGACAGGAAAAAAGGAGGAGTCTTTCGGCTTTTATGTTACTGAAAAGGGGAAAAACCTTTATTACCTTGTGGATGCTTCAAAGACACTGCCTGATGAGACCCTTGATTTCATGAGAAAGAAAAGGCCCGACTGTGTAATAATTGACTGTACTTATGAAAAGGCAGGCGAATCATCAGGCCACGGCGATATTGAAAGTGTCATGGCGCTCAGAAACCTTTTCCCCGCGGGAAGGATGATTGTATCCCATCTGGGACATAAGAACCTCACTCCTGACAGGCTCGCCAGGATTTTTGACAGCGAAGGGATAGAGATAGGTTACGACGGGCTCAGGATTACGGTTTGACTTTTCCTTCTGAAGCTGCTGCGGCAATCAATCAGGAAGCAAAAGAGTTCAGGAGAGAGAGGCTTGCCTTTCAGGATTCGGGAGATAGCTCCTTTTCAGGGCAAAAGGCCAAAGTGGCTTAAAATATCCTCAAGCCCTTCATCGTAATACTTCTCCGAGCAGTAGCCGACCGCTTTTTTCACATCAGGCCCCGCATTGAACGGGGCAGCGCTGTACCCGGTTTTCTCGAGAAAGGGAACATCAACAGAGGAGTCGCCTACTCCGAGTATTGCGGAAAGGGGAACCCCTGAGACATCTGCAAGCAGCCTGATCCCTTTCCCCTTGTGAAAACCGGACGGGATTATGTTGAGGCTGTCTGAGGAATAAATAAAATCAAACCGCCCGCAGATTTTCCCGGCTTTTTCAATAATCATGTCTTTGAGACGCCTGTTCATCTCCCTGTCAGTACTGAAAAGGCTTAATGAAAAGTCTTTCCCCCCCTGCATCCTGGCGATTCCCGGTCTTACAAAATCATGGTTTATGATTGTCTTTAAAAGCTCTATATCCTCCGCGAAATCAAGCTCCGGATGAGGCCTGAAAGAGTATTCAGCCGGGCTGTATATCCCTGTCCCGTGCTCATATATGGCAGGCGCGAATCCGTGTATCACCTGCAGAAAGGCCTCGACATAGGTAGCCGGGCGGCCTGTGATAACAGTTACCGGAGGGAAGGAGCTGTCATGAAAGGCCTTTCTGTTCATTTCCGAAAGAATGGAAATAATCCTGCCATTGAAATTATCACCCTTCCCTTTTGAGATTACACCGTCAATATCCAGAGCTACAAGCCTTACCTGTTCTTTTTTTAGCGCCATTTTTTCCCCGTAATTCAAGCCTTGCCGTAAGAGGCGGCAAGAATTTCCATGCTTTTTATGAACGAACCAAGAATGTCCTGGTCTTTGAATTTTTCCGGGCTCAGTTCAAGGTTGTAAAGGCCCCTGTACCCGCTCTTTTTAAGAAGCTTTACATAATTATCAACAGGGACTGTTCCGCATGTAAGCGGCCAGTGGGTTGAGTCAGTGCCTGGATAGAGGTCGTGGATATGTGTATGAATCAGCATGCCTAAAAAATCAGGTGTCGGGTTCTCTGCCATAAGAGAGCGGCCGAAGTTTGAATAGGCATGCCCCATGTCCCAGCACAGTCCGATTGAGCTGCTTTCTGCTTCCCTCGCAGCGCTGACCATGTCCTTATAGTCTACCGCGGGATTCGGGCCGCCACGTTCCCTCTGGTTTTCGTACGCAATAAGGACAGGAAGTTTTTTATTCTCTATTTCCCTGCAGAGGTGGCTCAGTATTGAGACAGTCTTTTTGTAGTTCTCCTCTGTGGTATTATCCGCTATCTTTACAGGATGCATTGTTATTATGAGGGGTTTTTCACTGCTGAATCCCGCGATATCAATCCCGGTCTCAATCCACGGCATGCTTTCAAGAATTCCGAGATTCTCCTGTTTTACATCAATCTCTCCATGAATGGTGAATTCAAGAGCAGCCTTTTTTATTTTCCGGAAAACATCAGCAATGGTTTTTATATCCATATCTTTCTGCCAGTACCTGAGTTCAATTGATGAAGCCCCTTTTTCCCTTAGCTTTTCAAGCAGCGGCCCTGCAGTATGATTTTGTTTCTGCAGCGCGGCACTGCCCTCATCCGTATATAATCCTGCCATAAAAGGCATGGGAAGTGAAATTCCGATTTTCATGTTCAAGCTCCTGTAAAATATTTCGCTATTTATTAAATAATAATATGCAATAAATCTTTCAGAAAGTCATCACCCCTCTGGGTTTCTGAAAAAATAATTGCATTTTGACGATATAAATTATACAATTCTGCAAAGGAGTCTCCCCCGTGAACTGCTATAAAAAAATACTGAGTACATATGACAGTCTGCCCAAGCAGCAGAAAAAGATCGCAGATTACATTGTCCTGAATATAAACGAGGTAGTGTTTTTTTCAATAACCATGCTTGCGACTGAACTTGATGTAAGCGAAGCGACAATAGTCCGCTTTGCCCAGAACCTTGGGTACAAGGGTTTTCCTGAACTGAAAAAGGACCTTGTTCATTATTACCAGAATTACCTTACTCCGGGTGAGCGCCTCAAGAACTCCATCCAGATACTTGCGGGGGGGGATTTCTCTTTTGAGAAAGCGATGAGACACGAACTCAAATGCCTGGAAGAAACAATAGATACTGTAAATACCACGCTTTTTATCGAGCTTGTCGATACAATCTGCACGGCAAGAAAGGTGTTTGTTTTCGGACTTGGCAAGAGCAATGAACCGGTTGTTTCCTACCTTTCTTTCCGTCTTGGCAGGTTTGGGGTGGATGTAAAGGCAATTCCTGATTCAGGAATAAACATGATGGAAAGCATTCCCTCAATTGAAAAAAATGATCTTGTCATAATATATCAGTTTCTGAAAGTCTCTCCTGACTATTACAGCCTCACCAATGCCCTGCAGGGAACAGGGGCTGCACTCTTTCTTATTACGGACAATAAGAAACTTGATCTTGTAAAGGTCGTCGACAGGGTAATTACTGTCAACAGGGGGCCTCTTGAGAATTACCATACACTGACTGTCCCGTTTGCGGTAACAAGCGCGATTATACTTGGTGTGGCGGAAAAAATGGCGGACAAGGCGGTTGATTACACATCCAAGGTCGGTCATTTCAGGCGGGAATACTATAAAAACATGCATGAAGCATATTTACCATATATGGAAGGAGAAAAAATGGAACAACTGGATCAGGAGAAAAAGGAGAGTTAAATGGGCATTATTAAATCAAACGATATCAGGGGGGTATACCCTGATGAACTCAATGATGAAACAGCTTATGCGATAGGGTTTTATCTCAGGGAAATTCTCGGCTGCGACCGGATTCTCGTAGGCCGTGACGGACGGGAATCCTCCGACCCCCTTTTCGCGGCTCTTTCAAAAGGAATTGCGGCATCAGGGGCGGAAGCAGTTTCCATAGGCAGGTGCGATACTCCTGCTGTTTATTTCGCGACAGTCAAATACGGATTTGCCGGAAGCGTGATGATAACCGCGTCCCATAATCCCCCGGAGTACAACGGCTTCAAGGTATCAAAAACAGGTTCAGTTCCTGTAGGAAGGGAAGACGGCCTTGCCAGGCTTGCGGAACTGCTGAAAAAGAAGCCTGTCCCGGCGGTAAAGGAAGGGAAAATCACAGAGCTTGATATAACCGGCGACTATGTGCAGCATGTCAGGAAATTTTCAAAGGTAAAAAGAAGGATGCGGGTTGTTGTCGACTGCTCCCAGGGTGCGGCCTGTTTTTATGCGAAAAAAATGCTTGCCGATGTTCCCTGTGATTTTATCTGGATTTTTGACACCCCGGACGGAAAATTCTCGCTTCATAACCCGAATCCTCTCAAAAAGAGCGTTCATGAAGCGGTCGCGGCAGCAATCATAAAGGAAAAGGCTGATTTTGGCGTATGTTTTGACGGTGACGCTGACAGGGCAATCTTCCTGGATGAGAAAGGCGGATTTATATCCCCCGATATAATTACCTCTTTTTTCGCATCATATTATGCCGGATCGGAAAAGGGGTGGAAGGCGTTTTATGACATCCGCTCTTCAAACTGCGTAAAAGAATATATAGAAAAGAACGGCGGAACTGCCGCGGCATGCAGGACCGGACATTCGCACATAAAAAAGATAATGAAAGAAAGCAATGCGGTTTTCGCGGGAGAACTTTCTGGCCATTACTATTTCAGGGACAATTTCTGCTGCGATTCCGGTTTTATAGCCTTTCTTATAATGCTCTCCGCAGTCTCAGGGCAGGAAAAACCGCTAAGCCAGCTCCTTGATGATATCAATCCGTACAGTTTTTCAGGCGAGATTAACTTCAAGGTTGATGACATGGATGCGGTTATTGCCAGGATCGCTTCGAAATACGGAAGCGGAAGGAAAGACATGACTGACGGGCTCAGGATTGATTTTGACGACTGGTGGTTTATTGTAAGGCAGTCCACTGCTGAACCTGTGTTAAGGCTTGTGGTCGAGGCAGGGAATCCGGAGATGATGAAAAAGCACGTAAATGATATTACCGCGCTTATAGAAGGAAGGTAAGAAGACTTTTCTTTTACATAAAAATGAAAATTTATTTTCATCAAAAGAGATTGATGAAAATAATTGTTTACAAAGAAAAAACGGTATTGTATAATCTTTAAAAAGAAAAATATTTTTCATGGGGGAAGTAATGAGAAAAATAATTTGTTTATTCATGTTTTCTCTGTTCATGGTTCCTTTTGCGGTTTTTGGAGGAGCACAGCAGGAAGCTCCGGGCGCATCAGGAAACAAAATCGATGAATGGATGAAAAAGGCACAGCTTGGCAAGTATCAGCCGGCACAGGATGACTGGGCTGCCATAGAAAAGGCTGCAAAGGCTGAAGGCACACTTGTTATATATTCAAATTCATCAAAGGTTTATGAATTCTGCAGAAGCTTTTATGATAAATACGGAATAAAGGCTATTCCGAACGACATCGGAACAGGCGATATGTTTGAAAAACTCAACAGGCTTCAGAGTTCAGGTGTCTATGATGTGGATGTTATTCTTACATCAAATACTGCTGTTCTCTACAAGGAATTTGTTGATTACCAGAAGGTTTTCAAGTTTGTTCCGAGAGAACTTGAGCCTGTTATCATGGAACAGTACAGAAACGAGCAGCTCGGTATTCAGAGGCTCGGCGGAAAATGCGTTGTTTACAATACAGAAGTTTACCCAAAGGGAAGCCCGATTGACTCATGGTGGGACCTTACAAGGCCCGAATACAAGGGGCGCCTTATAATGAAAGACCCGATGCTTGGCGGTTCAGACATAAACCTTGTTGCGATGTTCATCAAGCATGCAGATACAATGGCTGCGGCATACAAAAAGGAATTCGGGCAGGACATACAGCTCAGCAAGGGAGTTGAAAACGCAGGTTATGAGTTTATCAAGAGGCTTCTTGACAATGAGATGATACTGACAAGCGGCGGCGATGACGTAGTAATTTCTGTCGGAGCGCCCGGACAGAAGAATCCTCCATTCGGCCTTACCGGCCCGTCAAAACTGAGCCTCAAGGAAGAGCAGACCCTTTATGTTGATGTTGTCTGGGGTCTTGAACCCTTTGACATGTTCATGAGTCAGACAGCTATTGGTATCCCTGCCTATGCACCGCATTCCAATGCTGCGAAGCTGATGATTAAATGGCTCTATGGCGATAAGGACG
>JADHEF010000748.1_pt1 | contig 28225 bp, 9 predicted proteins | sample 8952391 | NCBI WGS metagenome assembly JADHEF01 (sample SAMN16124439, study PRJNA663245) | bioreactor sludge metagenome | isolation source: sludge (nitrite) | place: India:Bengaluru | collected 2019-02-28 | reverse complement strand
GCGAGGGACGCAATCTTCGGACAAGCGGCCACAGAATAAGTGAAACCGCTCTAGCCAGATCGTCGGACACGCCCGCCTCGCTCAAACGGGTGCGGAACGTGTGCCGCCACGAGTGGAACGTGTAACCCTTCCCGTCCAGTTTTGCCGCGTTCAGGACTTCCGCGAACGCCCCAGTCCGCCCGAATGCCCCGAACGGGGCAAAAGGCCGCGTGTACCCAAAAAACGTTATCGGGGCCGGCTTTTCCGCATTCGCTTTTTTGGGCGCTTCCTTCAGGTGTCGCCTGGGAGTGGGGGGAACTCCGTCTGAAATGGAGATTGAACTGCGGGCAAGCATTCGCTTATTCTGTTGTCGATGCGTTCTGATGCAGGAGTTGAAGCGGGCCGGAGATCAGGTGACGGCTGGCGGAAAAGGTGTGCAATGATCATTTCTCATAAATACAAATTCATTTTTCTGAAAACAAACAAGACGGCCGGCACCTCCATTGAGATCGCTTTGTCGAAGCACTGCGGGGCTGATGATGTCATTACGCCGATTTTGCCTGAAGATGAGAAGATAAGAAAAGAACTGGGCTATCCGGGGCCTCAGAACTATTTGGCACCTTTGAGCTCGTATGGCTTCCATGATTTTGTGAAGCTGCTCTTCAGGCGAAAAAAGAAGAAACTCTTTCACAACCATATCGCGGCTCAGAAAGTGAAAGCCGTTGTTGGCGAACAGATCTGGAACGAGTATTACAAATTCTGTTTCGAGCGGAATCCCTTCGACCGCTTCATCTCACTCTATTACTGGAGCTACAAAACAGAGCCGAGGCCTCCGATTTCAACCCTGATCAATTCAACAGAGGCGCAAATCCTGAAGCGCAAAGGTTTCGATGTCTATACGATCGACGGAAAAGTCGCGGTCGACAAAGTGTGCCGCTTCGAAAACATCGAGCAAGAGCTGGAAGAGGTCCGGTTGCGGCTGGGTATCCCGGAGAAGTTGGACTTGCCGCACGCGAAGTCGAACTTCCGGAAAGACAAACGAAGCTACCGGGAGATTCTGAAAGAGGAAGACCGGAAAATGATTGCGGAGCTGTTTCGTGACGAAATCAACCTTTTCGGGTACGGGTTTTAGCGGCTATGTCCTTTGCGACTCCATCGGCTGATCGGGTCTGTCAATCGCGACGCCAGATTCCTGTCATTGCGTCGGTCGATGTGGTTGTCGTCGGAGGAACGTCAGCAGGTGTGGCCGCCGCCATCGCCGCTTCCCGTGGCGGCGCGAAGGTCTATCTGGCGGCTCCGCGCCCCTATCTCGGCGAAGATCTCTGCGCCAAACTGCGGCTGGAGGTCGAGCCGGAACAGCCGCTGGAGACCGAGCTGGCGAAAACGCTGTTCGGTTCCGGTGAAAAATCGACGCCGGGTCACGTCAAGGCCTGCCTCAACAGGGCGCTACTTGATCAGGGTGTCGCTTTCATGCTGGCCTCTTATGTTACGGATGTTCTGCGGGACCGGTCGGGCCAACTCTGCGGGGTGGTGCTCGCCAACCGCTCGGGGCGTCAGGCTGTTGTTGCCAAGGTGGTCATTGATGCCACGGATTATGCTTGGGTCTGCCGGCGGGCCGACTGCGCTTCAGCAACGTGGACCGGGGGCCTCGTCAGGTTCGAGCGAAACGTTCTGCTTGAGAAAAAAGCCCGCTGGCCTTTCGTCTGGAGCAAGAAGCCGTCAGTCGGACGCACAAATTTCGAAACCGGTATCGTTGAGCAAGAACTTCCGATGCGCGACCTGTCGTTTGTGTCGCTGGCCTCGGCGGAACACCTCCTGCGAGACAAGACGCCTTCGAAGAAGCTTCTTCGCGGGGCGGAGAGCCTCTTCTGCGTGCCGCCCAATCCGGTTGTTTGCGTGAAGACGGAACAGGCGTTCAGTGAACCTCCGGGCCTGGAGCTCAACCACTTCCGGCCCCGGGACCAGGACCGGTTGTATGTACTGAGCGGCTGTGCGGACATTCCGCGCGCCAAAGCCGCCGAACTCCTTAAGCCGTTGGCCTTGGCGAAGATCGGGGGTGAGGTTGGCTGTGCCGCCGCGGCACTGGCGCAAGCGCTGCCGAACCCCGAGGGTGTTCAGGTGTCCGTCAGCCCTCAGCCGGGAAGAGAACAGGGTGACGTCAAGGAACTCCTTTGCGCGTCCGGGCACGCCGACCTGAAGCTAGAGGCCGTTTCCTGCCCGGAGAGCAGCCTCCCGGTCTTGGCCTCGGTGGATGTCGTGGTGGTCGGCGGCGGTACGGCCGGTGCCGCGGCAGGTATCGCGGCCGCGCGGAAGAACGTGAATACGCTGGTTTTGGACTATCAGGAGGGACTGGGCGGCATGGGCACCGTCGGCATGATCGGCAAGCCGTATCACGGCAGGAATACGGGCTTTGCCAAGGAAGTGCCTTGGCCGGACACGATCGAGGGGAAGATGGAATGGTACCGCAAAGAGCTCCGCAAGGCCGGCGGCGAGGTCTGGTTCGGTGTGCTGGGCTGCGGGGCCGTTGTCGACGGAAACACCGTCAAAGGTGCCGTGATCTGTACGCCGGAAGGCCGGGGTGTCGTGCTGGCCAAGGTCGTGATCGACGGCACCGGCAATGCCGACGTGGCGATCGCGGCAGGAGCCGACTTCATGTTCGGTATGATTGAGGAGGGGGACATCGCGCTCCAGGGCACGGGGCTGCCGCCCCGACCTGCCGTCGGCGCCAATGCCAACAGCGATTACCTGCTTGTCGACGAGTCGGACTTTGTGGATGTGTGGCGGGCGTTCGTGAGCGTGCAGCTCGGGCACGGCAAGGAGTTCGATAGCGGGACGCTGATTCAGACCCGTGAACGTCGGCGGGTGGTGGGGGATCATGTGCTGCAGTACGTGGACCAGCTTGCCGGCCGGACCTATCCGGATTCGGTCGTTTTTTCTGACAGCAACTACGATTCGCATGGTTATCCGAGCTCACCTTTCTTCGGCCTTCTCCCGCATGATGAGACGTCGCGCAAGGCTAACCATCCCGCGCCGGGCGGCGCGTGCTTCACGCCCTATCGCTGCCTGCTGCCGCGGAAGCTGGAGGGAATGCTGGTGATCGGGCTGGGCATCAGCATGGATCGTGATGCCTCGGCCATGGTCCGGATGCAATTGGATATGGCAAACCAGGGATATGCCGCCGGCGTGGCAGCCGCGATGGCGGTTCATGACGGCCTCTCGCCGCGCCGGATCGATCTGCGCACGTTGCAGAGGCACCTGGTCGAGACCGGCTGTCTTCCCAAAGACGTTCTCGTTCAGCAAGATTCATTTCCGTTGCCGGTTCAAACGGTTGAGCGGGCCGTTGATGAGTTCGGCAAAGCCACGAATCCCGGCTCGGCCGGTCAGGCGCTGGCCGTGCTTCTGACGCACCGCGAAGCGGCCCTGCCTTTTCTGCGGCAGTCCTTTGACGGGAGCGAGGGACCGGCTAAGCTCCTCTACGCCCAGGTGCTTGGCGTGTTCGGGGAGAAGCGCGTTGTTCCGCTGCTTACGGCGGCGCTGGACAACGTAGACCACTGGGATGAGAAGATCAAGCAGGGCCACATGGCCGACCACGCCTATCTGCCGACCCCGATCGATTCCCTCATCTTGTCGCTGGGCTACGCCGGAGACACCTCGGCGGTGCCCGCAATCCTGCGGGTCGTCGAACGTCTCAGCGCCGAAGAGACCCTGTCGCATCACCGGGCGGTTGCTTTGGCGCTTGAACGGCTGGCGGACTCGTCCGCAGCAGGGCCGCTCGCGGCTCTGTTGCGGAAACCGGGCATGCAGGGCTATGCCCTGACAGCACTGCCTCCAGCGGGACCGTCTGAAAACCGTGCTGAAAGCATCCGGGAAATTTCTCTGGCACGGGCGCTGTACCGGTGCGGCGATGACCACGACCTCGGGCTCACGATCCTCAAACAGTACAGCAAGGATCTCCGCGGCCTGTTCGCCCGCCATGCCCAAGCCGTCTTGAGCAAAGAGAAGTAGCTGCTGCTCACTGCTTTTTCACGAAAAGGAGAGTGCCTGATGAACACAGGGATAGGGATTGGAGTCGTCCTGTTTTTCTGCGCAACGGCAGCCCGCGCTGCCGACACGAACTCGACACTGCTGGTGGAAAAGAAATACGCTTGGCCGCGGCACGGGCAGATGGTATTGGATGGGGTGTGGCAACTTGCCGCGGGCGATGCCGCGCAGCCGAAAACGGAGCTGCCTGATCCGGGCACGCTGGACTGGTTCGACACGTCTGTCCCGACCGATGTCCACTGGGCCCTCCATCGCGCAGGAAAAGCGCCTCATCCGTATGTGGGACTCAACGCCAAAGAGCTCCGCTGGGTGGAAGACAAGGCGTGGTGGTTCCGCAAAACCTTCACCGTGCCCAAGGATTTCCGAGGCGATAATCTGCGCTTGCTTTTCGAAGGCGTCGATTACTACGGAAACTACTGGCTCAACGGCCGCCATCTGGGGCATAGCGAAGGCGCGTTCGGCGCCGTGAAAATCAATGTGGGCGGATTGCGTTACGACCGCGAAAATGAACTGCTTGTGCGCGTCGATTGCGGCGGGTACAAGGTCGGCGGCAAAGGCGGAGCGGCCTGGGCGTCGCTGGTCAAATCCGAACTCTGGTCGGGCTGGCAGGTCGGCGCATCAGACTTCAACACGGTCGGCATTTGGCAACCGGTCCGCCTGCTAGCGAACCGCTGGCCGTGTCTCGAGCGGCCTTTTGTGCGCACGTTGTCGGCGGAGGCGAACGTCGCCCGGCTCGCGGTGACGGTTGAGGTTTGCGCTGCCGGCCAGGCGGAGTCGGCTTGTGATGTGCTGGCCACGGTACGCGGACCGGCGGGCGAGAGGGTCCCCGTCAGCGCAAAAGCGGCTGTGAGGCCGATGGAGGGGCTGGTGCTGGCCGACCTTGAACTGAAAATCCCCTCGCCGCTCTTGTGGTGGCCGGCGGGACTCGGAGATCAGCCGCTGTATGAGGCCGAGATTCTGCTGACGCGCGAGGGGAAAACGCTCGACCGACTGACCGTGCCGTTCGGCATCCGCACCATCGAGCGGCGTGTCGGCCTTATGCAGCGGACCAGCTATGCGATGAAGGAGTGGGTGTTTCATGTGAACGGCCAGCCGCTATTTGTCAAAGGCGTGAACTGGATGCCGATCGACGCGCTTGGCAAGGTGGAGCCTGAGGATTATGCCTGGCAGTTGTCCATGGCGCGCGACGCGGGCATTCAGATGATCCGCGTCTGGGGCGGAGGGATCATCGAGACCGATGCGTTCTACGAACAGTGCGATCGCTTGGGAATCATGGTCTGGCAGGACTTTCCGCTGACCTGCGGCTGGAAAGCGGCGACTTTGAACCGCAAGGTGTGGGAGGAGACCGTGGCGTGGAACGTCTTCCGCCTGCGCAACCATCCCTCGCTGGCTTTCTGGTGCGGCGGCAACGAGTTTCCGCCTGACGACAGGGCGAATTCGGACCTCGTCGGCATCCTCGCGCGGACGGTGCGGACGTTGGACGGCACGCGGCCTTTTATGGCCGCCTCGCCCGACGAGGGCGACATCCACGGGTATCCGCAGTGGGATGCGCCGCAGACCTGGCGCTCCGAGCTGCTGCGCGGGCCTTTCATCAGCGAGTGGGGAACGCACGCCATGCCGACGCCACAGACCTACCGCGAAATCATTGGCGCCAAAGAGGCGGACGCGGTGATCGGTCCCACGTTGCTGACGATGGACAAAAAACGGATGGCCTCGGCGTATCCGGAGATCATGCACCACTGGGTCGAATTCCAACCGGACCGGCTGATTCAAATGCTGGCGCGCGGCTCGGCGTTCGACAATCTGGCCACAGCGCCTCTCGACCGGTTCTCCGAGGCGGTCGCGGCAGGTGCCTCCGAGTTTTATAAATACTCGTGTGAGGCGGCACGTTCGGGCTATCCGCAAAACGGCGGCTTGCTCCTGTGGGTCTGGAAACGGCCTTGGCCGAACGCGGGCATTCAGTTGATCGACGGCTTGGGGCGCCCGTTGTCGGTGTATTACGACGTCAAGCGCGCGTACAGTCCGCTGTGGCCCTGTCTGGTTCCGCCGCATCTGAACTATGTGCCGGGCGACGAGGTGGAGTTGCCAACCGCTGTGTTGCACGAGTCGGCTCGCCCCGCATCCGCACGTGTGAAGGTCTCCGCACGCCTGCTGGGGCCAGACCTCAAGGTGAGGCAGTCCTGGAACGACTGGCCAGCGGTCGAGTTGACACCGGGAACGGAGTCGAGCAAGGGGCCGTCACTCGCGTTCACGGTGCCCGCCGATTTCTCCAGAGCCTTCTTCTTCGTGCTACTGGAAGTCGCGAGCGCAGACGGGAAGCCCGCCGTACGCAACCTGTATTCGTTCCGCTGTCCCCCGCAACTGGAGGACGCGGCTTTCCGGGAGCAGTACCGCGCCAAGCCTTCCCAGGGGCTCCTTTTAGACAAAGGGCCTTGGCTGCGTCCGCAACTGGAAAACGTTCCGACCGCTCTACAGGTCCGGGTCGTGTCGCAGGAGGCTGATGATCCACAACATGCGCGGATCGTCGCTGAAGTTCGGAATGCGGGACCGAGACCTTCGGTCATGACGCACGTGCAGGTGGCTGGCTCCGTGTGCCACGTGGCAGACGACGCGTTCTTCTGGCTGGAGCCGGGAGAGGCGCGGACGATCGCGCTGCGCGTGCGCAGCGGGAACGGCACGCCGTTGGGGAAACCGAGCCTCACCGTGCGGGCGTGGAACGCGCCGGAAGCCAACGCGCAGGAATGACGCCGTCCATGATTTGCGCAAAAACAACAAAACTTTTGCGCAAAATCGGATACTCTGTTTTTGGCGATGTGGTATTCTAATTACGACTATTGGAAACCGGCGAGCGCATGGCAGTATAGCGAAAAGGGGTGACGCATGATAAAGAAGGTTGTGGCTGGAGTGATTGCGTGTGGTGTGGCCGTTATGTCCTTTGCTGCAGACGGGACCTGGACCGGCACGGTAAACGGAGCGTGGAGCAACACCGCGAACTGGCAGGGAGGCACCGTGGCGTCAGGCACGGGTTTTGCCGCGTATCTGTCCAATCTTCCCGGGCCGATCCAGATTACGAATGACGTGGCCACCCTCAAGCTTCAGGGGCTGGTTCTGCAGGGCGGGGCCTACACGGTGTACGGACAGCCGATCACCTTCGAAGGGGCTACGGCTGTTCCTTACGGGCTCATCGTTTCGAGCGGGACGCATATGGTCAGCAGCGCCATCAATGTGAACAGGAACTTCCATGCGATGACTGAGCCGGGCACCACGCTGACGACCTCCGGGCGGCTCGATTATCTGGGCAATTATCAGGTTTTGAAAAAAGGCGGTGGCGAATGGGCCTTTGCGGGGTGGTGCGCCGAAACGAATAGCGCCTACACTTTCGATGTCGTCGGCGGGACGTTCCGTTTGAAACCGGGATCCGTTTTTACGAAGGTGGGCGGCAACCGTGAAAATTTCCGCGTCGGGTACAGTGGCCTGCCGGGAACTGCCGTGGTCGAACGAGCGGCCATGACTATCGACGGGTTTGTGTTGGGACATGACACCGCCGCGGCCAAGGGCTATCTGCTTGTCGATGGCGGCGCGCTCTCCGCTACTACGATGGACGAAGGCAACCCGATTCTGATCGGACGGTATGCGGTCGGCATGATGGCGCTTTCAAACAACGCGACGGCGAGCATCGCGAATTGGTTCAATTTGGGCGTTTATAACCGTGCTGAAATTTTCATCGGCAGCGGCAGTTCCCTATCCGCCAGCCGGGTTTCGTTCGGCTGGAAGGATACGCCGAATGCCGCTTATCAAGGCCCGACGGTTATCACGATCGGCGATGGCTCGTTCACGGCGGTCAATCAGCTGTTTTGGCGCGTGGGCAATTTAGCGGCCCGCACGAATGTGGTGACGGTCGGGGACGGTGTCGCGGGGCACGGCCGCCTGGTGGTCCCGGCGACTTGTCAGACGACCTCGGAAGTCGGTGTCGCGCGGCTGGTGCTCAACGGCGGCACCTTGGAAATGTCCGGGCTGAAGTATACCGTCAATGGCGAGTCGCTTACGAACTACCTGTTCGGCCTGAATCAGTTGTGGGTCGGCCGAGCCGGGGCGACGCTGAATTCGGGCACGAACACGCTCGCGATCGTGCAGGCCGTTACGCGTGATCCTTCCGTGCCGCGTGATGGGGGCATCAGTAAAACGGGGACGGGGACGCTGACTCTGGCTGGCGGCTGCGCCTATAACGGTCCGACCGCAGTGATACAGGGGACGCTGCGGTTCAAAGGGCTGTTGCCGACGAATGGGGTGACTCTTGCGGCCGGCGCGACGCTGACCCTGGCGGATGGGCAGTACCGCGCACTTGCGCCGTCCAGCTTGACCGCGGGGGCGGAGGGGGAGTCAGTTATCGAATTGGAGGCGGGCGCCGGGAATCTGAGCGATGTGCTGACGCTGCCAGCGGATTCGCAGCTCGGGAACGTGGCCTTTGCGCTCGTCGCGTTAAACGGCGTCTCCTCGTATTGGATGCCGGGTGACTATGTGGTTGCGACGTATGCGGGTGCCGCTCCGGATGTCAGCGGCTGGCACTCCGTCACGCCGACAGGGGTGACCGTGACGTTCGAGGTGCAGTCCGCGCAAAAGCGCGTGGTGATGCATGTCGCCGGCGCGGCCTCCGGCTCGTCGGTGTGGCTTAAGCCGGGTGTCGGGTCGTGGTCTGACGCGGCGAACTGGAATACGGCTCCAGTCAATGACCCCGGAACGTCGGTGCTGTTCGGTGCGGCGCCGGGAGGGGCGGCGAGTGTCGGTATCGGCTCGGCCGTGACGGTCGGAAGCATGACCTTCGCTTCAGCCTACCCGTATACATTGAGCGGTGCGGGAATCACGTTCGGCGCAGCGGGCTCGGGCGGCACGCTGACGGTCCAGCAGGGCGCTCACGCCATCGGGTCGGCGCTGTCGCTGCCAACGAATCTGACGGTCGTGGCCCAGCCGGGCGCGTTGGTGACTCTGGGCGGTGGAGCAACGGGGGGCGGCCGCGTCACCGTCACAGGCGGCGGCACGTTATCCATCACCAACGGACTTGCTTTTGACGTTCCGCTGACGGTGAACGGTGCGGCGCTGGGCGCGATCGATTCCACGACCGTCGATTCGGCGTTGACCGTGGGCGCGGGCGGCGCGACGTTGGCACCTTCCTACGGCAAGACGCTGACGCTCTCAGGTACACTGGACGGCCCCGGCTCGTTTGTCAAGAACGGTGCGGGCATCGCGGTGATGAACGGTGCCAACAGTTGCACAGGCACGCTCTCCATTCAGAACGGCACGCTGAAGCTCACTTCACTGACAGCGGGCGGCGATTTCGTGATCGGCGAAGGCACGCTTAAATATGTCGGGCCCGACGTGACAACGGACAAAGGCTTCACGATCCGGACGGCTGACCCCAAAAAAGCGGCCGCATTCGAGACGGACGCGAACGTGACCTTCAACGGCAACATCAAGACCGACAGCGGCGTGTTCATCAAAGCCGGCAAGGGCACGGTAACTTTTGCGGCTCCCGGCACGAATATGATCGGCGCGGGCTTGGGGTCGGACAATTATTCCATCGTGTTGAACCGCGGCGCGTATGGCGAGAGCCCGACACAAGGCCTGCGCATCTTCCAGGTGCTGGATGGCAAAGTGGTTTTGGGAGTCCCGGGGCAAACCAACATCATGAACCAGACGATCGTGGTCGGAGGACGGAGCACCACAGCGGCGAACGCCGAAACGGCCGGACATCTGGAGATCAACGACGGCTTCTTCCAGTGCGGCGTTATCACAGTCGGTCGCGGCAACGGGACCGCGACGACCGCGCCGACCGGGCTTGTTTCCACCCTCCGCATGAACGGCGGCCTGGTACATAGCCAAGGACTCTATTTGGGACTGCTGCTCGCCGATATGGCCAGCGGCACCTGCAACGCCCGCCCTCGCTTCGAAATGAACGGCGGCACGTTTATCGGGCAACAGCTTCTTTGCGGCAACGCGATTTCGCCGGTCACCCCCCGTCTCTTTTTCAACGGGGGCTTTGCTGCTTTCACCAACGCGACGGCCGGCGATGTCCGGTTGGCGTATGACGGCGGCTGCACCAGTGAGACGGTTATTGCGGGCGGCACGTTGGCGATCTCGAACGTGGTGATCCGACTGGCCGATACGAACGCCACGGCCAAAGGCGTCTTGCGTCTGGAGGGCGGAAGGCTGATCACGCGCGGCTTTGAACGGTTGGGCAGCGGGGTCGGCGAACTCTATTTCAACGGCGGTCTGATGACCCTCTCCCAGAGCACGATCATGTCCAACCTCTCCGCAACGGTTATTCAGGCGGGGGGGTGGAAGGCCGAGGTTCCACAGGGGCTAACCTTGACGTTGAATCAAACGATGACGCACGATACGGCGCTGGGTGCGACTGCCGACGGCGGAATTGTCAAACTCGGCGCCGGCTCGCTAACGGTGAACTATCCCCAGACCTACACCGGGCCGACCGTTGTGTCGGGCGGGGTCTTCCGCCTGAGGAACACCCTCGCGGTGACGAACCTCACGCTGTCGGCGGGGACGACGCTGTCGCTCACGAACGGGAGCAATCAGCTTTTCGCACCCTCGTCTTTTGCCGTGAGTGATGCCGCCGGAAGCGTCCGGATCGAGATGGACGTCGCGGCTGACGGAAGCGCATTCGACGTGCTCGCGCTGCCGAACGCCTCGGGCGCGAAGCTCACGCTGAGCCTCTTTAAGACGGGTACGGCGACACGATTCGTCAGCCCGGGACGCTATCCGCTTGTGACCTTCGGCGGGGCCGCTCCCGATACGGCCGAGTGGTCGGTGGAGAACATGGGAAACACGGCCTCCTTTGAGACGGAAGGGGCGACGGTCTACGTCAGGATCGGCGTGAGCGTGACCACGCCCTCGGTCTGGTCGAATGCGACGGGCGGCGACTGGGGTGTGGCCGGTAACTGGTCGGTTGCTCCGGCAAGCGACGAGACCGCGAACGTTTTGTTTGGCAGCGCGATTTCTGCCCCGGCGAGCATCAACACAGGACTCGGAGTGACCTTCGGCTATATGGCGGTTGACAACGCGAATGCCTATAGCTGGAACGGCGGTGCGATGACGCTGGGATCCGTGGACAGCAACGCCACCGTGCGTGTGGCGCAAGGCTCCCATACGGCCGGTGCCGCATTGGTTGCGCCCTCTGTCGCGACGCTGTGGGTCGAGCCGGGCGCCACGCTCACCGTCAATGGCGCGGTGACCGGTGCCGGCAGCCTATTCGTGACGGGCGGCGGAACCTTGGCGCTGACCAATGGGCCCGCGGTCGACGTCCCTGTGACCGTGAACGGCGCAACGCTCGTCATGCCGCAGTCGACCGAATACGACACGGCGCTGACACTCGGCGCAGGCGGTGCGGTCCTTGCGCCCGCCGCCGGACGCACGGCGACCGTCTCTTCCGACATCACTGGTAGCGGCGGACTGACGAAGACCGGTTCGAGCTTCCTGACGCTGGCAGGTGGCACGGACTTCGACGGCGAACTGGTTGTGCGTAACGGTACGGTCTCCATGGCGGCGGAGCCGGATGCGCCCCTGGTCATTGGCGAAGGCACCTTCAAATACACGGGCACAGGTTTGACCTTCCTGCGCGGCTACACGCTACGTACGACCCTCAACACACAGGCGGCGACCCTTTACAGCGACGCCGACATCACCTTCAACGGGCAGGTCAAAGCGGATAACGGCGCCTTCATTAAGCTCGGCAGCGGCACGCTGACCTATGCCTATGCGGGCGAGAACACTCTGAGCGCGGGCGACAATATCGCGAACGGGAGCACCTACCTGAACGTTCAGCCGTATGGCGATACGCCCACGCAAGGCTATCGGAGCTACAACGTTTTTAACGGCAAGGTGATTCTCGGCGCGGAGGGACAAACCAACCGCTTCTCACAGGCGATCATCATCGGCGGTCAAAGCACGACAAACGCGGAGGCCGAGACCGCCGGCCATATGGAGATCAATGGCGGCGTCAATATCTTCCAGGATTTTATCACCGTGGGACGGGGCAACGGCAGCGTCATTACGGCACCGACCGGCCTGGTTTCCACGCTGACCGTGAACGGCGGTGAAACGACAGCAAGCGGTTTCTGGATGGCGGCGATGCAGGGCTTTCAGACGACCCTGACGGCCCGCCCGCTTTTCACGATGAACAACGGCTTGTTGAGCACGCCGGTCTTTTATTGCGGCAATACGGGGGGAACCCCCAAACCGAAGATCGTGATCAACGGCGGCACGCTGAAGGTCGGCCCCACTGATGTGATGAAGCTGGCGAACAGCCCCGGCTGTGAAACGGAGCTGACCCTCAGCGGCGGCACGGTTTTTGTGACGAATCAACCGCTGAGCTTGGCCGAGAACTATGCCGGTGCCAAAGGCACGCTCAACCTCGATGGCGGACGCCTCATCGCACATAACATGACCAACGGCGTGAACGGTGCGGGCCTGGTGTATTTCAACGGCGGCATTTTCCAGCCCAGCGCGTCGCTGACGCTAAGCACCGTCGCGCTGACGAACCGCGCGGGCGGTGCGTTTTTTGATGTGCCACAGGGCGTTGCCTATACCCTTGCCCGCACGATCGGACACGACGCGTCGCTCGGCGCATCCCCCGACGGCGGGTTGACCAAGCTCGGCGCGGGCACGTTGCTTCTCTCGGCGGTGCAGGCTTATACGGGACCGACGGTGCTTTCCAACGGGACGCTGACAGTGACCGCTCCGGTTACGAATGCGCTGTCACTGGCTGGACTTTCGCTGGGCGGAACGGTGGAGTCTGACGCACAGCTGACGGTAACGGCCGATCGCGCGTCCTTCCTTGCCGGCGGCGCGCTCGCGGTGTCGGGCGACCTGTTCCTCGGCAAAGCGGCGCTCAACCTGATCGTCCGCGAAACGGGAACGGCACCCACGACCAACGGGACGTATGTGGTCGCCACCTGTTCGGGCACCTTTTCGGGATCGGCCTCGGACCTCCGTCTCGCCAATGGCTTGTTCGGCAAGAGTTATGTGTTCAGCGTCGTCGGCACTGAACTGAGGATGACGGTTGCCACGGTCACTGAAGATGCGATCCTCTGGTCGAATCCGGGCAGCGGCGAGTGGCTGACATCCGACAACTGGGTGACGGCACCGGGTCCGGGTGCCGCAGGCATGGCCATCGGGTTCATGGACGCGATCACCGCGCCCGCAACCGTGGCGCTGGAGACGTCGGCGACAGCGGGTTCTATGGTCTTCAATAACGCGAACAGCTATACGATTTCAAGTGCGGCCGGTACCGGGGCTCTCGTTTTCGATGAGACAAACGGAGTGCCCACGCTGAGCGCACTGGCGGGTGTCCACGCCGTGACGGTTCCCGCCTCTCTGGTGGACAACACGACTGCGAACATCGCCAACGGTGCCGACTTGCAGATGACGGGTGCCGTGAGCGGAGACGGCAAATTGACGAAAACGGGTGACGGACGTTTGCTACTCGCGGGAACCAATACGTATGCCGGCGGGACCGATGTCCTCAGGGGCACGCTGGATGTGTCGGGGGCGAATGCGCTGAGTGCCGGGCCTGTCACGTTTAATGGCGGGCACCTGGCGGCCAAAGGGGTCTCCGGAGCAACGGTGGCGAATGGCGCGACGGTCCTCCAGCCGATGCAGATTGTGACGTATGCGCCCCTGACGGTTTCCGGAAGCTGGACCTCCTCGGGCAACATTTATCTCGCGAAGATGTCGTCAAACGAGTTGGCCGTGGCGGGCGCGATGAAGCCGGCAGCCGGCAGCGCAAACAGATTGGAGTTCCGAGAAGGTTCGGTCCGATTCGCTTCGGGTGCGGATGCGCTCTTCACCAGCACGGCGGCACGCGAATGCATCAACTTTATGGGAGCGGCAAGCACGTCGGTCATCCGTTCGATGACTGTCGACCCGGGCGCAACCGTCTCGACAAGGATGTTATACATGGGCTATGGCGCGACCAACACCCTGTCGGTCAACGGCGGCACACTCTCCCTGACCGGCTTTTCGAGCACATACTACGATGCCTTCATCATGGGGGCGGCTGGGACGTCGCCGAAGGTGGTCGACCGGTTCTATGTGACCGGAGGAACGGTTTACGGCGCGGACAATGCCTGGTGCCTGATGGGCGTGGACAGGGGGAAGACAACGCTCGACGTTTCCGGCGGATCCGTCTCGCTGGGAGCGGTCTCAATGGGCCACCGCACGGAAGCGACGATCGACACCGGTCTGACCGCGGCTTCTGATGTGTTTGTGAGCGGAGGTCTTCTTGAGGCGCGCCAGCGCTGGAACTGGATGGGTGATATTCAGGGGCCGCGCGTGAATGCGGTCTATCTGAACGGCGGGCGGTTGCGGCTGCCAGCCACCTTTGCGGGTGTCACCAACAAAATCAATCAAAGCCGCCTGATTTTCAATGGCGGGCTGTTGGAAACTCCGGGCGGGGGCACAGACGCCGAGGACCCGAACGATTACCTGAAGGGACTGAAGCAGGCCTATGTGGGCGGCAGCGGAGCGATGATCGATACACTCGGCCGCTCGGTGATGTTGTCTCAGCGGCTGATGACGCTCGACGGCGTGACGGATGGTGGTGTGACCAAGTTTGGCCTGGGTACGCTCTCGTTCGCCAAGCCGCCGTGTGTAACCGGACAGGTCGACGTGCAATCCGGCACCCTGAGGCTGCTGCCGGAAGCCTCAACCGTTTATCCCGACGACCCGATGCTGCGGCTTTCTTTTGAAAATGGCATTCAGAAAGACGATTCGTCCTATAACAAGAGCATCGGTCTGGTGGGGTCGCTCGGCAGCCTCGCGCTGGTCGATGGTGCCCACGGAACGAATGGGCTTCGGATCAATAATGCCAACTCGCTCTATCTGGGTTACACCGACGATATGAAGAATGCGGACAGTTTCACCGTGTCGATGTGGGTGAGGCAGTCGGCTTATCAGCCTGCGGGTAAGCAGACCATGCTGTCGACGATCCAGTCCTTTGCGAACGACTACCACGAATTCCTCCTGCGAATCATTGAGGATGGCAGCTTCCGGTTCCTCGCGACGGGTCAGGACAAATACGTCTACGGCACGTTCTTGGCGGATGTGGTCGGTGCGGTGCCGCTCAATACGTGGACCATGGTCACGCTGGTGGTTGACGGTCTCAACGGCTTCTCGATGTACGTCAACGGCGAGCGGCGGACCATGAAGGTGACGCTCGGCGGCTCGTCGAGCGATACGGAGGTCTACGGCGCCGGCAAGCAGTGGTTACTCCAGCCTCCCGCAAGGACCAGCGGCAACGCGTTCAATATAGGTGCGGTCGGTTCCGGCAGCGCAACGGGCTTCATCGGCGACTTGGACGATGTGACGGTTTACCGCCGGGCTCTTTCGGCCATCGAGATCGCGATGCTGTATCAGGCGAAAAACCCGTGCGGCAAACGCGTGCGTGTGGCGATGGGTGCGGCGCTGGATCTGTCAGGGGGCGGACATGAGTTGGCGGAAGTGACCGGTGAAGGCCAGATCAACAACGGTACGGCCAAGGTGACCGGCACGCTGAACCCCGGTGATTGGCCCGAGAGCCCGGCAGGATCGCTGCTCTCCGTGGCAAACCTGACGCTCGGCACGAATGTCACGTATACCTGCAACTGGACGCCTGCCGCAAATGACCTTGTGGACATCTGGGGCACGTTGACCGTCAACGGTGAGGGCACCATCGATCTCGGGCTGACCACGCCCAGCCAGATGCCGGGGTCACCCCGTTACAAGTCGTTCCCAGTCATGTACTATACGTCTATCGTTAACGCGGCGAACTTCAGCCAGTGGAAGGTGATCGGCATCGGACGCTCCGCGAAGGCCTCGGTTTCGGCGTCCGGCGGAGTCGTGACCGTGAATCTGGATGTGCCCAGCGGCACGCTGCTCCGGTTGAAGTAAGGAAAGAGACGGAAAAACAGGGTCGGATGTTTCGGAGGTCGCGCTTCCGCAGGAAACGCGACCTCCGAGCGTGTCAATACTCATGCAGAAAAATAGGGGGAAAAAGAGATGAGGGACAAGGTGAGACGGGCCGGGTATTATTTTGCGTTCGTTCTGATGTACTTCTCAAGTGTGGGATTTGCGGGGGCATCCTCTGTCAAGGACGCGCTGCAGCCGTACGTGGCTTCGAACTGGCTGGCCGGCGCGGTGACGGTGGTGGTCAACCGGGAGGGCATCGTCACGCACGATGCGGTTGGCTATGCCGACGTCACGGATAAGAAGACCATGAAGAAGGACTCCCTCTTCTGGATCGCTTCGATGACCAAGCCGGTAACGGCCGTGGCGTTCATGATGCTGGTGGACGAGGGCAAGGTCGCGCTGGATGATCCCGTCAGCAAATTCATTCCGCAGATGGACAACCTGTGGGTGATCGACAAGAAAACAAACGACACGATGACGCTCAAGAAGCAGGTTCGGCCGATCACGATGCGCCACTTGCTGTCCCACACCTCGGGACTTCCTTTCCTTACGCCGGTGCTGATGGACGATCTCGCCTCGTTACCGCTCGATCAACAAGTGTTGAGTTTCACGATGAATCCGCTGGAGTTCCAACCGGGCGAAGGCTATCGCTATTCCAATGAGGCCATCGATACCGTCGGGCGCGTCATCGAGATCGTGAGCGGCATGCCCTATGAGAAGTTCCTGTCTGCGCGGTTGTTCAAGCCGCTCGGCATGCGCGACACAACCTTCTTTCCCACGTCGCGCCAACTGAAACGTCTGGCCAAATCATACGGGCCGAATGCGGAGAAGACGGGACTGATGGAGGTCGGCATCCCCTATATGCGCCTGCCGTTCGACCGTCCGGGGCGCTATCCCGAGCCGGGCGGCGGACTTTTTTCGACCGGTGCCGATCTGGCCGCCTTCTGCCGGATGCTGCTGAATAAGGGCGTGTATGACGGCACGCGGATTCTGTCTGAGCCGGCGGTTGACGAGTTGACCAAGATCCAGACGGGACAGCCGAAACAGAAGTACGGGCTCGGTTTTGCGGTGGACCAGGACGGCAAGGGCGCGTTCGGCCACGGCGGTGCCCAGGCGACGAACATGACGGTTTATCCTGAGCGCGGGCTCGCCCTCATCTGGCTCGTGCAGGTGCGCGGAGGGTATCCGGGCAAAGGCGGTCAGGCTCAGGGCGCGTTCAACGCCGCGGGATTTGCTCTGGGGGTGCCGAAATGAAGCGAGCGCTGGTCATAGCGTTTGCGGCCGGCCTGCTGGCCGGCCTTGCGGGTGCGCAGGAGGCGAACGTGCTTCCGCTGAACCAGCGTCAGGCGCGCGTGTCGCCGGCGTGGCTGACGCAGGGTGTCATGGTTCAGGTGTGGCTGCGAGGCTTCACGCCCGAGGGCACTTTGAAAGCCGCGACGGCACGGTTGCCGAAAGTCGCCGAATTGGGCGCGACCGTGCTGTATCTCAGCCCGGTCTGCCTGCAAGACGACGATATGCGTAAGGAGCACTGGGCACCCCGCCAGCGCAAGACCAATAATCCGCGCAATCCTTACCGCATCAAGGATTACTTCGAGGTCGATCCCGAGTACGGCACCCAGGAGGACCTTCGCGCGTTCGTGAAGGAGGCGCATCGCCTCGGCATGCGCGTGCTGATGGATATGGTCTTTCTACATTGCGGGCCGACGGCCGTCATCATTGAGCAGCATCCGGATTTCATGAAGCGCGATAAGGACGGAAAGCTGAAGCTCGCGCAGTGGGGCTTTCCCTCCATCGAGTTCGCGAATCCGGCCCTGCGCGAATATTTCTGGAAGAACCTGGAGTTTTGGGTGCGGGATTTCGCGGTCGACGGATTCCGGTGCGATGTCGCGGACGGCATCCCGTTGGATTTCTGGGAGACGGCACGCGAGCGCCTTGAGAAAATCCGTCCCGACATCGGCCTTTTGGCCGAGGGGCTGCGCAAGGAGGATCAGCTCAAGGCGTTCGATCTCGACTACGGATGGGGCTATGACGGCACGTGGTCGAACGCCGCGAAGGTCCGTAGCCAATGGGAGAAGATGTTTGCCGAACGTCCGCGAGGCGGCGCCAAGTTCGTCCGCTTCATCGAGAATCACGACATCGTCCAGGACGCCGGAACCAACCGTTTCGACAAGGCGTGGGGCGTCCGCCACGTTGACGCCGTGCTGGTGGCGCTCTTCACGCTCGACGGCGTGCCTTTCCTCTATAACGGGCAGGAGATCGCCGATACGTCGCGGCAGAGCTTGTATGCCAAGTGGCCTGTCGACTGGGCGCATGGCGACACGCCGGAGGGCCAGGCGCGCTTCGCGCTTTGCCGGAAACTGTGCGCGCTGCGCAAGACCGAGAAGGCGCTGAATCAAGGTGAGCTCCACTGGCTAGATAATGAGCGGCCCGAAGCGGTGCTCTCGTATGTGCGCAAAGCGGGTGACGAAGCCGTGTTGGTGATGGTGAATCTCACCGCTGAACCCGTGACCGCCCGCATCACGCACGCTGCGTCTCTCGGGACGAAGCTGCTGGCATCTGGCGCGAAAAGCCTGGAAGCCAAAGACGGCGGACTCCTGGTGTCGTTGCAGGGCCACGGCTATTTCGTCGGCAAACAATAAGCACAGCGCGATGTCTACGTGAAGGAGAACGGTCATGCGAAGGTGCCTGCTTCTGGCGGTCCTGTCTGCCGCGATGGCGAGTGGCCTTACGGCCGAGGTTGCTTTGCCGGTCGTCAAACAATGGCAAGTCACGCCGACCGCGCTGGTCTCGCGCGACGATCCCCCGCTTCAGCAAATCACGCTTACCGTCGAGGCCCTCAAGGCGCTGGAGGGATGCACGCTAAAGGTCTGGACAGACGGACATTTGCTGGCGGAGAAAGAACTGGGTGCTTTGCGTGTCGGAACAAATGAGAGCGCCGTGCTTTTGCGTGAGCCCCAAAAGCCGGTCGCCTCGCGCTGGGCATTGTTTGTCAAGAACGCCCAGGTTGCGGAACGTGCGTTCACCTGGAACCCACCGCGTCACTGGACCATCTACGAGGTTTTCTCCTCGCATGTGGATCTTGGCCTGCATGACCCGCAGTACAAACAGCGCCGGATGGGCACCCAGCACCTTGACCGCGCTCGGGAACTGCTCGCGCAGTCATCGGATGAGCCTGACGCTTCGCGTTTCCGTTACGTGATCGAGGGCCTGTGGTGGTGGGGCAACTATGAGCGCGACCGCTCCGAACAGGCCGCGCGGCGGCTCGTCGAGGAGTATGCCCGGCCAGGACTGATCGGCATCGGCGCGTCGCATTCCGGTAACCGCACGGAAACGTACGGCGTGGAGGAGCTTTGCCGCAGCGCCTACTACGCGCGCGAATTGCGTCATCGCTGGGGGCTCGCGGCGGACACCCTGCTGATGGTGGACAACAACGGCATCACCTGGCCTTTGGTTCAGGCGTATGCGGAAGCGGGTATCCGCTATCTCGGCTTCTATCCGAACCCGTGGAATCCCGATGCCGTGAACTGCTGGAGTCCGGGCGGCACGCCGGGCAGCCGCATCGATGTGGGGTGGGATTCCGCGCTGCCCCATCTCTTCTATTGGCAGGGGCCCGACAGGAAAAGCCGGATGTTGGTCTGGTCGAACTTGAGCTACGGCAACCTTTCCAGCTTCAGTTTCGGCCACAATCAATCGACTCCGAAAGAGATCGAGCCGCTGATGGCCAAACAGCTCGCCCGCGTGGAGGCCCGCTATCCGTACGACGTGTGGATGGTTCCCTACTACAACGACAATCAGGCACCGGGGTTCGGCGCGGCCAACCGCGCCAAGGCGTGGAACGCGGTCTGGCGCTGGCCTGAACTGCGGACAGTCGGAGATCTCTCGGTTCCTTTCAAGCAGGTGGAAGCGCGCTTCGGCAAACAGATTCCCACGTTGAGCGGCCTGATGACCGCCGGATGGGCTCAGCATCCGGTCTGCACGCCGGGATTGCTGGCCGACAAGTTTGAAGCTGACCGCCTCCTCCCCACAGCAGAGAAATTGGCGACCCTCGCGCGTTTAACCGATCCCGATTTCATCTACCCCACGCTGGCTTTTCGCCGGGCGTGGGATGCGTTGATCTGCAACGATGAGCATGGTTATGGCACCAGCTATTACAAGGGCCGGCCGGTCTATGACACATGGATGCAAAAGCGCGACTGGATCGCGCGGGCCGCGAAAACGGCGGCCGCTGAGAGCGACCGCGCCCTGAAGGTGATCGCGTCCAAGGTGACCTCGGCTTCGCCTTCCGTGCTGGTGTTCAATCCGACGCTGCACGTCCGGTGTGAGACGGTTGAGGTGGAGCTGCCGGAGGCGTGCGGGAGCCTGAGCAAGGTCCGCTGCCCGGACGGAACGGTTGCCGCAGTTGTCAAGGAGGGGCGTCAGGTGCGCTTTCGCTCCAGCGAGATCCCGCCTTTCGGCTATGCGGTGTTCGCACTGGAACAAGGGAAGCCGACAGGGTGCGTCATCAAACCGGTATCCGAGCCGCCGGTGCTGGAAAACGCGTACTACAAGCTGACCTTCGGCAGAGCCGGCGCGATGACGGGCCTTTTCGACAAGCAACTCAAGCGGGAACTGCTTGACGTCAAGGCCCCGTACCTGTGCAATCAGCTTGTTTATTCCACGGATAGGAATAAGACCTTTGTCTCGCCCCCGCAGGCGCGTTACGAGGTGGAGACCTCGCCATTGGGTCAGGCGGTCATTGCGCATCTCGACGACCCGCATACCGGCGCGGAGATTGTTCAGCGCGTCAGCTTGCCGGAGCAGGAGAAGCGCGTCGACATCGACAACCGGCTGAAGCACGTGCGGGATTTGGGCCCTGTCAAGCGCTGGGACCGGTTCGGGTATTACGCCTTTCCTTTCGATGTGCCCAAGGGCGAGTTCCGGGTCGGTTTGAACGGGTGTCATGCGGATGCCTACAAAGACCAGACGGGCCTCACCACAGACGCCTACCACGCGGCCCGCGACTGGGCTTATGTCGGCAACAACGAATTCGGCGTTGTTCTGTTGCAGCAGGATAGCCAACTGATTGAATGCGGCAAGATCCACACTCCCAAGCGGACGTTCGGCGAGACCCCGGAAACCTCGCATCTCTATTCGTACGTCTTCAATGACTGGCTATACGGCCATGCCCACGTGACAGGGCCTTCCCACATCAACTTGCGGTTCCGTTATACGATCCGCAGTCAGGCGGGACCCTTCGAGACGGCACATGTCCCGCAATTTGCAGAACGTGCGGTCAATCCCGTGCTGGCCGCCGTTATCCCTCAGGCGCAACAAGGGAGCCTGCCACAGGCGACACTGAGTTTCCTGAGCGTGGACGCGGAGAACCTAGAGCTACTCACCCTGAAACTGAGCGAAGAGCCGGGGCGCGGGCTGATCGCCCGTTTCCATGAAACGGAAGGAAAGCGAACCGACGCGGCCATGCTCAGGATCGGCTTTGGGATTGAGCAGCGGCTGACGCGCTGTTCCCTATTGGAACGAGACGGGAGCGAGTTGGACAGGCCGCTCATGGCGATTGATCCGTTTGGCACTTTCACCCTGCGCATCGAGAAAAAAGGTCCTCTGCCCAACGTCCCGATTGTGACCGTCGCGCAGGTGACCGACAAGGCGGTTGACTTGAAATGGGCGGCCGTGCCAGGCGCGCGGCAATATCTGGTGTACCGCGGCGCCGAGGCGGGCTTTGCCGCGGACGAATATCATCTCGTTGCCGCCACCCGTTCGGCCGGTTATTGTGACGACTGGCTGTCTGCCGGTTCAACCAACTATTACCGTGTGGCGGCTGTGGACGCGGGTGTGCGGCAGGGGGCAGCCTCTGGCGGCGTATGCGCAGTGACCGAGGCCAAGGGCGACTCGCCGCCCGCCAAAGTCGGCACGTTCTACTCCGGGCTGATTGCGGAGCCCCGCGCGTGGCGCGGCGACACGCCGGACATGCTCTACCTGCAATGGGGCCAGAATCGGGAAAGCGATCTGTCCCACTATGAGCTTTTCCGCGGCGAGAAGCCGGACTTCATCCCCGACGCCGCGAATTTCTTAACCAAGGTGGACCCCGGACCTTACGCGACGGTGCCGTACGAGGACCAGGGCCTCAAAACGCACACCTCCTACTTCTACCGCGTGTTTGCGGTTGACCGCGACGGAAACAGGAGCGAGCCGAGCGAAGTCTGCGAAGGAACGACGCGCGAACCGGCCCAATAACCGTGAAGGTTCAGCGTCTCGGATGTCTTTCTCTGAATGCAGCCGGTCTCTTTTCCCTTTCCGACTTTGCGTTAACAACCGAACCCGGCAGCACAGAACAGTCGGACCACGTTCCCTGGCGGGCCCGGCTGTCAGACGCTCAACAGGATCAAGATACAACCCTGTCGGGACTGCTATCCCGACCTACAGTTGTTCACGTTCCGGCGCACAAAAACCAAAAAACCGCTCTAGAACGGTTTTACAAATTGTGTGGCCATTGAACGGCTCGGCGAAGCCTCGCCCTCCATGTGAAGAAAGCCAGATTTGCTGGAGGGCGAGGCTGCGCCGAGCCGTTTCGTGTGTGGCGCAACGTTCAGACAAGCGGCCACAGAATAAGTGAAACCGCTCTAATGCAGCGAGATCAGCGTCCCGCTGATGATCAGCATGACGCGCCCATTGAGGTAATCGTAGCTGACTGCCCGTTTGGAGCCGAGGTTGGTCGAGGCGAAACGCCCGGTCAGACCGCCCGGCGAACACGTTGCGATCAAATAAGGTTCCCGGCTCCCGAGCTGATTGACATCCTGAACCTGTAAGGTCAGCGTTGATAGATCCAAGCTGCCTTGCACCTGCAGCAGGTCGCTGGCCCCGTTCATGGCGGTGTCCACCAGCAAGGACCCGCTCAGGGATGTCGCGGCCGCCAGCGTCAGCGTGCCGATCACGTTCGTGCCGCCCGGCGCGATGACGCCCTGGACGACGAGCGTGCCGTTGGTGACGAGTCCGCTGCCACGGAGTCCGGATAACGCTTGTGACGTTCCGTTGAGATCCAGTGTGGCTCCCGCCTCGATGTCCACGACGGTGTCCGCAGGCAAGGTCCCCGGTGCCGAAGCGCCAAACCCGGCTAGGCGGACGTCGTCGATGCAGGTTGTTGTGTCGCCGCCTGTCGACGACGTTCCGGTGAATTTCAGTTCGTGCGTCCCGGCCGAGAGATAGAAGTTCGTTTCGTAGGCCTTGAACACCGCCCCGTTAGCGAAGGCGGCACCATTCCATGACGCGACGCTCACGCCGTCAACAAGCAACTCGATATTGGCGGCGGGATACCCGGGCCGGTTTGCTGCGCTGAAGGCAAGCCGGTACGAGGCGGCCCGCTGAACGGTCACCGTCTGAAGGCAGTAGGAGGCGCTTTGCAGAAAGCCGATCTGCACGCCCTGAGGCGCAGTGTTCACCCAGGGCGAACCGTTGCGGGCGATGCCGGTACCGTTGTTCGCGATGGGATGGTTGCTCATGAGCCACCCCCCCGCCACGCCATCGCCCGGCATATAGCCCCAGCCGAGCGCCGGATAGACGGGTAGCTCGAAACCAGCATTGCGAATGGCTACGGGAAGAGGCGCAAGTTGCAGCGTGCCGCCCGAGATCTGCGTGCCGTTGGTATACGTGTTTGCGCCGGAGAACGTCAGCGTTCCGGTTCCGACTTTAACAAGGCGGACAGCTCCCTCAATCTGCCCAGAGAAGTTTGTGCTGGTGTTATTGCCCCCGACCGTAAAGACCGCGTTGGTGGGTGTAGTGTTAACCACCCGGCCTCCTCCGTTCAATTCGCCCACGGGCTGACTTACACCGTTCAGGTCCAGAACGGCATCCGTCGCGACCGTCATCCGCGTGCCGGTCGGCAGCGGAGCCGGAGACGCGCCCAGCTTGAGCGTTCCGCCCAGTACGGCCGTGTCTCCGGCGTATGTGCAGACCGCGCCGACATTGGTGATCGTCAGCGACAACGTGTTACCTCCGATCTTGGTCAGGCCGCCACTGGAAGAGCCGTCGCGCAGGAAAGGCCGACGGAGCGTGACACTGCCATTGCCGGTGTCGATGATGGCGCCGCCGTTCTTCACGTACAGGTTCAACGAACCGGACGTCACGCCGATCCAGTCATTCGGCGAGAGTGCCGAGGCGATGCTGCTCACGCCCAACACGCCGCCATCGAAGAATACGGAGCCTGCAGCGCCGGCCGAGCTGTAGATGCGGTCGGTATAGAGATTGCCTCCGCTCTGGAGGTTGACGGTGACCGTGCCCGACGAGAAACGCGTCACGCGCCAGTTGGCCGTGTGGCTGCCGCCGATGGTCACTGCCGTATTCGTGCCGCCCCATCCGAGGAGGGTGTCCGTGCCGACCGTCGACGTGCCGCCGGACAGGTTCAGCGTTTCATTCTGCGCCTGCAAGTAACCTCCGTAATTCAGGCTGCCGGCCGTCTGGCTGACCGTGCCGTTCGCGAAGGACAGTTTGAAGCCGTTGCCGTTTGCCGGGCTGACGGTGCCGCCGTCGATTTGCAGATTCGCCCCGTTGATCGCCACGGGTCCGCTGCCGAGCGAGCCGTTGCCCGACAGCTTGAGTGTGCCTGCAATGACTTCGGTTCCTCCGGCGCAGGTGTTGGTTCCGTAAAGGGTGAGTGCGCCGGTGCCGGTCTTGAGCAGTGATCCTGATGGCGCTCTGTTTGTAACCGCCACGCGCAGCGCGAGGTCGTTCGTGCTCCAATTGTTGACGACGAGCGTTGGTCCGGTGCCCATGAGCGTGCCGTTGACGCTTCCCGTCCCGAGGGTCAGGCCGCCCGCGTCGGGACGCAGGAAGAGCCCGCTCAGCGCCAGCGTCTGTCCGGCAGGATCGATCGCGGCAACGTCCTCCGTGGCTCCTTGCGTCAGGGTGCCAATGATCGTCACAGGGGCTCCGAGCGTGAGCGCGCCAGGGGTTCCGGACCCTTCGGTGAGCAGAACATCGGAGGTGTCGTTGCTGGCGACCACTTGGGAGCCTGAGTTGCGCCGCGTCACGTCGGTATAGACCGGCGGCGCGCCGACGACATCGAGTTCCTTATAGCCCACGCCGTTGTTCTCCTGCGCGAGGAAAGTGAAGCGGACGGCATCGACACGAGCGAGATCGAAGTTCGTGACGGCGACATGTGTGAGTTTGGTCGTGCCCGTGTAAGCCACGGACATCACGTCGCTGAAGGTGCTGGAGCCTGCCTTGCGGAAACTCACCGAGTAGTTCTGATTATCGCGTCCCGAATCGTTCCAGCCGGTGTAGGTGTCGAGGGCCGTGACCTTGTATCCCGCCGGATGGTTGGTCTGGTCCAGCAGGTATGTCATCGCACCCCCACTGATGCCGCAGGTGCCGATTGTCTTGTCTGCCGAGCCGAAAGAGCCATCCGTGAGTGCGGCCGCAAGGGCGTTCGTCCAGCCGCCCTCCATGAAATAGCTGATCGCATCGCTGGCGCTTACAAGCGCGGTCTGAAGCAAATCCGTGGCTGATACCGGATAGGCGGTGCCACCGCTCTCTCCCGCGGCGGCGTAGGACGGCGCGTATGCCATTCCGAACACATCCAGCTCCTTGTACCCGACACCGCCGTTTTCCTGTGACAGAAAGGTGAATTTGATTGCCTCGACACCGGCGAGGTTGAGGTCGGTCAGGCGGACGCGCGTCTCTTTCAGTCCTGAGGCATAAGAATTTGTGATGGCATCGCTGAACGTGCCGGAGCCCACTTTACGAAAGCTGACAACATAGTTCTGGTCGACGCGTCCGCCGTCTTGCCAACCGGAGTAGGAGTCGAGCCCCGTGATCACATAGCCGGCCGGTTGTGACACGGTATCGAGCAGATAGGTCACGGAGTTGCCGGCAATGGAAAAAGAGAACTCGCGGTTACCCGGACCGGTTGTTCCATCCGTCAGCGATTCGAGGGTGCCCGCCACGTATCCGCCCTCGACGTAAAGAGTCAGGCCGTTGGTGTCAACCGAACTGACATTACGCTGCAAAAGGTCGTTGTCCGCTACCGTATAGGGCTGGTCGCTGTTAGCGGTTGTTCTCGTCCAGGCCTGCACGTTTCCCGCCGCCAGTCCGATCCCCGCCACCATTGCAGCTGCCCATTTTACCGCCGGTTTCTTGTTCATGACAAATTCCCCTGTTCGCCAAAACATTTTCCGTGCATGCAAGCGGCCATCCGCTTTATGCGCGACAAAATGAAGTGATAAGATTGTCACAAAACGAAGGACTATTGTCTATCACGATCCATCTACGTACGGTTCCGCAAGTGTTTTACTAGCGCCTCGCACTAGACATTTTCTGCCGGTTCTGTCATGCTGAAAATGAATTTGGCACTTCATACGGGGTCCGGCAGGTGCGGGTCTGCTCGACGTGAAAAGCGGTTCACTTCAACTTCGAGTCGGATGATGATTAAGAGCAAGATTGAGGATAAGAGGGGCCAACGCCCCTCGACATCCTCATCTCGTGCAAACACCGTTGGCCTGTCGCCCGTGCCCGCTCGGCGGGCGGGGCTTATCGCTATGAAGTGTCGCTAGACAGTCGGTTCGGAAGGGATGCTCAACTTTCAAGGATGTTAAGTATGACCAAGATCAATCGGCGCGGTTTTCTCGGTTCGGCGGGAGTGGCGGCGGGAGCCTTTGTGCTGCCGCGCTTCGCGATCGGCAATCCCGAGACAAGGGGTAGCCGACGGCTGAACGTGGCGGTGGTCGGTGTCAGCGGCATGGGTGGCTATGCGACGGATCAGGCAGCCAAAGAGCACCTGGTCGCGCTGTGCGACGTGGACGACGTGCGGGCCGCGGGGGCCTTCAAGAAGCATCCTGATGTGCCGCGCTTCAAAGATTTCCGGGTGATGCTGGACAAACTGGGCAAGGAAATCGATGCGGTCTCGATCTCGACTCCAGACCATACGCACTTCGCCGCGGCCATGGCTGCCATGGAGCGCGGGAAACATGTGTTCGTGCAGAAGCCGCTGGCGCACAACATCTGGCAGGTGCGCACCCTCGCGAAGGCGGCCAAGCATTATCAGGTGATCACGCAGATGGGCAATCAGGGCCACACTTTTCCCGGCATGCGGCGTATCAAGGAGTGGATCGACGCGGATGTGCTCGGCGAGGTCCGCGAGGTCATCACTTGGACGGACCGCCCGAATCCGCCATGGTTCATCCCCCCCCAGTCGTATCCAATCGCGACGGGGCCCGCCCCAGCGACGCTCGACTGGGAGGTGTGGCAAGGCCCGACGGCGGCGCGTCCCTACAGTGGGGAATATGTGCCGGTCAAGTGGCGCGGCTGGTGGGACTACGGCTGCGGCCCGCTGGGCGACATCGGCTGCCACACCTTCGACGCGCCGTTCTGGGCGCTGGGGTTGGGTTCTCCGTCCAAGGTCGAGGTGGAGCGTAAGGAGCCCCCCTGCCCGGGCTTCATCTCCATGAGCTCGCTCGTCACCTACCATTTCCCGGCGCGCGGCAAGCGTCCGCCGGTGGTGCTGAAGTGGTACGAGCGGGAGCGCGAGGTGCCCAAGCCGAAGCGGTGGGATGAGGGGAGCGCGCTGGACAAGGAGGGAGGCATGTACATGGAGGGAACGAAGGAAACGCTCTATGCGGCCGGCATGCGGCCGACCAGCCCGCAGCTCAAGCCCAACGCGCGCTTCATGGAGCTGAAACCGGAACTCACCAAGATCGCGCGCCTGCCGGATGTCGGCAACGGCCCGATCGAGGAGTGGACCCGTGCGATCAAGGGCGAGGGGCCGATGCCCGGCTCGAATTTCGAGTATGCCGCGCCGCTGACTGAAATGGTGTTGCTGGGCGCGCTGGCGCAGCGCATCGGCAAGGCCATCGAGTGGGACGCCGAGGCCATGCGGGTCAAGGGCATGCCGGAGCTTGACGCCCTGATCCGTGAACCGGCTCGCGAAGGCTGGCGCTACGGCGAGACGCTGTAACGACTCAGGAATCCGGAGGCCCGCCCAGTTCCGCGGAACCCTTTTATGGGAATAAGGGTTTTGCATGAGACCTAAGGCGGGCTTACGCCCGCAACCCAAGTATCCAGAAGTCAGGAGTCAGCATTCAGAATAAAATGCGTAACAGATGCGCTCTTTGTCGATCATCTCATTCTGACTCCTGAATTCTGACTCCTGAATACTTCCAAAACCACTTGTCTTCAATTGCCGTTGTTGGTTTGTAACGCACTAATTTATTGAACCTATAAGCGGCAGTTGAATGCGCAGATATCAGGCAAAGGCCCGTAAACA
>JADHEF010000744.1_pt1 | contig 28315 bp, 29 predicted proteins | sample 8952391 | NCBI WGS metagenome assembly JADHEF01 (sample SAMN16124439, study PRJNA663245) | bioreactor sludge metagenome | isolation source: sludge (nitrite) | place: India:Bengaluru | collected 2019-02-28 | reverse complement strand
GCCCACCGGCTGAGTACCCTCAAAGACGCGAATACGATCTTCCTTTTGGAAAAAGGCAGGATCATCGGCCGCGGCGGCTTCGCGGAGCTGGTGGCGAACAACGAAAAATTCAAGTCGATGGCGGAGAACGCCTAAACCCAACAAATAGCGACAGTCCCCATCGGAGGATTCATTATGGTAAGAATCGGGTATACGACCGGCGTGTTCGACATGTTCCACATCGGACACCTCAACATCCTGCGCAACGCGCGGCTCGCCTGCGATTACCTCATCGTCGGAGTGACGACCGACGAGCTCTCTTCGGGATCGAAGGGCAAAGTGCCGATCATCCCCTTCAACGAGCGCATGGCCATCGTCGAAAGCATCAAGTACGTGGACATGGTCGTCCCCCAGACGAGCTACGACAAGTTCGAAGCCTGGAACAATCTCCGGTTCAACATCATGTTCGTCGGAGACGACTGGAAGGGCACCGACAAGTGGGTGGAGCTTGAGAAGGAATTCGAAAAAGTCGGCGTCCAGATCCAGTACTTCGGGTACACGCAGCATACTTCCAGCTCCAAGCTGCGCCAGGTCGTGGAATCCCTCTGCGCCGAGCAGCAATAGCGCATCTTAAGGAAACCGCATGAAATCCCGAGCCCTCACGAAGCTGTCCGCCCTCATCGATTCCCGCTTGTTCTGGACCCTCGCTATCCCTGGATGCGCGCTGCTAGGCGCCCTCAAAGGGGGCGTCCGCTGGACCATCTTCCGCGGCTACGCCTACGAGCGGCTGGGAAAATTGGAGAAGGCAAAAAAGATCTATGAGCGTGCCGCCGCAATCTGCTCATCCTCCCCGAAGATCCTGGAGCTCCGCTGGCTCCACGTTGTGCAGTTCCTCCTGGAACGCGCCTACCACGATACCGGCTCTCCTCGGGAGATCGATCCCCTCTTCGACTGCAGAATCGTTCCCGCGGACACCGGGCAGACTAAGCCGGTCGGATACTACAAAGCCGAATTCGTGCTCATGGGCATGAAGATCATGGGCGTCATTCCCGGAAGCGGCGCCGAGTCGGTGGAGATCCGCGTAGAAGGAGCCCTCCTGCGCAGGGTGAACGTCGGAAAGGGGTTGATCCCGGAATTCAATTTCATGGTGAAGAGACCCTCTATCGAACTGTTTCCCCGGAAGTCCACATTGACTATCGTCACCGACAAGGGTGAGCCGCTGGCAGCCTTCGGCGGGGCCGTCTCATTGGAGCTCACGATACCCCACGGCAACGGAGAGCTTCCCGCTATCCTTTCGGGTGGCGGCAGGCTGGACAAGAAGGGCGTCATCAGCCCCTCCGAAGCGGAGACCCGAGCGCATCAGGACGGCTATCTCAAGCTCTACGACGCTGCACGGGATTTCTTCGACAAGAAGATAGGCAAGCAGCTCTTCCTCATGTACGGGACGCTCCTCGGCTTCTTTCGGGAAGGGGATTTCATCAAGGGCGACGACGACTTCGACGCCGGATACGTTTCTGACGAGACCACCCCGGAGGCGGTGCTGGAGGAAACCAAGCGTATCGTGCGGGAACTGCTCCGCGGCGGCTTCACCGTCACCTTCAACAGCCGCGGTCGGCTCTTCCGCATCCAGCACGACGATTTCGGAGACGCCAGCGTCCATCTGGACGCGCGCCCCCTCTGGTTCCAGGACGGGAAGGTTTGGGCTCACAACCATTTTTCCGCTTTGGGAGTCCGAGAGGACTACCTGCCGGTCTGCGAGGGCAAGCTCAGGGGCGTGAAGATCTACCATCCCGCCCGTACCGAGACCTTCCTGCTCAATCACTACGGGCCTGGCTGGAAGGTGCCCGATCCGGGATTCACCTACTACAGGAACCAGATCGACCCGGCCATCCTGCGCAACCTATCCCGGGCCCTCATGAAACCGGACGACTACCGGGCAATGGCCGCGGAAGTCGAAGCCGAGCGGGCGAACAATCCCGGCATGGGCCGCTTCATTTCGTTGGCGGCCATGAACCTCTACCCCCTTTCGGCCTTCGAGCTGGACGCGGATTGAAGTATTGAGGGTGGTCATTTGATTCCTACGATCGCGCTGATTGCTTCATTGTTGACTAAGCCTCTGGATACGGCCGTTGTAGCGATTGCCAAGGCGTTCAGGCGTCCAAGGCTGATCCTCATAGCCGCCCGAGCCGAATACAAGTGCGGTTTAACGCGTTCCGCTAAAAGGCTCTACCGGGAACTGCTGGATTACGTATCGGATGCCGGAGCGCCCCGTCCTTTCTGGCGCTGGCGACAATTCCAGTTCGAATACGAACGTTGTAAATTCGATCTGGGAGAACCTGCCGCGTTCGATCCCCTCCACTTCATCGAAATAGAACCTATCCGCGGCCTTTCGTTTGCCCCCGAAGCGAAAGCGATCGGCACATACGATATTTCCATTAACTTTAGAAGGATGATCGTCCGGGGAAGCCTTTTGGATGACCACGGGGCGTCCGACGAAACGCTCGAGATAACTGTCGACGGAACCACGATCAGAAGGCAAGCAATTAAAGTTGTAGGCCAGGTGGCGAGCTTTTCCTTCAGCATCAAGAGGCCGGTGCTTACCCTCTTTCCGCAGACCGGAGTCTTGGCCGCGAAGACCTCCGGAGGGAAGGTGCTAACGTACCGCGGCGCGAACGCTGCCCGGGTGTCTATCCCGTACGGCGACGGCAGTCTGTCCGCCGTCATCGAGGAACGTGGACTTATCAACAAAAAAGGTATGATCACTCCTTCCGCCGATGAGCTCGCAGTGCACAGGGAGCAACTTCTTGATCTCTACGCCCGGGCAAACCAATTATTCGAGGCGAGGACGGGCCGACCGCTCATTTTGATGTTTGGAACGCTCCTCGGACACATGCGGAGCGGCGATTTCATCCCCGGCGACCACGACTTCGACGTCGGATACCTATCGGAGGCAGGAAGCGCAACTGAAGCGAAGGCTGAGTCCCTGCGTATAATGGAGTCCTTGATCGAAGCAGGTTTGACTATTATCCTTAACAGAGCGGGCAAGCCGTTCAGGATCATCGATCCGAGTTGCGGCACTGACGTGCACCTTGATGTCACCCCCATCTGGAACGAAGGCGGCTATCTGCACGCGCCTCCATTCGGATACCTTCCGATGCGTACCGATGACCTTGCGCCTCCGTTGCGGGCTACCTTCCGGGGAATCGGCGTCTGGGAACCCAACAACGCCGAGCTTTTCCTTGAAAGGTATTACGGCCCGAATTGGAGGATTCCCGATCCGACTTATTCCTTCTCCTTCGATTCTCTCCCTACGGAAGCTCGTCGCACACTGAAAGCCGTAAGGATCACGCCGCAGGAAGTCGTTAAATTCAAGTCGCGCATCGACGACTTGCGGTCCAAGAACCCATCAGCGGGTAGCTTCAGTTCGCGCATAATTTTCGACCTTTACCCGCTGGACGAATACGGTCGTTACTGCGGTTGGTGACAGGATAAAACATGAAGCAAAGACTCGGTATCTTCGTCGCCGGATTCCGCTGGAGCGGTTCGGGTGCCGTCAGCGATTGGATGGCTGGGCGCGCGGCGCTGCGGCAAGCCCCGAACAGCGAAGCGTCGTTCGGAGAAATCCGTGCAATCAATTACGGCCTCAGGAATTCCTTGCTCGCCGCAGAGGGCCCGCGCCCCTTCGGCGAACGGCTCGGTCGACACGCCCTCTGTCCGGACAATACGCTGAAGCGCCAAATCCTCGGCGCACCGCTCAGCGCCTCGCGCGGGGCCCTCGTCGGGACAGCCCTCAATCTCGCTGACCTCATTTTCACTTCCGGAGCCCGCTTCCGCATCATCCCGGGCATGCACATGTACGAGCATCTCATCAACCACCAGTTGGGGAAGAATTTCCGGGAAGATGAGGAGTACCTCACTATCGTGCGGCGCTTCCAGGAAACGCTCCGCGCTTCAATAAGGGGGCCAGGTGCTCGCCTCACATTGAGCGAGCACCCCGACATCGTCGCGGCTGCGTCGGATCTCATCGCCCTCTTCTACGATAGGCTTTCAAGTGAAGACCGCATTCCGATATTCGACAACGCGTTTTCCGGCCTCTACCCGCGCCTTTTCGACATCATCAGCCCCGAACGATTCCAGAAGCAGATCATCGTACTGGTCAAGCGCGACCCCCGGGATCAGTTCGCCGAATTGGTCAAATACAGCGGCGGAACCTTCCCCTTCATGGGCGGGAGTTTCATCAAGACCTACGCGCAACGCATCGATCGGGTCAAGAATTTCATCCGCAAGGCGGAAGGTTCGCCGCACCGCAGCGTCCGCCTGATCGATTTCGAATCCTTCGTCTTGGATACGGACGGAGTCAGGTCGAAGCTCGATGCTGAGCTGAACGCGGCGCTCTCCGAGTTCGGCCTGGACTCCCGTCCGGCGGAGCAGAAATTCTTCCCCGAACGGTCGGCCAAGAATATCGGAGTATGGAAGGGCTCTTTCTGGAAACGAGAAATTGCACAAATATCCAAAGAGCTGTCAGACTACTGCCGAGTCGAAGCAAATTAGAAATAACGCAGAAGTATTAAGGAGAACCGCATGCTTCGAATACTGCTCAGACTTTTTCGCCATGTGCAAGGATTGATGGCCCGCGTACCCTTCCTCGGAAAGGTAGTTATTCCCGGTACAGAAAACGCCCTTCTTGGGCTCGCCGGAAACAACCCGATGACTTGGCCGTTCCTGTTCCGGATGTATTGGCAATTCCATCTTGAGCGTGTATTGCATAAAAAAGGGGCTGGACGCGTGTCGGATCCGCTCTTCGCTGCAAGTTTGGAGCGCATGGATGAGCGGCCACGCTCTCCGAACGGAAGGTATCAAGTACGCATTATGGCTGAAGGACTCCTGCTTTACGGCTCGGTGAAGGATAGTAAGAGGGCCAGAATTTCCCTGACGGTGAATGGGACGACTGTCAGAAAGACTACTACAACCGGCAATAGGGAAGTGCGTATCCGAATTCTTCGAAGTGCGCTGTTTCAGTTTCCTCCGGAATCTCAAGTAATTCTCAGGACAGAAGACGGCACCCCGCTTTCCTACAAAGGACGTTCTGGGTTCGTCCTCAAGGTTCCTACCGGAAGCGGAAGGATAATCAATCTGGCGGCGTCCGGCCACCTGATCAGCAAAAAAGGCGGCATCAGCCAGACGCCTGAACGTATCCGTGCTCGGCAAGACGCGTATCTTGAGATCTACTCGGAGGCGCGGAAATTCTTCGAAGCCGAGTTCGGAAAATCCCTGTTCCTCCTGTACGGGACGCTGCTCGGCGTGTATCGGGGCGGCGACTTCATCCCCGGCGACGACGACTTCGACGGCGGCTACGTAACCGACGAAACGGATCCGGCCAAGATCAAGGAAGAGACCAAAGGAATGATCGTGAAGCTCGTCCAGGCCGGCTTCACCGTATCCTTTAACCGCCGAGGAAAGCTGTTCCGGCTGCAGAAGGCCTCGGGGGCGACGGACGGGATGCACCTGGACCTCCGCCCCATCTGGTTCGACAAAGACCACATGATCGCCCACAAGTGCGCGTACATCCCCGCTGTCCGCGCCGACTTCCTTCCGGTACGAACAACAAACCTCAGGGGCGTAGAGGTAGATCTTCCCGCAAACCCGGAAGCGATGCTGGCGGGTTATTACGGCCCGGGGTGGAAGGTGCCCGATCCCAGCTACGTCAACGACGTCTCCCGGGTGCCCTCCTCCATCCAGAGGCAGCTCAACCAGGTCTACATCAGCCCCCGGGAGTACCTTGAGATGACGGATTACCTCCGCAGCCCCGAAGGCTTCCGGCCCGGCATCGGCCGCTTCGTTTCCGATGGGTTGCAGAATCTTTATCCCCTAGAGGACTTCATTGAAGAAGAGGTCTGACCCTGATCCGAGGTTAAAGCGATGCGCACTGGAATAGATATAGACAGATTGATCGGAGAACTCACCCTGGATAAGGGACAAGTCGCAGAGGCGTTGAAGACGAACAAACGCGCCCAGCAGCGCATCCAGCATGGAGCGACCGATAGCCTCGATTACGCGGCCCTCGGTTACACGATCCACAATCTGTACGGAATCATTGAAAACGCGTGTCTCCGTATCTCAAAATTTTTCGAAAACGGCCTTCCCAAAGATGCGTGGCACCGTGAACTGCTGGACCGAATGCTTTTGGACATACCGAATGTTCGGCCGGCCTTCTTCACGCGGCCCGACTACGAACTCATCGATGAGCTGCGGGCATTTCGCCACCTATTCAGGAACCTGTACAACCGCGAGCTCGATCCGGAGCGGTTGATGATCATCCAGAACCGCGTCCCCCGGGCTGTTTCCGCATTCGGCGCCTCGGTCGACCGGTACTTCGATTTTCTTGCCGCGTTGAAGCGGGAACTGCGCTGATGTTCGATGTTCGCAGAGCGGCCGATCGTCTGAACGCGCTGAACGAGGCTGAGATGGCATCGATCGCCGCGCTGAGGGTACAGGCTATCGCTGAGGGCGAACGCCTCGCGGCGCTCATCGGCGAGCGGGATCCGAGAGTTGAAGCGGTGTTTGGCTTCGGTTCGGCTTTCGATCAGGAGCTGCCGTTCAGGCTGGATTCCGACATCGATCTCGCGGTTGAAGGCGGCGATCCCCTGCTCCATTTCCGGCTGACCGAGAAATCGGCTTTCCGCGTCGACGTCGTCCAGCTCCGCGGATCAGACGATGATTTCACCCTCCGCATCCGCACCTGCGGCCGCCTCCTTTTCAAACGCGAATAAAATTTCCACACAAAGCCACAAAGTAGGCTCAGCGAGCCCCGAAGCCGGTCAGGATGGTGCCGATGGTGCGGATGGCGATGAGGGCGTCCATGATGAAGGACAGGCGCTTCACGTAGTAGAGGTCGTGGGAGAGCTTTACCGCCGCCTCGTCGGTGCCGGCGGCGTAGCCTTGGGTGACCTGGGCCCAGCCGGAGATGCCGGGCCGGACGATGTGGCGCAGGCTGAAGTAGGGGATCGATTTCTCGAACTCCTGGACGAACTTGACCTGCTCCGGCCGCGGGCCGATGAGGCTCATGTCCCCTTTGAGGATGTTGACGAACTGGGGCAGCTCGTCGATGCGGAACTTGCGGATGAATGCGCCGATGCGGGTCACCCGGGCGTCCCCCTTGGAGGCGAAGGCGGCGCCGTGCTTCTCCGAGTCGTTCCGCATGCTCCGGACCTTGTAGACCGTGAAGGGCTTTCCGCGCATCCCGACGCGCTGTTGGGTGAAGATGGCCGGCCCCGGGCTCTCCAGCTTCACGGCGATCATCGTGAGGAGGAGAAGCGGCACCCAGAGCGGCACGGTGAGCAGCACCACGAAGATGTCCATGACGCGCTTGAAGATCATGTAGAAGGTGGCCTGCTGGAAGTTGACGCTCTGGGCCGTGTTGAGGTGGTCCAGGATGATGGTGCCCGTCTGGGTTTCGATGAAGTCGTCGGAGGAGATGACCGGAACGCCCTCCATGACGCAGCGGCTCACGAACTCTATCCACTCCTTGGAGAGTTCGCGGCCGAAGTCCACCACCACCCCGTCCACGCCCTCCGGGAACTCGGCGGGCGCGTCAATCGGGACCAGCTTCACGTTGGGGTACTTCTTGTCCTCCAGGGGATACCCTCCCCGCACGACCGCCAGGACGTAGAGGGAGAAGCGGGACCGGAGGAAGGACTCAGTGCTGAACCAGAGGTTGGTGAAGACGACGTAGAGGGCCAGGAACCCCAGGGAGAAGTACACCCGTGCCGCGGCCAGGGCCATGAAGAGGATGGCCGCGGTCACCGAGACGGCGAAGTTGACGACGAAGGGTTTGTTGGCGTAGGGCAAGGATCGCAAGCGTGCCAGGATCATCGTCATGACCAAGTAGGCAGCCGCCGCGCCCGACAAGAGCGGCGTGACGCGCTCCTTGAGGCCGTCTTCCTCTATGAAGGGGAACCAGTTGAGGGCGGCGTAGGAGAGGAACGCGAAGCCCGCGGCGCTCCACGCCAGCGCGAAAAGAATGGAATACCGATGCTTGCGCAGCTTCTGTTTCACGGCTACTCCTACAGAATATCCAAAATTACCATCGTAAACACCCGGCGTCAACGTTCGTTGCACTCGGCAACTATTTTCTCACAAAGATCGATCCAGGGCAATAACAAAGTTGTTCACGAATTGAACAACTTTACACCTGAAAACCTTGAGGACCGTAGCAAATAGTGATAGTATGCTTATCGCGGCGCGGAAGTTCCGAAGGCCGCGAGCCCGGTAAGCCTGTTTCGGCGGCTAGCGGGAACTCTAGTTCTCGGTGAATTGAGCGACACGCCCTCATAAATCAATTATCTCCATATACCCTACTAAGTCAACACAATCGATAAGGGAATACTCGATGAAAGGAATCATTTTGGCCGGAGGCTCCGGCACACGTCTCTATCCGCTCACCTACGCGGTGTCCAAGCAGATTCTGCCGGTCTACGACAAGCCGATGATCTACTACCCGCTTTCGGTTCTCATGCTCGCCGGGATCCGGGAGGTGCTCATCATCTCCACCCCCCGGGACCTGCCGACGTTCAAGGAACTCCTGGGCAGCGGGGAGCGGATCGGCATGCGCTTCGAGTACGCGGTCCAGGACAAGCCCCGGGGGCTGGCAGACGCCTTCATCGTCGGAGAACGCTTCATCGGGAACGACAGCGTCGCCCTTGTGCTCGGCGACAATATCTTCTACGGGCAGCGCTTCGGTGAGACTCTGGACAAAGCCGCCGCCCGGGCTTCCGGCGCGACGATCTTCGGCTACTGGGTGAAGGATCCCACTTCCTACGGAGTGGTTGATTTCGACGCGTCGGGAAAAGCCCTCTCCATTGAAGAAAAGCCCGCCAAGCCCAAGTCCCACTACGCGGTTCCCGGGCTCTACTTCTACGACAACGACGTCATCGATATCGCCAAGAACGTGAAGCCCTCCGCCCGAGGGGAGATAGAGATCACCTCAGTCAACAACGAGTACCTATCCCGGGGTACGCTCTCGGTGGAGCTTATGGGCCGGGGCATGGCGTGGCTGGACACGGGGAGCTACGATGGTCTTCTAGAGGCCGGCAACTTCATCGAAACGATACAGAAGCGCCAGGGGCTCTACGTGGCGTGCATTGAAGAGATTGCCTTCCGGAAGGGGTGGATAAGCCGGGAGGCGCTCCTCGCGCTGGCCGACGGCTTCAAAACCGAGTACGGCGAGTATCTCCGCTTCACCGCGGCCAACTAGGGAGCGGCCATGCCCTTCGCTTTCAAGCAGCTTTCTATTCAGGGTTTGGTAGAGATACGTCCGAAGGTCTTTGGAGACGATCGCGGCTACTTCCTGGAGACCTACAGCTCCCGGGACTACGCGGCCGCGGGAATAGACGCGGTCTTCGTGCAGGATAACCAATCCCGATCGGTGAAGGGGGTCCTCCGAGGGCTCCATTTCCAAAAGCGGCACGTCCAGGGGAAGCTGGTGCGGGCCGTGGAGGGAGCGGTGTTCGATGTGGCCGTGGACCTCCGCGCGGGATCTCCGACCTTCGGGAAATGGGAGGCGATGGTCCTGTCCGCCTCTGAGCAGAACCAACTCTGGATCCCTCCGGGTTTCGCCCACGGATTTTTGGTCCTCTCTGCTACGACAGTAATCGCCTATAAATGCACAGACTACTATCATCCCGAAGACGAAAGTGGAATCAGATGGAATGACCCAGCGGTGGCCATCAGCTGGCCCGACGTCGGCTCCGAGCCGAGCTTGTCCGCAAAAGATGCTACCCTTCCGACGCTTGCCGGTTCCGGAACTTACTTCGATAGATCCGGAGTGTGGATCGGAGGCGCGCGATGATATGGCTCGTCGGCAATAAGGGGATGCTTGGGACCGAGCTCTCCGAGACATTTACCAGGCTCAATATCGGCTTCGTCGGCACCGACCGGGAAGTAAGCATCCTAGATGAGGGAGCCCTCGCGGCCTTCGCTGCCGATAAGAAAATCGATTGGATAGTGAACTGCGCCGCTTACACCGCCGTAGACAAGGCGGAGGACGAGCGTGACGCGGCCGCGGCCCTCAATGTCCAGGGGCCGGCCAACATAGCCCGGGTCGCCGAGGCGATCGGCTCGTCATTCCTCCACGTCTCCACGGATTACGTATTCGACGGCAATGGAACGCGCCCCTACCGGGAAGTCGATCCGGTGTGCCCGACGGGTGCCTACGGAAGAACCAAGGCAGACGGCGAGCAAGCGGCCCTTCGTGAGTGCGGTCGGACGGTCATCGTCCGCACCGCCTGGCTCTACGGGAAGCACGGGCCGAACTTCGTGTACACCATGCTCCGGCTCATGAAGGAGAAGGACTCCATCGGTGTGGTGGCGGACCAACGGGGTAGCCCCACCTGGGCGCGGGACCTCTCCCGGGCGATCTGCGCGATCGTTGCGGCGCAGGATCCGGTCTACGGCATCTTCCACTTCACCGACGGAGGCGAAACGGTCTGGTACGAGTTCGCGCGTGAAATCCAAGCCTTGGGATTGAAGCACGGACTCCTTGACAAGGATTGCGAAGTCAGGGCGCTCACCACGGCTGAATACCCGACCAAGACGCGGCGTCCCCCCTACTCCGTACTCTCCAAGGACAAGATACGCATGGCCTACAGCGTCGACGTTCCGGATTGGAAGGAAAGTCTCTCCACCTTCATTCAAGAAGAATTGCAAAAGAAGGAATAAATCATGCGCGCATTCAAGACGATCCTGGTGACCGGCGGCGCCGGCTTCATCGGTTGCAATTTCATTCGGTACCTCCTCACCAAGGCGGATTTTGACGGCATGATCGTCAATCTGGACGCCCTCACCTACGCGGGTAACCTGGAGAGCCTTGCGGACCTGACCGCTCCCGGAACGCCCACCGCGGCGCGCTATTCGTTCGAGCGGGCCGACATCTGCAACCGGGCGGCGGTTAAGGCGATCTTTGCCAAATACCAGCCCGACGCGGTGGTGCACTTCGCGGCGGAGAGCCACGTGGATCGGTCCATCCACGGACCTGAGGCCTTCATCCGGACGAACGTGATGGGCACCTTCACGCTGCTGGACGTGGCGCGGAACGCCTGGAAGGACCGAACTGATGTCCTCTTCCACCACGTCTCCACAGACGAGGTATACGGCTCCCTGGGGGAGACGGGCTACTTTACCGAAGAGACGCCCTACGATCCCCGGTCCCCCTACTCCGCCAGCAAGGCGTCCAGCGACCACCTTGTGATGGCCTACCACCACACCTTCGGCTTGCCGGTTACCCTCACCAACTGTTCAAATAACTACGGGCCTTACCAGTTTCCAGAGAAGCTCATTCCTGTGATGATCCTCAACATGCTGGAAGGCAAGCCACTCCCCGTCTACGGAGACGGCAAAAACATCCGCGACTGGCTCTACGTGGAAGACCATAACTCGGCAGTCTGGACAGTCATGCTGAACGGTCGTATCGGCGAGAAGTACAACATCGGCGGGGAGAACGAGTGGGAGAATATCAAGCTTCTCAAGGAGCTGATTGCCGCTGTAGCCAAGCAAACCGGCGAGAGCCCCGCGGAGTACGAGAAGCTCATTAGCTACGTGAAGGATAGACCGGGGCATGACCGGAGGTACGCGATCGATTGCTCGAAGCTGAAGAAAGAGCTGGGGTGGAAGCAGTCAGTGACTTTTAACCAGGGACTTGATCATACCGTCGGCTGGTACTTGGGCAACCCTAATTGGATTGAACGGATTCAATCGGGCGCATACAGGGAATGGATGGAGAAAAACTACGGGGAAAGGTATGAACTTCCCCCGGTTTAGTGGAAAATTGATTATGTCTCCCCGTAACTTATTGAAGGGAGTGTGTATGGAAAAGTAGCGAAGGATGTATCCGGAGTAGCTGAACCGGAACGTATTGGAGCTTCAGGACATCCGACAAAAAAATGCCGCGGTGGCTCATGATTTAGACACTTGTTCAGGGTTGTTGAAACATTGGCGGCAAGAAGCCTTTCGAGAAGGGAATGGTACCAAGGCGTTTTCCTGCCATGGGTGCCAGAGATAAAAAGTTGGCTTGGTTGTTGCGTGCGGTATCGGCCCCGCGGGGTCCCAGAAATTATACATAAGTAGCCAGCCTCTCGGTGAACAGATTGCAGAAATGAGCCTCCGGATCAGGAAAACTCAGCGGAATCGTGGGGCGATCGTGAAGAACTCTAAGGTTGACTGTCACAGGCTACTATCATGGATACGTCGCGATCCTTCCTATAGAGCCTGCTCCGATGCCGCCCGCTATGGTCGCCGAGATACGAAGGAACAAAAAGTGGCATGGCTGGTGGTACGGGAGTCCAAGGATCTACCAAGAATTTGCTAACATTGACATCAAGGGAGACTGCAAGAGCGTAGCGATTTTAGTACGCCATACTGGAGTTATGCTGTCTACCGAGAAGATGGTTCTGGCAAACTACCGACTCCCGTAATCAGGAACTGTGATTCGTAAACGACCTGAATTAGCAGTTCGAGGTAGCAGAGTCAAACAAAGTATGGGTCGCCAACATAGCGTACCTTCCGAATCGGGGCGTCTGGTCAAATCGGTGCGTCATCATTGACCTATTCGACTGTAAAGTTGCTTAGTGCCCGATGCTGATAGATATGATAACAGCTCTTGGCATAGACTCCCTTGCTATGGCTATCGTGAAGATGGGGCCTCTAGGTCGACTGTTATTAGATTCCGACCATGGCGGCCAGTAGTGCTCGGCGGCATTTCGCGCAGCCTCGACGGTAGCGCTTGCGATGCTGGCTAGGAGTATGTGCCGCAAAGGTAACTGCAGCGACATTCTCCTATGCTTAGTCCTTCTTTAAGACTTTGAAAAGGGCAGTCGAAGAGCATGACGGACGTATATCCGCAGAAAAGTTTGATTGGTAAATGGAAAAAAAATAAGTTCAGCAAGCGAGGCGAGGCGAACCAGGTAGAAGCAGCTGTTTTTCATTGGAAACCCTTGGTGGCTAAAGACCGGCACTTTCTTTATAAGAATGCCTTACAAAGAATTGAATGTGGATTACATATTTCAATATCAAAGTTGATAGGTTTGAATATAAATTCTTTTGGAGGATGATGAACATGGAACGAGAAAACAGAAATATGCATGCTGATTATAGAGTGATTAATTTCAAGACATTGGGAGATGACAGAGGTTCACTTATTGCAGTTGAACAAGGTTATAATACCCCGTTTGAGATAAAGAGAGTATACTATATGTTTGATACAAAACATGGGGTAATACGAGGACGACATGCTCATAAAAAGTTAAAACAAATTGCCATAGCTGTAAGGGGCTATTGTACCTTTGTACTAGATACTGGGAGTAAAAAAGAAGATATAAAACTTGATAACCCAAATACAGGTCTTTATATAGAAGGGCTTATATGGCATGAAATGAAAGATTTTAGCGAAGATTGTGTTTTAGTCGTTTTAGCAAGCGATTATTATGACGAGAGTGATTATATACGGAATTATAACCTATTTTTAGAGGAGGCAAAAAAATTATGATTAATAAGTTTGCTGATGTTCATTCAGAAAACATAGGAGACGAGACAAAAATATGGCAGTTCTGTGTCATTCTTGAAGGAGCAAAAATTGGAAAGAATTGTAATATCTGCGCAGGTGTGTTCATTGAAAACGATGTAATTATTGGAGATAATGTTACTATTAAAAGTGGTGTTCAGCTTTGGAATGGTTTAAGAATAGAAGATGATGTTTTTATTGGACCCAATGTTAGTTTTACAAATGACTATTTGCCAAGAAGTAAAAGATATCCAAAAGAGTTTATGAAGACGATTATTAAAAAGGGTGCTTCCATTGGAGCGAATAGTACAATTATTGGTGGAATTACAATATGCGAGCATGCGATGATTGGTGCTGGTAGTGTTGTGACGAAAAATATTGGAATTCAAGAATTATGGTATGGTAACCCTGCACGCCACAAAGGTTATGTGTGCAAATGCGGAAAAAAATGTACCGAAGACTTGGTTTGTGATATTTGCAATAAGGAAGCAAACAGATGATCCCGTTTCTTGACCTTAAAGCTCTTAATTCTCAATACAAAGCAGATTTATTAAAGGCTTGTGAAAGAGTAATCGACAGTGGTTGGTATATTCGTGGTAATGAATGTGAGGCATTTGAGAAAGAATTTTCAGAATACTGTGGTACTCAATACTCTATTGGCGTGGCAAATGGTCTTGATGCCTTAATTTTAATACTCCGTGCATATATTGAAATGGGTGTAATGAAAGCAGGCGATGAAGTTATAGTACCCGCCAATACTTACATAGCTACTATCTTAGCGATAACTCAGAACAATCTGGTTCCTATTCTTGTAGAGCCAGATAGTGAAACGTATCTTATTGATCCAGGTAAGATTGATGAATATATTTCCAGTAAAACGAAAGCGATTCTTCCGGTCCATTTATATGGACAGACCTGTGAGATGGATGCAATAAACGAAATTGCAAAAAAGTATAATTTAAAAGTTATTGAGGATTCTGCTCAATCTCATGGTGCATATTACAAAAATAAAAAATGCGGTAATCTAGGTGATGCGAGCGGCTTTAGCTTTTATCCTGGAAAAAATCTTGGTGCTTTAGGCGATGCTGGGGCTGTAACCACAAACGATGAAGAACTTTCGACTATTATAAGGGCTTTGGCAAATTACGGAAGCCATAAAAAGTATGAAAATCAATATAAAGGCATTAACAGTAGACTCGATGAAATTCAGGCCGCTCTACTAAGAGTAAAATTGAATTTTTTAGATGAAGAGATTAGAAAACGACGTATTATTGCAGATTACTATATAGAACATATTACTAATGATGCCATAGTTTTGCCGTCGGTGAGAGCAGATACCAATCATGTATGGCATCTCTTTGTAATAAGAACAAATAAAAGAGTTCAATTACAGCAATATTTGACAAATAATTCTATTCAATCGCTTATTCATTATCCAATACCACCACATAAGCAATTAGCATATAAAGAGTGGAGTAGTCGAAATTATCCAATAACTGAAAGAATACATAGTGAAGTATTAAGCCTGCCTATTAGCGGTGTACAAGGCTTAAGTTTTACAAAAAAAATTGTTGAGGTTTTGAATGACTTTAGTTAAAACCTCGTTTCTAACCGGATTATCGACTTTAGTTAGAGTCATTACAGCATTTTTTATAAACAAAGTAATTGCAATATATATTGGTCCCTCAGGCCTAGCCCTGGCTGGACAGTTGCAAAATTTCACTGGAATATTAACTACTTTTTCAAATGGTGCAATAAATAGTGGTATTGTAAAATATACAGCTGAATATCAAGATATTGAACAAAAAAAAAAGATTTTTAGTACAAGTATTGTTATAAGCTTCTTTTGTAGTATTGTAATTTCAATTTTTCTTATAACGTTTAATAAGAAACTTTCTGTATATATATTAAAAAGTACACAATATAATTCTGTATTTATTGTATTTGGTTTGACAATTTTTTTGTTTGCCTTAAATACAATCTTAGTGAGTATTTTAAATGGACAAAAGGATATTAAAAAATTCATCAGTGTAAATATTGCAAGCAGTATCATTTCTCTAATATTAACTTCTTTTCTGGTTACACAAATGCACCTTATGGGTGCATTATATACCATCGTAGTGAATCAATCCATAGTCTTTTTTGTTACATTACTTTTTGTAATAAAAAGTAGTTGGTTCAGGGTTAGTTACTTTTTACAAGGACTTGATAAGGCAAGTCTTATAAAGCTAAGTAAATATTCAATAATGGCTGTTACTTCTACTCTAACAATTCCAGTAAGCCATATGTTTATTAGAAACTATATTGGACAACGACTTGGCTGGGATGCTGCTGGATACTGGCAAGGGGTTTGGAAAATATCAGAAATATACCTTATGTTAGTTACCAATTCATTAGGTGTCTATTATTTACCAAGATTATCTGAAATTACTGATAATAATGAATTAAAAAGAGAAATTAAGTATGGCTATAAAATTATCATGCCTATAGTAATATTTATGTCCTTGTCGATATTCTTACTAAGAAAATATGTCATACTGATTGCATTTAATGAAGAATTTATGCCTATGATGGAGCTGTTTATATGGCAGTTAATTGGTGATATTCTCAAAATTGCATCATGGTTATTAGCGTTTCTAATGATTGCAAAAGCAATGGCAAGAACATATATTATTACTGAAATTATTTTTAGTGCTCAATTTATATTATTAAGTCTGTTGTGTATAAATACATTTGGTTTAATTGGAATTACATATGCCTATAGTATAAATTATCTAATATATCTTTTTATGATGATATTTCTATATAAAAGGAAGTTTAATGTGTAATAACTCGGCTTCAGAAAGGGAAAATTTTAATATCATAAATACTCCATATTCGGTAATGTATAAATGCTTAAAGTCACTTTATAGGTACTATAAAGTGACTTTCCTATTTTTAATTCCTAATTTTTTTGCAATAATTAATAAAAAATTAATTTTTAAAAATTTACCTACGGTTAGTCAACTGGTTAAATGTTCCGGTAAAGGGAAAGTTTTTATAGGAAAAGATTGCTTATTTGGTTATAGATTGGGAGGATTTAATAAGTATGGATATATAGAGCTTCAGGCAAGGTACGAAGACGCAGTAATAACTATAGGAGACAATGTATTATTTAATAATAATATTTTTATATGTGCTGCAAATAAGATTATAATAGGGAATTACAGTCTTATCGGACAATATGTAACAATAATGGATTTTGAGGCGCATGGTACAAAAATTGCAGATCGTCATAAAATTGGAAAAATTGGATCAAATAATATCGGAGAAAATGTTTGGATAGGTAATAATGTAACATTACTTAAAAATAGCTTAATTGGTGATAATTCAATAATTGCAACTGGTGCAGTTGTTGCAGGCTCCTTTCCGCAGAAAGTGATAATTGGTGGCGTTCCTGCAGCAATCATAAAAAAAATTAATGATTAGAGCTCTTTTTTAATTAATTTTAGTAATGTCTCTATTCCGCGGAATATGTCAAGATGAGTCTGGAACCTTTTGTATAAACAATTATGATCATACTGGCAGGGTCTGTAACATTTTTTGTGTAAACAGTTAGGATCATACCGGCACCCTGTCACCGTAAATGTTCGCGAATTGATTGAGGGGTTCACTCCAATCCCATAAGGGTATTGTCCATTTTTTTGAAATGTTCTGCAAGACCATAAATTCTAGCTTGATCGCTGCTTCCGTCGTCGAAAATGGCTTTATGTTTCGGGTTAATTAAGACTTGATAAACCACCACCTTTGGTGGTGGTAATGTACTGACAGGCTATGCCTGCAGATAAGAGTGGAAGAAAACTGATAATGGCTAAATGGAAAAAGTCCGCGCACGTAGTATATCAATGTAGCTATCAAATTGTGTGGGCACCAAAGTATAGATATCGGATACTACAAGGAAAAATAGCTGAATATGTCTAAAACAAGATAAGAGCAATATGTGATTGGAAGAAAGCAGAGATACTTGAATTGAATGTGATGACAGATCATGTACATATGGTGGTAATAGTACCACCGCGAACGTCGATATCGGATCTAATGGGTTATCTGAAGAGAAAGACCGCGATAGCGGTCTTTCAAAAGGCAAAATCTCTCAAAGCAAAACCGTACTGGGGAAACCACTTCTGGAGTCTCGGCTACTGTGTAACAACGGTCGGGATGGATGAAGAGAAGATATGAAGATACATAAAATATCAGGAAGAAGCCGAGCGACTCGAAGAGGATTACGAATTACGAGAAGGCCCCTTTTAGGGGCCAATTTCAAGTTACCTGCTTTGCGGGTGGTTGTTGACTTTCGGATGGAATAATTCAGTGATTCGATGGCGTTCGTCGTATAGACAGCCCTTCTGATGACTTCGGGAAACTTCAAGAACGGGATTATTTCTGGCCACCGATTTCTTCAAGAGCGAGAAATCATCGGATACTTTCCATCCCACTTTTCGGCGAAATCATCCAATGCGACCACGGCTATTTCTTCTGATGGAGAAAGATAAATACTCTTGAGATCGGCAGCCACCGCCTTCCGTTCTTTGTACGGGACGAACTTCAAAGCTCTGCGGACCATGTGGACAATGCAAAGCAGCACTTCGACTTTCGTGAATACAGCATTGATCGCCTCAGGGAACCCGGTCAGAATATCTTATACGCCCCGATTTCGCAACTTGTTCAGTATGCTCGTCCAGAACTTGGTGCCTTCATTTTGCTCAATCCAAAGGCCAAAAAATTTTTTACCCCGTCCAGACGTATGGCCAGGACCAAATAGATCGACTTTTTAACGATATGCGCACGATCCTTCACGTTGATCACCGGGGCGTCCAGAAAAACAGCACAGGATAAAACGGCCCCAGCGATCGCTCGCGCCAATCGCCCAGTAGCTCCTTAAACGAGTCAATCGCGCGGCTTATGAGTTCAGGTGATACATCCGTTCCTTTGATTTCTTTCAGGTGCCTAGCGATCTCGCGAGTGGTCATACCACGGGAATACATCGAAAGGATCTTATCGTCGAAGCCCTTAAAATCTCTCTGGTGCTTTGAGACAATGACCAGTTCGAATACACCTTCGCGGTCTCGAGGAACATCGATACCCAACGGCCCTTGGTCGGACCTGAGCATCGTTTTCGAAGCCCCATTCCGGCTGTTCGGAGTCGTCTTTTGGATTGGTCATTCTTTTCGTACCCGATTTGATCAGTCATCGCAGCTTTCATCGCCCGTTCGATAAGAGCAGACTCGAACGACAGCTAATTGAGCCTGAGAACCTTCAGGTCAACTTCTCCAGCCTTGGTGGTGAACTATCGTTGGTAGTATCCGGCTCATGTATCAAGACGTTCGGAAGACCGATGATACTCTGTGGGCTTTACATAAATCATCAGCTTTTACGTTTTAGTATCTTGTTCAGAAATTCCTCGACCGCTTCCCTTACGACCTCGCCGTCCTGGGATTCCAATTTTCTTTCGTTTATCTTTTTAATTTTCTTAGAGACCTCCTCTATTTCATGGATTCCTCCATCTGTTTGTTTTACTATCAACAAATTCATATCAGATTGAGACCCTCTCTAAAGCATGCTAAACTGTACTATACAGTGCCATGCAAACTGAAATGACGTATCAGATCTGTTATATATTATTATCTTACTAATCTAGTAAAACCCGTAAAAAACAGACTAAACTTAGGTGTATAGTCAAATTTCTAGTTCCTTTCATTATACTAGGAGTAACAAATGAAAATAATGATACCAATTTTTAGCTTTGGGAAAGGTGGTGGGTTTAAAGTATTAACAAAATTAGCAAATTATTGGCATAGTCAAAATCATAAAGTTGTATTTATTGTCACATCCACTTATGAGAAACCCTATTATAATGTCAATTGTGATATAATTTTTTTATACGAGAAAAATAACAAAAAATGCACAAATAAGTATTTATCATTTCTTAATGATATTGTTACCTTAACTAAGTTTTTAAAAAAAAACAGTGAAGACTATGATGCTATCATTGCTAATTGGTGTCTAACTGTGTATCCAGTTTTCTTTTCTAGTAAAACTTTAAATATATATTACATTCAAGCATATGAACCAGATTTCTTTAATGATATTAATAATATAGTTATACGATCAATTTTAAAGTTTTTGGCTTGGCTTACATATTTTATTCCTATGGTAAGAATAGTTAATGCTGATTGCTATGTGAAATATAAAAATATTAAGTCATCACATATAGTATATCCCGGTATAGACTTAGATATTTATTATCAAAAAGAATTAAAGTCAAAGAAAGCTAACGAAATATTTAAAATTGGTTGTATTGGAAGAAAAGAAAAATGGAAAGGATCCCAAGATGTTGCAGATGCGATAAGTTACTTATATAATAATGGAATTAGAAATATAGAATTTATAGTGGCGTTTAATCCAGTGATAAATAATAAATATGTAATTACCTATCCTGATAGTGATGAAAGCTTGGCTGAGTATTATAGAGGATTAGACATATTAATTGCCCCTGGCCATATACAATTGAATGCTATCCATTACCCAGTTATTGAAGCTATGGCTGTAAATACACCCTTAATAACTACAGGTTACTTCCCCGCAAATAAGACTAACTCATTTATAGTAGAAGTAAAAAAACCAATTAGCATTGCAGAAAAAATATTATTTATAATGAATAATTATGAGCAAGCCATCGAAAAAGCAAAACTAGCAAACGATCAAGTCAAAATATTTGCTTGGAATGTTGTAGGAGATAAGTTTATTAATATCATTCAAAATGAAAGATCAAACAGTTCCTATAAAACGAAAACTAGATCTTTTATATTCCATTCGTGTAATACTAAACAACAAGCTAAAGCCGGTAGATTTAGTAGAGACTAAAGTCGCAATATTTCGTCTAAAGCCGACTGAAAGACCGGTGGTTAATAAGTACCTGAAAATACTTACTGAAACTCAATCATTCATTTGAAAATACTCTTTCATTTTTATCAGTATTTTGATTCTCGATATAATCATTTTTCTCTCTTCCGTGACACATCCTACCGTCGAACAGAATAATACCCCACCCTTAAATATGTTATTTTTTACGTATTTGATAAAAGGATTTTGGAAATATGATAAAGAAGAATTATTATAATAATATACTAATCTCAATTTTGTTTTTCATTCCATTTTTACTATGTATTTTTAGGCCATTAGAAAGTCCTGACACTCTTGGCTATTACTTGTATTTTACTAGTTCATCACTAAAAAATGTTGATATTTTTAATGTAGAAATTTCTTTCATAATTATTGCATTTCTATGTAAGTTAATAGATAATGGTATTCTAGGCTTTAGAATATTATTGTTTATTTATGCTAGCATTACCTCTTATATTTTATTTAATACCATAAATAGAACAAGAAGCCCGTTTATAGCATTCATGATATATTTTTCTTTTGCATATTCTTATCAGATGTGCATACAGATTAGAAGTGCAATAACAAATATATTGCTTATCTCAATAGCACTAGACTTAAGTGAAGAGAAAAATAAGAAAGCAATATTCAAAATATTGCTAGCTTCGCTTTTTCATATATCTGGATTACTATTTTTTATTATTAAGCCTTTATATCATATATTTGATAAGCATAGAAAAATATTGTGGCTCATTCCAATTGTTATTATTCTCATTAGTATTTCTACAAACGAATATATGAGTATCATATTAGAAAATTTACATAAATATGATTTTTTTCTAATAAAACGAATTTTGCCTTATTACCAAGACAAGTATTATTTTGAATCTGTAGTAAATCCATTAAATAGAGTGTCCTTAGTAATTATTTTTGTATATTATTTTTATGTTATCAACGTCGGTGTAAATCAATTAATAAAAACAGAGATTATTTCGCTGACAATACTGAATATTTCACTGTTCTCATATTTTTGGGGTGCATTAAATTTTCCAATTATTGCTCAGAGGTATCCTGAATCTTTCAACCTTATTCTAATAGTTTTATTTACAGAACTTATTAGAAGAGTGAAAGAAAAATACTTCTATTTTATTATTTTATTTTTATACTTGGCATTCATAAACTACCAATATTCAACAATCAATACACTTTTAGCTTATCTTTAAGGAGTAATGAATGGAGCAAAAAATAAAACATGCAGTCTTAATGGTATCTTATAATCAGATTGAATATATTAATAGAGCACTAGATTCTATATTTGATAATATTGTTAAACCAGATAAAGTCATTATTTTTGATGATCACTCGAGAGATGGAACATGGGAAGTTATTAAAAAATATCAGTTTAGATATCCAGATATAATATTGGCTAAAAGAAATTTAAAAAACTTAGGTGTCTTTGAAAATATTAATAGTGTTTGGATTGAAGGTATACGATCTGGTTGTCATGTATTATCATGGTGCAGTGGTGATGATTTTCTAGAAAAAGGCATATTTCAAGAATTAAATAATGCAATTAATACGAATGGCATTGATGTCGAAAAGGATAAATTTATAATTGTAACTAATTCAGCGCTATATTATCCTAATGGAAAAATTGTCGTATGGAATAATTATAAACTTAAAGGAAGAAACCTTACGAGAGAAAGATTGGCCAAAAAACTAAGTTATAGAGAGGTTGGAGTATCGATCAATATTTTAAAAGAAAATTTTGAGCCGCTTCGGAGTGATATCGGTTTAACCTCAGATTTATTATTTGTTTTAAAGAATGAAATGAAATGTAATAAGTGGATATTCTTGAATAGAATTGGTGCATATTATAGAGTTAATGTTGGTGTCGTTGTAAAAGAAAAAACTATAGAATTGGTTAGATCAGAAAATCTAGTTTATAAACATTTGCTAGAAAATGAGTTTCAATCATTTAATAAAAATGAACTGAAAATAATTAGGCTTTGGTTCTTCTTTACAAAGTATATATATGATCAAAGTTATGAATCCTGGGCGAAATATGTAAAAGAATTGATTTATAATATTATTGACAACTATCGATATTTAAACTTAAAGATGGTTGGATGTATATTACCGCCAAAGATTGTTACACTTTTATTGATGTATAGACAAAAAATAAAAATGTCTAAAATGGAGAAGAAAAAATGAATGTATGCTACTTAATTTTGACATACAATAATGTTACTGATACAATTGAAACAATTGAATCTATAAAATTGCAGCAGCATGCTAATATTGATATATTTGTAGTAGATAACAATTCAAAAGAAATTTATAAAAATAAACTAAAATATTATTTAGAAGAAAACAATATAAAATACCAATTTAGGGAAGTGAATGATGGCTATGCGGGCGGCAATAACTTTGGTTTTAAATTATTAAAAGACAAATATGATGTAATCATTATTGTCAATAATGATATTTTAATATTTGGCAGTGAGATTACAAAAAATATTGTTGATTTATTTAGGGATTATAACGATATCGCGGTAATTACCCCAAAAGTTTTATACGGTGACAATAAAGAGATTATGGACAGTTTTGTCCATAAATTATTCTTTTATCGAAAAGGTTATTACAAGTTTAAGAAGAATAAACTTTTTAATGAGAGACCTTCTTCAATAGGCTGTTTTCTTGCTATAAGGACAAAGGCAATAGAAGATGGAAATGTTTTTGATTCCAGCTTTTTTATGTACGCAGAGGAGCTAGATTTCGGTTTTAGAATTTGGAATAACGGGTATAAATTTGTTAGACTAAATAGTGATAATAATGATTATGTTTATCATAAAGGGGGTAATTCACCTTTTTCTTCTAGCGGTACATGGAAATACTACCTTTCAATAAGAAATGCAATTTTATGTACTTTCAATATTTATAAATTTAACGATAAGTTTTTTTATATATTCTTAAATTTTTTGGTCTTGTTAAAAATGGTTTTTTGGGGTAGATATGGCATTAAAAATAAACTGGCAATGCTATCTGGGTTTTCAAAAGGACTATATATTTTTGCAGTTAATCCATCAAAGGAGTATATTTTTGAAGATGCTATGAAGAAAATTAAAAAATACAATGTTTCTGTTTATCGTGTTGGAAAGCCTCGATTATGATGGATGTTCTTAGTGATAAGCGTAACTCAAGTGGCATATATCTTGCCATATTTAAAAAAAGGTCTCTTGAAAACATTTCCCTGAAGATATGGAGATCGCTAGGATATGATTATAGAATCAAACAAATACAGTCAGCAATTATGTCCTGTTACACAGAAGCAATTGAAAAAGTGATAGATGACTTAAGGTATCTACGTCAACAACCACCTGCAAAGCAGGTGGATTGAAATTGGCTCCTAAAAGGGGCCTTCTCGTAATTCATGATCCTCTTCGAGTCGCTCGGCTTCTTCCTGATATTTTACGTATCTTCGTATTTTCTCTTTATCCATCCCGACCGTTGTTACACAGTAGCCGCGACTACAGAAATGGTTTCCCCAGAACGGTTAAACTTTGAGAGATTTGGCCTTTTGAAAGACCGCTATCGCGGTCTTTCCCTTCAGATAACCCATTAGATTCGATATTGATGTTCGCAGTGGTACTATTACCACCATATGTACATGATCTGTCATCACATTCAATTCTAGTATCTCGGCTTTCTTCCAATCACATATTGCTCTTATCTTGTTTTCGACATATTCATCTATTTTCACTTGTAGTATTCGATATCTATACTTTGATGTCCACACAAGATGATAGCTACATTGATATAATACGTGCGCGGACTTTTTTCATTTAGCCATTATCAGTTTTCTTCCACTCTTATCTGCAGGCATAGCCTGTCAGTACATTACCACCACCAAAGGTGGTGGTTTATCAAGTCTTAATTAAGGTGATTATATGAAAGTTGTTCAAATTAATTCTGTTGCAAATTGGGGCTCTACCGGGCGAATTGTTGAATCTCTTGGTTTGAAAATTATTGAAAATATGGGAGAAAGTTATATCATTTATGGCCGAAAAAATGCATCAAGCAGTTCTGTCCTAATTAGAATTGGGGGAAAATTTGATTTTCTTCTTCACTTTCTTTTAACAAGACTTTTTGACAAACACGGTAGCGGCTCCATAGTTGCAACAAGGAAGTTAATTAAGCATTTAGAAAATATAAAACCAGACCTTATTCATTTGCATAATCTGCATGGTTACTATTTAAATTTAAGCCTGCTATTTTCATATCTTAATCTAAATAAAACTCCAGTTGTTTGGACATTACATGATTGTTGGGCTTTTACAGGTCATTGTGCTTATTATGATTATATAGGTTGTCAAAAATGGCAAAATGAATGCTTTAAGTGTCCGCAAAAAAAATCTTATCCTGCATCGATTCTTTTTGATTCTTCCAAAGAAAATTATAGAAAAAAGAAAGAGCTATTTTCTAATCTTGCAGACTGCACAATAGTTACGGTATCTAATTGGCTTAAGAATCAAGTCGAAATGTCGTTTCTACGCAAATATCCCATTCAAATTATAAAAAATGGAATTAATAGAAATATTTTTTACCCCCACGAATCTATAAATTTTTTTGAGCGCTATGGTCTAGAAAACAAAAAAATACTTCTTGGTGTTGCAAGTAGTTGGTCTAAGAGAAAAGGATTAGCAGATTTTATTAGGCTTGCAGAATCTTTGGATGATGATCACATTATAGTATTGATAGGTCTTACTAAAAAACAATTAAAGAAAATTCCAAAAAAAATAGTTGGTTTGCCTGTTCTTGAGAATATTAATGAGTTATTAGAATTTTATTCAAATTCTTCGATATTACTAAACTTATCATATGAAGAAACTTTTGGAATGACAATTATTGAAGCGTATTCTTGTGGTACACCTTGTATTTCTTATGATAGAACAGCAACTCCAGAGCTGATAAATGATGAAACGGGTATTGTTGTTCAAGCCGGGAATATCAAGCAAATAATTGATGCTATCCAATTTATTGAATCGCATGGTAAAGAGTTTTACCGGCGGACATGTATACGCGAAGTTGAAGAGAAATATTTGGTAGATGATCGTTTTCAAGATTATTTAAATCTGTATAAGAAAATACTATCACGGCTATAGTGTTTATTATCACCAACACAGCGATTGTTAAATAATTAGCGATTTCTTTACAATGGAGGTTTTTTTTGTTTAAAAGCAGGACTCTTTTAATCACCGGTGGTACCGGTTCTTTCGGGAACGCTGTACTCGACCGTTTTCTCAACACTGACATTGGAGAAATCCGCATTTTAAGCCGCGATGAAAAGAAGCAAGATGATATGCGTCACCGGTATAAAAATGATAAAATTAAATTTTATATCGGCGATGTCCGGGACTATGATTCAATTCACGCCGCGATGCGGGGTGTGGATTATGTTTTTTCCGCCGCGGCGCTGAAGCAGGTACCTTCCTGTGAATTTTATCCCCTTGAGGCGGTTAAGACTAATGTCGAAGGTACCGCGAACACCATAGAAGCCGCTATCAGCTGCGGAGTCAAGCGTCTCGTCGTACTCTCTACCGATAAGGCCGTTTATCCCATCAACGCGATGGGCATGTCCAAGGCGCTCATGGAAAAAGTGATGGTCGCAAAATCGCGGAATATCGACCCCGAAGCGACCAGGATGGCCGGCACCCGCTACGGAAACGTCATGGCCTCCCGGGGCTCTGTCATACCCCTGTTCGTCAAGCAGATCAAGGCGAACCTGCCCATGACCATCACCGATCCCAATATGACCCGATTTATGATGTCCCTGCCCCAGGCCGTGGAGCTTGTGCTCTTCGCGTTCAACAACGCAACTCAGGGCGACATCTTCGTACAGAAAGCCCCCGCCGCTACGATCGAAGATCTGGCCCATGTGCTACGCGAGATCTTCAACGGAACGAACGAGATCAAGGTGATTGGTACCCGCCACGGCGAGAAGCTCTATGAGACCCTACTTGCCAAGGAAGAGGCCGTAAAGGCCGTGGATATGGGCGATTACTATAGGGTGCCAGCAGATACCAGGGACCTGAACTACGGACTCTACTTCGATCGCGGAGACCGACGCGTTGAGAGCATAGAGGAGTACAACTCCCACAACACGCACCGATTGTCCCGCAGCGAACTGAAGACCATGCTTCTTGAGCTTGACTATGTGCAGAGGGCTTTGCGCAACGAGGAAGGCGAGGGGGTATGAAGAAGATCCTGGTCACCGGCGCTAAGGGCTTCATCGGCAAGAACCTTTGCCTTGCGCTCTCTGAGCGCAAGGACATTGAGCTACTTCAAAGCGACCTCGATACGCCCGAAGCTGAATACGCGCATGCCGTCGCGGGCGCGGACCTGGTCATTCATCTGGCCGGCGTCAATAGACCGAAGGATGCGTCGGAGTTCGAGACCGGCAATGCCGGATCGATAGAAAAGCTCATCTCCATCGCGGAGGCCGGAAACAACAAACCGACCGTCGTGCTCACCTCATCCATCCAAGCCAAGCTCGACAACCCCTACGGAGTCTCGAAGCGGCATGCGGAAGAAGCCCTTGAGGCTTATGGTGTACGGACCGGCGCAAGCGTCTACGTGCTGCGCCTTGCGAACGCCTTCGGCAAGTGGTGCAGACCTTTCTACAACTCCGTTGTAGCCACCTTCTGCCACCAGGCGGCCCACGGAGAACCCTTCAAGATCGACGACCCCACCCGGGTCATAGATTTCGTTTATGTCGACGATATCCTGCGCGTCATAGTCGGCATCGTCGATGGAATTGAACCCGCTAAACTTGACGGCTATTATACTGTAACTCCTGTCTATCCTCTGTCCATCGGAGCATTGGCGGAAAAGTTGGAGCGCTTCGCCGCATCCCGTAGGACCTGTATGCTTCCCGAACTCTCCGATCCCCTTGAGAAGTATCTCTATTCCACCTACCTCTCATATCTTGAGCCCTCAGAACTTGCGTACTCCGCGGAGAAGAAGTCGGACAACAGGGGCTACCTTTTTGAGCTCATCAAGTCTCCCCACGCGGGACAGGTTTTCGTCTCCCGGACTTTGCCGGGCATCACCCGGGGCAATCACTACCATCATACCAAGGTCGAGAAGTTCTGCGTGCTTGAAGGGAGGGCGAAAATTTCCTTCCGGAATATGGCCGGGGGAGAGACAATGAGCTTCGAGATCCGCGGCGAAGACTGCCGCGTCGTCGATATCCCCCCCGGATGGACGCATAATATTACCAACGTCGGAGACGGCGACCTCATCACCCTCTTCTGGGCCAACGAGATCTTCGACGTCGATCGGAGCGACACGTTCTTTGCAGAGGTGCACAATGAAGCGAACTAGGGTCATGACCGTGGTTGGTACCCGGCCGGAGATCATACGCCTATCCAGGGTTATGGCCAAGCTCGATCAGTCCATTGATCACACCCTGGTCCATACAGGTCAAAACTACGACTATGAGCTCAATAAAATTTTCTTCGATGACCTTGAACTGCGGAAGCCGGATATCTTCCTGGAGGCCGCCGCGGAGACCGCCGCGGCCACCATCGGTAGGATAATCGAGCGCATGGATGCGGTCTTGGCCGAACAGAAGCCCGAGGCCCTTCTGGTCCTGGGCGATACCAACTCCTGTCTGGCGGCCATACCCGCCAAGCGCCGCAAGATACCCATCTTCCATATGGAGGCGGGCAACCGTTGCTTTGACCAGCGGGTCCCCGAAGAAACCAACCGCAAGATAGTCGATCATATCTCCGACATCAATATGCCCTATTCCTCTATAGCCCGGGAATACCTGCTCAGGGAGGGCCTAGCGCCCGATAG
>JADHEF010000742.1_pt1 | contig 28317 bp, 29 predicted proteins | sample 8952391 | NCBI WGS metagenome assembly JADHEF01 (sample SAMN16124439, study PRJNA663245) | bioreactor sludge metagenome | isolation source: sludge (nitrite) | place: India:Bengaluru | collected 2019-02-28 | reverse complement strand
TGACTATCGCGCTCAGATCCTCGGTCTTCTATAAGATTCGTGCGATTGCCCTGCCTACACTCCGGAAGGCCAAAATTGGCGCAAAGGCACGTGATATAGTTCAACATCCCCTAAAGAGGAATGTCACGTGGTGCATCATTTCGATATTCTCGTGATTGGCAGCGGACTGGCCGGCCAATCGGCAGCTTTGCGCCTTGCGAGCACACACAAGGTCGGTTTGATCAGTAAGCGCGGACTCGAAGACAGCGCTTCAGGCTGGGCGCAAGGCGGAATCGCGGCCGTTCTGGATAGCCAGGATTCGATCGAAGCCCACATTCAAGATACGATCACCGCGGGCGCCTACCTTAACGACCCGATCGCCACCCGTTTCGTTATCGAAAACGGTCGCCGGGCCATTGAATGGCTGATAGATCAGGGCGTCCCCTTCACTCGCGACACCTCTGGCTATCACCTGACGCGAGAGGGGGGACACAGCGCACGACGCGTAATCCATGTTGCGGATATGACTGGCTTGGCAGTACAGAACACCTTGACCAAGAAAGTCCGCGAGAACCCGAACATCACTGTCCTCGAACAACACATCGCCATCGACTTGATCACCGGCGAGAAACTCGGCCTTCCCGACAACCGGTGTTATGGAGCGTATGCGCTGGATAGCGATAGCGGTGACGTCTTGACGATCGGCGCACAGCATACGCTTATCGCGACCGGTGGCGCTGGCAAGGTTTATCTTTACACAACGAACCCCGACACATCGACCGGAGACGGGATTGCGATGGCGTGGCGCGCAGGATGCCGAATTTCGAACATGGAATTCATCCAGTTCCATCCAACGTGCCTATATCATCCACAAGCCAAGTCCTTTCTGATTTCGGAAGCGGTTCGCGGCGAAGGTGGATTGCTTTGCCTTCCCGACGGAACTCGTTTCATGCCTGATCATGACTCACGCGGCGAACTTGCGCCGCGGGACGTCGTAGCCAGAGCGATCGACTTTGAAATGAAGAAGCGGGGCCTGGATTGTGTATACCTTGACATCTCCCACAAACCCGCAAGTTTTCTCCACGAGCACTTCCCCAACATATTGGCGCGGTGCCTTGAATTGGGCATCGACATTACCCGAGAGCCAATCCCCGTCGTACCGGCAGCGCACTACACGTGTGGCGGCATCGTTACTGATCTTCATGCGCGCACGAACATTCCCGGGCTCTATGCCGCTGGGGAGGCGTCATGCACAGGACTTCACGGCGCTAACCGACTCGCCAGCAACTCGCTGCTGGAGTGCATCGTCTTTTCCGAAGCAGCTTGTAACGACATCGCCAAGCAACCCCGGATCGAACTCCCGCAGCTTCCCGAATGGGACGAAAGCCGGGTATCTGATCCGGACGAAGAAATCGTCATCTCGCACAACTGGGATGAACTCAGGCGATTCATGTGGGACTACGTCGGGATTGTACGCACCACTAAGCGTCTCCAGCGAGCTCAGCATCGCATTCGCCTCTTGGAACGGGAAATCGATGAGTTTTACTCGAATTTTCGTGTTAGTCATGACCTGATCGAACTGAGAAATCTCGTTCTCACGGCCGACCTGATTGTTCAGTGCGCGTTAAAGCGGCACGAAAGCCGCGGCCTTCATTTCAGTCGAGACTATCCTGAATTACTTGACGTCGCCAAGAACAGTCGCATCACGAAGCGGCGCCCGACCCGCCGCTCATAGGATCCGCCGACACCTGAGCGCGCAGCCACAGGCGTAGTCGCCGAAATCGCTCTTCTGGCATCTGATCAGAAAACACGACAAGGCTTCTCCCTCTGCTCTCATCCCCCACTTGGATTTGCAGCACTATCAGATGGCGATATACGGCGGTCTGCGGACACACCCGCGTTTTGACTTGAGTACCGTCTTTCAGAATACCGTCAAGCCGATCGCCGCCAAGAATCCTTAACGCCGAGATCTCAGGCGTGCGTAAAGCTCTCCAGCAGGAGCTTGTTATCAGCAGAACCAGTAGCGAGCGCAGAATCCACGGCCATGGCAAAATGCACGCCGACAGCGTCGCGACAAAATGGAAGACTATACAGACCTGAGCAAATACAACGGAACGGCGCAGTTCGACAAAGATCGGAAACCGCACGCCGTCCGTTCTTGCTTCGCTTAAATCCGTTTCATAGCTACCGTGGCGTTTGTGCCACCGAAGCCGAACGAGTTCGAGATCGCTACGTCGATCTTCATCTTGCGCGCCTCGTTGGCGCAGTAATCAAGATCACACAACTCGTCTTGATTGAAAATGTTGATCGTCGGCGGCGACACTTGGTTGTAGATGGCCAACGCTGAAAAGACAGCTTCGATACCGCCGGCAGCGCCAAGCAGGTGTCCAGTCATCGACTTGGTTGAATTCACAACGAGCTTCTTGGCATGCTCGCCAAACGCGCGCTTGACTGCGATGGTTTCTGCCTTGTCACCAAGCGGAGTCGATGTTCCGTGGGCATTTAGGTAGTCGACTTCGTCGACGTTGATGTTCGCATTCCTGAGCGCATTAAGCATGCATCGCGCCGCGCCTTCTCCGTCTTCGCAAGGGGCGGTCATGTGATTCGCATCAGCACTCATGCCAAAACCAGCGAGTTCAGCATAGATACGAGCACCACGTGCCTTGGCATGCTCGTACTCCTCAAGCACCATGACACCCGCACCTTCGCCCAGGACAAAACCGTCACGATCCTTGTCCCACGGGCGGCTGGCCGTCTTTGGGTCATCATTTCGCGTCGAGAGCGCACGCGCCGCGCAGAACCCGCCGAGCCCAAGTGGCGAAACGGTACATTCCGCACCACCCGCGATCATGATGTCGGCATCACCATACTCGATCAATCGCCCGGCATCGCCGATGCTGTGCGTACCAGTCGAACATGCGCTGACCAATGCAATATTGGGTCCCTTGTAGCCATACATGATCGAAAGATTGCCCGAGATCATGTTGATGATCGAACCGGGGACAAAAAACGGTGAAATCTTCCGGACGCCAGAAGCGACAAACTCGTCCCGCGTCGTCTCGATGAGCGGCAGGCCGCCAATGCCCGAGCCAATCGAAACACCGATTCGGTCAGCGTTGGCTGGATTCGCCTCCAGGCCCGCATCCTTGATCGCCTGAATGCCAGCTGCCATGCCGTAGTGGATAAAAGTATCCATACGGCGCGCATCCTTCAGCGGTATGTATTGGCTAACGTCGAAGTTCCGGACTTCGCCTGCAATTTGTACAGGAAATGCAGAAGCATCAAAGCGGGTAATCCGATCGATCCCGGATCGTCCTGCAAGAATATTATCCCAAGCTTCCACAATGGAATTGCCGACGGGCGAAACAATCCCAAGACCGGTGATGACAACTCTGCGACGCGCCAATTTCTTCTCCGGAAAACAGAAAACGACTCAATGAATGCAAATCGGAGGGAACAAGTGACCGAGGCACAGCACATGTGCCATGCCAGCCAGCAGACTTGTTCCTCGTGGAAAATTACTTCTTGTGGTTTACGACGTAATCAATGGCCTGCTGCACATTGGTAATCTTTTCCGCCTCATCGTCCGGAATCTCGCACTCGAATTCTTCTTCGAGTGCCATCACAAGCTCCACCGTATCCAACGAATCCGCGCCGAGGTCGTCAACGAACGAAGATTCGTTCTTGATGTCAGCTTCATTGACGCCCAGTTGCTCAGCAACAATTTTTCTGACGCGCTGTTCGATATTTTCCATCAGGATGCTCCTTTAAAGGTTCATGTGTGAAACAAAACCGCTCTATTTTACCAAATCGACCGACGCTTACCAAACTGACGAAGACCAAGCTCCGCCGCCGGGCGCACGTCAATCCATGTACATCCCGCCATTAACGTGGATGGTCGTTCCCGTGACATAGGCAGCAGCGGGCGATGCCAAGAAACCCACTGCCGCAGCCACTTCTTCTGGCAAGCCAAGGCGCCCCAAGGGGATGTTCGAGGCTAAAGCTTCACGCTGCTTGTCATCAAGCACCTTGGTCATATCGGTATCGATCAACCCCGGCGCAACGCAATTTACGGTTACATTGCGACTACCAAGCTCACGGGCCAGCGATTTGCTCATCCCCGTGACGCCAGATTTCGCGGCGCAATAGTTCGCCTGACCAGGATTGCCCGAGTGACCAACAACGGAAGTCACATTGACAATACGTCCTTGGCGCGCCTTCATCATGCCGCGCATAACAGCCTTGGACAGGCGAAAGACCGCCTTCAGGTTGGTGTCAAGCACAGCATCCCATTCGTCGTCCTTCATGCGAATGGAGAGGTTATCCCGAGTAATGCCCGCATTGTTGACAAGGATCGAGATGACGCCAAAGTCCTTCTCGATGTCCGAAACAAGACTATCAACCTGGGATTGTTCGCGAACTTCGAGCACCCGGCCCGCCCCTTTGATGTTTGCGGCCTTCAGGTACTCGGAAATGCCTTCCGCACCACCCTGAGTCGTCGCGGTACCGACTACCGTCGCCCCCTGCCTGCCCAGTTCGAGCGCAATGGCGCGACCGATGCCGCGAGACGCCCCGGTCACAAGCGCTATTTTTTCTTCAAGCATTGTCCCTACTCCAGCGATGCGAGTGCCATTTCGATCGAGGCCAGATCGGCCAGAGCAACCCCATTCAAGGAGTCGGAACAGCGCTTGGTCAAACCAGCCAGCACCTTCCCCGGGCCGCATTCAGCCACGGTCGTAACGCCCAGCGAGGCAATCTTCTGCACGGTCTCGACCCAACGCACGGGAGAGAAGGCCTGACGGATCAACGCATCCTTGATCTTCGCCGGATCGCTTTCGATCGCGACATCGACATTATTGATCACAGGAATCGTCGGAACAGCGAACTCCAACTCGGCAAGACGCGCCCCAAGCTTCTCTGCCGCCGGGCGAATCAACGACGAATGGAACGGCGCGGATACGGGAAGCAGCACGGCACGCTTCGCACCTCTCGCCTTGCAACCTTCACATGCACGCTCAACGGCTCCCTTACTTCCGGCAATGACCGTCTGCCCAGGCCCATTGAAGTTAACCGGTTCGACAACTTCGCCATTTCCGACCTCGGCCGCCGCCTCAACGCACGCCTCACGAATCTTTTCGTCATCAAGATTCAAAATGGCAGCCATCGCCCCTGTACCGACCGGTACCGCTTCTTGCATGGCAGAAGCGCGCAAGCGGACGAGAGGAACGGCGTCCTTGAAATCAATAACGCCCGCTGCAACTAGCGCAGAGTATTCGCCCAAGCTGTGGCCAGCGACAACCGCCGGGAGCTTGCCCCCCTTTTCAAGCCACAACCGATACGCGGCAATTCCCGCAGTCAACATCAATGGTTGCGTATTTACTGTCTGCGCCAACAACTCGACGGGCCCATCGGCAACAAGCTGCCAGAGATCCTGTCCAAGAGTGACAGAAGCCTCATCGAACGTACTGCGAACTACGGAAGAATCGCCATAGGCATTCATCATGCCGACAGACTGTGACCCTTGACCGGGGAAGACGAAAGCGAAAGCCATATCTTGTATCCTCTGTTTTAGAACTCGAGTAGCACAGCGCCCCACGTGAAGCCACCACCGACACCTTCAAGCATGATCTTGTGACCGCGCTGGATACGTCCGTCGCGCACCGCGGCATCGAGTGCAAGCGGAATGGAGGCCGCCGAGGTATTGCCATGCTGATCAACGGTGACAACAACCTTCTCAGCCGGCAAACCGAGCTTCTTCGATGTCGATTCGATGATTCGGATATTGGCCTGATGCGGAATCAACCAGTCAAGCTCTGACGATGGCATCGCGGCCGCCGTGCAGCACTCTTTGGCAACATCGGCCAGAACACGAACAGCAAACTTGAATACTGCCTGACCATCCATCCGGAGGAAGGGATCCCCCGTCACTTTGCCGCCACACACGCTACCGGGCACCGAAAGGATGCCATGATGCGAACCATCGGCATGGGCCGCCGTGGCCAGTACCCCCGGCTTATCCGAGGCTTCAAGAACGACGGCGCCCGCGCCATCGCCAAACAACACACAGGTAGCCCGGTCTTCCCAGTCAAGAATTCGCGAAAACACTTCAGCGCCGACGACCAGGGCCTTCTTGTGGCTACCCGAGCGAATGAACTTCTCTGCAACGGTTAGCGCGTAGACAAATCCACTGCAAACGGCCTGGATATCAAAGGCCATTGCGCCGACATTTCCGAGTTTCTCCTGCAGCAGGCAGGCCGTACTCGGGAAGATGAAATCCGGCGTCGAAGTCGCAACGATGATCAGATCAATTTCGTCCGCACTTGCGTCCGCCGCGACCAACGCTCGGCGACAGGCTTCATAGGCGAGCGAACTGGAGGTAACCCCCACATCGGCTAGATGGCGGGACTTGATGCCTGTTCGACTGACAATCCAGTCATCGCTTGTATCGATTCCGCGAGCAATGAGATCGACATTACTTACAGGCTGACCTGGCAGATAACTTCCAACGCCTGCGATACGGGCAAACATGCTATTTCGCCTCCTGAATCGGTTGTTGCAGAGCCACACGCTCGGAAATGCGCGCCAAGACACCGCTCCTCACGATATCAGCAGCCCGCTCAAGTGCATTGTGAAAAGAGAAAACATCAGCCGACCCATGGCTCTTGACGACAATGCCCTTCAACCCGAGCAAACTGGCGCCATTGTATCTGCGATGATCGACTCGTCGTTTGAAGTGCCGCAGCACGGGGAGGGCAAGTATTGCGATCAGTTTGGTCAGGATGTTGCGCCCGAACTCCTGGCGCAGGAAGGTGCCAAGCATCTGCGCCAAGCCCTCAGAAGCCTTGAGCGCAACGTTGCCGACAAAGCCATCACACACAATGACTTCTGCCTCGCCTTTGTACAGACCGTCGCCCTCTATATTGCCGACGAAATTCAGTCCGGAGTCCTTCAAGAGCTCGGCTGCCCGCTTGACAACATCATTACCCTTGATGTCCTCCTCGCCGATATTTAGGATTCCTACGGAAGGACGATCCTTGTGCTCTATCGCTCCGACCAGCGACGCGCCCATGATCCCGAACTGGAACAGATGCTCAGGCGAACAATCTACATTCGCCCCCAGATCGAGGACATGGACATGCCCACTGACCGTCGGCAACACGCCACAGATCGCTGGGCGATCGATCCCGGGAAGCATCTTGAGCACGAAACGCGAGATCGCCATCAACGCGCCGGTGTTGCCTGCAGAAACACACGCGTCGGCCTCGCCGCTCTTCACAAGATCGATGGCAACGCGCATCGACGAGTCTTTCTTGTTGCGGATCGCCAAAGCGGGAGACTCGTCCATCTCGACTATCTCGCTTGCGTGACGAAGCATGACTCTGGGATTCGACACGCCATCAAGAAGGGGGCGCAACCTGTTCTCTACTCCGACCAGGAGAACCTGCACATCGTCGTGCATTCGCACGAAGTCGAGCGCAGCTCGCACGGTAACGTCGGGGCCATGATCCCCGCCCATGCAATCGATAGCGACAGTAACAGTCATTTTCAAGACAAAAGAAAAGGCAGACACCTCCCCGAGAGCGGGGAAAGTGTCTGCCTGATCCTGTATTCTTACTCGCCGGTTCCCTTTGTGACCTTCTTGCCCTTGTAGAAGCCGGTCGGGCTCACATGATGGCGCAAGTGCACTTCGCCCGTAGTCGGCTCAACAGCAAGCGGCGGATTGGTCAGAAAATCATGGGAACGATGCATACCACGCTTGGAAGGGGACTTTTTGTTCTGTTGAACGGCCATAGTTAACTCCAGATATCAAATTCACTGCGCTTTGCTTCGCAAACCTTGAAGCACCGAAAACGGTGAAACCTTTCCCACCCCAAGATCCACATCAGGCAAAGCACAACTGTCGTGACGAGGTGCAGAAGGCAAACCGAGAATAATCTCGTCTTCGATCAAGGCAACCACATCAAGTTCTTTTTGCGCAACAAGGAAATCTTTCGAATCATCCTCGATATCCTCCTGCGTCACATCATTCTCGTCATCAACAAACTCTAGCAAGCTGCGAATCTCGAGTGGGTAAACGATAGATTCCAGACAGCGCTGACAACGCAGCGAAAGGTCTCCGCCCACCCACAGCTTGATCTGCGGCTTGTTGCGTGGATCCAGCAAACCTTCCACACGATATTGCAAGCTACCGCCCGAATCGACCAGCAAATCCAGCACCCGACCCAAGCTCACTACCGGCAATTCACCTTGAAGCAGATTCGCATCGCGGGCAAACGCCTTGCTGTCAATAACAATCCGTTGAGACATAAGCCGCGCATGATATTATTTTTGGCTTTCGAAGTCAAAGCAGCTGAGTCGAATTTGAGCTTCACCTGACGGCCTCCCCGCTTCCCACGCATACCCTCTCCCAGCGCCAGCAACTCATGACTGACAATCCAGCCAGAATCGTTCTCGCATCGACATCCCCTTTTCGCAAAGAACTCCTGTCGCGGCTCGGACTCCCCTTCGAGATCGCCAACCCAGAAACCGACGAAGCCGCACTGCCGGACGAGTCGCCAGAAGACACTGCACTTCGCCTCTCTGAAGCAAAAGCTCGCGCCGTTGTTGAAAGCTATCCGGATGCGCTCATCATCGGAAGTGACCAGGTTGCGTGCCTTGATGGGCGCACCTACGGCAAACCGGGCACTCATGAAAACGCGGTCCGGCAACTGCGCACGATGAGAGGGCGGACAGTCAATTTCTTTACCGGGCTCTGCCTGCTGAATGCACGCAGCGGACGAGCTCATGTTCGCGGCGTGCCAACATTTGTCACCTTTCGCGACCTGACCGACGAAGACATCGAGAGTTATCTGCGTCGTGAGAAGCCGTACAACTGTGCCGGCAGCGCCAAATCGGAGGGGTTGGGAATCGCCATCGTTGCAAAGATGTGCGGCGACGACCCGAACGCCCTGGTTGGCCTCCCACTCATAGCCCTTTGCGATCTGTTGCGGCTCGAGAACGTAAACGTCCTGCAAACGACGGTCGAGGTTGCCGAGTGAACAAGGGCAAACTCTTCCTGATCCCCGTAACGCTGGGAAAATCGACGAACTCGTCAGTACTCCCCGACGGCGTAATTGAATGTGCCAGACAGCTTACGAACTTCATCGCTGAAAACGCGAAATCGGCGCGAGCCTTTCTCAAATCGCTGCCATCTTCCATCCCTTTGCAACAGCTCCACATCCGTGAACTGAACGAGCACACCGGAACGGAAGAGCTTGCCGGATTCCTGGCTCCACTTCTATCCGGAACCGATGTCGGCCTGATTTCGGAAGCTGGCTGCCCCGCCGTCGCAGACCCTGGCGCAAACCTCGTAACGCTTGCGCACGAACTTGAGATTACCGTCGTCCCGTTGGTGGGTCCGTCGTCGATTCTGCTCGCACTTATGGCCTCCGGCCTTTCTGGGCAGAATTTTGCGTTTCACGGTTACTTGCCGGCAAAAACCGATCAGCGTGAGAAGAAGATACGGGAACTCGAAAAGAGTTCGCGACTTGAGAAGCGAACGCAGATATTCATCGAGACTCCCTATCGCAATCGACAGATGCTCGAAAGCCTTACGAAACTGTGCTCGCCGACAACAAGAATCTGCATAGCGACGGACCTGACGCTGGAGAGCGAATACATTTCCACAAACACCTGCGGCGAGTGGAAGACGCAGGCATTGCCGGAGATCGACCGACGCCCGACGGTATTCCTGCTTCAGGCCTGAGCCGTTTACTCCGATCAACTATCACCCGCCGAAAACACTCAGCGGGGGCTCTTCCATTTGCGCGATCTGCTCGCGTAGTTCGAGAATACGATCCTGCCAGTAGCGCTGGCTATTGAACCAGGGAAATGCGGCCGGGAAAGCGGGATCTTCCCAACGCTTTGCCAGCCATCCGGCGTAGTGCACGAGACGTAGCGTGCGCAGGGCTTCGACAAGATACAGTTCGCGCCGATCAAAGGCGAAGAACTCCTCGTAACCGGAAAGAACTGCCGACAACTGCCGCTCCTGCTCACGCCGTTCACCCGAGAGCAACATCCAGAGATCCTGAACGGCCGGCCCCATGCGCGCATCGTCGAAATCAACAAAGCACGGGCCGTCCTGCCAGAGGACGTTGCCGACGTGGCAATCACCGTGCAGGCGCAGGGCCGTCACTTGTCCGGCACGCTCAAAGCAATCCTCAACCGCATCGAGCGCCTGGTCGACGACACCGAAATAGACGTCTTCCAGATCCGGAGGCAAAAAACCGTTATCCGCCAGGAAGTCGCGCGGCTCATCACCAAAGGTTTCAACATTGATTTCGGGACGGATCGCAAACGGCTTGAGCGCACCGACGGCGTGAATCCTGCCAATGAAACGCCCCATCCATTCGAGGACCGGCCCATGGTCGAACTCGGGCGCACGTCCGACACAACGCGGGAACAGGGCAAAGCGCAGATCTCTGTGGAAGTGCAACGTCGCCCCTCCGATCTGCAAGGGCGCAACCACCGGCAGTTCGCGCTCGGCCAGTTCTGCCGAAAACGCATGCTCTTCGAAAATCGCATCATCCGACCACCGGCCGGCGCGATAGAACTTCGCGATCACCGGAGCGCCCTCTTCCATCGATACCTGATAGACGCGGTTTTCGTAGCTGTTGAGGGCCAACAGACGTCCGTCCGGTCGCAGCCCCACGCTTTCCAGCGCATCCAGAATCGAATCGGGGGTCAGCGTCGAAAATGGTGTCGCGCTCGAGTCGGGGGTCATTACGCACAAACTCCTGTCGCTAAAATCGTTCTCTTGATCCAGCGGTGCACGATACACCGTGAGACGGCGCAAATCCGCGCACGAGTTTCACCAGCCGCGACGACCGGCTAAGATTCGCCCTTTAGCGTCAGAGGGAAAGCAGAAATACGATGTCAAGTACGCTTATTGAAGTCAGCGAGGAAGCCGGTGTGCGCTACCTGCATTTCAGCGCCGACTGGGTCCAGGGCGCGATGCGCATTCAGCGTCCCAATTCGCTCGAATTGGCTTACACGCGAGAGATGATGGCCGGACTGTTGCTGCGTGAGCCGCCGTGGCCGAAAAACGCACTGCTGATCGGCCTCGGCGCCGGCTCGCTTGTCAAGTACATCTATCACAAGTTGCCGGCCACACGCATGACCGTGGTAGAAATCGATCCGCAAGTGGAGATCATCGCGCGGCTTCACTTCAAGCTACCCGACGACCCGATGCGAATAAACGTCGTTATCGGCGACGGTGCGCAGTATGTGCTCGACGACGGCAAGAAGTTCGACTGCATTCTGGTCGATGGCTTCGACAAACACGGGCGCGCCGGCGTGCTCGACACCCTGCCTTTCTATCAGGCTTGCCGCAACCGCTTATCGGACACCGGCTTGCTGGTGACCAACTTGCTCGGCCACAGTCGCGGCTTTCAGGCCAGTCAGGCCCGGATTGCCAAGGCGTTCGACGGACGCTCTCTTGTCTTCCCATCGTGCGACAGCGGCAACACGATCGCCTTTGCCACGGCAGGTGATGAAGTCGATGTCGCGCTCGACGAGCTGATCGCCCGCGCCCAGCGGCTGCACAAGGAGACCGGACTCAACCTGAAGCCGACGATCCCGCGCCTTCAATCAGCTGGCAAGCTGACCGAAGGACATCTCCGCATCTAGGGTCGCCTGGTCAGGCGGCGGCCAAGTCCAGCACGTGCGCGGCCATAGCTTGCACCACGCTTTCGGCTTCGCCGACCGGTCCCGGCATTTCGAATGCCACGTGCGGGAAACGAGCGCGCAACTCTTCAATGATCGCCGGAAGATCGTTCTTGAGGTGGCCGCCTTGCGCGATGAACATCGGGACGACAACGATCCGACCGAACCCTTCAGCAATCATTGCGGCCGCACAGTCCTGCAAGGTCGGCGGCAGGAACTCGAGAAAAGCGAGTTCGACCCTCAGATCGGGCGCACTGGCGAGGATCGCTGAGCGAACGCGCCGCAACGGAGATGGCCACTCAGGATCGCGCGAACCGTGAGCGAATAGAATCAAGGCAGTCTTGGGCATGACTATTCCCGTAAGTGAGTTATGTCAGGCAGACAAGGATAAAGGAAAAGGCCCGCACCAGCGTACCGGCACAGGCCTTCAACTCGTTCTCGGTCTGCTTACGGAGCCTCCCCCGCAACCCACACCGCGATCAGTACTTCAAGAGTGCGAAACCAGGAACCCCCGCAGCTTCCAACCTAGCCGATCCGCCCAGCGCGGGCAAGTCGATGACCGCGGCCGCCTCGACGATGCGCGCACCGAGGCGATGCATCAGCTTGGCCGCAGCAAGAATCGTCCCGCCAGTGGCGATGAGGTCGTCGATCACCAACACGTGATCGCCGGGCGCGGCGGCGTCGGTATGAACTTCCACTGTCGCCTCGCCATACTCGAGCGAGTAAGACTCGCACATGGTATCGAACGGCAGCTTGCCGGCCTTGCGCACCGGAATGAAACCACACCCTAGACGATAGGCCAAGGCCGCGCCGATGATGAAACCACGCGCATCGATGCCGGCGATGGCGTCGATCTGGGCGTCGCCGTAACGCTCGGCAAACGCATCGATCAGCGCGCGAAATGCCGCTCCATCACGCAACAAGGGCGTGATGTCACGGAATTGGACACCAGGCTCCGGCCAGTCGCCGATCGTACGGATATGACTCTCAAAGAAGCGCGTGTCCATGATGCGACCTCACAGAAAAGCGAACTTCAGGACAAACAGCACGGCGATCGCAGCGACCATCGGTGACAGTTCTCTCGCACGACCCGCGAGAATCTTGGCCGAGGCATAAGTGATAAAGCCGAAAGCGATGCCGTGCGCGATCGAGAAGGTAAACGGCATACTGATCGCCGTCACAACCGCCGGCGCCGACTCGGTCAAATCATCCCACTCGATCTCGGCGAGACCGCGAACCATCAATACCGCGACGTAGCAAAGCGCCGGCGCCGTCGCGAATGCCGGGACAGTTCCCGCGAGAGGCGCAATGACCAGCGCTGCGAGGAACAGCAGCGCCACGACAACGGCCGTCAGGCCAGTACGCCCGCCAACCGAGGTGCCGGCCGCTGACTCGATATAGGCCGTCGTAGACGAGGTGCCGAGCATCGCGCCAGCGGCAATCGCACCGGAATCGGCGAGCAACGCGCGCTTCAGGCGCGGCAGCTTCCCATCCGCGTCGAGCAGACCGGCACGATGACATACGCCAATCAACGTTCCCGAGGCATCAAAGAGTTCGACCATAAAGAAGGTCAACACCACAGTCAAAAGGCCGGCATTAAGCGCACCGGCGATATCCATCTGCATGAAGGTCGGCGCGATCGACGGCGGCATCGCGACCACTCCACGGAAAGGCGTCAAACCAAGGGCAACCGAAGCGACCGTCACCAGAAGGATGCTGATGATGATCGCACCTGGCACCTTGCGCTGCTCGAGCGCGACGATCAGGATGAAGCCGACGACGGCGAGCAATGCGTCTGGCTTGTGCAAATCACCCAGAGTCAACAAGGTCGCCGGATGGCCCGTGATGATGCCGGCATTATGCAAACCGATGATGGCGAGAAACAATCCGATACCCGCCGAGATGGCGAACTTAAGCGAACGCGGAATCGAATTGACGATCGCCTCGCGGACGCGGAACAAGCTGACAAAGATGAACAGCAGGCCGGAGATGAACACGGCACCGAGTGCTGCTTGCCAGGTGAAGCCCATGCCCTTGACCACGGCGAACGCAAAATAGGCGTTGAGTCCCATGCCGGGCGCCAATGCAATCGGGTAATTGGCGTAGAGCCCCATGATCGCGGAACCGATCGCCGCCGCAACACAGGTGGCAACAAACACGGACTCCTTGGGCATGCCGGCCGCCGACAGGATGTCCGGGTTGACGAAGATGATGTAGGCCATGGTCAGGAACGTTGTTATCCCTGCCATTACCTCGGTGCGCACATTGGTACCGTGCGCGGAAAGTTGAAAATAGCGCTCCAGCATGGCCGGTCGCCCTCCCAAAATCCGCGATTCTATCTCAGGCAGCTCCGGCGATGAAAGAGAAAGTCAGCTAGCGGAAACTTCGTCCACGGTACCGGAGTAGGCCAACCGGGTAATCAGCATCTTGTCCACACGGTTCTTGTCCATGTCGACCACTTCGAAGCGACAACCCGCCGCGTCAAACTGATCGGTCACGGCTGGAATCCGGCCCAACACGTACATGACCAATCCGCCGAGGGTGTTGAACGCGTTTTCGTCTTCGCCCGGCAAATCGTCCTCGATCTTCAATACCTGCTTGAGCCGCTCGATCGCAACCCCTCCATCCACCAGCCACGAGCCATCGGTACGCTCGACGATATCGAGTTCTTCCGCCGTATCCGACGACGGCAACTCGCCGACGATCGAGGTCAGCACGTCGGTCAGTGTCACCAGTCCTTGCAACTCCCCATATTCGTCGACGATCAGCGCGCACTGCTGGCGGGCCTTGCGGAAACTCTCCAGGAGATGCGTCGTACTCACACCTTCCGGCACGTACAGGGCGGGGCGCAGAAAGCGTTCGATGTCGAGCTTCTCGCCAGCCAGGGCGAGTTTGAGAAGATCGGCCGTGCGCAGGATTCCGATGATGTGATCGAGTCCATCGCGACATACAACAATACGCGTGAATGGACTCTCGGCGAGGCAGGTGCGGATGACGTCTTCCGGCTCGTCGAGATCGAGCACGTAGATGTCATTCCGGTGCGTCATGATCGCCGCGATTCGCTGCTCGTCGAGCCGCAGCACGTTGGAAACGATGGCCTGTTCGCTCTCGTGGAAGACGCCGGCTTCTGCGCCCTGTTCCATCAATACATTGATTTCGTCATCGGTCACCGGTGGGTCGCCACGATGACGCGCGCCGACCAGTTGCAACAGCAGCGATGAGGATGATGACAGCAGCCAGACGAGCGGCCGGGTTACGCGCGCAAGAACATTCATCGGCGTGGCGATCAGTGCCGCAATCGACTCCGGCGCGAGCAAACCAAGTCGCTTCGGGACCAACTCGCCGACAACGACCGAAAAATACGTCAGCCCGACAACGACCAGAGTCAGTGAGACCGCTCGTGCGTAGGGCTCAAGCACCGAATAACCGGAAAGCCAGTGAGTCAACGGATCGGCGAGTGCGTTCTCGCCGATCGCGCCGCTCAGAATTCCCACCGTCGTAATCCCGACCTGAACGGTTGAAAGGAATCCGGATGGCTCATTGCTAAGATCCAGCGCCGATTTCGCGCCGGGGCTGCCATCGTCTGCAAGCTTCTGCAAGCGCGATTTTCTCGACGATACGACGGCGATTTCCGACATCGCGAGAACACCATTCAAGAGAATCAGCAGCAGGAGAAGGAATATGTCCATTCACGTGGTGACAAAGTTGATCGAAGCGCGTCTTTCAATCTCGCTGCGGTGTGCCATAGGGCTCATGGAGATGAACCGGCGCCCCATCGTTCTTCCGCAGACGCAGCTTAAGCATTTCTACCTTGAGCGAAAAGGCCATTGCGAAATAAATACAGCCCTCGGGCACATGATGACCAAATTAACTCGGATTGTTCAGGATGGCCAGGATTTCCATTTCGCTCCAATGCCAATGCGCCAAAAATATGCGGAAATACGCGCCGGGTCCGCGAATTATACCGGGTGGCTGATTCCCGATTGCATTCCGGGTATTTATTGCGCACTTCCAGCGGGGTGCTGGCCCGAGCCCTCGACGGCAACAATCGCCTTGGCTTGATTGAAATCGTCTGCATAACCACAACCGTACAGACAGCACGCCAACTGGTTCGCTATGGGTGCCGGCAGTGCGACCTCACCCGCAAGAACCCGGCGCATCCATTCGGCCGTGCTCTTGGCATCGCAGCTATCCGGAAGGTGCGGCAATGCCTTGAGACTGTCGTGCTCGGCTTCAAAGAGCGTGTCGGCCAGACCGTCATGCAGATACTCGATACGCGGCCGCCGCCTCGGGTTGGCAAACGGCTCGCCCTCGGTTCCGCGCAGCAGGAGCGCATGCGCCCCCAAGGCGCCAAGCACTTCCCTCATCGAGTCCAGATAGTCCGGATGGGTTGCCGCAGCCAGCAGCAATCCCTGCCCTTTGAAAGGATCGAGCATCTTTACCAGGCTGTGCGCGCTGTTGCGCAAACCGAGGCGACTGCGCAGCGCGAGCTGTGTATTGAGTCCGGGTGAAATCACGGAGAGCGGAACATACGCGAACCCGCTCTCGTCTAGCGATTGCTGTGCTTGCGACTGGCTGGCACACGGAATGAGGCCGAACTCGCGGAAAATCTGGGCCGTCGTCACGCGTCCATATCCTTCGATCAACCCGTGAATCAGCACCGGGATCGAGTAGCGCCGTAAGAGCATCGCCAAGAGTGGCGTCAGGTTTACTCCCTTGCGCGCGCCGTTGTAGCTTGGAATCACGATTGGCCGGAAGCGTCCGGGCGGCATCTGCAGCGCATGCAGCCGCTCGTTCGAGGCGGACATGAAACCGATCATTTCATCGAAGGTCTCGCCTTTCACGCGCAAGGCAATCGCGATGGCGCCCAACTCAAGCTCGGGCACGCCCCCATCGAGCATGGCACCGTACAACTGTTGCGCATCCTCGACCGACAGATCGCTGGCACCTTCGCGCCCACGGCCGAGTTCCTTGATGAAATGTGCGTAATTCATGCGTTCTCCGCGAGTCGTTCAAGCCAAGGACGATGATGGCCGGGTTCGGCTTTGAGTAAGCGATGTAACAAGATGGTTCCATCAATCATGCTGATTGCACCCACACCGACCGCGCGGCCACCATGCCAACGCTCGACATCATGGGATCAGATCGCGAATCACGCTTAGCGGGCGATTCGCCAATATGAAAGATGAGAACGCGCCACGAACGGAGCAACGTCCATGCCAGTCCTGAATGCGGTGAAACTGCCCGACGGCGTAACGCGAGTCGGGCGCGTCGCTCCAACTTGGTGCAACGCGCGCGGTCATTTGCTTGAAATTCGTGCCGTCTTACTTGACTCGCTGCAGTCTGGGGCGGGTCGATGGCGTGGGTGATTCGGGATCAGGATCCGGTAGGGACTCGCCATCACTTTCGGTTTCGTTTCCGGACTCATCGGCTTCTGGCTCGAAGGCCATCCCCGAGCCGTTTTCCTTTGCATAGATCGCCGCTACGTTGCCCATTGGGACATAGATTTCACGTGCAACGCCTCCAAAACGAGCCTGAAAGGTAATCTCATCATTGCCGATGCTGAGATGCCCGGTCGCCTCATAACCGATGTTAAGGACAATCTGCCCATCGCGAACAAACTCTCGAGGAACACGGACTCGCCCATCGGCAACGACGACGATGTACGGAGTAAAGCCGTTGTCGCAACACCACTCATGAATGGCACGAATCAGATAGGGCTTGGTCGATGGCAGATTCACGCTTAGTCCTTGAACGAAACTGACTGAGAAAACAAAAACACCCGGTCTGGCAAGAACCGGGCGTCGTAAAAGAAGCGAACTCGCGGGACACGTCAGCGGCGCATGGCCTTCTCAGACGGCGTCAGGGCGTCGATAAACCCTTGGCGACTGAAGATCCGCTCGGCGTACTTCATCAAAGGCGCTGCAGACTTTGGCAGTTCGATTTCGTAGTGGTCCAGACGCCACAACAACGGCGCAATCGCCACGTCGAGCATGGAGAAGTCGTCACCGAGCATGTGCTTTTGCTTGACGAACACCGGAGCCATTTCGGTCAGGCGCTCACGAATCGTCTGACGCGCCTTGTCGGCAGTCTTCTGGTTCTTCTCCAGCGCTTCGATGTACGAGAACACCTCACGCTCCATCGTAATCAGCAATTGCCGCGCTCTCGCGCGCATGATCGGATCGGCTGGCATCAACTGCGGATGCGGGAATCGCTCATCGATGTACTCGTTGATGATGTTCGGTTCGTAAAGGATCAGGTCTCGCTCAACCAGCACCGGAACACGACCATAGGGGTTGACCATGGCAATCTCCTCCTGCTTGGCGAAGAGATCGACATCGATCACCTGGAAGTCCATCCCCTTCTCGTAGAGAACAATACGGCAACGTTGGCTGAAAGGACAGGTGGTGCCCGAATAGAGATTCATCATGATCAATACCCCAAAAAAACGAACCGGCATCGGATCGGCATGAGCGATTTAACACACGGATGCCGGCGATGCCGAAGCCTGATTTCTCAGGCGGTTACAAGTTAAATCAATTCTTCTCGACGTCTTTCCAGTAATTCTTTTTCAGCGCATAAGACACGCCCAAGAGAACAAACAGGAAAATCAGAACCCCGATACCAAGATTCTTTCTGAAGCCGGCGCCCGGCTCTCCGGCCCAGACAAGGAATCCGACGAGATCAGCGATCTCCTTGTCGTATTCCGCAACCGACAGTTGTCCGGGGGTGGCGAGTTTCAACGCATGCGTCTCGGCATCAAGCATCGGTTCCCCCTGCAACTCCCAGAGAACGTGCGGCATCGCGACATTCGGGAACAAAGTGTTGTTCCAGCCACTCGGCCGCTTCTCGTCACGATAGAACGAGCGCAGGTAGGTATACAACCAATCGGCGCCGCTCCCGTCCGCGGAAGCACGCGCCCGGGCAACCAGCGTTAAATCCGGCGGGGCGGCGCCAAACCACTGTTTCTGCTCTGCCGCACGCGCCGAAACGCGCATCGGGTCGCCAATCTTGTCTGCAGTGAACATCAGATTGTCCATAACCTGCTGCTCCGACAAGCCAAGCTCGGTCAATCGGTTATAGCGAACAAAACTCAAACCGTGGCAGTTCATGCAGTAGTTCACGAACACGCGCGCACCGTTCTGCAGCGCCGCCTTGTCACCCTGGAGATCCGGCGCCTTGTCCAGATGCACAGCCGCGCCCGCACCGAAAGCGATGGCCGGAGCAAACACCAGCGCCAGCAGGAATTTCTTCATGATGTCCGCCTTCATTTGAACGTCACCCTTTCCGGAACCGGTTTGCACTTGTCGACTTTCGACCACCAAGGCATCGTCAGGAAGAACAGGAAGTAGTACAAGGTCATCAACTGCGCTACGGGCGCGCCCGGAATGACACCGAAGAACGCATACTCCGGCGGCTTGGTTCCGAGGAATCCGAGAATCAGGAACGAGAAAACGAAAAAGACGAGCAACGTCTTGAAGATCGGACCGCGATAGCGAATCGACTTGACCGGACTACGATCCAGCCACGGCAGGAAAGCGAGAATCACGACGCCTGCCCCCATCGCCACAACGCCCCAGAACTTCGCGTCCAAGCCCAGCAGCGGCCATACCATCGCGCGCAGCATCGAATAGAACGGCGTGAAGTACCAGACAGGAGCAATATGCGGCGGCGTCTTCAGCGGATCGGCCTGATAGAAGTTGTTGTACTCGAGCAGATAACCGCCCCCCTCGGGCGCGAAGAAAACGATGCTCGCGAACACGATCAGGAAGACCACCACGCCGACAATGTCCTTGACCGTGTAATACGGATGGAACGGCACGCCATCGAGCGGAATACCGTTGGCGTCGAGTTTATCCTTGATCTCGATGCCGTCCGGGTTATTCGAGCCAACCTCGTGCAGCGCCAGGATGTGCGCGACAACAAGCCCGAGCAGTGCCAGCGGAACAGCGATTACGTGAAATGAGAAGAATCGGTTGAGCGTCGCGTCACCGATCACGTAGTCACCACGAATCCAGATTGACAACGGTTCGCCAACCAACGGAATCGCCGAAAAGAGGTTGACGATCACCTGCGCGCCCCAGAAAGACATTTGCCCCCAGGGAAGCAGGTAGCCCATGAAGGCCTCGGCCATCAGAACGAGGAAGATCAAGACGCCGAAAACCCAGATCAGTTCGCGCGGCTTGCGGTAGGAACCATAGAGCATGCCACGGAACATGTGCATGTACACGACAAAGAAGAACGCCGATGCACCGGTCGAATGCATATAGCGAATCAACCACCCCCATTGCACGTCGCGCATTATGTACTCGACGCTCGCGAATGCGATGGGGATACCATTGGCGTTCAGCGCCCCGTCGGGCTTGTAGAACATGACCAGGAATATCCCGGTGATAATCTGTATGGCCAGCACGACGATGGCCAACGACCCGAAGAAGTACCAGAAATTGAAATTCTTCGGCGCGTAGTACTCCGACAGGTGGCTGCGCCACATCGAGGTCACGGGGAAACGCGCATCGAACCATGCCAGCAGATTGCCGAGTACGGAACCGTCTGACTTGTACTTGTCGTAAACCTTGTTCGATCCCATGTCTTATGCCCCTTTCCCGTCTTCGCCGATCAAGATGCGGGTATCGCTGAGATACGTGTGTGGCGGCACTTCCAGGTTGGTAGGAGCAGGTTTGTTCTTGTAGACACGGCCCGCGAAGTCGAATGTCGAGCCGTGGCATGGACAGAGAAAGCCACCCGGCCAGTCCGCAGCCATCCCTTCCTCGGTCCCTTTCTTGAACTTGGACGTCGGCGAGCAACCAAGGTGCGTACAGATTCCGACGGCGATCAGCAAATTCGGTTTGATCGAGCGGGTCTTGTTCTTGCAGTATTCGGGCTGCTGCTTGTTGGCCGAATCCGGATCGGCGACCGCTTCATCGAGCCCAGGCAACGAATCCAGCATTTCCTGGCTTCGGTTGAAAACCCAAACCGGCTTGCCGCGCCATTCTACCGTAATCATTTGCCCCGGAGCGAGATTGCTCACGTCAACTTCGACGGGAGCGCCGGCAGCTTTGGCTCGTTCGGATGGAAGCATGCTGGAAAGAAAGGGCACCAACGCGGTGACTGCCCCTGCGCCGCCGACCGCCGCAGTCGCGATTATCAACCGCCTTCTGCCGCAGTCCACTTTGCTTGTTGTGCTCATCGTGCGGATCCTCTGAACGAAATTACCAACAGTGATACATAAGTATCGGACTATACGCTAAAACCCACCTCGAATGAAGTGGGATCGGCCGCTAAGGCCCTAATCCACAAGCGATCTTCGCTCGCGCATGGCCTGTGCCAACGTCCCCGGATCGACGTATTCAAGTTCGCCACCGACCGGAACGCCACGCGCGATTCGCGAGACACGAACGCCACGACTGTTGAGCATTTCAGTCAGATAATGCGCCGTAACCTCCCCCTCGTTGGTAAAGTTCGTCGCCAGAATGACCTCCTGAACAACGCCGTCACAGGCTCGATTCAACAATCGCTCCAGACGCAATTCACGCGGCCCGATCCCGTCGAGCGGCGACACCCGCCCCATCAGTACGTAATACAGACCGGAGTACGAATGCGTCTGCTCCATCATGTTCATGTCAACCGGCGTCTCGACCACGCACAGCAGGCTGGCATCGCGCTTCGTTGACGAACAGCGATCGCAGATCTCGGCTTCGGTAAAGGTGTTGCATCGTTCGCAATGACGCAAGGCACCGAGAGCGAGTTGCAGCGCATCCGCCAGGCGCTGTGCGCCCGGTCGATCACGCTGCATGAGGTAGTAGGCCATGCGCTGCGCGGATTTCGGGCCAATCCCGGGCAGGCAGCGCAACGCCTCGATCAATGACTCGAGGCTCGATGGCGTCGTCATCAGAAGGGCAGCTTCATTCCTGCCGGCAGGTTGAGACCGGCCGTAAACCCGGCCATTCTTTCCTGCGAAACCTGCTCGGCGCGCCGCATGGCATCATTTACCGCCGCCGCGACGAGGTCCTCAAGCATCTCCTTGTCGTCCATCACCGAGGGATCGATGGCGACACGGCGCACGTCGTGCGCACAGGTCATGGTGACCTTGACCATCCCCGCCCCGGATTGCCCCTCGACCTCGACCTGGGCCAGCTGTTCCTGGGCCTTCTTCATGTTTTCCTGCATTTGCTGCGCCTGCTTCATCAGGCCGGCGATTCCGCCCTTCATCATGGTCTTTGCCTCTAGGTTATGTGGTTTGTTAAACGGGTTTGATGGACGATTCGATAACCGTCGCATCGAAGATGTCGATGACTTCGCGTATAAAGCCGTCCTGCTCGACCGAGGCCACCGCCCTCTCCTGCAACTCGTCGCGCCGGCGCTGTGCCGTCGCCGCGGGTGTCTCGCCAACGACTTCTTCGAGACGGATCGTCATTTGCATGCTTCGGCCGAAGTACTCGGAAAGTGACTGCTGCAATTTGTCCTGCGCCGGCTTCATTTGCAGATGACGATGCGCGGGCGCGAGACAGAGTTCGATCCGCGCGCCATCGAGCGCCCGCATTTCGCAGTGCTGACCAAGCTCACGCGCCATGCCACCCAACTTGAGCGCGGCAAGAATCGAGTGCCAGTCCTTGGCGCACTCAACCGGCGCCTCTACTTCAGACGATTCGACCGTCGCCGCATCCGACACCGAATGATTCTCATCGCCGGGTGAAGCAACGACCGTTTCCACGCGCCGTTCGACAGACTCGGGCGTCGCCGTCGGCGTGGCGACAATCGACTGATCTTCTCTTGCCTCCGGCACCACTGGGCTTACGGCCGGCTTCGCTTTGACGGCTACCGCCTTCGGCGCTTGCCGGGACCCGGACGAGCCGCCATCGACGGCCGGCCGGAAGGTATACAGGCGCAGCAGCGTCATCACAAAACCTGCTTGCTCGTCGGGCGCCAGCGGTAGTTCCTTGCGACCATGAACGGCGATCTGGTAAGCCAGCTGAACGAATTCCGGGTCCAGTTGGGCCGCCAACGCGAGAAGCCGTTCGCGCTCGGGTAGATCATCGGCAACCGACTGCGGCGCCAACTGCGCAATCTGCAGCCGCGTCAGCAAACTGGCCAGTTCCTGAAGCGCGGCATCAAAGGACAGGCTGCGGGTGGCCATGCCTTCGGCAACCTGAAGCATTCCCGACACGTTGCCGGCAATGAGTTCGTCGAGGATCGAGAACAGGTAATCGAGATCGACGCTGCCGAGCATGTCGCGCACCTGCGCTTCCTCGACCTTGCCGGCGCCATGCGCGATCGCCTGATCGAGCAGCGACAGCGCATCGCGCATACTGCCCGAAGCCGAGCGCGATAGCAGATTCAAGGCTCCCGCTTCCGCCTCGATGCCCTCCACACCAAGGATGCGTTTCAGGTGGCCGGCAATCAGCGGCGGCGTCATTTGCTTGAGATTGAACTGCAGGCAGCGCGAGAGCACGGTCACTGGGATCTTCTGCGGATCCGTCGTCGCCAGAATGAATTTGACGTGCTCCGGAGGCTCCTCCAGCGTCTTCAGCATCGCATTGAAGGCCGAATTCGAGAGCATGTGGACTTCGTCGATCACGTAGACCTTGAAGCGACCGCGGGTCGGCGCGTAGACGGCGTTTTCGAGAAGCTGCCGCATCTCGTCGACCTTGGTGTTGGTCGCAGCGTCCACTTCCAGCAGATCGACGAAACGCCCCGAGTCGATCTCGGTGCAGGCCGAACAGACGCCGCACGGAGTCGCCGTAATCCCCGTTTCGCAGTTGAACGATTTGGCCAGGATTCTCGCCAGCGTCGTTTTGCCCACGCCGCGGGTGCCCGTGAACAGATACGCGTGATGCAGCCGCTGGTCGGTCAAGGCGTGCGTCAAGGCACGCACGACGTGCTCCTGCCCGACTAGGCTCTCGAACGTTTTCGGGCGCCATTTGCGCGCCAATACTTGATAACTCATGGCTGGATTTTACCCCGGATTCCCGTCATCAAATGGTGCAGACGCTACAAGCGGACTGAGCGCGACGCCATGAAGCAGGCGCCAGAGCGTCACGGGGCACTGCAAATGGCGTCGCCGAATCAGCCCTCGGAGCGCATCGCGCGGCGGCGTTCGTGCTCCGAAAGGAAGCGCTTGCGAATCCGGAGGGTCTTGGGCGTGATTTCGACGAGTTCGTCGTCGTCAATGAACTCGACGGCCGACTCGAGCGTTAGCGCGACCGGCGGAACAAGCCGAACCGCCTCGTCCGTACCCGAAGCCCGGACGTTGGTCAGCTGCTTGCCCTTGATCGGATTGACGACAAGATCGTTCTCGCGCGAGTGGATTCCGATCACCATGCCTTCGTACAGACGATCGCCAGGCACCGAGAACATACGGCCGCGATCCTGCAGCTTCCACAGCGCGTAAGCGACCGCCTCGCCGTGCTCAGCCGAGATCAGCACGCCGTTGCGCCGCCCCGGGATATCGCCCTTGACCGGTGCATATTCGTCGAAGACGTGGCTCATCAGGCCGGTGCCGCGCGTCAGGTTCATGAATTCGCCCTGGAAGCCAATCAGTCCACGCGCCGGCACGCGGTATTCGAGACGAACACGACCGCGCCCATCGGAAACCATGTCAACCAAGTCACCCTTGCGATAGCCGAGCGCCTCCATGACACCGCCCTGATGCGCTTCCTCAACGTCGAGCGTGAGCATTTCGTACGGCTCGCACTGCTCGCCATTGATCGTCTTGAAGATCACCTTCGGCCGGCCAACGGCCAGTTCGTAACCCTCACGGCGCATGGTTTCCAAGAGGATGGTCAGATGCAGTTCGCCACGCCCCGAGACGAGAAACTGGTCGGTATCGGCTGTATCCTCAACGCGTAGCGCCATGTTGGTCAGCAGCTCCTTGTGCAGGCGCTCACGGATCTGGCGGCTGGTGACGAACTTGCCTTCGGTGCCGGCATACGGCGAGCTGTTGACCATGAAGGTCATGTTCAGCGTCGGCTCGTCGATCTTGAGCATCGGCAGAGCTTCCGGTTTTGCTGGATCGGTGATCGTGCAGCCGATCGAGAGTTCGTCGATACCGGTCACCAGCACGATGTCGCCGGCCACCGCTTCATCAAGCGCCGTGCGCTCGATGCCCTTGAAGCCGAACACCTGGTTGACCTTGGCGTTCTTCGGCGCGCCGTGCTCAAAGTGGCCGTCGGCATCGGGTTGGCCGTACATCACGGTAATCTGCTGCGCCGGCTTCAGCTTGCCGCGCTGAACGCGGCCGATGCCGATGCGGCCGACGTACGAGGAGTAGTCGAGCGCGGCGATCTGCAGTTGCAACGGTCCTTCGATGTCACCTGCTTCGGGCGCTGGCACGTAGTTGAGGATGGCGTCGAACATCGGGCGCATGTCGGTGCCGGGATTCTTCAAATCGGTCGTCGCGTAACCGTTGATCGCCGATGCGTAGATCACGGGGAAATCGAGTTGTTCGTCCGTCGCACCGAGTTTGTCGAACAGATCAAACGTGTGATCGACCACCCAGTCCGGACGCGAACCGTCACGGTCGATCTTGTTAACCACGACGATCGGCTTCAGCCCAAGCGCCAGCGCCTTCTTGGTCACGAAACGCGTCTGTGGCATCGGCCCTTCGACCGCATCGACCAGCAGCAGCACGCCGTCGACCATGCCCAAGACCCGCTCGACCTCACCGCCGAAATCCGCGTGTCCCGGCGTATCGACGATATTGATATGCACGCCCTCGTAGTCAACCGCCAGATTCTTGGCCAGGATCGTGATGCCACGCTCCTTTTCCAGATCGTTCGAGTCCATGACCCGTTCAGCAACGTGCTGGTGCGCGGCAAAGGTACCAGCCTGCTGCAGCAGCTTGTCGACCAGCGTGGTCTTGCCGTGGTCGACGTGGGCGATGATTGCGATGTTGCGAACGGAACGGGACATGAGAGGTAACTCTTTGAAAAAGGGGGAGGATTCTAGCACGCTCAAGGTATCGGATGTTGCGCGCCAAAGCCGATTGCATCGTAACGATTGCGCGTTCTGATGAGTGAAGACGGTCAGCGCTTCCTTACGGCTTTCTCAGCAAAGCGGCGCGCAAGGTTCGGCGAAGCTTTCGGATGCCGTTGCTCGTGATGCCGCAGCCCAGTTCCAGGCGGCTGGAAAGCGGGGATCAACTGCTTCTTTCCGTTGCCGATCAGGTCGGCGCGACCCATTTGCCGCAGCGCATCGCGCAGGAGCGGCCAGTTCTCGGGATCGTGGTAGCGCAGGAACGCCTTGTGCAGCTTGCGCATGCGACCGGCACGCACCGTCTCCACGGCGTCCGAATTGCGGGTGACTTTCTTCAACGGATTGCGCTCCGTGTGATACATCGCCGTGGCAATCGCCATCGGCGTCGGCAGGAAGGTCTGCACCTGATCCAGGCGGAAGTTGTTGCGTTTAAGCCAGAGCGCCAAATCCAGCATATCCAGATCGGTCGTTCCCGGATGCGCCGCGATAAAGTACGGAATCAGGTACTGCTCTTTGCCCACTTCCTTCGAGAATCTCTCGAACATCGCCTTGAACGCGTCGTAACTCGAAATCGACGGCTTCATCATGTGCGCCAGCGGGCCGGCCTCGGTATGCTCCGGCGCGATCTTCAGGTAGCCGCCGACATGGTGCTGCACCAGCTCTTTCACGTATTCCGGCGAACGCACGGCAAGGTCGTAACGCAAACCCGAACCGATCAAAACCCGCTTCACTCCCTTGACCGCGCGCGCCTTGCGATAAAGCTGGACGAGCGGCGCGTGATCCGTGTTCAGGTTCTCGCAGATTCCCGGGAAAACGCAGGAAAGCCTGCGGCACGAGGATTCGATCTTCGGATCCTTGCATGCCAGGCGGTACATATTGGCCGTCGGTCCGCCGAGATCGGAAATCGTGCCGGTAAAACCCGGTGTCTTGTCGCGTATCTCTTCGATTTCTTGGATGATCGACTCTTCCGAACGGCTCTGGATGATCCGCCCCTCGTGCTCGGTAATCGAGCAGAATGTGCAGCCGCCAAAGCAGCCGCGCATGATGTTGATCGAAAAACGGATCATTTCGAACGCCGGGATCTTCGCGTCGCCGTACGACGGATGCGGCTTGCGCTGGAAAGGCGCGGCAAAGACCGCGTCCATCTCCGGCGTCGTCAGCGGGATCGGCGGCGGATTGAGCCAGACATCTCGACTCCCGTGCGCCTGGACCAGCGCCCGCGCATTGCCCGGATTCGACTCCAGGTGGAAGGTCCGAGAAGCGTGCGCATAAAGCACCGGATCATCCTTCACCTGCTCATAGGACGGCAGTCGAATCACGGTTCGCTGGCGGTCCAGTTTCGGCATGCGCGAATGAAACGTGACCGGTCTTGGAGCCACCGACACCTCGCCTTCACCTTCCGCAACCGCCGTACTTGAACACGAGCCCGACTTCTCGTCACTCGATACCATCGCGTAAGGGTCAACATGGCGAATGAGCGGGCCGGGCGTATCGACGTCTGTCGAGTCAATCTCGGACCAATCATCAGCGGGCAGCCAGTTGTGCGGCACCATGAAGGCCGTTCCACGCAAGTCGCGTATCTCGTTGATCTTCTCGCCCGCCGCCAGGCGATGCGCCAGCGCCACGAGCGCGCGCTCGGCACTACCGTAGATCAGCAGATCAGCCTTTGAGTCCGGAAGAACCGAACGCCGTACCTTGTCCGACCAATAGTCGTAGTGCGCAATCCGGCGCAGGCTGGCTTCGATCGAACCGATGATGACATTTGCGTCCGGATACGCTTCCCGGCAGCGCTGCGCATAAACCACCACCGCCCGATCCGGCCGCTTGTTCGGCTCGGCATTCGGCGTATACGCGTCATCCGAACGAATCTTGCGATCAGAGGTATAGCGATTGACCATCGAATCCATGTTGCCGGCCGTCGCGCCGAAGAATAGATTCGGCTTGCCAAGCGCCCTGAAGGCCTTGGCCGAGTGCCAATCCGGCTGCGCAATGATGCCGACGCGGAAACCTTGCGCCTCCAGCAAGCGCCCGACAAGCGCCATGCCGAAACTCGGATGGTCGATGTAGGCGTCACCGGTGACCAGGATGATGTCGCACGAATCCCAGCCGAGCGCATCCATCTCGGCGCGAGACATCGGCAGAAAAGGCGCAACGCCGAACCGCTTGGCCCAGTACTTCTTGTACGAAAAAAGCGGCTTTGGTGACGCCTTTAGCACGTCCTGATTGACATTCTTCATGAACAGAAACCCATCCCGGCTCTAGTCGATACCAACCGCTCTGAGGCACGATAGCCGAACAATGGTTCAGTCAGCCGACGAAAACCCGAAGCAAGAAAACGAAAACCCCCGCAAGCTTTTGACTTGCGAGGGTCTTGTTTGGGGCGATGTACCGGGATCGAACCGGTGACACTCGGAATCACAATCCGATGCTCTACCAACTGAGCTAACACCGCCATTGTTCTGGCGCGCCCGGCGAGACTCGAACTCACAACCCCCGGCTTAGAAGGCCGGTGCTCTATCCGGTTGAGCTACGGGCGCGAGTCGCGTAACTTTTGGGCAATTGCTCCCCGCCGGTGCCGCAATCTTTAAAACAAAAAATACTGGTCGGGGCGGTGGGATTCGAACTCACGACCCTCTGCTCCCAAAGCAGATGCGCTACCAG
>JADHEF010000741.1_pt1 | contig 28333 bp, 16 predicted proteins | sample 8952391 | NCBI WGS metagenome assembly JADHEF01 (sample SAMN16124439, study PRJNA663245) | bioreactor sludge metagenome | isolation source: sludge (nitrite) | place: India:Bengaluru | collected 2019-02-28 | reverse complement strand
CCCACGTCAAAGGCGGTGCCGACGTCCTCGACATCCTCATCCGCACCGAGCCCGCCCCGAGCGCCTGCGACCGCCACCGCACCCGAGGCGCACCCGTCAGCGTGGCCGAGCACCACATCGCCCGCAAGGAAGGCAAGCCGGTACCCTGCCGCCCGTCCTTCATCGTGGACAACGTCATCACCAGCGGAAACACCTTACGCGCCTGTTCCGAGGCTCTCGGATTCGGCACCGGCCTTGTCTTTGGCGACGCCTCTTTCCATCACGAATGAACACACAGCCCGCCCGTGGGCATCGTACGCGGGCAGAAAGGCCACACATGAACACCATGCTAACCACGCTCGGCACGCAGGCCGAATTCCATCAGACATGGCAGGCCCTCATGCGTCAGCTTGAGACCCTGCTTTCCATCGCCCACCAGCGCCACCCCGGCCGCACCGAGACGCTGGAGGCGGTCAGCATCGCCAAGCACCTGCTCGGCAAAGTCGGCGACCAGATCGACGCGGCCAACCCCGAATGAACCCCATAGGGGCGGCCCCCCTTGGCCGCCCCTGCCTTTTTCGTTCCGAAAAACCGCCGCTCCCTAATCGGTCGCGGCCTAAAATTTCCCGCGCCAGCTTCCCCAGCCGCCGCGGGTCCCGTTTTCAATAGGGACGGGGATCAACTCAACAGCCTAACGGCTTCCCATCTTCCCGCGCCTCGCCATGCTGAGGCGCTTGCGCTTACGCGCCGCTTGCCGCCGGGCCTTCTCCGGCAGCAGGTGCTTCAGATGCGGGTGCGCCTCCATCGCCCGCTTGAGCTGGATCTCCACCGCCTGCGGCGTGACCTCCAGCTCCTGCGCGATCGCGACGTACGAGTCGCCCTTGTAGCGCCGCTGCACGATGCGGAACGTCCGGATCGGCAGCTCCAGAAATCCGCGAAGCGCTTCCGCGAGCACCGACAACGGCAACGCATTCGGCCCGTCATCCGGCTGTTCTCCGACCTCCGTCCTCTGACCTCCGGTCTTCGGCGTATCCCGCGCCTCATCGAAATCCATCGTATGCGAGCTGTCTTCCGCCAGCTTGCACGATGCGCAGGGCGTGTCTTCATACCGGATGCCGCCATGCTCGGCTTCCTTTATTTTCGCCGCGAAATCACAGTTGGTGCAGTTCATTCTCTTCTCCTCCCTTAAGTTCACTTTCATCAGCCGCACTCGCAGGAGCGCACCCGCGCTCAACCGAAAAATCCTGATCCCCGCCTGCTGCATCAGGGGGAAGGGGGTTGGGGGCAGGGGGCCGCAAAAACACGGCGTGTGTAGCGCCGCGGGCAGTTTCCCCGCCTTCCGAGCCCGCATCGATGCGTGCTCTGCACTCATCCACCACATCCAGCAGCCGGATCAGGTCATCGGCATACACGATCACCACCCACGGCTTCTTGTTCATGCGGTGCATCACCGCAGGCACTTCGTCAGTCGCCGCATCTCGCCGCGCCTGCTCCAGGCTCGGGTAGAGCCGCAGCGCCTCGACCCGCTTCACCTCCAGGTGCAGCCCCGGCAGATCGCCCGCCAGGTCCGGCGACTCCGGTCCGCCGTGGTATTGCCGCCCCCGGTGAAACTTGGTGCCCAGCACCTCGTTCAACTTCTCGGCTGCCTCGCGTTCGCCAGCCGCTCCCTTCCTTCGTGACATCATGCCCATGGCCTAACCCTCCGCGTGAACCGTCTCGAATGCCTACAGCCTATTGCCTACAGCCAACAGTCTCCACCTGAACCATGTTCGCCAGCAGTGCGTCCAGGTCTGACGCCAGCACGCCCGCGCACCGCACTCCGCCCGGCAGCTTCGCCTTGCGCAGCACCCCGCGTCGGGCCAACAGATGAACCGCCCGCCTCGTCCGGTTCAACCGCCGTGCAGCCTCCTCGAACGCAATCACCTTGTCGGGCGGCTTCGCCTCCACCCGTTCTTCCGCCAGCCCAAGCGTCTTCAGCAACAGCTCCCGATCCGCCCGCGTCCGCGCCGGATCGCTCTCATAAATCGCCCGCATCGCCGTCAATGTAGTCGTCTTCATACCGTCTCCTTCTCGTCTTGATTACTGTACCGCCACCCGGCGGACACGAAAGCATGTTTCCCAAGTTTCACCTTTTCACCCACCCCCTCGCGTACACACGCGAAAACACGCATACGGGCATCGCGCGGGGGGGGCTGGGGTGAAAGGGTGAAACTTGAAGAGAGAGTTGTTGTTTTCCTTATAAACAGGCCTTTTTCGCGTTTCTCAAGTTTCACCCTGCGGGGGTGAATCTTGGGTGAACCTTGGTGAATCATGAGCAGGGTGCAGTCGTTCATGTTTCACTCCCCACCGATGTTTCACCCTCATGTTTCACCCCGTCGGCCAGCCGGTATGAGCGCACATGCCAGCCCGGTCTTGCCGCGGTAATGACCTCCACGTCCCCCTGCTCGCAGAGCGTATCGATCAGCGCCGCAAAGGCCTTCGTGTCCAGCTTCATGCGCTTGAGCAGCACGCTGTGCGGCAGCTCGTTCCCCGGCGCGTTGCGCAGCTTCTCCACGGCCTTAAGGCACTCCGCGTGGAAAGGGTTCTCTGCCACATGCCCTGCCGCCATGAAGAGCATCCGCCGCGTCTGGTGCATCACGAACGCCGATGCCCACTCGACCGCCGCGAGGCCGATCCGAGGCGCGAGATGGTTCTCGCTCACCGCGTACAGCAGAGCCAGTTTGCGCGTCTGCTCGCTCACGCGCCCCCAGACCGTTGTGCCGACCGAATCGCCCTTGACCTCTGCGGCCGTGTACTCGGCTTCGGCCCGCTCGCGGGTCTCGACGAGCAGCCGCCTGGCCTCGTCCGTGTGCTCGATCACCACGGGCACGGGGTTCCAGTTCTCCAGATTGCCGGTGCCCGGACGGAAGTCGGCCCACCACTTGGCGGTCGCCAGCACGCCCGGCGGCAGATCCCGGATCACCGGCTCCTGCCCCGTGCCGCGCGGCCCGGCTTCCAGAATGATCATGCGGGCGAAAAAGCCGTTCGTGAGCATCCGCTCCGACAGCGCCTCGTAGTAGTGGTTCGGAATCGCCGTGCCGAAAATCACCAGATTCGGCTGGTTGATCACCCCCGGCGCTTCCTTGCCCGCCTTGCGCCGCATGGGGAACACGCTGTTCGCCGACGAGTACATCGTCAGCAGCGTGGACATCACCGCCTCGTAACGCGCGTCCTTGGCCTTGTTGATGGACTGCAGCATGCCGTCGATCTCATCCGTCTGGAACAGCATGCTTGCCGTCTCGAAGAGCGCGTCCTGAATGCCCTCGCCGCTGGCGAAGCGTTCGCCGAGGCACCCCGCGAGCCCCGCCTGGTGCACGATCCGCGTGTTGACCTTGCGCGGCCAGTCCTTGCCCGCTGCCGAATGCGCCAGCCCGAGCAGATAGAGGTTCGTGCGGTTGTCGCCGGAGTCGCGCACCTTGCGCCCGGCCAGAAACGCCTGGAGCGCGAGCGCCCCGGCGAACGCCATCACGGGGTTCGGATAGGGGGCCGTGCTCAGACAGTAATCCATGACCTCGCCCACGAAACCCGGCACGCGTAACAGCCTGTCAGGCATCGGGCCGGGGTCGGGCAAGTCGGTTGCGCGTGCCGCCGCTTGCGGACGGCACGCTGCCACCAGCGCCGAGATGTCCGCGCCGCCCCCTGGCACCGCTTCGCCGTATCCCTCGCGCCGCAACTCGCAGGCCGCCCGCTCATAGTTGCCGCCCTGCGTCAGCAGCGCGTAGACCGAGAATGGCGCATAGGCCCGGTTGGGCTCGAACGGCGCGGCGTTGGCGCTGAACACATAGAACACGCGTTCCTTCAGCGTGGCCGACCAGCCCTCGTTCTTGCCCGGCCGCCGCCAATACTCATTCTCGCCCTCACGCACCCGCACCCAACCTGCCCGCTCAAGAACCGCCCGCACATCCCCGCGCCGGTTGAAATCATCGCCGGGCCGCTCGCCATCGCTGTGGCTTGGCTTTACCCTATCCCCTTTTACGCTCCCCGCTGCGTCCACTTTGTGGTCGCAGCCATCGCCGCCGACCGGCTCCGGCACGTACTCGTTCAGCTCCCACGCGGCCGTCAGCAGCGCGTCCCGCTCCGTCTCGGTCAGCACGGGCGGTGCGCTCAGGTTGCCCTGCACCGCCTCATATCCCGCCGTCGGCGTGCAGAGGAACAACCCGCCTTCGCCGCGTGTCTCGATCAGCGTGACGGTCTTGTCGCCCGCGCGGCGCTGCGCCAGCTTCATGTTGCCGCATACCGGCGCAACGCACCGGTAGAACACGTGCCGCCCGCCGCGCTGGGTCGTCTCGACCGCCAGCCGCGCCATCAGCTCGGGCGCGATGCGCCCGGCCCACGAACCGAACAGCTCGCCGCCCGCGTCGAAGTCGATCATCTCCGCATGACCCGACACCGCCCCGCATACGATGCACACCGCGTCGGGCCCGTTGGCGAACCACGCCGACAGCTCCGCCGCCGTGGGCAGCCGCTCGCGAAAGCGCTTCCACTGTCCGACCGTCGGGCGCTTCTCAGCCCGCTTTGCGGGCAACGCGCACAACCCTGCGGCCAGATAGCCCGCCGCCGCGCTGTGAAGCGTCTCGCTACCTTGTCTGTCAGAAGGGCAGTTCATCATCCTCCACTCCCGCGTACGCCTGCAGCAAACCGTCGTCGACTTCGTCGCTTCCGTTCAGGCGCGGCGGCATCAATCCCAGTTTTTGACCCGTGATGCGGTCGTACTTCTCGCCCGACACCGACCGCACGGTGATCGACACCGGTTCGGCCACGCCGCCCGCCTCGCAGATCCGCACGGCTTCCTCACAACTCTTGGGGACCGGCTCGCGCGAACGCGCCTGCCACCACGCCACGGCCTTGCCGCGCGCGTACCCCGTATGCTCGAAGCAGATCCATTCGCTTTTGCAGGAGTGGAACCCCACCCGGTATTCAACCCGCATCGTCGGCGGATGCCCCTCGGGCGCGTCACGCTTGACGTGCACGCTGTAATACACACCAGTCACCTCGTACTCGGTCTCCGTGACCTCGCCCGAAACCACGCTTGCCGTGGTCGCTTCCGGCTCATGCTTCGGTCGTTTCGGCTGCGGAAACTCGTATCCGCACTCCGGGCACACGCTGTAGGCGGCATAGATCACCGCCCGACACTCGGGACACTCCTTCGCCGGCGCGCCCGCCACGCTGCCGCCGCCGTATCCGCCCGGACGCTCCTTGATCTCCAGCGCGTCGACCGGCCCGTGACGCAGGATATTGCCGCCGAAGTCCAGCACCAGGCAGTTCTCCTTGGATGGGTCCAGCCGGAAGCCCCGGCCGACCATCTGGTAGTAGAGCCCCGGCGAGTTGGTCGGCCGCAGCAGCGCCACGCAATCGATGTTCGACGCGTCAAAACCCGTGGTCAGCACGTTGACGTTCACGAGGCACCGGAGCGCGCCCTCCTTGAACCGCTTGAGCGTTTCGGCGCGCTCGCTCTGCGGCGTGTCGCCGCAGACGAATCCGCACGTCAGCCCCGCCTCGCCCAGCACGCGCCGCACATGCAGCGCGTGCTGCACGCCGGCCGCGAAGATCAACACCGAATGCCGGTCGCGCGCGTGCTCGGCAATCTCGCCGCAGGCCGAGCGCACCAGCTCCTCGTCATCCATCAGGTCTTCGATCTCGCCCGAGATGAACTCGCCGCCCCGCAGATGCAGCCCCGACGTGTCGGCCTTGCGCCGCCCCGCCTTGGTTTTGAGCGGACACAGGTAGCCCTGCGCCATCAGTTCGCGCACGCCGACCTCGTAGCAGACGTGGTTCAGCAGATTGTCCGACCCGCAGATCATGCCCGTGCTCATGCGGTAGGGCGTGGCCGTCAGGCCCACCAACCTTACATTGGGGTTCACCGCGCGGGCCTCGGCCAGAAACGTGCGGTACATGCCCTCGCCGTCAGGCGGCAGCATGTGCGCCTCGTCAATCAGGATCAGGTCGAAGCGGTCCAGTTCCGCCGCACGCCGGAAGACGCTCTGGATACCCGCCACGATGATCGGGTGATCCGTGTCGCGGCTCTTGAGCCCCGCCGAGTAGACCCCGATCCGGTTCCACAGATCCGGGGCCATCGCGTGCAGCTTCTCGACCGACTGTTCGAGCAGCTCCTTGACGTGCGCCAGAATCATGACGCGCCCGTTCCACTGCTGGACGGCGTCGCGGCAGATCGTCGCCATCACAGGCGTTTTGCCGCCCGCCGTCGGGATCACCACGCAAGGGTGGTCATCCCGACGGCGCAGGTGATCGTAGACGGCGGCAACCGCCTCTTTCTGGTAAGGCCTCAGTTCCATCATCTCCACCCCATCCGGGTGTCGCGCGTCGAGTGTCGCGCGTCCCTCTTTCTCTGCGTCTCCGCACCTCCGCGTGAGACACCCGGGTCCATGCGCCCACTCACCGTTTCCACGGCGGCGTGTTATCCGTCACCGGCGCGGACTGCGTCTGTCCGGATGCCGCCTTCCGCTCGTAGCCCTTGATCTCGTTCGTCAGTTCGCCCGAGTCCTCGCGCTTGCGCAGCTTCACCGCGATCACCAGCGGCAGGTTGTGCAGCTCCACGCTGTCGCGCGGCTGCATCACGCCCACCGCGTGGCAGATGGCGGACAGTTCCGACTGCGCGATCTTCACCGCCGTGCCGTTCGGGTTGTTCAGGTTGAGCCGAGACCACAGCACGCGGTTCTTGTAAGGGCCGTCGGTGATCGTGAACGTGAGCTGCAGGTAACTGCCGCTGCCGTTCTTTGTGGGCTTCATCTCGCTTTCCGTGATCGCCGCCGGGTATTTCCCGGCCGGGATCGGTTCGAAGTTGCCGGTCGGCTCGACTTCGTTAGCGTTGAATCCGTTCAGGTTGGCCATGATAGTTACTCCTTGTGGTTGGTTTCATTTCCCCGCGCCGGGACCGTCCCGGACGCGGAAATCGTCTTCGCCTGCGCCGCATCGACGGGCAGGCCTGCGGCCAGCGCCTGCATCAGCGCGGGCCACGAAAGAGGCAGTTCGGCGGGCAGGCCGTAGCGGTTCTTCGCCACGCAGGCCGGGCTCCCGACCGTGCGCAGGATGCGCTCGCCACCATCCTTGCCGAGCCCGGCGGCGATGGTGCGCTCGCGCCCGAACCCGCCCTCCTCGGTTTTGGTGATGATCCTGCGCGTGGCAAAGAGCACCGCGTCGGCCCACTCGGTCAGCAGCGCCATAACGTGTTTGTGCAGGCGCGGCGAATAGCGGTCGTAAGCGCTGGCCTCGGGGTCCTCGAACTTCTCGACCCGCGCATGCGCCAGCAGGATCACGCACATGCCGCGCTGGTTGCGAAGCGCGTTGAGATCGCCCAGCAGCCGACGCCAGTGCGTGAGCGCGTGGACATACCCCTTGGCATAGCCGCCATCGACCTTCTCTATACTGCCGACACCGAACTGCTCGCACAGCGCATCCCAGACGAGCCGTTCGAGCCAGTCCGCCGAGTCGATCACCACCGTCCCGTAATCGTGCCGCTCCTGGATCAGCGTGCGCAGCGCCGCGTCGACATCCGTCAGCCGCGTCGCCAGCGGGAAACTGGCGCATTCGATCTGGTCGAGCCCGTCTTCGGTGGGGATGAAAATCGGCTTGGGCGCAGCCGCCGCCAGCGTCGATTTCCCAATGCCCTCAGTCCCGTAGACCAAGAGCCGCGGCGGCGTGTGCCTCCGCCCGTGATTGATCTGATTCAACAGTGACATTTCTCTCATCTCCTTTTCTTTGCGCCTTCGCGCCTTTGCGGGAGATCCTTCTCCCATTTGTCCCATCCGTCCTATCCGTCCTCTGCTCGCCGTGGCAAAACCTGTCTCCCCCACCTCTGCGTCTCCGCTCCTCCGCGTGAGACACCCGCTTTCCCGGCTTATCGCGCTTGCCGCGCTTCTCCCGCCCTCACATCACATCCAACACGCGGATTTCCTCAAACCCCGTCGGCCAGTCGCCGCTCTCCCGGCAGGCGAGCAACCGCCGGATCGCAGCCTCATTCTCGCGTTGCGCCTGCGCCAGCGTCTCCTCGCTGACGCGCCACACGCCACACCGGAACGGCTCTTTCTTTTCGACCGCGATCAGGTACACGGGCAGCGGCCCGACAGCCGCGTCTCCGCGCTCAGCACAATCGGCCGACTTGCTGCCAATCACTTGGGTCAGGATCGCCCGGTAGAACGCCATCTGACGGTGATAGCCATAGCGCCGCGCGTCGGCCTCGAACCACGTCAGGTCATCGCAGGTCTTGAAATCCACGATGCCCCGGTGCGGGTGCAGCCAGTCGATCCGGATCTGGCAGGGGGTGCCGCAGTACTCGGCCCGCGCCACACCTTCGGCGCGGCCGTAGAGCAGCAGCGCAACCGCTTCGTCATTCATCCCCACGCCGGCCGCCATCTGCTCGACCAGATCGACCTGCTCCTGCGAGAGCACGGGCTTGCCTTGCGCATCGGCCCACTCGGCGAAAGCCTTCGTGCCCGCGCCGAACGGCTTGCCGGTCTTCTCGTTAATCGGCCCTCCCAGCGCGAACTCAGTCTCGTAAGCGGCTCGGCCTTCGAGGATGCGCACATGCGCGGCGCGTCCAACGAGGTAACTGGCCGAGTCGGTGTCCTTGATTAGCCCGACAGCCTTCTTACGATGCAGCCACGGGCACCGCATGAAATCCAGAAGTTGGTGGCTGCTCAGAAACAGGTCCCGCTTCGCATGGTACGCGTCGGCCGGTTCGCTTGTGAGAATGTCCAGACAGATGCTCGTTTCCATATCGTCAGTCCCTTCGAGATTCGGAGCGTCAGCGCAGTGAGCCTTCGCTCCTTTGTTCGAATCCAGTAAAGGCCATCTCGTCAACCGCCGTCCGGCAGTTGCACGGCCCGCTATATTTCCGTCCGAGTCAAATAAAAAAGGCGGCTGCTTTCGCAACCGCCTTCATTTCAACGACTTAACCGCGTCAACCTCGTCAATTGACGCCACTGTTCAGCTATCTTGCCGGATCATAATTCTTATCGATACCCGCCTTTCGCCGCGCGCTTGGCGATAGTTCTGAAAACAGGTCGGGCTGTGGAGGGTTTCTATACTTCTCGACAAAGCTCCAAACGGTCCTTCGGCTCTTATGCCACCGCGCATAGGCGGCGCTCACCGCCTGCTTGCTCACTGGCCTGCTCAATCTCTTGCCGATCTCTTCAAAAGAAAAGAACTGCCCGTTGGCATCCTTGCTCATCAGCAGGATCAGCAGATCCATGTCCTTCGCGCTGAGCTGGGATCGCATGCCGGTGATCACCTTGGCGGCCTCATCGCCCATGTCGCGAATGATCGCCGCCAGCCTTTCATTCTCATCCCACAGATCCGCCTTCTCTTCCCGCGAGGCCGTGATCGCCGGCATCAGCGCATCAACCGCCTCTCGATTCGTAAGGTCTCTTTTCACCCCACGGCATTTCTTCCCGCATGTGCCTTTCAGCCCGCCCTCATGGAATTTGAAACAGCTCCCCATCGGGATCACCGCCACGCTCTCGCCGCGCGCGAAATTCGACACACCTTCGTCCAGCGTCGGCACCATGATGCATCCCACGTCGCCGCGGCCGCCGAGCACATTGGCCAACGGCCGCAACGCGTCCTCGATGGCCCCGAAGTAGCCGTACACGGGGCGGCTCTCGCATACTCCGAGCCGCCACAGCCCGCCCTCCTGCTGGAAATTCGCGGTCATGTCGCAACTCGCACACACCTGCCGCCCGACCGTCTCAAGATCGAACGTGTAGGCGGTCGCCTCCTCGCGCGACAACTCTTTCGGCCCGTGCCAGTCCCGCTCGTCGCCCTCCTCGTTGCTCACCGCGCGGATGCCCTCCTCATCCTCCACGATCACCAACGGGAAACCGCCGTGCGGATGCGGATACTCCTTGGCCAGATCTTCGGTCTTTACCAGATACCGCCTCGCGTTCTCGAACGAATCCCCGAAATGCACGCGCCAGGTCGCCAGACACTCACCGCACACGCCCGCGCCCGCCTTGCCGGCCCGTGCCCAGAAATCGGAGGGCCGCGCCTCCTCGCCCTCCTTCCGGATGAATTTCCTCACGCGCAGCCAATGCTCCAGCACGGTCGGCGTCGTCTCTCGCGGATACGAGACGCTGTTGCCGCACTCCACCGCCAGCAACCCGGTTGCGTTTCCGCGCTCAAGCACGTACCTCACCGTGAACCGCCTCACGGTCCTGCTGCTGGCGATCATCGCCCCCGGATCGAACAGCGCCATCTTCTCGGCGCTCTTGGTCAGGTTCTCGTTCTGCCCCACTTTGAAGACCGTCTCGACCGGCGGCGTACCAGGCTCGGTGAACACGATCGACACCAGCTTGATTGACAGCAGCCCCTTCACCCCGCCGGCGTGGAAGATCTCTTTCAGCGGCTTGTTCCCGATCTCGCCCATCCCCACCACGTGGGGATCGACCACAAACACATCCTTCCGGCCGAACAGCGCTTCTGAGAATGCCGTACGGTAGACGGACTCGATTTTGCCGCTGTTGCCCTGCGTGTTGGTCTTCACCGCGTTGTTGACCGGATCATAAATCACCGTGTCATACCGCGCGGGATTGAAGATGAAGTTCTTCCACACCCGGCTCGGGTCCCACCCCATCGCGCGGTAGAGCTGGCCAGGATACCGCACGATGAACATAAGCTCCTCGCCCATGCTGTACTCGAAAATCTTTACGGCCTGCACCTGCTCAACCGCGATGGCCTTGTGGCGCACAAGCCCGTCGGCGATCCGGACCCGCAACGCCTCGATCTCCGCCTCGCCGAGCTTGACGCTCTCCCCGGTAAAGCCCTTGCGGTGCGGGAACATGGAGTACGCCACGCGCTGCTTGGCTTGCGACAGGCTTGCCGCCCGGTTCAGAAAGCGCCTCGCCTCCTCCCCGCCGTCGAGCATCATCAGCAGCAGGTAGTCCGGAGGATTCAAATGCGGCTCCCGCTTCGGCAGCGTGTAACGCTCGCGCTTGGCGCGGTGCTCGACAAGCTCCCAGCCCTTCTCCCCTCCCAGCGTCTGAACCATCGCCAGCGCGTCAGCGATCTCCTCCGGAATGCCGTGGTTCTTCAGCTCCTTGGCGATCCTGTCGCAGTCCAGCCCTTCCCTTGGGTCGACCACGTCAGGCAGCGCATACTCCCACTGGGCCAGCATGTCCGGCCTCATCCGCAACAGCCGCGCCAAAATCTCGGGATCAATTCCAACCAGCATTTCCTGGCTTGCGAATACATGTTTAACCATCGGCATCCCTCGCTTTCATAGTGTTCCTCGCAAAAACAGTGCGAACATACCAAGAACCCCCATCCATGTAAAGATACCTGTCAATCATGTGCGGGACTGCACCTTTGTCCGTTTGACAGACACGCCCGATTGGCGTACGATACACACGGAATTGAGGAAATGCGGTTATGACTTATTACGCGAAATTGATCCGCAAAGCGGCGGCGGCTATGAATCAGCACCCCAGAAGCACCGTGACGATGGATGCTGAAACCCTGAAGATCCTTTCCGTAAGCAAATCCTCTTCAAAAGTCGCGAAATCGGCGCAAGAGGCCGTTGCAAGGGGGCGGACTCCCGTCATCCTCGGGAAGCCCTGCCACGAGGCGACGTGGATACGCTAATGCCCTCCGGCCCGTTGTCATACCCCAGCTTGGGCGATCTGCCGATCCTGCTCGTCAATGTCATCAATTCCGCGACGGGCGGGGTGCAGATGTTTCAGATGCTTGTCGACACCGGATCGGCGCGGACCTGTCTTCCCGCAGACCGCGCGGAATTCTTTGGCCACGACAATCAGGCTCAACAGGTCAAAACAACCACGATCCGGGGCGTCGGCGGTCCGGCGAAAGCCCATATCCACACGCTGCGCATTGAACTGATTGATCCGCTGGGCAGAACGTGGAGTAAGCTGATCCCGCCATGGCGGTCCGCAATGATGCCCGTCCTGTTCGCCGAGACCATCGACCTCAAAACCGGAATACTCGGCCGCGACATACTCTCGCAATGGAAGAGCGTGACCTTCCGGCCGACGCCGCGTGTACCACATTCAAGCTGGCTTATCGAGATCGCGCTTTAAGCCGTTCCCCTTCGCGTCGCGCGCCGGTCCGCCCACGCTATCTCCCGCCAGCCCCGACCGCCGAAAACGCGCCGTCCACTTTGACACGCACGCCTGGCTGCATGACAAATCGGACGCGACCTCCGCCTGACTCCGCCCGCCCGCTTCTGTATGATCGAGGCCCGCAGATTGTCGCGCCTACTGTGGCCCGGCTCCAAGCTCGAAAGCGCGGCTCTCTTCGCCGACACCACGCTGGCGGACGAGTTCGGCGTGGCTGGATCTCGTGCCTGCGCAGCGGCGACCTCCGCAAACTCGTCGAGGCGCGGGTCCAGAGCCTCCCTGCTGACCGCATCCGCCACCAGATAGCCACAGCACCCTTGAGGATGCGCGAATCACGGCGCCACCGGCTCGACCCTCAGCCGGTAGAACGAGCGGTCGGTTACCAGCGGCATCCGGTAAAGCACCGCTTCCCTCTGATCCGCGCGCGTTTCGCGATGCAGAAGCAGTCCCTCGGACGGTGCCCAGACAGCCTCGGCCAGATTGGTCGCCTGCCGGATGGTGATGAGCGCGTCCTCCACCGCCGGATCGTACGTGTAGCTGAGATAGGCGTCATCACCTTCCAGCGCGAGCGCCAGTTCGCACGGATCGGCGGTGCGGGGATCAAGCCCCAACGCATATTCCAGATCGTTCGGGATGCCGTCGACGTCAGGATCTGCAGCGTCGCCGCTGATGAGCGGAGCGGCCCGCTCCTCCAACGTGAAGTGTTCCCCGCGCCACGCGTCGCGCGAGGCGTCGCGGATGCGCACGACCGCCTGCGTCTCCGTGCCGAGGACATAGCCCGCGCCGGGCTGAAGGTTCAGCACAACCGTTTCGAGCCCCTCAACCGCCGTGTCCGCCAGCGGACGGACCGCAACAAGGGCCGAGGAGACCCCGGCCGTGATGACGCAGCTCGCCGGAAGCGCGGCGTAGTCGAGACCCGCAACCGCGGTTCCGGAGACCGCGTAGTGGACCGTCAGGTCCGCCGTGGCGGGATCGTCGTCCGCGCGCGTCACCAGGAAGCTCCCCGACAACAGGCCGTCTTCGCGCGCCAGCGCGGCGGCGGCGTGGACGCCGACGCCGAAGTTCGGGCGGGAAGCCGCCAGCCCGGGGTTCGTGCCGGCGGACCACTCGGCGGCGTTGTCGTACCCGTCGCCATCGAAATCGCCGCTTCCGACCACGTCGCGGATGTCGTCGGTGGCGTCTTGCGGATCGGCGTCGACGAGCGCCTGCTCAAGGGCGTCGTCGATGCCGTCGCCGTCCGCGTCCGACCCGCAGGCGGCCTGGCCGGCCTCGACGATGAACTGTCGCAGCTCGCGCACGCCGGGCGCGGTGTAGCAGGCGCAGACGCGGGCCCAGCCGTTGCTGAGCGGGATGACGCGGAGGTCGGTGTAGCGGCCGCCGGGACTGCGCGTGACGGTCGTGTTCGTCGCCACGCCGGTCGCGGGGTTAAACCAGACGCCCTCGAGGCCGCCGACGCGGCCCCAGACGCTGAGGAGGCAGCCGGCCTCCGGCAGCCAGCCGTTGGCGAGAGCGTCGAGGTCGCCGGGCACGGCGAGGGAGGTCAGGTTAGTGACAAACGGCCACATCGCGGCCGCGCTCCGCCCGTTCCAGTCGTAGGCCGGATCGAGCGGATTGCGCAGCGGGTCGACCGCATAGCGGCGAAGCGCCACCGCGCCGGTCTCGGCGAGCGAAGTGAGGTAGAGTGTTTCGTTGGTTCCCGCCGGGCAGAGCGCGACCTGCCGCGAAGCTGCGGCCGCGACTTGCCGGGCGGCGTCGCCTCCCGCGACGGAGGAGCGGCTGCCGTCCCAGTAGAGCGACTCGATACCGTCGCCGCCGGGGAGGTAGACCACGCGGCCGGGTTCGGGGCTGCGCCAGCCGGCGCAGGCCAGCGCCGCATCGCGCTTCGCCGCGAGCGTCTGCACGGTCGCCGGGGCACCCCACGCGTCCGAACCGGCGTCGTAAGCCGCGGCGCGGATCGCGGTAAACGCCGCGTCGTTGCGCACGGGCGACTGCAGGTACACGAGGCTGTTGGTCGCGGTCGAGCTGAACACGGCGAAGTCGATCAGGTAGCTGTGGAGCGCCACCGCATCCTGCGGTGCCTGACAGACGCCTCCGTTGATGCGTGCCGACCGCAGCACGGAGTAGGCCTGCGGATTGGCGACGACGCCGGGGCACTCTTCCCAGACGAGCAGATGCGTTTCTTCGCCGATCTCGGCCAGAACGATTTTCCCGAGCCCTTCGACGCCTTCGGCGACCGTCACCGGCTCGCCGTAGCCTGTCGCATTCGCGAGGCTGATGACGAGGTCGGTCGCGCCGCGCGCCTGGTCGTACCGGCCGAAAGCCAGCAGAGGCCCGGCCAGCGCATACGAAGAGCCCTTGGGCAGATTGCGCACGAGCGTCGGCAGGACGCCGGTGAACACCGTCGACGCGACGGGTTTCTCGGAGACGCTGACCGTGAGATCGGCCATCGTCAGCAGGCTCTCCGTGGTGAACTGGTGGTCGATGCGGGCGAGGTTGATCGTCCAGTCCTTCTCGATTTCCGTGACGTAGGCGTCGAGCTTGGCGCGGATGAAGGCGTTGACGTCCCCTTGCGCACGCTTGATCGGCGGCCAGTCGCCGAAGAGGTTGGGCGTGATGATCAGCGACGGCTGACCGGCCACCAGGTCGTTCTCGTTGCCGGTGATTTCGAGACCGGCGTGTACGTTGAGGTGGTCGCCGAGCGCCGTGCCTTCGAAACCGGCGCCGAAACGCAGGCCGAGGTCGAACTCGGTGGAATAGGCTTTGGAGGTGTTTTCCTGCCCGCCGAAACAGTGGCGGTTAGGCGTGAGCTCCAGGTCGTCGGTCCGCAGGGTGATCGGCCGGGTTACGTACGGCTCGGCGAGCGGGTCGCCCACCACAGGCGCGCGTCCGGGTTCGGGCGTGCGCCACGTGCTCTTGGCCTGCACGCGTCCGCCCGCGTCGAGCCGCCCGAACATGCGCAAGGCGTTCGCCTGGTCGGCGGCGGCGATGAACGGGCCGACGTAAGGGAGCTTGCCGGTGATGGTCGACAGGTTGTAGCGCAGCACGAGGTCGAAGTAGGCGCCGACCGAGGTGCTCAGCTCCAGCTCTTTCCAGTTCGCTTCGTCGAGAATGACGCTCCTAGTCGTTTCGGCGTTGCCGCCGACGCGGGTGATCTCGCCCTCGATGCCGAGCTTCTCGATGAAAGCGGGCGCGTAGTCGTTCAGGTCCACATCCTCCTTGCCGATCTCTCCGCCGACGGTGAACAGCAGGCTGCGGTCCTGGCCCTTGAAGCCGATGTTGGCGTTGGCTTCGAACTGGAGGCCGAGGAGGCCGGGCCCCAGGCTCAGGCCGCCGCTCGCAGGCGCGTCCGCCCCTTCTTCCCACTGCACGCCGAGACCGTAGGCGTAGGTCAGGAAGCCGTCTTCCTGCGTGATGCCGCCGCTGAGGGACGGCAGGGCCGCGAATTTGCCGTCGGGCACGTTCGAAGCGTAGGTCGCCTTGAGGTCGGCGGCCTGCGATTGCAGCGAGGCGGCGGCGGCCAGCGTGTCGGCGGCGAAGGCCAGCCAGCGCGGCAGGCTGACCGAGTGCAGCGCAACGTCGGGCGGCACGGCGAGCGCGTAGCCGCCTTGGCGGGTGAGCCCGACGACGACGGGCGCGAGATCGCCCGGCCTGAGCGAGGCCACGCTCACCGTGCCGGTGGAGGTCACGGAGGAGGCCGGCTCGGCAATCCTGGTCTTGATGAAGATCTGGCCGTCTTCCGAGAGCTGATCGAGCCAGGCGCGGATCTTGTCCGGGTCGCTGACGGGAGGCAGGCAAGTCTGGTTGACGGGGAAGTACGCCTCGGGCGTCGCGGGCTGATAAGGCTGGTACTGGCCCTCCGCGTCCGGGTAGCGCGCATCGACAACCCAGAGCTCCGTGAAGGCATCCTGCCAACCGCGGGTTTCGACCGGAGCGGGCGTGCCGGGGGCTGTGTCGTAGTTCTGGAGGCTGAACGTTTGCGCCGGAATGACGCCCTCCGCGCCGACGGTCAACGTTAACGCCGCATCGGTCGCTTCCGACTTGCCCTGCCCGGCGGCTTCGACGCCGTGGAGCACGGAGCCGGCGCGGTTCCAGGTGATGTTCTGAACGACGGACGTGGCGGGCTCGAGCGACACGCTGCCGAGCGCCGCCACGAACGCGCTGCTGTTCGTCAGCGCGATGGCGTCGCCGAGGACGAAGCGTCTGCGGTACGGATAGTAACCCGGCGCATCGATCTTGAGCAGATGGGCTTGGCGCGAGTACGCGTGATTGAAGGTGAACTGTCCGCCAGCCCCGGTCTTGTAGTTGAGCGGACTGGAACTCAGGCCGTCGGCCCTGAGCAGCGACACAACCGCATTCGCGACGGGATGGCCGCTGGCGGCGTTCAGGACGGAGCCCTGCACGCTGATCTTAGGTCGGCAATAGAGCGTGGCCTGCACCGTCAGCGGCGTGTTCGACGGGACAACGGTGTAGACGATGCTGCCTCTTTGCCAAGCTGCGGGCGCGTCGCCGTCCCAGTCGATCTGCGGCGTGGCCGTGATTCCGGAGAAGGTGAACGGCGCAGTGTGCTTGTCAGAATAATCCGAGAGGAAGGGGCACCCTTCGATGGCCTCGGCGGGATTGTCCGACGCCCGTGCGACGACGTTCAGCGTGAAGGGCGCCTGCGGCAGGGAGGCCGGGGTGCCGCCGATGGTGTTGACGGCATACGGGCCGCCGCCGGGGACGGCGTAGACGTTCTGATTCCCGTTGCCGAGCATGAACTCGATGTAATAGGTGAGGGCGCGCGACCGGTCGACATGGTCCGTCGTGTACACGCGGCCCGGAAGATCCGTGTACTCGACGTAACTCGGCTCGACCTCTGCGGTTAGAACGACGTATTCGAAACCGTTCCACTCGGTATAGGTCACGGTCACCATCGGAGGGCTGGTCACGGAGGTGTCGCTTTGGTACCAGGGCGACGCCATCGAGAAAAGCTGCATGGGCAGCGGCGTCCGGGTCAGCGTGCCTGCGTAAGGCGGCTCCGTGGCGGGCGGCTCGCCCGGATAGCCGCCCCAGGCGAAGGCGGCGCAGGTGACGGACGTCGTGGAGGAAAGGTAGTCATGGTCGTCGCCCGCGAGGGTGAACGTACCCGCCGCGAGATTCGTCCAGACCGCGTGCATGCCGCCGTTCGCGGTCGGCCGCACAGCCGCTTCGGCGCCGTTAGAAAGGGATAGCACGACCGAGCTTTCGAGCAGGTCTTTGACCGGCAGAAACGCCGTGGTCGCGGCATTCGGGGCGCGGTACAGCAGCCGGTCATGGACCGGGCTGATCTCGTTCACGACGCTTCGGACCACGTAGCGGTTGCGGTTGACGTAGAGGTCGAGCTTGAACGCGGCGTCGGAGTTGACGGGCAGCCCGTCGCCGTCGTAGACGGACGTGTCGGTCGCGAACGAGCTCCAGTTGTTGGTTTCGGCGTAAGGCCAGGCACCGTCCATGCCGCCCCATCCGGCGACGCTCTCGCTGTCCACCTTGCAGCCCCAGTAATCGGTCATCTGCGGAATCTTGAGACCATAGACGCCGGGAGGCAGCGTCAGCGCGTAGAAGCCGTTGGTGTCAGTGGTCGCCGTACGGAGCTCGAAGCCGCCCTTGAACAGGTGCCTGAAAGCCTCATGAAGAACAAACTCGACTTCGCGGTTCGGAACTGGCCGGTAGACCGGAAGACCGTCCTCATTGACCTCGTCGGCCGCGAAGAGGGTGCCCCAGACTCGGGCCGGCCGATAGGTCGCGCGGATGGTGTGGGCGCTCGCGGCGCCTTCGGCAACCGGCACGATTTGCGGCGGGAAATCAAAACCGAGCATGAAGCCTTCCTGATCCTCGTCAGCCATGATGTAGCCTTCGTAACCAGGCGTGAGCTGGTAGCGGCTCTGTCCCCAGGCGGACATCTGCCCGTGCGACGTCAGCACCGGAAAGGGATTCGCATGGTTGCCGACGAGGTGGTGGCGGTACTCGTCGAAATAGCCCTCGGAGTTGCCGGCCGGCAGTCCCTGGACATTCACATAGGGCGCGGAGCTTTCGCCCGGCGGCAGCCACTGGAGCAGGTCCTGGTCGAACGTGAGGTTCCAGACCGTGTTCGGCGCGAGGGGCGGACGAGACATCTGAACCAGCGCGGGGAATACGGCGTTGGCGTCCGGCACGACCACCGTGCTGACCGGCGTGAAGCCGGGGCGCCTCACGGTGATCCGCGTCGGGAGCGCCGGCAGTTCCGTGAAGGTCACCCGGCCCTCGTGGTCGCTCAGCTCCGTGCGCGCCGGATAGAGCTCCGACCCCGTCACCGGATCGACGCCGCGCGCTTCGATCCAGAAGTTCTGAACATAGGGCGCAGCGGGGATCGGCTGCCCCCAGCCGTCCGTGGGCGAGAAATCGAGAGCGACGCCCAAAGTCCCCTTCCTCGGCTTCAGCCGGATGTTCACCAGCTTCGAATTCGCGACCGCCTGGTCCGCTTCGCTGGTGTAACGCTCCCACCAGCCCCGCCGGTGCGCGCCGGAGAAGTTGCAGTCGAAGCGCGCGTTGCCCGCCGGAACGCCGCGGAAGCAGAGGTTGCCCGAGCCGTCCGCCACCGACGTGCCGGTGTAGAGCAGGTGGCCGACCGAGTCCCGCACCTCGAGCGCGACCGCCGTGCCGTCGACCGGCAGGCCGCTGAGCGCGCAATGCACCTGCACGTACACGTCAAACGGCTTGGGCGTGAGCGGCTGCATCACCAGCGTGTGGGCAGCTGACGCGGTGACGACCACATCCGTCGCGGCCGGCGCGTAGCCCGGCTGCGCGACCTCCAGCCGGTAGGAGCCGGCGGGGATGCGCGGGAGCCGGTACTGGCCGAAGGCGTCCGTCGTGGCGGCGGACACCGGCGCGGACTCGGGCGCGGGCGTGGTGAGCGTGACGGCGGCGCCTTCGATGCGGGTGCCCGTGTCCGCGCCCTCGCGAACGACGCCGCCCAGATGGATCGCGGCGGCGAGGTCGATGCGCTGCGTCGCGCTGCCGCCTCCGGACAGAGAGACCGTCGCGGTGAAGGGGTTGTGGAAGGACTCGTCGACCAGAAGTCCCGCGGAGCCCGCCGCGACCCCCTCGACCGTGAAGAACCCCGACGCGTCGGTGAGCCCGCGGTCGAAGGGCGTCGCATCGTCTTCCGGCACGAAGACGCCGCAGGGCGCGGCAGCCAACGGATCGCCGTAGCAGTCGAACACCTGCAGCGTCACCGTGCCGTGCGCCGTCAGCACGGAGACGTCGTCCAGGCAGACGCCGCCCCCGCCGTTACAAGTGCCCTCGAAGGCGAGGTAGCAGGTGCCTGCCAGCGGCGGCAGAGGAAGCGTCGCGCGCGTCCAGTCGGCGAGTGGCGCGGTGAAGGCGCCGCCCGTCACAAGCGTCCAGTCGTTCGTCGGCGACGTGCGGCAGTAGACCCTGAGCGCGTCGGCGGCACCGCCCGAAGACGGCTGCGCAAGCATGAAGGTCACGACCGGATCCGTCGCGCCGCCCAAGTCCAGCACCGGCGCGACGAGCCGGGTTTTCGCACCGACGGGGCCGCCGCCGAAGCGGGCGTTGAAGGCGCCGCGGTAGGCCGCGGCGGGCGTGCCGTTGAGGCCTCCCTGCGTGAACGCCCAGGACGACGTCCCGGCGACGAACGTGTCGTACCAGAAGGCGGGACGCTCGCCCCCGGCCTCGAAGCCGGCGGTCCAAGGAAAACCCGCCTGCGGCAGCGGCTCGGTGGTGAAGGAAAAAGGCGTGTTGAGCACCGGGCCGCGCTCAAGCTGTTCGAGCACGCCCCAGTAGTACGTGGTTCCGGGCTCGAGGGCCGTGCCGTGCGTGTAATTGGAGAAGACGGTCGCTCCGTCATAGAGCACCCGCGCCGCGGGGTTCGTCGCCGCCACGTCGTTGACGTTTTTCGAGAAATAGACCGCGTTAAAGAGCGCGGCGGCCGGGTTCTTCCACGCCAGCGTGGGCGCGGCGTCGCGGAGAGCGGCCGGCGCGCCGTCGGCCGGCTGCGGCTCCGTGGCGATCCCGCTGCCGATCGAACTGCAGTGGAGGATGACGTTGGGCACGTTGCCCACGATGCTGGGATATCCTCCCGTCGGGAAGGCGCTGTCGCTGCTGTTGAACTTTGCCCGGCTGCTCTTCCACGTGTAGGCGAAGCGCGGATAGCCAGAGGCGTAGCTGCCGTCCCGGTTCTCCCAGTGGATCACAAGGTTCGCCTCGCCGGAATATTCGAAAGGTATGTCGAGGGGAATGGAGTTCCAGCCGCTGCCATTCCAAGTCACGGTTCCGTCAAACACGCAAGTCGCACCCGAGACGGCTGGGTCCTCGTAGGCATCCGAGTCGAACGATGTGCGCGCCGTCTCAAGCAGGTAGATGCGCTGGTCGGGCATCGCGTATTCATAGGGCTCGTTCGTCACGTAGTAGGACAGTCCCGTGATGACGCAGGTGTCGCCGATCTCCTCCTTCAGGCACAAGGCGTCGGACCAGCTGAAGTTGTACCAGCCGTAGGTCGGGACGTAGGGGGTGTTGTCCGTGCCCGTACCGATCTGGATAGTGTCGGCTGACGCCGCCGCGGCGAGGAGGAAATTCAGGAGAAGCGAGCGCAATGGACGAGAGATCATGATGAACCTCCATGGTTTTTTCATGGGAACGCGATTCGGTAAAAGCGCGCGGGGCGATCCGTCGAGGAGGGGTCGTCGACGCGCAGGGCGCCCGAGGCGCCGAGCGTGCCGTTGACGAGGGTCGTCCAAAGGCCGGACGCTAGATCTTCGACGAAATCGATGCGGACGGGGATGTTCGCATTGCCGACCACCGTGAAGCCGAATCCCGCAGGCGTGAAGCCAAAGGTCGCCCCGGACTGGGGTTCGGGATTCCAGCACGCGGTCGGGCGTCCGCCGAAGGTGGCGTCCCATCCAGCCGCGCCCGGACGGTAGTAAACGGTGGCCGGGATGTATTGGAACACCGACGCGCCGCTCAGCGTCGGCGCATCGCCGAGGAAGAGCATCCGGCTCAGCGCCGAGCAGTTGCGGAACGCCTGGTCGCCGACGATGGCCAGACTCGCGGGAAGCACCAGCGAGACGAGGGAATAGTCGTTGCGGAATGCCTCGGCGCCGATGCTCTCGACGCCGTCGCCGAGGACGAGCGTCTTCAACGCGCCGTTGTTGTAGAAGGCGCGGTAGCCGATGTTCGTGACGGAGTCGGGGACGTCCGCCGAGGTCAGCTTGGCGCAGGCGCTGAATGCCTCGGCGCCGATGTCCGCGAGGCCGGCGCCAAAGGTCGCGTTCGTCAAGGCGGAGCACCCGCTGAAGGCGGCCTGTCCGACGAGGGCGACGGTGCCGGGGATCGCGACGGACGTCAGCTTGGTGCAGCCGTTGAATGCGTTTGGGCCGATCATGGCGAGGTCGGAGGGCAGCGAGACGCGCACGAGGCCGCTGCAGTATCGGAACGCCGCGTCGCCGAGCGAGAGCAGGCCCGGCGGGAGGTCGGCAGCGGTCAGCTTCGTGCAGGATTGGAACGCCAACGCGCCGATCGACGCCAGCCCGTCGGGGAACGTCACGGACTCGAGATTGCCGCAGGAGAGGAAGGCGTAGTCGGCGATGCCGAGCGTCCCAGGGGGTACGGCGTAGGCCGTGTTCGCGCGGGCTGGCGGATAGGCGATCAGGGAATGGGCGGCCTGGTTGAACAGGACGCCGTCCTGCACCGCGAACGCGGGATTGCCCGGCGCCACGGAGAAGGCGGCGAGCGCGGAGCATCCCATGAACGCGGCGCGCCCTGAATTCGTCAGGGTCGAGGGCAGTTCGACGGTTTTCAGCTTCGTGCAATAGGATAGCGCGAAGTCGCCCAGCGTCTCGACACCCGCCTCCAGAACCAGATTGGTCAGGGCCGACATATTGCCCAGAGCGTAGGCCGCAAGGTTCGTCACGCTGCCGGGAACAGTCAGCGTCGTCAGGTGGTTGCATCCGTAGAAGGCATACGGGCCGATGTCCCCGATGCCCGCGCCGAGGGTCAGGTTCGTGATCGCCCAGCAGCCGCGAAAGGCACCCTCCCCGATCGTGGTGACGTGGCCGGGAATCGTCAAGTCGGTCAGCTTCGAGCAGGAGAGGAAGCTGTTCGAGGCGATGCCGGTGACGGAGGACGGGACGGCGTATGCACCCGCCTTGCCGCCGGGATAGGCCAGCAGCGTGGTTCGGGCCGCGTCGAACAGGACGCCGTCGTCGCTGGCGTAGGCGGGGTTGGCGGGGTCCACGTCGATGCGGGTCAGCGACGCGCAGCGGAGGAAGGCGTCGGCGCCGATGGACGCCATGCCGGCGGGGATGGCCACGGACTTCAGGCCGGGGCAGAAGGAGAATGCCCGGGCGCCGATCGCGGCCACGTTCGCGCCGAACACGATGTTGGTCAGCTCCGAATAGGCGAACGCCTCTTCGCCGATGGACACGAGGCCGGCGGGCAGCTCGACCCCTTCCAGCGCGGTGTCCGAAAAGGCGTTTGCGCCGATGTTGGTCAAGCTGGCGGGCAGCGTCGCCTCGTAGAGTCCCGAACAGTCTTCAAAGGCGCCGGGGCCGATCGAGGCGACGCCTTCGCCGATGACGACGCGCTCCAGGGAATCGCAGGAAGAGCCCATCGCATCGGCCGCGCGGAATGCCGAGAGGTCTTGGTTCAGCACAAGGCTCGACAGCGCGTAGCACCCCGCGAAGGCGCCGTCGCCGATCGCCGCGACGTCGGCGGGGACGACGAGATGGGACAGGCTGGAGCAGTCGGCGAATGCCCGGGCGCCGATGTTGGTGACGCCCTCGCCGAGAGTCAGCGATGCGAGCCCTCCGCAGCCTTCGAACGCGCCGGGGCCGATCTCGGGGACGCCGTCTCCGATGACGACCTCCTCCACAACCCCGCAGTCCCAGCCGAACACGGAATCGGCCCGGAATTCGGCGATGTCGTTGTGCAGCGTCATGGACTTCAGGGCTGTGCAACCCTCGAACGCGCCTTCGCCCACGGACTGGACATTAGTCGGCAGGGTGATGGCAGGAAGCAACTCGCAGCCGAAGAACGCCCATGCGCCGACGTCTTCTACACCGGCACCTATCAGCACGTTCGTCAGCGAGGTGCAACTGTAGAACGCATAACCGGGAACATTCGTCACGAGGTTGGGAATACGGATGTCCGTCAGCCCGGTGCAGCGCTCAAAGACACCCGCGCCCAAAGAGACGACGCTCTCTGGGATCGCGACGGATGCGAGGCCGGCGCAGGCGTAGAACGCCCCCGCGCCGATCTCGGCAAGCCCGCCGGGCAGCGACACCGCGAGCAGACCGGAACAGTCGGCGAACGCATTTTCCCCGATGACAGTGACGCCAGGGCCGACGACGACGTTGGTCAGCGCCGCGCAATCGAAGCCCATCACGAACGAAGCGTCGAAGCTGGAAAGGTCCTGAAACAGCGTCAGGGTGCGCAGCGCGGCGCACCCCTCGAACGCGCCCTCGCCGATGTCGGCGACGCCGGCGGGAATGGTGATCCCGGTGATACCCGAGCATTCGGAGAACGCCCACTCCCCGATCCCGGCGACCTGGAAACCCCCGAGCGAATCGGCGACCGTCAGATAGCCGGCGAATGCGGTGTTGAAGCCCGTGATGATCGCCTGCCCCGTTGTATTCGTGATATAGGAATAGTCACCTTGGGTGAGATCCGCGCGGTTTTGAAAAGGATACAAGGCCGACACCACACCCATCATCCAAGCCAGATGGATGAAGCGCGGTTTATGTTTAGCGCTCAAAAGGACTTTTTTCATTGCTCTCCATGGCCTCACGGCACCGCGACTTTTACGCGGTAGAAGCGCGTGGGCTTTCCTGAGTTATCGCTCATCACATCGGGACCGCCCGCGCCGGGCCGCGGCCCCTGGCCGGCGACGTCCCCCCACGCCCCTGCCGCGAGGTTTGTCGTAGCCTGCAAGGTGTACACGCGCGCCGTCGAGGCGGGCGTAAATGCCACGGTCACCGGCACGCCGTTGGAAATCGCCGTCACGCGCAGGAACGATGCCCCGTTCGTCGGATTCGTGTCCGCCACATACTCCTGCTCCGTGGTAAAGGCGTCGCCGTCGGGGTTGCCGTCGGGATCGGTGTCGCCGGGCAGGCCGAACTGCGCCAGCCAGGCGGACGGGATCGGTCCTGCCGGCGGCGCGTCGACGAACACGTCAAAGGGGTTGCTGGGCTCGGCAATGGCCCCGAACGTCGCGCGCAGCGTGACATTGGTGCGTACGGCGCCGATCGTCACCCCGCCCTGCCATACGCCTTGCGCAAAGGCCGCGCCCGCCAGCGTAGCGGGCTGAACCGCAACCGGCGTCAGCGTCGTCCGAAGTATGCCGAAACGGAGATTGGGGAGATGCGCGGTGACGGTCCGGGTGAGCCCGCCGCCGCTGTCTCCGGACCAGAGCAGCGGGTCACCTGCAGTGCTGTCGCAATACCCGTGATAGTGCCTGTAGCCGCCCGTCGTCGCCGTGTACTTCACCTTGCCGTTCGACCCGTACAAACTGTTGTTGAAGCTGAAGTCCACCAGCAGGTTCTGCGTGCCGTTGTAGGCGAAGGGCGGGTCGATCGGGAGGTTCACCCACGTGTTGGCTTTGCCGGTCAAGTTGCGGTTGGCGCTGTACCCGGTCTGCCAGCCGGCCGTTTCGAAGGTGGCGGTCGAATAGGCCGCAAGCGCGGTGTGCTTCAGCCGGACCGTGCAGGCGCTCAAGGTGGCCGGACTCGGCACCGAGGTCAGATAGAAAGCGATGTTGGTGATGTTGCCCGCAGCCCCCAGCTCGGACGCGAGGAAGATCATCTGCGAACGCGAGTCGTGGTAGTACGTGTAGAGGAACTCCTCCGTCGTGCCGGTGCCCGCGCCGACCTGCTGCGTGACGGGCGTCCACGTCGTCGTGAACGCGTCCAGCGCGACATCCGCCGCATGGTGGCGGTTGGTGAAGCCTGCCGCGTTGCAGGCCGCCAGCCGGACCGTGAAGGCCACGCCCGTGCCCTGCGGCGACGCGACCGGCCCGAACGCCAGCGCGTCGGTTTGGAGCGGCAGAACGTCGAGCGTGACCGGCACGGTGACCGCCGCGGCGGAGACGTTGGTCCGCACCTCGACCGAAGCCGCGTAGTGCCCCGCCGCGAGGCCCGCGACCTGGCAGGCGAGCGGACCGCCGAGCGGCGCGCTCGCGCTGACGGCCGCGCCCGCCGACAGCGAAGCGCCGACCGCAAGCCAGTTCGAGGGCGACGCGCAGAAGGCGAAGACCCCCGACGCGGCGTCGCTGCACACCGTCAGGGTCTGGGGCGCGGCGTCGTACGTCTCGTAGGTTGCGAAAGCCAGCGTGCCGGGCGCGGCGAAGAGTCCGAACGGCCCCGTGAATTCGTACGCGCCGATGTCGGCGGAAGCGGCCGCCGGCAGCACGCGCGGGCCGCCCGCGAGGTCTTCGGTCCCCGTCATCCAGGCCGGGGTGACGCCCTTGTTGACGCAAGGCGAATTCGCCGGGAGCCGGTAATCGGCCGTCAGCAGCGGATCGGCGAAGAGGTTGTTGACGCCCGCGCCGGCGTAGGCCTCGCCGAGGCAGCAGTGGCTCACGACGGAGCCGGTGGGATTGTAAACGTGCAGATCGTCAGCGCCGTTCCCCCAGACGATGGCGTTAAGAAGCGTCACGTTCGATCCCAGCGACACGCCGTCCCCGTTGCCGGTTGCGCTGTTGGCGGTGATCGTGACGTTGGTCAGGCTGGGGCCGGGCGTGTAGGACGATCCCGCGTTCACGCCGCCGCCGTCGGTTCCGCAGCTGTTGGCGGAGATCAGGCTGTTGACCACGGTTCCGAGATGAATGTAGAGCCCACCTCCGTACTGAGCCGCGCGGTTGCCGCTGATGACGCAGGCGTCGACGAAGGTCGCGCGGTCGATCACGCTGAGCCCGCCGCCGTACGTCCCCGCCTGGTTGTCCACGAACCGGCACCGCTCGTATCGGCCGCCATACGTGGTGATGCCGCCGCCGCCGCTCTCGGCGGCGACGTTGTTGGACACGACCGTATCGGCCATAGACACGCCGCTGTCCCGTGCGATGAAGCCGCCGCCTGAGCCCGTCGCGCGGTTGCTCACGATCACGCAGTTCTCGACCCGCGCGTCATAGCTCAGCGTGAGGCCGCCGCCCGCCGCCGCCGTGTTGTTTGAGACCACGCACCCGCGCAGGAGGCCGGCCTCGAGCCGCGCGCCGCCGCCGTAACCGCCGACGTTCGGACTGCTGTAACCGCTGGTGCCGCCGGTCAGCGTCAGGTTCTCCAGCACGGCGCGCACGCCGTACTTGACGTAGACGCAGCGGTCGCGCGTGGCGAGCTGCGAGGCGTCGAGGATCGCGGCCGCGCCGGGGTCCGTCCCGACGAGCGTGATCGCCTTGTCGCTGGTGAAGATCAGCGAGTTGGTCAGCAGATAACGACCCGCCGCGACGCGGACGATGTCGCCGGGCCCGCACAGGCTGAAGGCGGCGTGGACGCTGCGGGCGGCGGACGCCCACGAGGTGTAGGGCGGCGTGTCGCCGCCCGTCGTCGAGACGTAGCGGATGGTCGGGGTGCGCAGCGTCAGGCAGCCGTCGCCGTCGATGCGCATGCCGTTGAACCATTTCGGCGTCCGCCAATACGGTTCGGTGACAAACCGGTCGCCCGCCACGCAGGCGTTGTACCAAAGGCGGAAGGCCTCGCCGAGGCACTCGCCCGCGCCCAGCGCGTCGTAGAAAACGGCGGAGCTGCAGTGGCTGTCGAGCGTGATCATGCCGCCCGTTCCGCTGTGCGACCAGGCGGCCAAGCCGCCGGCCGCAGGGTTCAGCACCGCCATCCGGCTCAGATTGTTCACCGTCGTGAAATCCCCGCCGGAACAGGTGTAGAGATTGTAGAAGACGGCGTGCGGGTCTTTGGCCAGATAGTCGCTGGAGGTGACATTCACCCCGTCGTCCCACACGTGTGCGGTGGCCGCGCCGTGACAGCGCACCTGGATCAGCTCGACGTTTGAGGGCAGGTGGTTGTCGCGGTAGTCAGCCCCGCCGGTGCCTGCGTGGACGCCGCAGACGCGCGACGTGACGCTGCTGTAAACCGCGCTCAGCTCGCGCACATCCGTTCCTGCGAAGTCCGACCAGTCGTTGTCGGTGTAGTGCAGCGCCTTTTTCGCGACGGAGGTCGAGCCGCTGCGGTAGGCGTGGTTGCGCGTGAAGTAGCCGTTCACCAGCGAGGCGGCCGTCTGCCCGCTGACGCTCATGTTTTCGGCCGCGATGCGCGTCACCCAGATCTCGCACAGGAGATCGCCGCCGCGGGTGTCGTAGCGGCCGGCGGCGAAAGGCGCGGTCGCGTTGTTGTCTTCCCACGTGCCGTCGAGGTCCATGAAAAAGAAGTCGCAGATATTCGCCTCGTAGGCGCTCGTGTCGAACGTCTTGATCATTTCCCAGACCGCATAGGGCAGGTCGCCCACCAGCACCGCGCCGGCAAGCGAAGCCTCTTCCGCATAATAGCCGGCCAGCAGCTCCCGCAACTGCTCCGCACTGCCCGAAAAGGTCACGGCGAAAGGCGCGAACCCGTGCGCCGTCAGATCGGCGGCGTAGGTGACGAGGCTGTTCGAAACCGAGGCGAAGAGACCGGCCTCGACGACCACCGCGACGCGGCCACCGGCGGGCGAGCCCGGCTCAAAGTTCAGCGTCGAAATCCGCGACGGCTGTATCGCGACGGGCCGCACCGTGAGAGGCCTTGCGACATAATCCGGCGGAGGTGGCGGCGGCATGCCGTCTGGGCCCATGGTCGGCAAAGGATCGGCTGCACGAAGCGACAAGGGCAGCGCGAATAGGGCGCAGGAAAGCATCAGTGTCAGCCGTCCGACTCGATTCTTCCACCGGTTCCATCGCGCCGAAGAAGCTGCATCGCCTTTGAATGTCGCAGCCACCTTTCTGCTCTCGTGTACGTGTTTCATTCAAGCCTCCACCATCGAACGGGCATTCTTAAGACTTATGAAGAAAAGGGCGCTACCTCTGAAAAATCTCCGTATCGTTCCGTCAACCTCTTTGTGTTTCACGATAAGAAAATCACTAACATCCCATAGGTTTGCCCGTAACGTACTGGCTCCCATGATTGGCACCTATTATGCGGGGGGGGGCAAAATGAGTCAAGCCCTGCTGCGGGAAAAAGTGCTGGCCGGGTGCGATTTTATTGTGTTGAAGTTAAGCGGCCTTGTGGTGCGAGCGGTAG
>JADHEF010000740.1_pt1 | contig 28362 bp, 8 predicted proteins | sample 8952391 | NCBI WGS metagenome assembly JADHEF01 (sample SAMN16124439, study PRJNA663245) | bioreactor sludge metagenome | isolation source: sludge (nitrite) | place: India:Bengaluru | collected 2019-02-28 | reverse complement strand
GGAGACGTGCCAGCCCTTTTGTGTCAGCTCACAGAAACGGGTTTTTAACGCAGAGGCGCAGGAGACGCAGAGACAGGCGCGTTAGGCGCGATAAGCGGGTTAAGGGACGAGACAACGCGATGTCATCACACTCCGTTGTTATCGAATATTCTTGTTTTTCTCTAATCGGTCATCAGGATCTTGAAGTCGTATGACCATTTGAAAGCGTAGGCGGGAGACAGAGGCTTGTCCGGCCACAGGAAGAAGCCCCGGCCCGCGACGCCGTCCGACGGATCTTCGCGCACGGGCGTGAGCACGCCCTCGAAGGCGAGGGGCTTCGAGACGTGTTTCTTCACGGGGTAGTCGAACCAGGCGTTGAACGAGCCCTTGAAGACGCCCGTGGGGCGGGTCAGAGCGAGCTTCAGGCCGACGGAATTTGTGGCGCTGTAACTCCAGGTGCCGTCGTTCTCGGGATCCGTCGGCTTGCCCGCAGGCGGTGCGGTCAGCCCCGTCATCACACTCGACTTGAGCACGGGTGACAGAACGACGCCCGAGGGGTCCCAGCAGATGGAACCGTAACGTGTTGATCCGACCGCCAGTTCAGGCGGACGCGCATCCGGGTCTATCCCTACGAACAGATTCCTGCCCTCGTAGTAATCGTACAGGTTCTCGGTCTTGCTGTACCAGCCGCCGGTGATTCCGAGTTGGCGGCTGAAGCCCTTGCCGTATTCGCCGGTCGCCTGCGGGTTGCGGCTCTCCCACAGGAACGGCGCATCACCCGACTGGCGAAGGTACACCTTGCCCGCATCCGAATTTACGAATTCGGCCAGCCCGAACAGGCAACCGCCGTTGTACGTCTTCGGGGCGGTGTAGACAACCGCGTAGAGCCGCTCGTTTTCATCCATGATCAGTGTGCCGCTTTGCGACACGGCCGTCCCGTCCGCGAGTTTTCCGCCGACCTTGACCTTGCCCGCCTTGTCCACGGTGAAGGTCAGGTATCCGCTGCCGTACACGTCACACCCCGGCAACGTGGCCGTGTAGTAGCCGTCGTATATGTCAACCTTCGCGGCCATTCCCGTGTCTTTCCAGACGTCGCGACACAGCGAAACGGGCAAGCCCCCAAATTGACCGGAAGCGACGCCGAGCGCCTGCTGGCCCGGTGCCTGCGTCACCAGAAGCGTCAGCGACAAAGACGCCTTACCCGCTTTGGCCGTGACTTGAACGGCGAAACCTTCTTCCGCGCTACCGCCCGCCGCGTACGACGTTGCAGTGAACGTATAATTCGTTCCAGCCATCGCGATCTTGCCCGTGACCTTGCCTACAGCCGACACCGTCATCGTGGCGAGCCCGCCGCCCTGCACGTAGCCGTTGAAGGTGCCCTGCGCCCACGGCGGCAAAGCCGCAACCGTCAGCGTCACCTTCTGCGCATCCACCCCCGCCGCCGAAATTTCCACGTCATACGTGCCGGCTTTAGTCGGCACGCCCTCGATGGTCTTGGTTGCCAGATTATATTTGAGTCCCGACGGCAACCCTTTCACCGTGACTTTTGTTTGGTTCGTGAACACATCTGGCAGCGATATCGCAAATACCACACCGATGGGTGTTGCAATTTCAGTAGGAAATCTCTTCTCCCATTTGGCGAACAGCGTCTGTAAATCCGTAATTGACACCGTCGTGTTTTCGGTCACCTGCGCACCGGTTCCACCAGATCCCGTCCACCAGCCTGCAAAAGTGTATTCCGCACGCACCGGAATCGGTAGCGGCCCATAGACCAATCCGTAGGTCACGGACTTGGATGCCGGAATTACTTCCCCACCCTCCGGATCGAATGTCACGGTATACATGTTCGCGATCCACTTCGCATGCAACGCGTGGTTTGACGCCTCGGTCACAAGCGTGGTTTCGGTCACCTGCGTGCCCGTACCTCCCACGTCCGTCCACCACCCCGCGAAGGCGTACCCGCTACGCATGGCCGCTGGCAGAGAGCCATAGTTCGCATTGAACTTTATGTTCTTACTTGCCGGTGTTGCCGTCCCGCCTTCGGCATCAAAGGTCGCCACAACTGACAAGTCCCATGGGGCCGTCGGCCGTTCGCTAAACGTCGCTCCCCAGCCTGTCGTGCCCGGAAGATAATAGACGGTCACATTGACGGCGTCCTGGAACACGCGTGGACCGACACTCGGGGCATTGCCAGTGAACACGACGCTGGTCAGGGCCTTACAGTCTTGGAAGGCCCAGGTCCCGATCATGGTGACGCTGGAGGGAATCGCGATACGGGACAGGCTGGAACAGCCCTGGAAAGCATAATCCACAATATTTGTTACTCCTTTGCCAATCACGACGTTTGACAGCTTACGGCAATAACCGAACGCGTCATGTCCAATACTGGTGACGCTGGAGGGAATCGTAACGCTCGTCAGCATGATGCAGTCGTAGAAAGCCCAACCTCCAATACTGGTGATGCCTTCTGAGATAGTGACGCTTGTCAGTCCATGACACCAAACGAAAACATTCTGGCCAATGCTTGCGACAGTACCGGGGATCACGACATTGGTCAGACCGGAACAGGCTTGAAATGCGTAATCTCTAATACTGGTGATGTTGGAGGGAATGGTCACTCCTGTTAAATTGCGACAGGTGTCGAACGCTTTCTCACCGATGACGTTGACGATTGCAGGGATCGTATAAGCCCCGGTTCTGCCCGCGGGATATTGACAGAGTATCGTCTGGCTCTTGTTGAACAACACCCCGTCCAAGCTGCTGTAGACCGAATTGAGTTCACCCACCATTATATCGCGCAAGCTACCACAGTTACCGAACGCATCAAGCCCGATACTGGTGACGCTGGAAGGAATGTCGACCTTGGTCAGCCTGTCACACAACACAAACGCATAGTCACCGATGCTGGTGACGCTGGAAGGGATTGCGATACTCGTCAATCCCTCGCAACCAGCGAACGCACCCTCCCCGATGTGGGTGACGCTGGAGGGAATCACGATACTAGTCAGTCCTACACAGAACTCGAAGGCCGATTCCCCGATACTGGTGACGCCGGAAGGAATGTCAACACTCCCGAGTTTGCCCGCAGGGCATTGAATGAGTTTGGTCTGGCTTTTGTCATACAAGACACCTTTTATACTGCTGAAGGACGGGTTGGTTGCATCTACGTCGATCGTCGCCAGTCCTGAACAGCCGGAAAAAGCCCTCACCCCTATGGTAATGACGCTCTTGGGGATCGTCACACCCGTGATGCTGGCGCTTGAAGCGAACGCTTCCTCACCAATGCTTACGACGCTGTTGCCAATCGTGACTCTTACCAGATTGTCGCAGCCACTGAATGCAGAAACCCCAATACCGGTAACAAGGTGAGGGATCACGACGTTCGTCAAACTGGAACAGGCAAAGAACGCATGATCACCGATGTTGGTTACGTTAGCTGGTATCGTCACGCTGATAAGGCCACTACAATTGTCGAAGGTGGAGTCGGCGATTCGGGTAACGTTATCGGGTATAGTAATGCCTGCAAGTTTCTGGCATCCTAAGAAAGCCGATTCGCCGATATCAACTACGCTGGGCGGAATCGACACACTCATCAGGTTATGACGGTAAATGAAAGCCGCCCCACCAATACGAGTAACTGGTTTCCCGTCGATCATGTTCGGTATGACGACTGTGTCGCTGTCACCCGTATAGCCGTTGATGGTCACCGTGTTATCGGATTCAACCGTATACTCGAAATCCTCAGCCACCGCGGTCACAGCGGACGCCACCAGGAACAGCGCCGAGAAGCAGCAAGTCCCTCCCAACTTCATCTGCGAGTTCATCAGCCTCAAAACGTGCATCATTGGCTTCATCCAAGATGTCTTCATGTTTACCCTTTGGCATACGTCATCTGAGCGAGTACGTGTCGCACGATGACAGCAAGTTTCCAACCAACCCGCAGCGTGAACCGGCACCGTCCGCACGCCACCCGGCGTGGACAGCACAGGTTCCTCAACATCATTTTAAACGCCTATTTTTTACCGGATACGACCGCGCTGTTAGACAGATCTTCAACAAAATACAGAGTGTCGCCCAGCCCCATTGCTGTCTAAGTATAATTAACGCGATAATTATGCCCAGCATGCGCTGTAAACGTCAACTCATGCTGAACTGTTGTCAAAACCGACAGTGCACCACCTATTGCGCCTGTACCCATTACCCGCGATATAAACGTGACGGTATGTTCATCAGGCGCAATTTGATAAATTGCCAGATCCGGTTTCGAATCCGGTTTTACAGGAACCCCGTCAATAGAGCGTATTTCAGTATATGAGTTACGGTTAATCAATGACGAGAAGATACTTCTGGGTGACAATAATGGGGGCTCCGGCTCTCCACATATTGTCGCCAATTCATCAGGCCGGAGGTCGGGTCCTGAATAAGCTCTGAAGGGGCCTTTCGAGGTCGAGCACCCAGACCCCAACGTCATCACAATACCCAACAGAAGCCATGCGACGCTTAGTCTCATATCTGTATCCTTTTTAACAGCACCCGACAGGAGGATATTCAGAGACACTTCTTTTCTCGAGAATGTGGTTATTATGCAAAGAGAAGGTTAAAAGAGTCAATCTCGAAAACCAGACATAAATTCTTTTATTCTTTTCCCTCTTTCATCGCCGTGAACAGCCCGCCATCACGGTTATATCTGTTTTACAAAACGTGTAGCCGTTTTGGCAGCACACAAACACAATACATTCAAATCGGGATTGCGATCCCGACCTACTGCTGTGCCGCAGCATTCCTCGCCTTCGCCGCCCGGTGCCTGTCACGCGCACGCGCCGAAGGCGGAAGCCGAAAGTACGTACGCGCGTCTCGGACACACGAGGGGGCTGTCCGAGACGTCTTGGCACTCCGTCTTAACGCACTGAAATCATCGTGCCGGAGTTGTCGTGCAAAACCCTCAAGACGCCAGCACCCGCGAAGTGCGTATCGTCGACGTGGTCCGCACCGCTGCCCGTTGCGCCGTACGTGCCGACACGCTGCATCTTGTCGCCGTAAAAGAGCCAGCCTACCGATTCCTTCACGCCTGCCGACAGGTTGATCTTGGCGGTGGTGACGCCTGCGGCAGGCATCTTGACTGTGGCCGAGTCGGCGAGCACGGAGGGGTTGGTGCTGGATATCGCCAGGGTGCCCGTTCCGCCCACGACGATGTTGGTGCTTTTCGGTCCGAGTGCGCCGGCGTTTGACACGGTCAGCGTACCGTTGCTGACGGTGAAGCCGCCGGAGGTCGAATTAAACGCATTGGTCAGCGTCAGGTTACCGGTGCCGAGCTTGACGATGCTCACCGCGCCGGTGATCACAGCGTTATAAAGCGTGTCGGAATTCTGGTTCACCGTGAGCGTCATCGGGGCCGCGCTGTACGTGACCCGCAAGCTCGAGTCGGTATAGTTGGCCTTCAGCGTGCCCACGATCTGGTCATTGCCGTTGAAGTTCACCACCGAACTCGGCGAACCTGAAGACCCTTGGTTCAAGGAGAGGTTCGGGGGCCAGGCGAAGGGCACGTCGGTCCGGAATTCGGTGCCGCCCGCCTCGAACGAGGTGAAGGTGTTGCCCGCAACCGCGAGGATCACGGAGCCGCCATAGGTGTGGCAGGTGAAGGAACTGGCCGTGATCGGCTTTTCAGTGAACCGGATATACGTACCCGCCACTGCGGTGCAGGTGAGACCATAGCCATTGACACCGCCGATGACTTCCAAACAGCCGCTGTTGTTGGTGCGCAGCCGAGCGCCGTTCGCGGTGATTCTGCCAGTCAGTGTGTTTGTTCCCGCATTGCTCCGGAGGTTGCCCTGATAGCCGAGTGATGCTTCACCCGTCATCGTGATCGGTTCGGCCACCGTGAGGCCGAGTCCACCTTCAATGCAGAGATAACCGCCGTCTTCGAGATCCGTAAAACCGGTCGTACTGCCCAGCGCGTTCGCGTGGCGGATAATGAGGTACCCGTTGGTCTGAACGGTGGTTTTGCCGCTGTAGGCGTTGTTCCCCGAAAGAATCAGCACGCCGTTGCCGCGCTTGGTCAGGTTATACGCCTTGCCGCCGTCGGTCAGCGCGCCCGTCACGTTCAGCGTCGTGGTGCCCGCCCCGTTATTGGTGAGACTCCAGACCTGATGGTCGCCGAAGACGAGGTCCTCGGCAAGCGTGTAGGTCCGGGACGCCGTGTTCGGCACGGCGGCAATCAGCCCGCCCGCGCCGTTGGTGATCACACCCGACCCCGCGGCGATGGTGAAGTTCGTATTGGCATTAAACGTCATTTTGACAAAACCGACCGGAGCGTCGACGGTCGCCATATTGCCACCCGCGGCAAAGATCGCCCGCGCCGTACCGCCGAACGACGGCAGGACATCGTCAAACCAGTTTGTCGCGATGCTCATGTTCGCTTCGGATCCTCCGCCGTCCCAGAGCGCGTCCGCATAGGCAACCGCCGGGGCACCCGTAACATTGAGAACGCCGCCACCGCTAAAGAAAGCGTCGCGGATGTTGTCCGCGCCACTGCCGGTCGCGCCCCAGGTCCCGCTCGCCTGCTGCTCGCCGTCCAGAAACAGCTTATCAATCGTATTCGTGACGCCGGCTTTGATCTTGATCTTGGCCCCGTTCAGAACCCGAACGGCTACGTTAGCGGGCAACGCGGTCCCGCTACGCAGGTCGAGCGTGCCCCCGTTGACCCGCATGGCGGTGATAGCGGCGAACCCGCTATCTTCAGCCAGGGCAATGGTGCCCGCGTTCAGGACGATCTCGCCGGTCGTCGTCGAAACCACGTTCGAGAAGAGGATCATACCTGTGCCGTTCTTGACGAGGCTGACGGCGCCCGCGATGTCGCCCTTGTACGTGGTTCCCCCATTCTGGTTCACGGTGAGCGTCGCCGGCAGGGCGCTGGTCACGGCCAGATAACCGGGACTCGTCGCACGTCCATCCGTTCTGATCGAGCCGACCGTCTGATCAAACCCGTTCATGTCCAAGAGGGCGTCCGCATCCCACGTTCCTCCGACATCGAGCAGGCAACCCGGAGAAAGCGCGCCTGCGGCATCCGTCCGGACGGTGGCATGATTGGCTATCTTCAGCGTTCCAAAGGTATTGCCTGCCACGCCCAACACCGAGGTTCCCTTCGTTTCAGCCTGAAGGGTGTCGCCACCGATTTCGATCGGTTTGTTTACGAAGACGAGGGTCCCAGGCGAGACGGGGCACAGGATCAACGTTCCGCCGGAGATGAGCTTGACGCCACCGGCGAAGACGAGCGTATTTGCCCCGCTGTCCACTGTAATCCGGGCCTCCAGCTCTTTGTAGACGGTGCCGCTGAGCACGTTGGAGCCGGAACCGCCGTAGAGGCAGGAAATCCATGGCGGGATCTGGCCGGTCAGGGTAATCGGTTCCTTGGTCTCAATGCCGCCGGTGATCCTGAGCGAGCTGCCGGTGCGGCCGAACACCCGGGTACCGGCGTTCGTGCTGCCGAGGGCGTTCGGGTGCATGATCGTCAGCCTGCAGCCGTTGCTCACGGTGGTGAAGCCGTCGTACGTGTTATTGCCTGTCAGCGTGAGCGTATTGGTGACGGCCGCGGCCAGTCCGCCGGGTCCGCTCAACACGCCATTCACGGTGAAAGCGGCGTTGCTGCCGAAGACCGTGCGGGTGCCGCTCAGCACCATCGGCAGATTGATCGTCTGGGCGCTGGTTGAAAGGTTTGAAATGTTGTTGTCCAGCGTGATCCCGTAGCCGCCGAGAACAAACGCGCCCGCGCCGTTAGTAAAGGTGATTCCGGCGAACGCGGTGCCCACCCCCAGGTCATTGTTATTGCTTGTCCGCGCCGTGCCGCCGAAGACGAGTGTGTCGCCCGCGCCAGGCGCCGTCACGTTGCCGTCCCAGTTAAGCGGAGAGCTCCAGTTGTTGTCGGCACCGCTGCCGCCGTCCCACGTCCGGTCCGCCGCCTGAACCGCAGACAAAAGAAGAAACACGTTGAGCGCCAGCACCGTTCTTGTTTTCATTCCCCATTCCTTATTTTGCGACCCCGTCAACGCCGTTCCGTGCCCGCGGTCAGCCTGCTTCACGAAGGCCGAGGATACAGGCACGTAAGCGATGTGGACGGGCGTCCCCCTCCGCCCTGTCAGGCGGGAAGCCGGCCCCTACATGGCCGACACACCTTAAACTGTCACATGAGGTTACTCCTGAGCGGTGCCTCCCTGCAATGAAAAACAGCCGACCCTCCTTTAACCTGTTATTGTGAATCTCTTTGCTGTCGCGGTCGTCGGCAGGGGCCGGCGGGATGGGAGGAGGACCGAGGACGGAGGGCGGAGGGACACGGCTGACGGCATGGACCGGGTGGCATGGACCGGCTGGATACGGACGGTGGCATGGACCGGCTGGGCGCTCTGCCGGGCACGCACCAACATTGTCCCCAAACCGCGCGACTCCGCGAATCCGCATCGGTTTGGGGACAACAGTTGCTCGGGTACTCCCGGCAGAGCGCCCGGAGACCTGTTCTCGTCCTTCGGGAGTCCGCCGCCTCCGTTCCGCGTTCGGTCGCGTCCGGCGGAGTCGTCGGGCTGCGGACGCGGAAGGCGCGCCTGCGGACGGGCGGCGCAACCGCCATCCCGCCCGCAGACACACCCCCGCATTCCTCGCCTCCGACGCCTCGCCGCCCGCGCCTGTCACGCGCCCGCTCCGGCGGCGGACTCCCGTTCGGACTTTGGCGTCGCCATTTTTTAGGGCGACGGGCAGGGACCGGCGGAGGAAGTTCGCTAGTTGGGGGACGGGAGGCTGAGGACGGAGGGCGGAGGACGGAATGGCATGGACCGGCTGGGCGGTTTGAAGGGGACGGAGAGGACAAACAGGACGTATGGGATCGAGAGAATCGGAACAACCGAGGGAGTCGATCGAAACGAGACACGGGGAGGTCCCGCCCAAACAACAGGGCTCACGCCAAGACCCGAAGCCCCTGCGGTCGTGAACTTCGTAGTGAAGGGGCCCTCTTACCGGTCCTCGGGAATTCGATTCTGGGCCTTATGCGTCCGTACAACCGGCACGGCTTCAGCCATTTGTCAGGTCTTGGGCTTTTGTGGACGATGAGCGGGAAGGGCGCGGACAGGGAAAAACAGATGTCCGCGAAGTCAGAACCCTATCCACAGGGAACTGCGGCCAGTTTCAAGCATGAAATCAGGCCGGTCCTCTAAAGACATGGAGTGGGGCTTCCTATGATCAGGAACCTGATGGTAGCTATTCCGTCATAAGGATCTTGAAATCGTATGACCATTTGAAAGCGTAGGCGGGCGACGGGGACTGGTCCGGCCAGAGGAAGAAGCCGCGGCCCGCGACGCCGTCCGAAGGATCTTCGCGCACGGGCGTGAGCACGCCCTCGAAGGCGAGGGGCTTCGAGACGTGTTTCTTCACGGGGTAGTCAAACCAGGCGTTGAACGAGCCCTTGAAAATGCCAGTCGGACGTGCCAGGGTAACTTTCAGGCCGACCGAGTTCGTGGCGCTGTAGTTCCAAGTGCCGTCGTTCTCGGGATCCGTCGGCTTGCCCGCAGGCGGTGCCGTCAGCCCCGTCATCACACTCGACTTGAGCACGGGCGACAGAACGACGCCCGAGGGGTCCCAGCACATGGAATCATAACGTGTTGATCCGACCGCCAGTTCAGGCGAACGCGCATCCGGGTCCGCGCCGGCCTTAAGGATCTTGCCCGCATAATACGCGTACAGGTTCTCGGTCCTGCTGTACCAGCCGCCGGTGATCCCCAGTTCGCGGTTGAAGCCCTTGCCGTATTCACCGGTCGCCTGCGGGTTACGGCTATACCACCCGAAACCCACCATGTTGCCGTTGACACACAAGAACGCGGCTCCGCCTCCCTCGGGCACGACGAAGTTCGCGATGCTGAACAGGCATCCACCCTTATACGCCTCCGGCGCGGTGTAAACCACAACCCAGGAGGAGCCCCACTCGTCGAGGATCAATGACCCGGACAGCGACACCGGAGTTCCGTCCGCCAGCTTTCCGGCAGTCTTGACCTTGCCGGCCTTGTCCACTGTAAACGTCAGATATCCGCTGCCGTGCTCCGCGTTGCCCGGCAGCGTGGCCGTGTAGTAGCCAATAAGCGGTGCTAACGTTCCAGCGGCATCTTTCCAGACATCACGGTACAGAGCCAAGGACAAAGAATTGCCCACCTCGCCGGAAGCGATTCCCAGTGAGTTTGGCGTTTCCGCTTGCGTCACCAGCAGGGTCAGCGGCAGCGACGCCTTGCCAGCCTTAGCTGTCGTCACGATCTCAAATCCGTTGGTCACATTTCCGCCCGCCGCATACGACGCCGCGCTGAATGTGTAGTTCGTGCCGCCCGCCACCAGTTTTCCAGCCACTTTGCCGGCGGCCGACACCGTCATCGTGGCGAGCCCGCAACTATCCACATAACCGTTGAATGACCCTTGCGCCCATGTTGGCAATGCGGCAACCGTGATCGTCACCGTCTGCGCCGCCACACCCGTTGCGGAGATTAGGATGTTGAACGTCCCGGCCTTGGTCGGAACACCCTCGACCATCCTGGTCGAGGTGTTGTACTTGAGTCCCGCGGGCAGACCCTTGATGGTCACTTTGGTCGCGCCTGCGAACACGTCGGGCAGAGCCATGTTGAACGCTGCGCCGGCCGCCGCGACACTCTTCTCGTCTGGCCCATCCTGCACCCACTTAGCGTAAAGCGTGTGATCTGTGACAATCTCGACGACTGTGGACGCGGTTATCCGGGAACCCCAAGCGGCGCCGGCATCGTCGGCACTGCCGGTGACACCAGGGCTACCGGCAACGGTGGTTACCACACCGGCGGGTGTAATCTTACGGATCGTGCTGTTGCTTTGGTCACAGACAAAGAGATTGCCGTTCCCGTCCACCGTGATGCCCTTAGGGTAAAAGAACCGGGCGGCACTTCCCGCACCATCGGCGGAACCTTGTGCATTCGGACTGCCGGCCAGGGTGGTCACCACGCCCGCAGACGTGATTTTGCGAATCGTGAAACTGCCCCAGTCCGACACATAGAGCGTGCCGCTCCCGTCCACCGCGATACTGTCAGGCGCACGAAAACGGGCGGTGTTACCGGTGCCATCGGCGGTACCGTAAACCCCCGGGGTACCGGCTACGGTGGTCACCACGCCCGCAGGCGTGATCTTGCGGACCGTATGGTTACCCGTATCCGCGACATAGAGAGTGCCGCTCCCGTCCACCGCGATGCCACAGGGATTATGAAACCGTGCGGCGCTGCCTGTGCCGTCGACGCTGCCCTCGATCTCGGGGCTGCCTGCCAGGGTGGTCACCACGCCTGCAGGTGTGATCTTGCGGACCGTATGGTTGTTATACTCCGTGACATAAAGCGTGCCGCTTCCGTCTCGCGCGATACCCGTAAGCCCATTAAAGCGGACCACACTGCCGACACCATCGACACTGCCGGAAAGCCCCAGGTTTCCGGAGAGCCTCGGACTGCCGACGAAGGTGGTCACCACGCCCTCGGATGTGATTTTGCGGATCGTGTTATCAGCGAGGTCTGTGACAAAGAGAGATCCGATTCCGTCCACCGCTATGCCATAAGGGGAGAAAAACCGTGCGGCGGCACCCTTGCCGTCGGCATTGCCTTCGACTTGCGGGCTGCCGGCCAGGGTGGTCACCACGCCCGCAGGCGTGATCTTGCGAATCGTGTCGTTACCGGAGTCAACGACATAGAGATTGCCGTTCGCGTCCACCGCAATGCCATTGGGGTAACGAAACCGTGCAACGCTGCCTGTTTCCCCCGTACCGGTCCACCAGCCTGCGAACGTGTAGCCTGCGCGTGCGGGTATCGGTAGCGTCCCATAGGCCGAACCGGACGTCACTCTCGCAGACGCCGGACTGACGGCACCGCCCCGGGCGTCGAACGTCACCGTGGAGGTGGTCGTTTCCGTGCCACTGCCGGAGCCGATCGTCCGACCGCCGACCGTGCCACCCGTCAACTCGCTCCAACCTGCGATCTTGCCCTTCACATAGACGGCGCTCTTAATCACGCCGACACCCGGCGCGTAGATGGCCAGCCGGGGTGTGCCTGCAATCGACAACAGGATCTCATCCAGCATGCTCTGTGATAATAGGCCCTGCTCAACCATTTCTTTTAATAAATCTAAGTCGAAACCGGCTGCAGACACCGACAGCACACCGCTGACCTCGATGCAATTCTCGAAAGTACCCGCCGCGACGGTCACCTTTCCAACTTTTTTCGCAGACAGACTCAGCGTCTCATCTGTGGTCGTACCTGCCGCGGTGACTGGAACGGTCGAAGACCAGGCGCCCTCCGTGTTTATCTTGTTCCCGTCGAGATTAATGAAGGGAGGTGTGTATGTGCACGTTTCAGCATTCACCAACGCCCCATACTCTAAAAGTTGTTCCCCCGAATACCCGTAATAAGAAACCGCAGCGGCGAACAGGGAACTCGAAAAGCGGAAGACGGCGCGCCCTCCGAACGTATCCGCCTGCATCGTTGCGGTGTATTTTCCGAGATACCCTTGATAGTGCCAGACGTCCCCGTTGTGCATGGGCTGATAGCTTTCGACCGTTGTGGCATAGGACTCAACGGGAGCCAGCAACATAAGACACGCTCCCGTCAAAGAAACAGCAACGGCCCTGCAAGTCCCTCCTCCATTTGCCCAAGCAAACGCGGCATGATCATCCGATTTTTTAAACTGAACCGATTTCTTCACAGAAGACAGACTCATCATCGGCAACCTCCGTATTCTCTCGCTTATTGATGAACTAAATTACTCTTTAATTTGTATATTATTATTGCCTCACATGTCAAAATAATTTGTTTGGGAATCTTGCACATTTTCTTGTCAAGAGGCCTTATTAAACCTCAACGCGGTCAACTCTTCATCAGGCCAGGAGTGTGGCAACAGACCGGCAACCGACCGTCTTGCTTTCATGGATTCCGAACTTACCTTATTGGTCCAAAGCAAGCGTGCACGGCACGTCAAAACTACCCGATACGTGCCAGTCTCCGCCTCGGAAATACACGTCGTACGTACCTACAACACGCGTATCGCAGCGCGTCAAATTCACCCAGCCACTTGTGGCGGGCTCATCCAAGTCTAAATCGGGATAACCGGGCATCGCGCAGGTCAATTCAAATTCGTAACCTTGCGAAACCAAGAGCTGTCCGGTCGTCAACTGCCCTTTGGGCGGATACTCGACTTCAAATTCGGCAACAAACTCTTTGCCTCCTGACATAAAAAGTTTTAAATCCCCTTCGTCATCTATGTACCCGACGGCCTCGCCGCTACGATCAAAGCCAGAACGGTTGTTGAAGTTCCCAGCCGCACTCATGCTCCCCGTCGAAAGCTTGGTTGCCGTATACGATGTGGTGCTGAACGCCCCTGAAAACGCGTTTTTATTTTTAACCGTCCCCTTTATAACCCCATCCTCCATTTTGCCGGTCACCCCAACTATGACCCACTCGTCATCATCCTTCGGTTCCCTATACGGAATGTCGATCGAAAAGTTCTGACCGCTGACCGTCCCCTTTTCGACCCCCATCCAGATATCGTTCCCTTCCTGCCAAAAACTAACCTTGGTGTTATCTCCTTGGGTAGGCGTTGCCAGCCAGATACCCGTGAAATCCCCTGGGGAGGGCGAGCCGATCTGATTCGCGAGCGTGAAGTCGTATGACCAATTGAAGGCATAGGTTTTGGCCACCCCGGGAAGAGCAACCTTGTCGGGGCAGAGGAAGAAGCCGCGGCCCTCGGTGCCGTCCGACGGATCTTCGCGCACGGGCGTGAGCACGCCCTCGAACGCGAGGCTCTTGGAGACGTGCTTCTTCTCCGGATAGTCAAACCAGGCGTTGAACGAGCCCTTGAAAATGCCTGTGGGGCGGGTCAGGGCGATCTTCAGGCCGACGGAGTTGGCAGCACCGTAGTCCCAGACACCATCCTTGTCGGGATCCGTGGGCTTGTCCGCAGGCGGTGCGGTCAGCCCCGTCATCACGCCCGACTTGAGCACGGGCGACAGAACGACGCCCGAGGGGTCCCAGCAGATAGAAGAATAACGGTTCGCGCCGACCGTCAGCGCCGGAGCGGCCGCTTCCTGGTCCGTTCGGGCCGTCAGGTCGTCACCCTCGTAATAATCGTAAAGGTTGTCCGTCTTGCTGTACCAGCCGCCGGTCAAAACAGGTTCCCGGGTGAAGCCTCTTCCGTAAGTCTCCGTGGCCTGCGGACTGCGGCTCTGCCACAAGGCCGGCCCGCCGTCGCGGAGGCGCAGAAATTTATATCCGCCGTCTGCGGGCTCCACAAATTCCGCAAGCCCGTAAAAAGATCCGCCCTTGTACACGGCGGGAGAGGTGTAGAGTACGGCGAACACGCGCCCCATGTCATCCACAACCAGCGTGCCTGCCAGCGACACCGGCGTTCCGTCGGCCAGCTTGCCCGCGGTCTTGACCTTGCCCGCCATGTCCGCGGTCAGTGTCAGGTAGCCGCTGCCGACTGCCTCGTTCCCCGGCAGCGTTGCCGTGTAGTAGCCGGCATATCCCAGCGGGACCGAAACCATGTCGGCGTCCCTCCACACGTCGCGCCACATGAACAGCGCGGGGCCGGACCCCTGCCCTCCACTTAGCCAACCGTCCGCGCTTTCCGCGACGGAAAGGTCACCGGGCACGGGGAACCCGGCCCACACGGCGGCAAGAATCGGCCGGGATACGCTTAGCTCCAGCGGCTGGACCGTCCTGCCGGACTTCGCCTGCGCCTTGACCCAAAACGTGGACCCGTCCGCATCCGATCGCGAATAGGACGCGGAGGAGAACGTGTAATTCGTACCGGCCAATGAAATTTTGCCCGAGACCTTACCCGCAGCCGATACCGTCATCGAGGCGAGCCCGCCGCCCTGCACGTAGCCGTTGAAGGTGCCCTGCGCCCAGGCGGGCAAAGCGGTAACCGTCAGCGTCATCTTCTGCACATCCACCCCCTCTGCCGAAATTTCCACGTCATACGTGCCGGCTTTAGTCGGCACGCCCTCGATGGTCTTGGTTGCCGGATTATATTTGAGTCCCGACGGCAACCCTTTCACCGTGACTTTTGTTGCACTGAAGAATGAAACTGGCAACGGCATGCCGAACGTCACACCAGATGAGGTTGTCATATTCTCAACTGGCTTCTCCACGTCTGAAATGAACCCGACGTCCAAGCCCGAGGTGATGCCGCCGACGGTCGTGAGTTGGCGAAGACCCGTGCCGTCCACGGCTACGCTCCAAATATTGCCCTTGTAGACATAAAACGCCGTCGAGCCGTCCGCGCTGAGCGCCGGGAAAAGCCCCACGCCCTGCGGAGTATTCGGGATGTCGGTCTGGCCCGAGCCATCGGCGTTCATGACGCGGAGCCTGGGCGCGGGCTGGTTGTACAGGAACAACACCCTGCCGCTCCCCGAACTGACCGACGGTGTCTGCGAGAAGTAGCTGACGAGCGTTTCGGGAGCCCCGCCCGCCTGCGGCACACGCAGGACGTGCTGGGTATAGGGGTCGCCATAGACGCATTCGACAAAATAGACGAAGCCGTCCTTGCCCCAGCCGTTAGCCATCTGATGGTAGTTGCCGCCGCCGCGCACCGTTCTGCGGCCGGTGCCGTCCGCGTTGATCGCGAAAATGTTGAAGTGCGTCGAGGGCCCCTCGCCGAAAACCAACTGCGCGCCGTCCGGCGAAAGCTCGAACTCGTAGGACGGGTCATTCACATTTTTGACCTCATGCGCCGAAGAGGCGTCCGACCTGGCGACGAAGAGCCTCGAACCGGCGCAGTAGAGAAGCACGCCGTTGTCCGAAAGGCGGGTGGTGCCCTGCACATCGCCGACGTGCGTAACCTGCCGCAGGTCGGTACCGTCAATGTTCATCATCCAGACGTCGCCGTCGCGATTGAAGGTCAACTGCTGCCGCCCGGCCCGGCCGACTGTCAGGCTCAACGCCTTCGTCGCGGACTGTTCTTCGCTGTCCCTCACACGCACCGTGAAACCGTAGGCCCCCTCCGCCGTGGGTTTTCCGCTGATCACGCCTGCAGCCCCCAGGGTCAGACCCGCCGGCAGGCCCCCGGACACGACAGCCCAGGTATACGGCGCGGTACCGCCCGTGGCAACCAGCGTCTGGCTGTAGGCGGAGCCGACCGTGCCATCCGACAACGGGCTGGAAGAGGTGATGACCAGCGCCTCTGGAACGGAACCCGCTGCGAACCCGACGTCCAAGCCCGAGGTGATGCCGCCGACGGTCGTGAGTTGGCGAAGACCCGTGCCGTCCACGGCTACGCTCCAAATATTGCCCTTGTAGACATAAAACGCCGTCGAGCCGTCCGCGCTGAGCGCCGGGAAAAGCCCCACGCCCTGCGGAGTATTCGGGATGTCGGTCTGGCCCGAGCCATCGGCGTTCATGACGCGGAGCCTGGGCGCGGGCTGGTTGTACAGGAACAACACCCTGCCGCTCCCCGAACTGACCGACGGTGTCTGCGAGAAGTAGCTGACGAGCGTTTCGGGAGCCCCGCCCGCCTGCGGCACACGCAGGACGTGCTGGGTATAGGGGTCGCCATAGACGCATTCGACAAAATAGACGAAGCCGTCCTTGCCCCAGCCGTTAGCCATCTGATGGTAGTTGCCGCCGCCGCGCACCGTTCTGCGGCCGGTGCCGTCCGCGTTGATCGCGAAAATGTTGAAGTGCGTCGAGGGCCCCTCGCCGAAAACCAACTGCGCGCCGTCCGGCGAAAGCTCGAACTCGTAGGACGGGTCATTCACATTTTTGACCTCATGCGCCGAAGAGGCGTCCGACCTGGCGACGAAGAGCCTCGAACCGGCGCAGTAGAGAAGCACGCCGTTGTCCGAAAGGCGGGTGGTGCCCTGCACATCGCCGACGTGCGTAACCTGCCGCAGGTCGGTACCGTCAATGTTCATCATCCAGACGTCGCCGTCGCGATTGAAGGTCAACTGCTGCCGCCCGGCCCGGCCGACTGTCAGGCTCAACGCCTTCGTCGCGGACTGTTCTTCGCTGTCCCTCACACGCACCGTGAAACCGTAGGCCCCCTCCGCCGTGGGTTTTCCGCTGATCACGCCTGCAGCCCCCAGGGTCAGACCCGCCGGCAGGCCCCCGGACACGACAGCCCAGGTATACGGCGCGGTACCGCCCGTGGCAACCAGCGTCTGGCTGTAGGCGGAGCCGACCGTGCCATCCGACAACGGGCTGGAAGAGGTGATGGAAGGCGTGCCCCGATTATTCAGCGGCCCGCTTGCGAGAAAGCCGATTTCAGTTGTTGATAGAGCGCGGGAGAACAACGCCAGGTCGTCCATCGACCCTGTGAAGTTGTTGCGTGTGCTGTCGTCCTGTTTGTTGCCAATGCAGAACTCCATGAAATTCGACCAATCGATGGCCCCCGTTCGAGGGTGGGAGGAATCCAATGAGCCGTTGACATACAAACGGCACTCCATGGACGAAGAGTCCCAGACGACTGCGATGTGTTGCCACACGTCTTTCATACAAGAGGCGGAAGAATTTATTGGGGACGACGAAAGATCCGACAACTCCACATGTAATTTTTGGTTTTCAATTGTAATGTAATGGTCTGCGTAATGTCCCCTTCGCCGCAAAACAGCCATCTTCCCGGATAAGGTTGAGGGTTTTACCCATACGCTGATTGTCAGGCTCGACGCTCCGGATGCACCGGCAGGCTCCGTGGCGGCTATCTTGCCGGTACCATCGAAGTGGTAACACTTGCCGAACCCAGACTTGCCGTCCTCACTGTAAACGCCACCCGTGATCGCTCCCCCCCGGTTCAATCCACTCTGGTCTTGAGGTCCGCTATCGAAATTCCAGTAGCCTATGAGGCCGTCAGTGAGCGCTGCCACCGTCTGAACAACTGTGGCCAATAGAGCGACCAGGGCATAGAGTGCAATTCTCATTTCCCGTATTCCTTTCACTAGCATCCTATAGGTGAACCAGAATATTCATCTCAACTTATTGTATGTATTATGAGGGTGGGGGAGAAAAGGAGTCAATCCCGAAAATCCGTAAAAGAATATCTTCATTAGCACGAAGCACTGCCTGATCAGGCAGTGCAAGGGATTTGTCTGCAACTTCGTGATGTCGGGTCATGCGGGCATACTCTCCGTGCTGAGATAAATCTCTCCGGTCTTCCACTCCTCGCTGAGTCCGCCGTGGTTTAGCGTCCCCGACAGCGACACCGGCGTTCCGTCGGCCAGCTTGCCCGCGCTCTTGACCTTGCCCGCCTTGTCCACGGTCAGTGTCAGGTAGCCGCTACCGACTGCCTCGTTCCCCGGCAACGTTGCCGTGTAGCAGCCCGTGAAGAGGGAAAGCGTTTCGGCCGCGTCTTTCCACACGTCCCTCCACATGAACAGCGCGAGGCCGGCCCCCAGCCATCCCCTCAGCCAACCGTCCGCGCTTTCCGCGACGGAAAGGTCACCGGGCACGGGAAACCCGGCCCACACGGCAGCAAGAATCGGACGGGATACGCTTAACTCCAGCGTCTGGACAGTCCTGCCGGACCAGGTTCAATCTGGATCCCAATAGGCCACATCAAATGTGCCAGCCAACGTATCACCATTGAAGAATGTGATCTCATAACTTCCCTGCAGCCTCGAATCAAACCGCGTGATTTCGACCCAACCTCCAACGCTAATGTCCCCTGAGCCGTAATCATCGGTTGCGAATACAACGCCATTTTCAGCCCACTCCAAGGCGATACAATTAGGACCCTTGGCCAAATCATAGCGTCCAAAACTTGAAAAACTGAAACTCTGGAATTCAAACTCACTTAGGCTATCATCATCTAGTGACTTGATAAGAAAATACTCAGCGCCTTCGTAGCGGTCCCTGTATGCAAAAGCTGATGTCCAACTTTTGTTTACAGCATGCCCCCCCAGCAACCCTTGCCCGAAGAATGAGCCGTTATCGAGCCGAGTTGCGGTCCACGTGCCTTCGTTAACACCTCCGTCCTCATCAGGCCAACGATAAGAACCCTGAAGGATCTCACCATTTCGTGTTGCGCGGACATAATATGATCCGCTAACTATGTTGAACGAATTACCGCTGACTGTCCCGGAATATGAGCCGTTCAGAACAATGGAGTTCCCGGTCTGCTCTAAGTGATGAATGTTTCTTTCACCGTCTGAAAACAAACAACCCCAGTAACCAGTAAAGAGCGCGGTCTGTCCTCCGCCGACTTGATAAGCGCGTGTGAACTGGTTGTTGGTTTCATCGCTCTCCGCGACAGCTCCCCGGCTATCCACAAACGCCCGGAACACGTAGCTGCCCGTCCCTGCGGGAGCAGTCAACCCCGTGAAGGTCAAGGTTTTGCTCTCCTGCGATTGAAGTTCACCGACACTCACATTTTTATTCCCGCGCGTACCCGCCGACACAACGGCAGACTGATTGACCCAAACGTCCAAATCACCAGCTACAACCGCGCGCCCACTGGTGTTCTTCACAGTCACACTGGCCGAGAAGCTTTTGCCTGACTCAGGCACCGCGGGATTAAGCGTGATCCCTGTAACCAGCAGGTCGTCAGTGGATGTGAGCCATCCCGTCGCTGAATCGCTATAAGGACTCTGATAACTTCCGTTCGCATCCATCGCCGCCCGGACAAAGTAATAGAGCGTTCCCTGTGTCGAGGTTAAGTGCGTTATCGTCGTGCTTGTGAGCCAGCCTCCTACAGGTGTCTTGGTGCCGATTGGGGTCAACGCCCAGTAAACGCGATAATGCGTCGCATGCGCGACAGGTGTCCAACTAACTGTCACCCGGTCCGTATAAAGGCCCTTCGATGCCGTCACCCCAGTCGGGGCAGACACAAGCCGCCATTCTGTCGAGAGCAGGAAATCATACGACCAATCAAACGGATATGACTTATTTATTGTGGGAATAACGCCCTTGTCCGGCCAAAGGAAGAAGCCGCGGCCCTCGGTGCCGTCCGTCTTATCCTCGCGCTCCGGCGTCAGGACGCCTTCGAACGACAGGCTCTTGGAGACATGTTTCTTCACGGGGTAGTCGAACCAGGCGTTGAACGAGCCCTTGAAAATGCCAGTCGGACGTGCCAGGGAAGCCTTCAGGCCGACGGAGTTGGCGGCGCCGTAGTCCCAGACACCGTCCTTGTCGGGATCCGTCGGCTTGTCCGCAGGCGGTGCGGTCAACCCCGTCATCACGCCCGATTTAAGCACGGGCGACAGAACGACGGCCGAGGGGTCCCAGCAGATAGAAGAATAACGGTTCGCGCCGACCGTCAGCGCCGGAGCGGCCGCTTCCTGGTCCGTTCGGGCCGTCAGGTCGTCACCCTCGTAATAATCGTAAAGGTTGTCCGTCTTGCTGTACCAGCCGCCGGTCAAAACAGGTTCCCGGGTGAAGCCTCTTCCGTAAGTCTCCGTGGCCTGCGGACTGCGGCTCTGCCACAAGGCCGGCCCGCCGTCGCGGAGGCGCAGAAATTTATATCCGCCGTCTGCGGGCTCCACAAATTCCGCAAGCCCGTAAAAAGATCCGCCCTTGTACACGGCGGGAGAGGTGTAGAGTACGGCGAACACGCGCCCCATGTCATCCACAACCAGCGTGCCTGCCAGCGACACCGGCGTTCCGTCGGCCAGCTTGCCCGCGGTCTTGACCTTGCCCGCCATGTCCGCGGTCAGTGTCAGGTAGCCGCTGCCGACTGCCTCGTTCCCCGGCAGCGTTGCCGTGTAGTAGCCGGCATATCCCAGCGGGACCGAAACCATGTCGGCGTCCCTCCACACGTCGCGCCACATCAGCAGCGGCGGCTCATGCTCCCGGTCGCCATCCAGCCAACCTTCGGCCACGCCCAGGGACTGCGGCACCGTAACTTCGCTGTCGAGGATCACGGGCTTGTAGACCCTGATTTCCAAGGGCAGCGCCACCTTGCCGGACTTGATCTGTGCCTCCATCGTGAACGTGCCGTCGACATCGCGCCGCGAATAGGATGCCGCCGCGAACGTATAGTTCGTGCCTCCGAAGGAATACTTGCCCGCGGCCTTGCCCGCCGCGGTGACCGTCATGGAGACCGCGCCCGGTTCCCGAACGTCCTTCCGCCAGACCGACACCCGCCCGTTGAAAGAACCCCACGCCCACGCGGGCAGGTTTTCCACCGCGAGATGCAGTGTCAGCGCGATGCTGGCCCCTGTGGAACCGTCCACCCCTGACCCGATAAGGAGCACGGCCTGATAGTCTCCGGCCTTTGCCGGAACACCGGTCACGTAAACCCCGTCTGCACGGGCCTCTACCTTCATGCCGGCGGGCAAGTTCCCGGACGCGAGCTTGGAGAAAAAGGCTCCACCGCCGGTGCCGCCCCCTCCAAATGGCCCCAAATCGCACCGGACGCCGACCGTCAACGTTTCGGAGTCCTCGACGGAGACTGGGTCGATCGTCAGAGTGAATGCCTTTGTCGCGGTTTTCCCCGCGCTGTCGGCAACCTTGACTTTGAAGCTGAAGGTCCCTGCCGCAGCGGGCGTCCCGCTGATGATTCCCTGGCTAAGGCTTAACCCCGCTGGCAGTTTGCCGGAAGCAACGGACCATGTTGCGTAGGGCGTTGTGCCGCCGCTCGCCGTCAACACCGAACTGTAAGCGATTCCCACCGTCCCGTCCGACAACGGGCTGGAAGAGGTGATGGAAAGCGCCCCCGTACCTGAGGTCGTTCGGTTTCCGCTGAAGGTCCCTTCAAAATACTCCCACTCCTCATCCTCTTCATCCCACTCTTTCTCATCCCAGGTGCCTGAAACATGGCCGACAGCGTCTATTTGCCCAATAAGAGTCGCTTCTAAGGAAAAAGGCGCATATTCGAAAACTATTCTGAGTGCACCCGTGGCGCTGACATTACCACTTACAATATCCCCTTCTTTCGTATCAACAATGAACTTCGTCACTCTGCCGAACTGATCAACGACAAACGAAAAATGTCCGGAACCTCCGCCGGAATAAGTCCCCTCGTAAGTTCCAGCATAGGGCGACTGCGTGGAGGTCGCATTCACCGTCAAGGTCAGCGCTTTCGTCGCCGTTTGGCCCGCACTATCGCTCACACGTACCGTGAAACTAAAAGTGCCAGCCGCCACAGGACTGCCGCTGATCACACCGCCGCTGCTCAGGCTCAGCCCCGCGGGCAGGCTCCCGGAGGAGGCCAGAGCCCAGGTGTACGGTGTCGTGCCGCCGGTCCCGGCCAGCGTCTGGCTGTAGGCGGAGCCGACCGTGCCTTGAGGCAGCGAGCTCTCCGTCGTGACTGACAGCGCCGGTCTATCCTTGACAACGGTAAAGTCGTCCGTCAGCTGGTTGTTGCTTTCGTTGGCCTCACTTGCCGTGTTGCTCGCATCCGCCGTCGCCGTGTTGCGGTAATTCTGGGCAATATCATACTGCAACTTCCTGGTCACGGTGTGGCTTACGCCCGCAGCGAGCGCCGGCACGCTATACATCGGAGGGTCGCTCTCTCCGCCACACGCCAGCCGCAACATCGACGCCGGTGCGGCGCCCGGCCCCAGATTCTTCACCACCGCCGACACCGTCACCATATCGGACGTCACCGGATTGAGCGGACTGTGCGTCAGGCTCTCAACGATCAGGTCCGGCCTTGCCGTATCCTTGACAACGGTAAAGTCGTCCGTCAGCTGGTTGTTGCCTTCGTTGGCCTCACTTACCGTGTTGCTCGCGTCCGCCGTCGCCGTGTTGCGGTAATTCTGGGCTACGCCGTACTGCAACTTCCTGATCACGGTGTGGCTTGCGCCCGCAGCGAGCGCCGGCACGCTGTACATCGGAGGGTTGCTCTCTCCGCCACACGCCAGCCGCAACATCGACGCCGGTGCGGCGCCCGGCCCCAGATTCTTCACCACCGCCGACACCGTCACCATATCGGACGTCACCGGATTGAGCGGACTGTGCGTCAGGCTCTCAACGATCAGGTCCGGCCTTGCCGCCGACACAACCGTCAGTGTGAACGCCTTCGTCGCCGACTGGCCGGCATGATCGCTCACACGTGCCGTGAAACTGAAAGTGCCCGCCACAGTCGGCGTCCCGCCGAGCACCCCGCTACTGCTTAGACTTAGCCCTGCGGGCAGGCTACCGGACGCGAGCGCCCAGATGTAAGGTGAAGTGCCGGCACTGGCTGACAGCGTTTGGCTATAAGCAACACCCATCGCGCCTTGCGGCAAACTGGAGGTATCAATAACGACAGGATTTTCAGGCTTAACCCCAGTTTCAAATATCCAAAGCCTGTTGTCCCTTCCAGCATAGACATACTGGCCATCGGCAAAAACGCCGTCCACCCATCCAATATTTGTGTAGGCGACCTGATAAGGTTGGGACGGCACGGACACGTCAAACTCGTAGAGACCAGCACCGGTTCCTACATACGCTCGATTACCTGCAACCCATACTTTATTTGCCTGTTTTTGCGTGGGTCGATCACTCACGGCGACTGGATGGGACGGCACTGACACATCCACTATTCGGAACCCATTGTTACCGTTTGCAAGATATGCGTACATACCCTTAACATAGCATCCCCAAAACATGCTTTTGTCGAGGGATCCAAGCGGGGCCGGAGCAAGTGGAGACGACAAATCAAATATCCTAAATGTCTGTGTTGTAGACCAGTCTGTATAAAGTCGAGACCCACTCACACATATTCCGTAGTGGCAGCCGCCATCATTTATATTTTTTACAAAAACGGGGGATCGTGGATTCGTGATATCAAACACGTCGACCCCGCCCCAGAAAACAGCCGCATACAGAACATTACTACTAAGGGCAATGCTTTCGCAGTAGTCTGAAGTAGGCATAGAAGCCAAAATTACCGGTTGTGCTGGATTTGATACATCGATGACCTTAACACCTTGGTCACAACAGGCAACGTAAGCGTAGGTACCCATTACTTTCACGTCGCAGCCCCTTGTCCCGACATACCCCAGTTCCTTTGGCGAACTAGGATCGCGAACATCGATCACTCGGAAACGACTCCAGCAATCGTCTGCCATGTACGCATACCCGTTGTTTACGCAAATACCAAGACTGCTTCCGGAACCACCGGGGTAAAAATAACCAACAAACCGTAACTCCGCACGCAAACAGCAACAGGTTAATGCGAGAAGACTTATTGTTAAGCAAGTTCTAAACCTCATAATAGTGTCTTTCCTTTCTGTCTAACGACCAATCATGGACATCAAAAAATCATCACTTCTAATTGTATAGGCCAGAAACATATCAAGTTCCAAAATTATTGTTTATTATTAATAAAAATGATGAAAAAGGTCAACCTCGAACATCGTAAGACAGCCCTTTTGTATCAGCTCATAGAAACGGGTTTTAAACGCAGGAGACGCAGAGAGAGGCGCGTTCGGCAATTAGGGGACGAGCCAACGCGATGTCTTCACACTCCGTTGTTATCGAATATCCTTGTTATTCATCTAATCGGTTGTCAGGATCTTGAAGTCGTATGACCCGTTGAACCTGTAGGCGGGCGACAGGGACTTGTCCGGCCACAGGAAGAAGCCCCGGCCCGCGACGCCGTCCGACGGATCTTCGCGCACGGGCGTGAGCACGCCCTCGAAGGCGAGGGGCTTCGAGACGTGTTTCTTCACGGGGTAGTCGAACCAGGCGTTGAACGAGCCCTTGAAGACGCCCGTGGGGCGGGTCAGAGCGAGCTTCAGGCCGACGGAATTTGTGGCGCTGTAACTCCAGGTGCCGTCGTTCTCGGGATCCGTCGGCTTGCCCGCAGGCGGTGCGGTCAGCCCCGTCATCACACTCGACTTGAGCACGGGTGACAGAACGACGCCCGAGGGGTCCCAGCAGATGGAACCGTAACGTGTTGATCCGACCGCCAGTTCAGGCGGACGCGCATCCGGGTCTATCCCTACGAACAGATTCCTGCCCTCGTAGTAATCGTACAGGTTCTCGGTCTTGCTGTACCAGCCGCCGGTGATTCCGAGTTGGCGGCTGAAGCCCTTGCCGTATTCGCCGGTCGCCTGCGGGTTGCGGCTCTCCCACTGGAAGGGCGCGTCACCCGGCTGCCGAAGGTACACCTCTCCATGCAGCGACTCTCCGTCATACGGCTTCACAAACTCCGCCAGCCCAAAGAAACGTCCACCCTTGTAGGCAACCGGAACCGTATATAGCGGTACAAACACGCCGAGTCCGCCGTGGATCAGCGTCCCCGACAGCGACACCGGAGTTCCGTCGGCCAGCTTGCCCGCGGTCTTGATCTTGCCCGCCTTGTCCACGGTCAGTGTGAGGTAGCCGCTGCCGACTGCCTCGTTCCCCGGCAGCGTGGCCGTGTAGTAGCCCGTGAAGAGGGAAAGCGTTTCGGCCGCGTCTTTCCACACGTCCCTCCACATGAACAGCGCGGGGCCGGACCCCTGCCCTCCCCTCAGCCAACCGTCCGCGCTTTCCGCGACGGAAAGGTCACCGGGCACGGGGAACCCGGCCCACACGGCGGCAAGAATCGGCCGGGATACGCTTAGCTCCAGCGGCTGGACCGTCCTGCCGGACTTCGCCTGCGCCTTGACCCAAAACGTGGACCCGTCCGCATCCGATCGCGAATAGGACGCGGAGGAGAACGTGTAATTCGTACCGGCCAATGAAATTTTGCCCGAGACCTTACCCGCAGCCGATACCGTCATCGAGGCGAGCCCGCCGCCCTGCACGTAGCCGTTGAAGGTGCCCTGCGCCCAGGCGGGTAACGGCTCCACAATCATCGTAAACGACTGGAACGCGCCACCCTTTACCGAAAGAGTAACCTTATCAAAAGTACCTGCCCGCGTCGGCACACCGGCGATCGTAAAGGTGGACGAACTATATTTCAACCCTGGGGGAAGACCTGACACCGTTACCGATACTGCACCGACAAAAGGTTCGGGCAACAACATCTCAAACGACTCGCCCAGTGTTGCGGATTTAGAACCCAAAGCACCCGTCACCCATAATGTTCGCGTGATCGGAGTTGCCGCACCGTAGTCAACATTCCCCATCTGGCTAGCTGTGATCACAGACATGCCTAAACCGACAATATGGACATTCCCATCAATAATCTCTGCCACAGCAAGGTTGGAACTCGTGTAGGACACCGGCAGCCCCGACGACGCTGTCGCACCCGGCCAGAAATCCGGAGCTCCCAGTTCCACCGCCGTCAGATTCCCGAAGGTAATTGTCTGTTCGGACTTCAGATTGTTCACACGGACAGTCCAGACGGCTTCCGCCGATCCGCCCTGTCTGTCCTGTGCCACGGCCTTGACCTGCACGACTCTGAATTCCGCCCCCTGCACTGTGTCGGCGTCGGTTTCGAATGTTAACGCACTCGCGATGGCGTTGGGCGCTCCGCTCTTCGTTTCAAGTTTCTGAACGCCGTCCAAGTACCAAGTGACGCTCAACATGCCGTGAGCGGTCTCGTTAGGATCTAATTCATCGTTTGCCGTCAAACGGAACGTCACAGATGCGCCCTCGTTGACCGTGACAGGTTCGCCCGCCGGAGAGCGACCCGTGATCTGAGGAGGCTGGTTCGGTAAATCCCAGAGAGCAGTCGGACGGTCGGCAAAAATTGTTCCCCAGCCTTTAGTTCCGGGCAGATAATAGACGGTAACATTGTCGGCTTTATAAAACAAATCCGAACCAACACTGGGCGCGTGCCCCGCAAAATAAACGCTTTCAAGTTTGACGCAACCGTTAAACACCGAACTACCCATACTTGTGACGCCTCCGGGGATCATGACACCCGTTAGCTTGGCACATCCTTTGAAAGAAGCGTATCCGATGCTCGTGATTCCGCTGGAAATCGTGACATTGGTCAAGTTACGGCATTCGGCGAACACTTCTGCGCCAATACTATTAAGACTTTCGGGTGTCGTGACGTTAACCAAACCTGTGCAATAATAAAACGCATTGTCTCCGACCGTTATGGTCCCACTAGGGAGCCTCACGCTGGATAAACGAGAGCAGAAAGAAAACGCATATTCCCCAATACTCGTAACGCTGTCTGGAATTACGACGTTGCTCAGATTTGAGCAACCATAGAAAGCCCATGATGCGATGCCGGTAACACTGTCTGGAATAATCACGCCAACCAAACTCGTGCAATAATGAAAGGCCCGATTACCAATTGTGGTGACACTACCGGGGATTGTGACACTTTTAAGGCTGGAACACCCGCTGAACGACTCTTTCTCAATTCTGGTTACTCCATCGGGAATTGTGACAGTGTCAAGACTGGAACAGTCAGAAAAAGCTTGTTCCCCCATGCTTTTGACGCTGCCGGATATCGTGACGCCGGTCAAATTAGAACATTGTCTGAAGGCCGATTCACCTATATTGGTAACACCGTTAGGAATCATATAACTTCCAACCTTGCCACCAGGATATTGAAGTAGGGTTGTCTTGTTTTTGTTAAACAAGACCCCGTTTAAACTGCTATACGACGTATTGGCCGCAACCACATTAATATTCATCAGGCCTGATCCATTGGCAAAGGCCGAATTCCCTATGCTGGTGACGCCACTGGGAATTGTGATGTTGGCCAACCCGGAACAACCTGAAAATGCATAAACCCCGATGCTAGTGACGCTATCAGGGATCGTGACACTGGTGATGCTGGAACAGTCATAGAACGCCATTCCGCTAATACGGGTAACGGGCAGGTTATCGATGATGCTTGGGATGGTCACAGCCCCGCCTGCGCCTGTATAACCAGTGATGTAGACGTAGGTGCTATATTTCGAGTAAGTGAGATCACCAAACTGTTCAGCGATTGCCACCAGAGGCGGTGACGCCAGGATGAAAGCCAAAAATGTGCGAAGTGTTTTCTTCATAATTTTCCGTGAGCATTTTATTGCGTGAACCAGAACTGAGCGCCCCTTAAGGTAGACCGCAAACGTTCCAGTTCCCATGATCGACACCGATTATGCGGGGTTTGCAAGTAGAGGTCAACCCCCTTCGCCCCGGTTTCATCCGCCAGATCCGGCTTAGGACATGCGTCGCGGGGCTCTTTCCGGGCGAGCCGTCCCTGCTCAGGCTGGTCTCCGCAGTCCTCTTGGAAATCAGCGAGGAGGGGGGGCAGGATGCGCCCCTTTGTTTTTTGGAAAATCAGGTAACGCGGCGCCGATTCTGTGGTATCCTTTAAAGTGGATTTTTTTGGGGATCAAACGGTTGTGCGATGAAAAATAAAACCCTTCTCTTTGCCGGTGCCTGTTTTCTTGTGCTTGTCCTATTCGGTTTTTTGTTCACGCGAAAAGCCGACAACCCGCCAATACCCAGGCCGCGCGGCGATATCGGAGTGGACCTGCAAGCCCGCGTGGCCGCAGGGCCTAAGCCCACGCTCACCCACGTGCCGCAGTTGACGCCCGCCACCTCTGCCGCGCCCGCC
>JADHEF010000737.1_pt1 | contig 28362 bp, 25 predicted proteins | sample 8952391 | NCBI WGS metagenome assembly JADHEF01 (sample SAMN16124439, study PRJNA663245) | bioreactor sludge metagenome | isolation source: sludge (nitrite) | place: India:Bengaluru | collected 2019-02-28 | reverse complement strand
GGGCCTTCGGACCCGCCGGGAGGGCGGCTGAATGAGCCATCACTCAGAGCCTATGACGCGGCGCAGCGCCCCGTCAAGCGCCGATTCGAGGCGGTCAGTCCCCCTTGTACAGCCCGTCGATCACGCTGCGGAACTTCTGGTCGACGATCCGGCGCTTCACCTTGAGCGTCGGCGTCAGCTCCCCGCCCTCGATCGTCAGCTCCTTCGGGAGGAGCTTGAAGGCGTGGATCAGCTGCTCGTTCGGCTTCCCTTCGTTCCAGCGGTCGACGATCCCCTGGTAGATCTGCTCGACCCGCGGGTGAGCGACGAGCTCCTCGTCGGAGAGCGCGCCGAGCCCGTTCTTCGTCGCCCACTCGCGGAGCTTCTCGAAGTTCGGGACGATGAGGCAGGAGAGGAACTTGCGGCGGTCGCCGATGACGACCGGCTGCGCCACGAACGGGTCTCCCTTCAGGGCGCTCTCGATCGGCGCCGGGGCGACGTTCTTCCCGTTCGAGTTGACGATGATCTCCTTCTTCCGGTCCGTGATCCGGAGGAAGCCCTCCTCGTCGAGGACGCCGATGTCCCCCGTGTGGAGCCAGCCGTCGGGGTCGATCGTCTCGGCCGTCGCCTCGGGCCTGCCGAAGTAGCCCTTCATGACGTGCGGACCGCGCGTGAGGATCTCGCCGTCCTCGGCGATCTTCACCTCGACCCCCGGCATGACCCTCCCCACGGTTCCGAGCTTCCAGGCCGAAGGGCAGTTCACGGCGATGACGGGGCTCGTCTCGGTCAGCCCGTAGCCCTCGTAAACCTCCACGCCGATCGCCCAGAAGAACTCCGCGAGGTCCTTCGCGAGCGGGGCTCCGCCGGAGATCGCGAACCGGAACCGGGTTCCGAGCGCCTCCCGGATCTTCCGGAAGACGAGGCGCTCGTAGAGGAAGTGCTGCAACGCGAGGGCGCCGCCGGGGGTCTTCTTCTCCGTCCGGAGGCGGAGGACCTCCTTCGCGACTCCGATGGCGGTCCGGAAGAGGCGCTGCTTCGCCGGGGAGCCGGCGTCCACCTTGTCCATGACGCGGGCGTAGACCTTCTCGTAGACGCGGGGGACGGCGCCGAAGATGTGGGGGTTCACCTCGCCCAGGTTGTCCCGCAGCTTGTCGATCGACTCGGCGAAGGCGACCGTCGCGCCCCGGTGGTAGTAGCAGTACTCCACGAGCCGCTCGAAGACGTGCGCGAGCGGGAGGAACGACATCGTCACCGCCGTCGAGTCGAACGGAAGGAGCGAGCAGCCGGTGAGCATGTTGGAGACGAAGTTGCTCTGCATGAGCATCGCCCCCTTCGGCTCTCCCGTCGTCCCGGAGGTGTAGATGATCGTGGCGAGGTCGTCCGGCTTCCGGCGATCGGCCCGCTCGTCGAACGCGGCCGGCGCGGTCGCGTGCGCCTTCCGGCCGTCCTCGACGAGCGCCCCGAACGGCTTCCCTCCGCCGCCGGCGTGGTCGAAGACGAAGACGTGCTTCAGCTTCGGGCAGGTCGCCTGGGCCTTGACGAGCTTCGCCGCCTGCTCGGGCGTCGAGGCGAACGCCACCGTCGCGCCGCTGTCCCGCACGATGTACTCCGCCTGGTCGGCCACCATCGTCGGGAAGACGGGGACGAGAACCGCCCCGTAGCACTGGCAGGCGAAGTCGATCGTCGGCCACTCGGGGCGGTTCTCCGAGAGGAGGACGACGGCGCCCCCGTCCGGGACGCCGAGGGTGCCGAGCGCCGCCGAAACGGCCTTCACGCGGTCGGTGAACTCCGCCGTCGAGATCGGGACCCAGCGCCCGTCCTTCTTGTACAGAAGGAGGTCCGGCTTCGGGCTCGCCCCGAGGTTGCGGAATACGTCGACCAGAGTGCGCGGCGTCGTCATCTCACCCTCCCCGGCCCGGCCATGTTGCGTGGCGGCATTATAGGGACCGGCCCGCGCGCACCCGCGGTGAGACACTTCGCGCATGCGACCCGTCGCCCTCGTCACCGGCGCCTCCCGCCGGCTCGGACGCGCCCTCGCCGAGGGGGCCGCCCGGGCCGGCCACGACGTGGCCGTCCACTACCGGTCCGATCCGGCGGCCGCCTCCCGCACCGTCGCCGAGATCGCGCGCCTCGGAGGCGACGCCGAGGCGTTCCGCGCCGACCTTCGGGAGGCCGGTGCGCCGCAGGGCCTCGTGGAGGCGGTCCGGGCCCGGTTCGGACGGCTCGACCTCCTCCTCCACTCGGCCTCTCCGTGGCTCGAGAGGTCGGTCGCCGACGTGACGGAGGAGGACTGGGACGACGTCTTCTCCGTCGGGCCGCGCGCCGCCTTCTTCCTCGCCCGCGCGGCCGCCCCGGCGCTCGCCGAGACCGGCGGGGCGGTGCTCCTCGTCTCCGACGTGGCGGCGACGAAGGCCTGGCCGCGCCACCTTCCCCACGCGGTCTCGAAGGCGGCGGTCGACGCGCTCGTGCGAAACCTCGCCGTGGCCCTGGGTCCCGCGGTGCGGGTGAACGGGATCGCGCCGGGAATCGTCCTTCCGCCGGAAGACGTGCCCCCCGAGGAGGTCGCCCGTCTCGTCGCGAGAACGCCGCTCGGCCGCACCGTGGCCGTCCCGGACCTCGTCTCGGCCGCGCTGTTCCTCGCGTCGAACCGCTCGATCACCGGGCAGGTGCTGGCGGTCGACGCGGGCCGGTCCGTCGTCTGAGCGGACTAAACTCGCGCCGATGACGACCCGACGCCGACTCCTCGTCTCGCTCCTGGCGCTGCCTCTCGGCGCCGGCCTGACGGCCTGCGGCCGCCCCCCCGCCGCGAAGCCGGCCGAAGGCTTCCGCGTGGCGCTCCTGACGCCCGGCCCCGTCTCCGACGCCGGTTGGAACGCCGGCGCGTTCGAGGGGCTGAAGGCGATCGAGCGGGAGCTCGGCGCGAAGGTCTCTCACGTCCAGGTGAAGACGCCGTCCGAGTTCGAGGAGCAGTTCCGGGCGTACGCCGCCGGCGGCTCCGCGCTCTGCATCGGGCACGGCTTCGAGTTCCAGGACGCGGCCGCGCGGGTCGCGAAGGACTACCCCGCCACCGTCTTCCTGACGACCTCCGGCTCGCGCACGTCGCGCAACCAGGCCCCGCTCGTCTTCGAGCTCGAGCAGGCGACCTACCTCTGCGGCCTCGTGGCCGGACGGATGTCGCGGACGGCGAAGGCCGGGATGGTCGGCGGCGTCGAGATCCCGTCGATCAAGTCGACGTTCCTCGCGTTCGAGGCCGGCCTGAGGGCCGGGAACCCGGGCGCGAAGGCGACGGCCGTCTTCACCGGCTCCTTCGAGGACGTGGCCGGCGCGAAGACGGCTGCCCTCGCCCTCATCGACGGCGGCAGCGACTTCCTGTTCCACAACGCGAACGCCGCCGCGCTCGGCGTCTTCGCCGCGGCGACCGAGCGGGGCGTCTACGCCTTCGGCGCGAACCGGGACCAGAGCTCCGTCTCGCCGAGCGTCCTCGCGTCGGCGGTCATCGATCTCCCCCGCGCGTTCGTCGAGGCGGCGCGGCGGGTGAAGGAAGGGCGATTCGACGGCACGCCGATCCGCTACGGCCTCGAGAGCGGCGTCGTCTCGTTCGTCTGGAACCCGGCGCTCCTGGGCCGCGTCCCGGCACCCGTCGTCGACGAGGTGGACCGGGCGAAGGAGAAGATCGTCTCCGGGGAGATCGTCGTCCCGCGAGGGAACTTCTGACGGTCGCTCCGGAGAGGCCGGCGACGCCCGGATGAGCGACCCCGGCGCCGCGCTCGAGCTGGCCGGGATCCGAAAGGCGTTCGGCTCCGTCCAGGCTCTCGACGGAGCCCGGCTCACGATCCGCCCGGGCGAGCTCCACGCGCTCCTCGGGGAGAACGGGGCCGGGAAGTCGACCCTCGTCGCGATCGCCGCCGGCCTCCTCCGCGCCGACGGCGGCACGGTCCGGCGAAACGGAGAGGTCCTCCCGGCGGAGGATGCGCGGGCCGCCCGGCGTGCCGGGATCGCCCTCCTGCCGCAGCACGACCTCCTCGTCGAGGCCGCGACGGTCGCCGACAACCTCGCCCTCCTCGATCCCGCCGCGCCGCCCATCGAATCGAGGAGGGCGCGTCGCGCGCGCGTCGCCCGGCTCGAGGAGCGTCTCGGGCTCGAGCTCGGCCCGCCCGACGCGCACGTGGGCCACCTCCCGGTCGGGGTGCGGCAGCGGATCGCGGTGGCCGGAGTCCTCCAGTCCGACCCGGGGGTCCTCGTCCTCGACGAGCCGACGGCCGTCCTCTCGCCGCAGGAGACGAGCGCCCTCTTCCGGTCGCTTCGGGCACGGGTCGCCACGGGGCGCGCCGTTCTCCTCATCACGCACCGGCTGGCCGAGGTCTTCGAGGGCGCGGACCGCCTGACGCTCCTCTCCCGCGGGCGGACGCTCCTCGAGGCCGACGTCTCCGCGACGACGCCCGAGGCCGTCGGGGCGCTCCTCCCTCCTCGAGGCCGACGTCTCCGCGACGACGCCCGAGGCCGTCGGGGCGCTCCTCCCCGCCGGCTTCGCCGGCCCGCCCGCCTCGTTCGAGGTCGCCGCCGGCACCGCCCTCACGCTCCTCGCGGTGGACGGGAACGGCGCCGACCTCGTCGGCTCCGCGATCGCGGGGGTGCGGCCCGCCCGCGGACGGCTCCGCCTCGCCGGGCGGACCGTGCCGCCGGGCGACCCGCGCGCCTTCCGCGCCGCCGGCGGCGCGTTCATCCCGGCCGACCGGCGGGCCGAGGGGCTCGTCCCGGGACTCTCTCTCGCGGAGAACCTCTTCCTCCGCAATCCTCCGGGACGCCTCGCGATCGACCGCGCCGCGCTCGCCGCCGCCGCCGAGGAGAGGCTTCGCCGCTTCGGCGTCCGGGCGCGCGGCCCCTGGGCGAAAGCCGACGAGCTGTCGGGCGGGAACCAGCAGAAGCTCCTTCTCGCGCGGGAGCTGGAGCCGCTTCCACGCCTCCTCGTCGCCGTGCACCCCACGCGCGGCCTCGACCTCGCCTCCGCCGCGGACGTCCGGGCCCGCCTCCTCGACGCGACCCGCGCGGGCGCGGGCATCCTCGTCGTCACGGCCGATCCCGACGAGGCGCTCGAGCTCGGGGCGCCGATCCGGGTCGTCTATCGCGGCGCGCTCTCGCCTCCGCTCGCGGCGACGACGCCGCTCTCCGAGCTGGGCCGGAGGATGGCGGGGCTCGCGCCGTGAAGCTGTCCGCCGTCCTCGCCGTCGCCGCCGGCACGCTCGCCGCCGCGGCTCTCCTCGTCCTCGCCGCCGGCGCCTCGCCGGCCGAGGCGTTCCTCGCCCTCTTCCGGGGGGCCGCCGGCTCGACGGCCGCGCTCGGGGAGACCCTCGCCCGCTCCACCGGGCTCGTCCTGACAGCCCTCGGCGCCGTCGTCGCGTTCCGTGCCGGGGTCCTGAACATCGGACTGGAAGGGCAGTTCCTCGCGGGGGCCGCCGCGGCCGCCGCGGCGGGGCCCCTCTTCCCCGACGCCCCGCTGGCCGCCCGCTCGGCGGTCCTCCTCGCGGCGCCTCTCGCCGGGGCGCTGCAGGCCGCCCCCGCCGCCTGGCTGGCCGAGAGGCGGCAGGTCCCGGCCGTCCTCTCGACGATCCTCCTGAACCTCGTCGCCGCGGCCGGCGTGACGTGGCTCGTGCGCGGCCCGCTCCGCGATCCGTCGGGCGACTATCCGCAGAGCCGCGCGCTCGCCGACGCCGCCCTCCTCCCGCCGCTGGCCTCCGGGTCGCGGGCGACCGCGGCCGTACTCCTCGCCCTCCTCCTCGCGGCCGCCGCCGCATTTCTCCTCGTGCGGACGCCGTTCGGCCTCGCGCTCCGCGCGGTCGGAGAGGCGCCTCGCGCCGCCCGCGCCGCCGGCCTGCCGGACGTCCGCCTGCGCGTCGGGGCGTTCCTCTCGTCCGGGGCCCTCGCGGGCCTCGCCGGGGGGCTCGAGGTGCTCGCCCTGACCGGGCGGCTCTACGACCCGTACACGGCCGGAGTCGGCTACGCCGGGATCGCCGCGGCTCTCCTCGGCGGCATGTCGCCGCTGGGCGGGGCCGCGTCGGGGCTCCTCTTCGCCGCCCTCGGCGCCGGCTCGAGCGCGCTCCAGCGGGACGCCGGCGTCCCGTCCTCGCTGGCGTCGATCGTCCCCGCCCTCGCGGTGCTCGCCCTCCTCCTCGTCCGGGGAGGACGGAGGGAGAGATGACGGGATTCGTCGAGATCGCCCTCCTGCTCGCCGCTCCCCTCCTCCTCGCCGCGACGGGCGAGCTCCTCCTCGAGCGCTCGGGCTCGATCCAGATCGGCCTCGAGGGAACGATGCTGTTCGGGGCCTGGGTCGCGTTCGCCACCGGGCGCGCCGGACTGCCGGCCTGGGGCGGCCTCCTCTCGGCGGCCCTCGCCGGCCTCGGCGCCGGCCTCCTCTTCGCGCTCTTCGCCGTCGTACGTCGCGCCGACCCGATCCTCGTCGGCACCGTCTGGAACCTCCTCGCTCTGGGCGCGACGGCGTTCGCCTATCGGCTCGGCGCCGGCGAGACGGGCTCTGTCCTCGAGGTCGCGGTCCTCCCCCGCGGCGTCCTCGGCCTCCCCGACGTCGTGGCGGCGAGCCTTCTCGCCCCGCTCCTCCTTCACGTCTGGCTCACCCGGACGCGCGCCGGCCTCCGCCTCTCGGCCGCGGGAGAGAATCCGGAGGCGCTCCGCTCCCTCGGCCTCTCGGTCGTCGCCGTGAGGAGCGGCGCCGCCGCCGCGTCCGGCGTCCTCGGCGCGCTGGGAGGTGCCTTGCTCGTCCTGACCGTCTCGCCCACCTTCGTCGAAGGCGTCACCGCCGGCCGCGGCTTCCTCGCGCTCGCGCTCGTCGTCTTCGCGCGCTGGCGGCCGCTCGCCCTCCTCCCGGCCGCGCTCCTCCTCGGGGGCGTCACGGCCCTGCAGTACCGCCTCCAGGCGGAAGGCCTCGGCCTCCCCTACGCGCTCTTTCTCGCCCTGCCCGGCCTCGTCGCGCTCGCCGCGCTCGCTCTCGCCTCCGCTCGCGGCGGGGCGCCGAAGGCGCTCGGGAGCCCCGCACCGTGACGACGGCTCGCCGCCCGCCCTACGCCGTCCTCGCCGGCTACTACGACGAGGTCTACGGTCTCTGGCGCGACCTGCTCGGCCCCGCGCGTGACGAGATTCTCCGGGCGCACCGCGTCCGATTCGAGACGCTCCTGGACGTCGGCTGCGGGAGCGGGTGGCAGAGCCTCGAGCTGGCCCGCCGCGGCGCGCGCGTCGTCGCCGTCGACCCGGCGCGCCCGTTCCTCGCCCCCCTGCGCGCGATCGCGAGGCGCGAGCGGCTCCCGATCGACGTGCGTCACGGCGACGTCCTCTCTCTCCCTCTCGACGAGGGCGAGACGTTCGACCTCGCGCTCGCGACGTTCGACGTCCTGAACCACCTCGACCACCACGAGGAGCTCGCCACGGCCCTGGCGGGAGTCGCGAAGGCCCTTCGTCCGGGCGGGCACCTCCTCTTCGACCTGAACACCCCGGAGACGATCGAGTCGTTCCCGGATCACCACCGCGTCACGCACCTGGCCGGAGGCGGCCTTTCGGCCGAGCGCGGCGCGTTCGACCCGGAGAGCGGCGTCGGCACCGTCGTCCGCGACTGGTTCCTCCCCGTGGAGGGAGCACCCGGCCGCTTCCGCCGCGTCCGAGAGCTCTACCGCGAGATCGCCTGGAGGGAGGCCGCAGTCCGGCGAGCGCTCCGCGAGGCTGGATTCGAAGTCCGGCTCCTCACGGATTCCTCCGGATGGCTCTCGTTTCAGCCCGAGGGGACTCGCTGGATCGTCCTGGCCCGGCGCCGCGGCGTCGACCGTAAGGCCTCAGGCTCCTAAGGCTCCGGCTCGTCCGGCACGTCCGGCTCTTCTTCGGCGTCCGGAGGCGCCGTAGGAGCCGGGGCCCCGGGTCGCGCCGTGGGCCGCCCGGGCCTTCCGCCGTTCCGCCGGTCCGCGAACCGACGGCGGACCTCGGCGCGGCGCTCGGCCCGGAACTCCTCCCGGCGGTCGACGATCGTGGCCCACTGGTCGCCTGTCAGGACGCCCCGCATCTCGACGACCATCATCGTCCGCGCCTTCCCGAGCCGCGCCCTCGCCTGCTCGAGCGCCTCGGAGGCCGCGGCCACCTTCCGCGGCTCGACCTCCCGGGCGGCGAGCAGGTCCTCGAGGTCGATCGTCCGCCTGTCGACGTCGGCCTTCAGGTCGACGAACGTCCGGCGGTTCTTCGAGAAGACCTCCTCGAGCCGCTGCTGCTGCTCGGGCGCCAGCTTCAGCGCCTCGACGACCGCGGGACGCTTCCACCACTTGCCCGGCGGCATCTCGAGCATCTGGGCGGGGGCGGGCAGCGCCGCGAGCGCGGCGCCGAGGAGCGTCGAAAGGACGAGCGCGCGTCTCATCACATCGCCTCCGGGAGGATCGTTTCGTAGGGCGACTCGGTCGTCAGGGCCACGTCCACCGCGCGGAGGAGCTCGTCGTCGGCCGTGTCGGCCGCGGAGAACGCCGCGGCTCCCGCGACCGACGCCACGGTCTGAGCCGGTTCCGTGGAGGGGTCGCTCCCCCCGCGCAGGACCGTGAGGCCTGCGACGAGGGCGAGGGCGGCGGCGAGGCTGCCGAACGCGAGGGCCGGCCGCTGGAGGACGGAGCGGGTGAGACGGGCCGGGAAGGGCGTCGCCTTCTCCTCGGCCTCCTGTGCCGCCAGCTCGGAGATCCGTCCCATCACGGCCTTCCGCTGGGCGTTCCAGAACTCCGGCGGGAGCGACTCGACCACGCCCGTCAGCGCCCCGCGATCCAGGAGGAACGCCTCGCGGAGACGGGCGACGCGCTCCTGGCACTCGGGGCAGACCGCCTGGTGGATCGGGATCGGCGCCGTCCCGTCCTGGTCCGGGAAGACCCGGTTCACGACCTCGTCTTCCGTCAGATGGCGTCCGCTCACCGAAGGTCCTCCAGCTTCTGCCGCAGCTTCCGCGCGGCGCGGAAGAGGTGCGACTTGACCGTCCCGTCGTCGACTCCGATGGCGGCGCCGATCTCGGCGACCGTCCGGTCTTCGTAGTGCTTCATCACGAAGATCGCCCTCTGCCGGGGCGATAGGGCCTCGAGCGCCTCCCCGATCCTCCGGCGAATCTGCCGCGAGCGGGCCTCCCGCTCCGGCGTCGTGGCGTCGACCGGCTCGATCGACGGCGGGACCCGGGCGGCGCCGGTCTCGTCGGCGTCGGCGAAGTCGCTGAACGAGACGACCGGCCGGCGCCGGCGCGCGGCGTCCCGGACGGCGTTGACGGCGATCCGGTTCAGCCAGGTCTCGAACGCCGCCTCCCCCTTGAAGTCCGGAACGGCGCGCCAGGCCTTCACGAAGACGTCCTGGGTGAGGGCGTCGGCGTCCGCCGCGTTCCGCACGAGCGTGTAGACGAGCCGGAAGACCTTGCGCTGGTACGTCCGCACGAAGTGCTCGAAGGCGTCGGGCTCCCCGCCTCTCACCCGTTCGAGGAGCTCCCGCTCGCGATCCCGGATCCCCGGTTCCTGCGCGGGCGCCCTCTCTCCCGGGAGGTCGTTCGCCACGTCCGTGCTCCTCCCTCGAGGACCTTCCTCGAACCTCAGGACCCGGGCCGTCGTCGAGACCGTCCCCATGACGGGAAGGACGCGTACGGCGGCTCGGGGGTTTACCCGACGAGGATAGCTCCTCAGCGCCTCCAGGGCCGCAGGACGGACTTCAGGCGATTCCAGGCGAGGAGCCGGATCCGAAGCGCCGCGTGGACGGCCGCGGCCGCCCTCGGGACCGGCCCCGGCGCCCAGTAGGCTTCGAGGAGCCGCCGACGGTCTTCCGCCCGCGTCAGCCCCGGCCGGGACAGGTCCCGGAGGCGCGTGAAGGTCGCGAGGGGCGGCCTCCGGATACGGGCGCGGTCGAGGTCGACGATCCAGAGGCGGGGACCCGTCTCCCCGTCCGTCACGAGGATGTTCCCGTCGGAGAAATCCCGGAAGAAGACGCCCGAATCGTGCATCCGGCGAGCGAAACGCGCGAGAGCGGTCAGGACCTCCTCGAAGGTCGACCGGAGCGGAAGCGCCCCGAGGGAGGGATCGTTTCGCCGCAGGAAGAACGCCCGCACCTCGACGGCCCCCTCCACCTTCCGGACGACGAGGACGCTCTCCTCGGGCGTCACCTCGATCCCGAGCGGCTCCGGCGTGTCGAGGCCGTGGGCGAGGAGGTGGCGGGCGATCCGGAGGGATCGCTCGGCGCGCGTCCTTCCGTCCGGCTGGCGGAAATCGCGCGGGATCCTCTTCACGACGACCGGGACCCTCTCGCCCCCCACGACGAGGTGGCCGTCCCTCACGTCGTGCCGGGCCGGGTAGGCCGGCGTCTCCCGGCTCACTTCGATCCTGTCGGTGATCTCGCTCAAACGGGCAGAGGATACGATGCCGGCGCCGGTCCACCGGACCGGAACGCGGAGGTCCCGAGAAGACTATGGATCGAAAGTACCTTCACACCTTCCAGCTCGTCGTCGAGGGGCTCGCCGACCCGAGGGAGTTCCTGATGCCGTTCGAGTCCGACGACGTCATCCAGGCCACCGACGCCTGCTCGCGGTACATCGCGAGGCAGGAGGACAACTTCCTCCCGCTCGGCGCGGACCAGGCGGTCCGCGCGAACCGCGTCCTCCTCGTGAAGCACCTCTCCGTCGGGCCGTTCGAGGAGTGATCCGGTACACTCCGCTCCCGCCTCCCGAAGGCGCCGCCCTCCAGACGGGCCCGTAGCTCAGGTGGATAGAGCAGCGGTTTCCTAAACCGCGTGTCGCGTGTTCGAGTCACGCCGGGCCCACCACTCCCCTTCTCCTCGACGGATAGACTCCTCTTCAGATGCACGCAGGCTCCCCTCACCTCGCCGTCTTTCGCCTCGCCGACGTGGCCGAGGTGGAGACGCTCGTCGACGGGGAGCCCGCCGACATCCGGATCGAGGTCTTCGAGGACGCGGCGAACCCGGGGCAGTTCCGGTGCCGGACCTGGCGCCTCGTCGAGGTCGGGCTCCACCCTTCGGCCCCCGCCGACGAGGACGGCGGCCTCGACACCGAGTGGGAGACGCTCTTCGTGCCGTGGTGGGTCCCCGGCGGGTTCGTGACGGACGAGCCGTTCTTCGCCGCGTCGAAGGAATCCGCGCTCGAGGCGGTCCTCGACGACCTCCGCGTCTACCTCGCCGTCACGCGCCACGCCGAGGACGGGAGCGAGCCTCCCGCAGGCTCGCCGCCGCCCGCGTCAGCCTGACCCCTCCGGGTCCTCGTCGTTCCGGACGAGGCGAAGGCCGTGCTTCGGGGTCGGCGTCGGCCGGCCGGCCGTTCCCGCCGGCCGGAGGATCCGTCTCCCGCCCGTCGGCTCCCCGAACTGGTTCACGCCCGTCTCGTCCTTGATCGCCTGAACCGCGCGCCCGCGCAGCTCCGACCAGAACCACTCCCCCTTCTTCGGAGGGCGCTCCTCGCCCGTCCACTCGAACCCGGGGGGAGGAGGGCCGAAGTCCTCGGGCTTCTTCGCGAGCTGCAGCCGGAAGACGAACGGGCCCTCGGGCTCGAGCGTGCCGAAGACGAGGAGCTCACCCCCGCGACGGCAGACGGTCGCCTCGACCTTCTCGAACCCGTCCGGAAGCTCCGGCCCGCCGTCCTCGTGCTCCGTCATCGGAATCTCCTCGCCCGGATCATCGCCCGAAAGGCCGGACGACGCTCGGAGAGGTCGCGGGCTTCCGTCAGCGGCGATTCGCGGCCTCGGGCCGCCCGAGGAGGAAGCCCTGACCGAGCGCGACGCCGAGGTCGCGGACGGCGGCGAGCTCCTCCTCCGTCTCGATCCCCTCCGCCACGGTCACGGCCCCGATCCGCTCCCCGAGCCGGACGAGCATCGCCACGATCTCGCTCTTGATCCCGTCCCGGTGGAGGCCCGATACGAGGAACTGCGAGATCTTGAGGTAGTCGGGCCGGAGCTCGGCGAGGGCGTGGAGCGAGGCGTGCCCGGAGCCGGCGTCGTCGAGCGCGATCCGGAAGCCGGCGCGACGGAGCGCGGAGAGTCCCACGCGGAACGCCTCGAAGTCGGCGATCGCGCCCCTCTCCGTGATCTCGAGGACGACCGACGGCCCGAGCGCGACGAGCGGGTTCAGGACCTCGAGCCCCCCGTGCGCGAGCTCGTTGACGACGTGGGTCTCCACGTTGACGAAGAGGAGCTCCTCCGCGGCCGGGACGAAGCGGGTCGCCGAGAGCGCGAGGCACGCCTGCTCGAGCGGGAGGACCCGTCCGTGACGCGCCGCGTACTCGAAGAGGACCTCGGGGCTCTCGAAGCTCGACCCCTCGGGTCCGCGCGTCAGCGCCTCCCGGGCGACGACGCTCATCGACGCGAGCTCCCGGATCGGCTGGAAGACGACCTCGAGCCGGCCCCCGCGCAGGAGGGCGTCGAACTCCGCCTTCTGCGCCGCGGCCCGCTCGCCCTCCCGCGTCGTGGCCACGGCCGCGGCTTCCGCAAGGGCTCGCTCGACGAGGCGCTCGAGCCTCACCTGGGGGCTGTACCGGAGCCGGGAGGCCGCGGCCGTGACCTGAAGGCGGCGGTGGACGCGACCGAGGAAGCGCTCGCCCAGGAGCGCCCCGAGCGACTCCGCCACCTGCCGCGCCTTCCGATCGAGCCGCGTCGCCGCCTCCCCCTCGCCGAGGCCGGGCGGGACGCCGACGAACGCCACCATCGCGGTCGAGCCCGGCCGGCGGACGGCGAGCAGGTCCCCCGTCGAGAAGAGCGTTCCGACGAGCCGTCGGAGCGACCGGCCCGCCTCGCGCACGACGTCGTCGAGGACTTCCCAGCCGTAGTGCTCCTCCAACGCGCCGGCGGCGTCGACGTCGACGAGGAGGACCCCGAACTCCTCGTCCCCGAGGAGCCTCTCGCGGAGCGTGTCGACGACGACGGATATGGCCGGGAGTCCGGTGAGCGAGTCGAGGAGGAGCCCGCGCGCGCGGTGCTCAGGGAGCTCCGGCCCGAACGGCTCCGGCGCCGAGGCATCCCTCTCCGCGAGGGCGCTCTCGACCGTCTCCAGGAGCTTCGCCCGACTGAACGGCTTCGTGACGAAGTCGGTCGCGCCGGCCTGCCGGCCCGTGACGAAGTCGCGGATCTCCGACCGTCCCGTCAGCATCACGATCGGGATCGCGGAGGTCTCCGCGAGGCTTCGGAGGGTCGCGCAGACCTCCCAGCCCGAGAGCGTCGGGAGGCCGACGTCGAGGAGGACGAGGTCGGGTCGATCGGCCACCGCCCGCTCGACGCCCTCGCTGCCGTTCGCCGCGCCCGACGGCTCGTAGCCCGCGGCCCGGAGCTGCCCCTCGACGAGCGCCCGGAGGTCGGGGTCGTCGTCCACGACGAGGATCCTTTTTCTCGACATCGATGTGCGGGGATTCTACCGGCCGTGCCGGAACTCCGCGTCGAAGCTCGCCAGGATCTCATCCGGTGCGGCCGGTGCCGCCTCGACGGACTGGACCCGCGCGAAACGCGGCCCCTCCCAGAGCGCCGACTCGAGCCTCTCGAGCGCGTGCTCCGCTCCCTCCGCCACGACGAGGACCCGCCCGTCGGGCAGGTTCGAGACGCCGCCGACGAGGCCGAGGCCGCGCGCGGTCCGCGCCGCGAAGGCCCGGTAGCCGACCCCCTGGACGCGCCCCGCGACGAGCCATCGCCGGGCGGAGCTCTCGAAGCCGCTCACCGGCGCGCCTCCGCGGGCGCCTTCTCCCAGCCGAACTTCCCGACGAGCGGGACGTAGGCGACCTCTCCGGCGTCTTCCGTCCGGGTCCGGCCGCTCGGCAGCATCTTGACGACGAGGAGACGCTGCCGACCCGGCGGCCCGACCGGCACGACGAGCCGCCCGGTCGGGGAGAGCTGCGAGACGAGCGGCGCCGGCACCTCCGGCGCGCCCGCGGCGACGACGATCGCGTCGTACGGCGCGTGCTCGCGCCAGCCGTAGGTCCCGTCGAACACTTTCACGGAGACGTTCCCGATCCCGAGGAGCGCGAGGACGCGCCGGGCCTCCGCGGCGAGCTCCGGAATCCGCTCGAGCGTAAAGACCTGCCCGGCGAGCCGGGCGAGGACGGCCGCCTGGTAGCCCGAGCCCGTCCCCACCTCGAGGACGCGCCCTTCGGGAGGGATCGCGGCCAGCTCCGCCGACCGCCCGACGTTCGCCGCCTGGGTGATCGTCTGTCCTGCACCGATCGGCAGGGCGTGGTCGCCGTACGCCTCCCCGGCGAGCTCCTTCGGGACGAAGAGGTGCCTCGGCACGGCCACGAGCGCCTCCACGACCTGCCGGTCCGAGATGAGTCCCGCGGAGACGATGCGCGCGACCATGGCGCGCCGCGCCTCTGCGCCCGCCCGCGCGGCACGCGCGACCTCGGGGTCCTCCGGCCTCACGCCGGGATCTTAGCTTCGGTCCGGGCCGTTCGCGCGGCTCCCTTCGAGCCGCGCGGCGAGGTCCTCGAGGGCCCGGTACGCCGTCAGGTCGAGGTGGAGCGGGGTCACCGAGACGAGCCCCTCGGAAACGGTCGTCAGGTCGCTTCCGTCCGAGTGGGTGTCGACGTGCGAGCCCCCGATCCAGTAGTAGGGTCTCCCGCGGGGGTCCACCTTCTCCACGACGCTCTCGCCGTAGCGGCGCCTTCCCATCCGGGTGGCCCGGATCCCGGTGGGCCGTCCCTCCGGGATGTTCACGTTCCAGAGGACGTCCTCCGCCATCGGGCGGGAGAGCGCCAGCCGGATCACCTCTTCCGCGATCCGCTCCGCCTCCGAGAAATCGGGGCCCGTGCCGCCGTCCTTCCGGCAGTCCAGGGAAAACGCGATGGACGGCACGCCGAGGAGCGTCCCTTCGAAGGCTGCCGCGACGGTCCCCGAGTAGGTGACGTCGTCGCCGAGGTTCGGCCCGAGGTTGATGCCCGAGAAGACGAAGTCGGGCCGGACGTCCTTCAGTATCCGGCAGATCGCGAGGTTCACGCAGTCTGTCGGCGTTCCGTCGACGATCCACGATCGCTCCGCCGTCTTCACGACCCGCAGGGGACGGGTGAGCGTCAGCGCGTGGGAGGTCGCGCTCTGCTCCCGATCGGGAGCGACGACCCAGGTCTCGAACCCGGCGGCCTTCGCGGCGCGCTCCAGCGCCTCGATCCCGGGACTGTGGATCCCGTCGTCGTTCGAGACGAGGGCTCTCATCAGGCCCCGCCCCGGTAGACGACCCGGTTCCGCTCCGTCTCGTGGAGAGAGAGCTTCACGAGCCGCGCCGGCGCAACGTGCGGAGCGAGCTCGTTCCAGAAGCAGACGGCGAGGTTCTCGGCCGTCGGGACGACCCCCGCGAGGAAGTCCACGTCGACGTTCAGGTTCCGGTGGTCGCAGCGCCGGACGACCTTCTCGTCGACGATCCGCTTCAGGTGCGAGAAGTCGAGGACCCACCCGGTGACCGGGTCGATCGGCCCCTCGACGGTCACCTCGACGGTGTAGGTGTGGCCGTGCCCGTGAGGGTTGTTGCACTTGCCGAACGTGACGCGGTTCCACTCCTCGTCCCGCGAGGGGTTGTGGAGGCGGTGCGCCGCGCTGAACGTGGCGGTCGTGGTGATCCGGGTGAGCGGCTGGGCCGCCGTCGTCTCTGTCACGGTGAAGGCTCCGGCCCCGGGAGGGGCGAGGGCGCCCGTCGATCCCGCCGGGCGCCCGTCCCGGAATCTAGCACGCGTCGGTCGGTCCTCCCGACCGTCTCAGAAGACCACTCGGAGGCCGAGCTGCACCTGCCTCGGGTCGCCGAGGCCGCTCTGGACCGTCCCGTCGAAGTTGAAGATCAGATTCGTCACCTCGGGCCTCTTGAGGTTCTTCGCGTTGAAGACGTTGAAGCACTCGAGGATCGGCTCGACCTGGACCGGCCCGAGGTCGAAGGAGCGCGAGAGCCGCAGGTCGAGCGAGGAGAACTGGTTGTCCTTGCGCCCGAGGTTCCGCTGCGTGACCGTGCCGTCGGGGTTGATCCGGTCCTGCGGCGTGTTCGCGTCGGCGCCGGTCCGGGTGATCGACTTCGGCTGCGCCGACCGGTAGGAGTAGCGGAGGTTGACGTTCACGTCGCCGGGCGCCTTCCAGACGAAGACTCCGTTCAGGCGGTGGCGCTGGTCGCGGTCGGAATAGCCGTACTCGGCGTCGAGGTCGGTCACCTTCGCGTAGCGGAACGAGAACGGGTCCCGCTCGTTGTCGTCGTCGGACTTGTCCCACGAGAGGGTGTAGTTCAGCTGGAACTGGTAGTCGTTCGACCACCTCTTGCTCACGCCGAGCGTGATCCCCTGGTAGAGGCTCCGTGCGGACGACTCGACGACCGTCAGGGTCCCGATGCCGTTCGGCCCGCCGTTCAGGCCCGAGGACCAGGGCGAACCCAGGAGCGCGTCGTTGCGGTTGATGAAGCGGGTCAGGTGCGTCGTCTTCGCGTAGTTGTACTTGACGAGGATGCCGTAGTCCTTCATCACCTCGCGCTCGATGCCGACGCTCGCCGCGACGGTCCGCGGGTTCTGGAAGTCCCTCGCGACGACGTAGACGTCGGGGCGGAACGGGGAGCCGACCTCCGACTGCGGGATGAGGTTCGGGTAGGCCGGGACGGGGCCGAGGATCCCGGTCAGCGAGCTGTCGCGGTAGAGGCTCTGCCCCCGGCTCCCGTTCGTGGAGCGGGTCGAGGCGAACGTGAGGCCCGGAACGCGCGCGTAGTAGAGGCCCGCGTTCGCCCGCACGACGGTCCGCCCGTCGTTCGTCGGGTCCCACGTGATGCCCACGCGAGGCTGCCACATGCTCTTGTCCGACGGGATGTTCCCGTCCGACGGGAACTCCTGTCCCAGCGACGTCTTCCCGATGAAGCCGGCGTAGAAGACGTCCTCCGCCGGGGTGATCGGGTCCGGCTGGATCTGCGCCTCCCAGCGGAGGCCGAGCTGCACCGTGAGGTTCGAGGTCGGCTGCCACTTGTCCTGGATGAAGACGGCCGGCTCGTCCTGGCGGATCGCCTGCGTCCCCGCCTCCTCCGCCGTCAGCCCGCCGACTCCCGCCTGCTGGAGGAAGAGGAGGACCGGGCCGGTGATCGACGTCCCCGCAGGGCAGGACCCGCTCTCGCTCGACGAGCCGTCGGAGCACTCGACGTAGTAGCGGTTCCGCGCGTAGTTCAGGAAGCCGTCGGTCGAGCTGAAGATGAAGCGGCCGTTCGCGAATCCCCGGAAGACCTGCGCGGCGTTCACACGGTTGAACTCGACGCCCGCCTTCAGCTCGTGGGAGCCCGTCAGGTACGTGACGTTGTCGTTCAGCTGGATCCGCGTGTCGTAATAGTCGACCGGGATGAAGAACGGCATGCCGAACCGGTAGCCCCGGCCGAAGTCGAACGCGGTGTCCGGGAGCGGCCGGTCCTGGCCGGCGATGTTCGGGCCGTCGTAGGGGCGCGGCCGGTCCTCCCGGGCCAGCTGGAAGCGGAACTCGTTCAGGACGGAGCCGAAGTTCGAGATCGCGGTCCCCGTCAGGGAGCGGGACCAGTTGTCCTCGGTCGCGTTCGCGCTGCGGCCCCAGGAGTCGACGTCGAACGTCCCGTTCTCCTGCTCGGACTTCGTGTAGGTGCCGCGGACCGTCACGGTGTGCCGGCTGCCGAGGAACCAGTCGAGCTTCGCCAGCGCCACGAAGGCGTCGTTGCTCCGCTCGATCGGGCCGTTCTCGTCCGGGTACCCGAGGCTCTCGAAGTAGTCGACGACCCTCTGCTCGATCCGGCCCGGCTCCGTCTGCTTCGTCGACGATCCGCCCTGCGCGTCGACCGCCGCAAAGAAGAAGACGCGGTCCTCAACGACCGGTCCGCCGAGCGTGAAGCCGCCCTGGATCTGGCTCGAGTCGACCTTGTCGGCCGACGTCCCGTCCGGCCGCTTCGGGGCCGAGCCGAGGGCCTCGTCCTTGAAGAAGGCATGGACGGTCCCGGCGAGCTCGTTCGTCCCCGACTTCGTCACGACGTTCACGAAGCCGGAGGACGAGCGGCCGTACTCGGCGTTCGCCCCGTCGGCCACGACGACGACCTCCTGGACCGCGTCGAGGTTGAACGTGAAGGCCGGCCGCTGCCCGCCGCGCTGCTCGCCGAAGAACGGGTTGTTGAAGTCGGCCCCGTCCACAGACACGTTGTTCTGGATCCCCTTCTGGCCGTTGATCGAGAGCTCGTCGCCGTCGGGGCCCTGGACGATCGAGACGCCGGGCGTGAGCTTCGTGAAGTCCATGAAGTTCCGGCCGTTGTTCGGAAGCGACCGGACGGCGAGCGTGTCGATCCGGGTCGTCCCCTCGGGCCGCGTCGTCTCGACGACCGGGTTCTCGGCGGTGACGAGGACCTCCTCGGCCTTGGCGGCGAGGCTCATCGTGACCGCGACGTTCACCGACTGGCCGACCGAGACGTTCAGGCCTTCCCGGACGACCTTCGCGAAGCCCGGGAGCGTGACGGTGACCCGGTAGGGGCCCAGCGGGAGGAGGATCCCGCGGAACCGCCCGTTCGCGGCGGTCGCGACCGTCGTCTCGTAGTTCGTGGCCGTGTTCCGGAGGACGACGCTGGCGCCCGGGAGGACCCCGCCGGACTCGTCCGTGACGGTCCCCTCGATCGCCCCCGTCGTCGCGGCCGACTGGGCGAAGGCCCCGTGGGCGACGAGGAGCAGGGCAAGACAGAAGAATACCTTCGGGGCGGTTCGGATGCGCACCATTCACCGTCTCCTTCCGACGCCGTCGTGCGGCGTCCCGGCTTCCCTGCAGATGCCGGGAACACTATTCCCGCCCACGGCGAGGGGTCAAAGGAAATCCCCGGCCCCGCGCCGACGCCCGCGCTACTCCATCAGGCCGGGAATGCCGATCGGACCGAGGGCGGCGAGAAGGAGCGCCGCGGCCGTCGCCGCCGCGAGCCCCCAGGTGACGGCATCCCGCGCCGCGAAGAGGACCGGGTCGTCGTCCATCTCCCCCCGGCCGACGAGGACCCAGAGCCGGCTCACCCAGTAGAGGAGGATCGGCACCAGGAGCCAGAGCCAGCCCGGGTGCGCGTAGAGGCGCTTCGTGACGTCGCTGTGGATGTAGATCGCGAGGACGACCGCCGAGAGGTACCCCCCCGTCGCGCCGAGGACCGGGACCGTGGCCGCGTCCACGGCCCGCCAGTCCCGGCCGGCCGCCGAGTCGAGCCCGCGGTCCTTCACCGAGACGAGCTCGGAGGCCCTCTTCACGAACGCGAGCGAGAGGAAGAAGAAGACCGAGAATGCCAGGAGCCACGGCGAGACGAGGACGCCCGTGGCCGCGCCGCCGAGGAGGACCCGGAGCGTGTAGAGGAACGCGAGCGTGAAGACGTCGACGAGGACCTTCCGCTTCAGGAGGAGCGTGTAGAGCGTCGTCGCACCGAGGTAGGACAGCAGGAGGAGCCGCGCGCCCGGCGGGAGCGCGAGCGTCACGGCGGTCGCTCCCGCGAGGAGGACCGGGACGAGCGCGACGGCCCCCCGCACCGACAGCCGCCCGCTCGCGATCGGGCGGGAACGCTTCGACGGGTGCCGCCGATCGGAATCGAGGTCGGCGAGGTCGTTCAGGAGGTAGACGGCGGAGGCGAGGAGCGAGAGCGCGGCGAACGCGAGCGCCGCCGCTCCGAAAGCCGCCGGAGCGAAGACGTGCGCCGTGACGAGGGGGACGAAGACGAGGAGGTTCTTGATCCACTGCCGGGCGCGGATCGCCGAGAGGAGCGTGCCGACCGTCGGCCCGCCGTCCGGGAGGAGGGCGGCGACCGGCGTCCCCGCCGCCTCGACCTCCGCCCGTAGCCGGACGCCGGGGCCGACGAGCACCGCCTTCCGGGCGCTCCGGAAGACCGGCAGGTCGGCCCGGCGGTCGGCGACGTAGTCGAAGCCCTTCTCGCCGAAGCGGGCGACGAGCTCCGCGCGCTTTGTCTCCCCCCCGAGGTTCCTCCGCCCGTCGCTGGCGAGGAGCTCGTCGAAGAGACCGACCCTCTGGGCGACGGGCCGAGCGAGGAGCTCGTCCGCCGCGGTGGCGAGGACGAGCCTCCGCCCGCGGGCCTTCTCCTCCCGGAGGTACGCCACGACCTCCTCGCGGAACGGGAGCGCCTCCGCGTCGACCGGCGCGGCCACCGCGAGCCGTCGCTTCAGGGCCGCGCGGTCTCCGCGAAGGAGATGCGCAAGGGCCGCGAGCGCGGCGCGGGGAGCTCGGGCGGCCGCGCGGACCGCCGACTCGTGGAGGAGGTCGGTCCGGAGAAGAGTCCCGTCGAGATCGACGACCACGGGCACCCCGCCTCCTCCGCTCTGGTCGTCGTCGCCGCTCACGCCCGCCGAGGTTACCCGCGCGGGGAGAAAGCGGGAAGCGCGGCGATCCCCTCGGCCAGCGCGGAGTAGTCGTCCTCACCGTACCCGCGCGCCTCGGCCGCCTCGACGGTCCGGAGGACGCCCGCCACGACGGCCGGGTCGAGGCCCGCCTCCCGTGCGGCCCTCTCGAAGAGCCGGAGGTCCTTCCCGAGGAGCCGGAGCGGGAAGGTCGGGTTCGCGTACTCGGCCTCCAGCATCCGCCCGAGCTTCTTGTCGAACGTCGGCGCGAAGAGCGCGCTCGGACGGAGGACCTCCATGAAGAGCTCCGTCGAGACTCCGGCGGCGCGGACGAAGGCGAGGCTCGTGGCGAAGGCCGTCGTCAGGGAGCCGATGAGCTGGTTCAGCGCGAGCTTCAGCGCCGCCGCCTTCCCGACCTCGCCCACGAGGCGGACGTCCCGTCCGAGCCGGGAGAAGAGCGGCTCGAGCCGCGCGAGCTGCTCCTCGGTCCCGCCGACCATCACCTGGAGCGTCCCCGAGTCCGCCTGCGGGATGCTCCCGAGGACCGGCGCCTCGACCCACTCGCCCCCGGCAGCCGCGACCTCCACCGCGAAGGCCCGGCTTTCGTCGGGACCGATCGTCCCCATCTGGACGACCGCCTTCCCGGCGAGCGCGTCGCGCACGCCCGGCGCGGCGAGGACGGCCCGGATCGCCGGGGCGTCGGCGAGCATCAGGATCGAGGCGGGCGAGGCCGCGAAAGCGGCCGCCTCACTCGGCGCGACCGCGATCCCCGCCTCCCGGAGCGCCTCCGCTTTCGCCGCCGTGCGGTTCCAGACCGTCACCGGCAGGCCGGTCGCCGCGAGTCGGCGGGCGATCGGGGCGCCGAGGAGTCCCGTGCCGAGGAGGGAGACTTCGCTCATCTGGCGATTCTCCGACGCGCGCGGATAATCGGGAACCGGCCCCGCGAGACCGCGCGTCCCCGCGCGCGAGGAGACCCGATGAGCGAATGCGCCCCGTTCCCCGAAGGCTTCCTCTGGGGAGCCGCCACCTCCGCCTACCAGGTCGAGGGATCGCCCCTCGCCGACGGCGCGGGGCCCAGCATCTGGCACCGCTTCGCCCGGATCCCGGGCAAGGTGAGGGACGGGGACACGGGGGACGTCGCCTGCGACCACTACAACCGGTTCCGCGAGGACGTCGCGCTGATGAAGGCGCTCGGCCTCGGCGCCTACCGCTTCTCGATCTCCTGGAGCCGAGTCCTCCCCGAGGGGCGGGGCCGCGTGAACGAGAAGGGGCTCGATTTCTACCTCCGCCTCGTCGCCGCGCTCCGCGAAGCCGGCATCCGCCCGATGGCGACGCTCTACCACTGGGACCTCCCCGCCGCCCTCGACGACCGCGGCGGCTGGACGAACCCCGACGCCGCCTCCTGGTTCGCCGACTACGCGACCGCCTGCTACCGCGCCCTCGACGGCGCCGTCGACCTCTGGACGACCCTGAACGAGCCGTGGGTCGTCGCCGACGGCGGCTACCTCCACGGCGTCCTCGCCCCCGGGATCGCGAGCCCCTGGGCCGCGCCGCGCGCCTCGAAGAACCTCCTCCTCGCCCACGCGGCCGGAGTCGCCGCCTACCGCGCCGAGGGGAAGGGGGCGATCGGCCTCGTCGTCAACCTCGAGCCGAAGTACCCCGCCTCCGACCGCCCCGAGGACCTCGCCGCCGTCGCCCGCGCCGACGCCTACATGAACCGCCAGTACCTCGACCCCGCGCTCCTCGGGAAGGTCCCCGAAGGGCTCGCCGGGATCTTCGGCGAGGCGTGGGAGGGGCCGACCGAGGCCGAGCTCGCCGCGATGAAGGAGCCGATCGACTTCCTGGGCGTCAACTACTACACCCGCGCCGTCGTCTACGACGACCCGCGCAGCTTCCCGGTCATGGAAGGGCGCGCGTTTCAGAGGAACGCGACCCACACCGAGACCGGCTGGGAGGTCTGGCCCGACGGGCTCTACGACGTCCTGACGTGGGTCCGCCGCCGCTACGGGAACCTCCCGCTCTACGTCACCGAGAACGGCGCGGCCTTCTACGACCCGCCGGTCGCCCCCGGCCCCGTCCTCGACGACCCGCTCCGCGTCGCCTACCTCGACGCGCACCTCGGCGCCGTCCGGCGCGCGATCGCCGACGGCGTCGACGTCCGCGGCTACTTCGCCTGGTCTCTCCTCGACAACCTCGAGTGGGCGCACGGCTTCCGGAAGAGGTTCGGCATCGTCCACGTCGACTTCGCGACGCAGAAGCGGACGCCGAAGGCGAGCGCCCGCTTCTACTCCGAGGTGATCCGGACGAACGGCGAGTGCCTGAAGGGCTGAGGGCGGGCCTCCCCGCGCGGCCCGCACGCCGCTAGGGCCTCCACCGGACCGTCACGGCCGCCGCCGCCCCTGCCGGGAGGGGCGGGAGGAGCGTCCCTTCGAGCGGCCTCCCGTCGACCGCGACGCGCACCTCTCCCGGCGCGAGCGACGGGTCGCGGACGACGGTGACGTCGAGCGTCGCGCCGCGCCAGGGACGCGTCATCCGGGCCTCGCTCCACCCCGGCGGCAGGCACGGGTCGAAACGCATCCCGTCCCACTCGGGGCGAACGCCGACGACCCGGTCGCAGACGACGCGGTGGAGCCACTGCGCCGAGCCGGTGTACCAGGTCCAGCCGGCGCGGCCGTGGTGCGGCGAATCGGGGCCGTCGACGTTCCCCGGCAGGACGTACGGCTCGGCGAGGGAGCGCTCCGGGTCCTTTCGCGTCGGGTCGATCGCCGCGAGAAGGCGTTCGACGAGCTCGGGGTCCTTCGCCTTCGCCGCCGCCGAGATGGCCCACGTGGCCGCGTGCGTGTAGACGCCGCCGTTCTCGCGCATCCCCGGCGCGTAGCGGGTGATGTAGCCGATCTCCCGGACGGGGCGGTCGTAGGCCGGCGCGAGAAGGAGCGCGCCGGCCTCGGAGACGAGCCTCTCCTTCACGGCCGCCATCGCCGCCGCCGCCCGATTCGGCGGGGCGACGTCGTTCAGCACGGCCCAGGTCTGGGCGTTCAGGTAGATCGCTCCGCGCGCGCTCTCGCGGCTCCCGAGCTTCTCGCCGGAGTCGAGCGTCGCGCGCCAGTACCACTCCCCGTCCCAGGCGTGCTCGTTGATCGCGGCGACGAGCGCCTCGCGGCGCCGCGCGAAGTCGGCCGCGCGGGCCGGCTCCCCCGTCCGCCGCCAGAGCTCGCTCCAGTCGGCGAGGAGGCCCGCGAGGAAGTGGGCGAGCCAGACCGACTCCCCCTTCTCCTCGAGGCCCGCTGCGGAAAGGCCGTCGTTCCAGTCCCCCGCGCCGATGTACGGGAGGCCGCGCGGGCTCGTCCGCCGGAAAACCCGCTCGAAGGCGCGGAGGACGTGCTCCGTCAGGGGCGCCGGCTGCGGGTCGTCGAGGAACGGCGCGCGGTCGGCGAGGATCGAGAGGTCCCCCGTCTCCTTCACGTACGCCGCCGCGACGAACGCGAGCCAGAGGAGGTCGTCCGTCATCTTCGTGACGTGTCCCAGCTCCGAGAGCGGGTGCCACCAGTGGTAGACGGAGCCGTCGGCGAACTGGTGCGCCGCGTGGAGGGCGATCTGCTCCCGGGTCCGCGCCGGGTCGATCGTCAGCCAGACCTGGGAATCCTGGAGCTGGTCGCGGAAGCCGTAGGCGCCGCTCTGCTGGTAGTAGCCGCAGCGCCCCTGAATCCGCGCCGAGATCGCCTGGTAGCGGACCCAGTCGTTCAGGAAGGCGTCGAACGTCGCGTCGGGCGTCTCGACACGGTGCGCCGCGAGGAGGCGGCGCCACGCCTCGCGCGCCGCCGCCAGGGATGCGTCGAACGCCGCGACCGCGCCGTAGCGCGCGAGGAGCGCGCGGACGCCCTCCTCCGTCTCGGAGGTCGCGATCGTGAAGCCGAGGTCGAGCGAGCCGCCCGCGGCGAGCTCGACCGGCACCCGGAGAGCTCCGACGGCGTCGCCGTGGCGGCCGAAGAGGCCGGGCCAGGGGGCGCCGGAGAGCGCCGCGGGCGCGGCGAACGAGCCGAGCCTCCCGAGAAAGGCGGCCTTGTCCCCCTCCGCTTCGGAGACGCGCTCGGTGCAGGCGAAGGCGCTGACGTAGGGGAAGGAGGTGTTCCAGTGCCCCCAGCGGGCCGAGCCGACCTCCCACATGTGCGACCGGGCGAAGACGGCATTCCGCCCGGCGTCGCGCTCGCACTCGAGGAAGAGCTTCGTGAACTCCCGACGAGGCGACGGCGTCACCCCGCAGTTCCACTCCACGAACGCGACGAGCTCGAGACGGCGTGGAACGCCGCTCTCGTTCGTCAGCCGGAGCCGCCAGAGCTCGGCCGTCGCCTCCGGGTCGACGAAGAGCGTCCACTCGGCCGCGACGCCGCGAAGCGCCGTCCGGAACGTCGTGGCGCCGATCCCGTGCCGGCACTCGAAGCGGTCGTAGGCGGGGAGCGACGGCGCCGGGGCGAGCGGCCACGACTCCCCCGTCTCGACGTCCCGGAGCCAGAGGAAGCGCCCGGAGGAGTCCCGCGTCAGGTCCTGCTCCCAGCGGGTCACGACGGCGAGCTGGGAGTTGTCGACCCACGTGAAGCCGGAGCCGGTCTGGCTGACGACGAGGCCGGCGCGGCGGTTCGCGACGACGTTCACCCAGGGGCGCGGCGTCCGCGGGTCGGTGACGACGTACTCGCGGCCGTCGTCCGTGAAACGCCCGTAGGCGTTCGCCGCTTCGACGCGGCGCGCGGGGGGCTGGCTCATGAATCCTCCGAAGGGGCGTTCGCGTGCCGTCGGGGCCGCATCACGGCCGGACGACGACCTCGGCGGGAAGGGTACGGACGACGACCTCTCCGGCCGGGGAGAGAGGCAGGGGGCGGCCGTCGACGGTCGCCGTCCGCGGGGACGCGGGGAGGGGCGGCTTCACGACGAGGCCGCCGGGAGGGAGCTCGCGCAGGCCCGAGAGGCGGACGCGAACGCCCGGGCCGTCGGCCGCAAGCGAGAGGTCGAGAGGGCCGTACGGCGTGCCGAGCCCCTTCACGGAGACGCCGCGCTCCGAACGGACCCACCGCTCCGGGAGCCCGGCGCCGACGACGAGCGCGGCGTCCGCTTCCCGCTCGCAGGCGAAGAGGTCGAGGAACGAGCGGGCGAAGTCGGAGCCGACCCAGGTGTGCGGCATGTCGCCGACGAACTTCGGGGTCCGCGGGTCGCGCCAGACCACCTCGCCCCACTGGTTCCACGCGGCGGGGCGCAGGTCGCGGAGGAGACTCTCCGCGACGCGGAGCGCCTCGTCGCGCCGGCCGAGCCTCACGAGAGCGCCAACGTTCCGCCACTCGTACGGCGTGTAGGAGTCCCCCTCCCCCGCCGCGCGGCGCGAGAGGTTCTCGAAGTACTTCTCGAACGTCCGCTCGAGGGCGGCACGCGGCAGGCGCGCCTCCTCGCCCCCCGGCGCGAGAGCCACGGTCGTCGACGTCGCGTCGAAGTCGCCGAGCTCGGCGCAGCCGGGGAGGTAGTCGATCCCGTGGCGTTCCATGACGAGCCGGATCGAGGCGTGGAGGTCGGCCGCGAGCTCGTCGCGGATCGCGGCGAAAGCCTTCGCTTCGTCCTCCTTCCCGAGGAACCCGGCCAGGAAGACGGCGTCCTTCAGGCCGCGCAGGCCGAAGTAGCCGTCCCAGTAGGAGTGCATCGGCTTCGCCGAGTACCCCTCGTGGCTGATCGACTCGGGGAGAAGGCCGTAGAAGACCCTCTTCTCTTCCCTTTCGTATTCCGGCGTCCGGCGCTTCCGCCGGAGCGCGTCGAGGTAGGAGACGGCGGAGACGACGTGCGGCCACATCCGCGCCGCGAGGCCCCGGTCGCGCGTGTATCGGACCGTCTCGCCGATCAGGAAGAGGAGCTGCCCGTGACTGTCGTTCTCGGGGACGCCGTCGGCGCCGCGCGCGTCGACGCAGCACGGGACGCGCCCATCCTCGCCCTGGTGGCCGGCGAACCACATCAGGAAGGAGCGGGCGATCCCCCCCTGCCCGAGCCGGAGGAGCGCCTCCGACGTCAGCGAGCCGTCCCGGATCCAGGAGCGGGCGTAGGAGCGGGAGCCGGGCTGGATCGCCGGGCCGTCCCTGTTCACGAGGATGTAGGCGAGCTGCGACCGAAGGACCTTCACCCACCGCTCCGCCTCCGGCGGGACGTCGAACGCGACCCGGTCGAGGCGGCTCCGCCAGGCGGTACGCTCCTTCGCGAGAAGCGACTCGAAGAGGGCCGAGGCGTCCGCTTGCGAAATACCCTCCCACGGCGCCGGCCCGAAGGCGCTCGTCAGCTCGGGAGGAACGCGCGACCCGTCGAACGGGATCGCGACCACGACCTCCTGCCGTCCGCCGCCCGGGACGACGAGGTCGAACGCGAACGCCCCCGAAGCGAAGCCGGTCGGGTCGGTCACGGAGAGCGCCTTCGGGAAGGTGCCGACGCGGAGGAAATCCGAGACATCTCCCGCGTCGAGCGTCGTCGCCCCGGTTGCCGACGGCGGCACGAACGCGGCGACGACCCGCTCGCCGTTCACGCGGGCGCGCGCGCCTTCGAAGGCGAGGGAGCGGATCTCGGAGGCCCCGCCCGGCGTCCCGAGGAACTGCCACGGCGGGTTCACCTGGAGCGGCCGGATCGCGAGGACGAGCCGCACCTTCCGCTCCTCCTTCGTCAGGTTCGCGACCCGGTAGCGCGCGAGGAAGGCGGAGGCGCCCGGGAGTCCCGTCGCGAGAGCCGTCGTCTCCAGGCGCGTCTCCCCCGCGTCCCACGTCACCGAGGGGATCGGCAGGTCGCCGTCGACGAGCGCGGGACGCGACGTCACGTCGGCCCAGGTGAGGAGACGACCCCCGGCGATGAGGAACGGCTCGATCGAGAAGAGGCCGGCACCCGCCTCGAGCGCGCCGTCCTCCGAGAGGAGCCCCTCGTCGGGGTCGCCGTCGACGCCGACGACGGTCCAGTACGACTGCTCGCCGGCGAGGTACCGGGGCCAGTCGCCGCGCGGCGACTCCTTCGCCACCTCGGCGAGGAACGCATTCGGCGTCGCCGCGAAGTCGAGCGGCTTCACCGAGACCTCCTTCAGCTCGAACGGCCCCGGCTGCGGCCCCTCGAGGAGACGCAGGCGAATCGCCCGCGCCTCGCTCTCGGGAAGCGCGAGAAGGTCCCGTCCGCCGTTCCCGATCACGACCTCGCGCACCGTCCGCCACGTGGCGCCGTCCTCCGAAAGGTCGACGGCATAACGGCTCGCGTACGCGCCGCCGTGCTCGACGACGAGGCCCCCCAGCTCGCGAAGCCCGCCGAGGTCGACGCGCCACTCCGCCGGGCCGGCCTTCCCCGCGCGCCACGACGTCGCCGGGTCTCCGTCACCCGCCCGCGCGGCGTCCTGTCCGGCAGCGGACGAGGAGGCCGACCACGAAATCGGTCGTGCGGGCGGCTCGGGCGGAAGCTCGAGAAGGACGAGGTCGGCGACCTCGAGCCACCCTTTCCCTCCCTTTCCGGCCGTCACCGTCACCTCGATCGAGCCGATCCGAGACGGCGCCCCGCCCCCCGCCGGACCCCAGGCGAACTCCACCTGCCGCTGCTTCACGCGCATCGGCTCGAAGGCGGCGGAGAACGTCGCGCTCCGCTTCCGGAACCACCAGACGTTCTCGCCGGAGGGGTCGGCCAGCTTCACCTCGAGGTCGTTCGGGAGCGCCTCGCCGCGGAGGCGCATCCGGATCTCCCATCGCTCCGGGAGGACGAGGTCGACCTTCCGCGTCGCCGCGGCCCAGCCTGCCCTCCCCCCGAAGTCGAAGTCGAGCCGGACGGCCTCGTTCGCCGCGGGAGAGACGCGGAGGAAGACGCCCGGCGCCGGCGCGGCGGTCCAGCCTGGTCCGCCGAGAATCGTCGACTTCGGCGTCGGCGCGGCGCCGAGGAGGGCGAGCGAGGAGGCGAGGAGGACGAGCCGCTTCATTCCTTGATGCTCCCGGCCGTGATTCCGTCGATGTACGAGCGCTGGAGAAAGAGGAAGAGGAGCAGCGCGGGGAGGACCGTCACGACCGCCCCGGCCATCATCAGCTCCGTGTCCTGGACGTGCTCCC
>JADHEF010000738.1_pt1 | contig 28416 bp, 26 predicted proteins | sample 8952391 | NCBI WGS metagenome assembly JADHEF01 (sample SAMN16124439, study PRJNA663245) | bioreactor sludge metagenome | isolation source: sludge (nitrite) | place: India:Bengaluru | collected 2019-02-28 | reverse complement strand
AATGGGATTGGCCCCAAGACAGTTGAGCAGCTTTTTTCTAAGTTTAAATCTATGGATGGCATTAAGAAAGCAACACGCGAAGAATTAATTTCGCTTATTGGCGAAAAGAAAGCCGATATACTACTATCGCATTTTAGCAAATAATAGATACTTTTGTGTATCAATTTTTGGTTTATGGCACTTACTTTGTCTTCAGTATTACAGGATAGCACATCGGTTTCGCAGGAATCAGTATTGCAGGTAAATTATTTACTTACAAGTTATTCCAATAACTCAAAAGATAATGTACATAATAATCTGTACGATAATTTTATATATCAGTATAATTCACTTAATACTTTAAATGACGAGTGTTATATTATCGACAAACAAGTTGTGAAACCAGTAGTTGAAGTTAAAACAGTTTTTAAATCATCAACAGAGGTTCAGAATTCCAAGGGTTGGATACATCCAAAGGAATTAAAACAAAATCCAACCAACGATTTATTTATAATCCCTTTTTTAATTGGTCTTGTTGCGTTCGTTGCCATTCTTGTTCGTTACTCAAAATACCTTGGAAAATTTTTCGAAGGTTTAATCTACGCCTATGTTGTGGAGAAATTTGTTGCCGACCTAAACGTTCCCACCAAGCGATTACTTTTATTGCTCGATACCATATCTATCATCACTTTATCCTTTTTAACCTTTAGTTTTATTGGTGGATTGGGCACACAAAGCACAACTGGTTGGGCGAGCATATTACTGTTTTTAATTATACTTGGTGGTCTGTTTGTATATAGAGTTTATTATTACATTCTTCATAAGTCAATTGAACTAATTATTCCCGATAAATTATTTACGCAAAAACTTTATTTCGATACCTTAATTGCAATTCGAGGAGGAGGCTTTGTTCTTTTTCCTTTATCGTTAATTGTATTCTATATCAATGCACCAATGTCGGGTTATTTACTTTATGGTTCAATTGGATTACTTGCTATTGTATTGATATACAGATTTATACGATTACTTTCATTGTTTCTTAAAAACAGTGTTTCATTTTTGTATTTCATTTTATACCTTTGTGCCCTTGAAATTGTACCTGTAATTATACTTTACTTACAGATACAAAGGATGTAGAGTGAGATTGAAATAAAACTTTAGGGCCTTGAAAATCAAAAAAGTAGTAATTTCGCAACCCGAGCCACAGAACGAGAAATCTCCTTATATGGAGTTAGCTCAGAAGTATGGTTTGAAGATTGATTTCCGACCCTTTATTCACGTAGAGGGTGTTTCTTCTAAGGAATTTAGGCAGCAAAAAATTAACATTTTGGACCACACTGCGGTTATTTTTACCAGCAAAACTGCAGTGGACCATTTCTTTAGAATTTGCGAGGAGGTTAGAGTTACAGTTCCCGAAACAATGAAATATTTCTGCATTACAGAGTCTATTGCTCTTTACCTGCAGAAGTATATTGTTTACAGGAAACGAAAAATCTTTTACGGTAACAACACTTTTGCCGATTTGCTTGAGATTATGCAAAAGCATAAGGAGGAAAAGTATTTACTTTCCCTATCAGATGTTCATAAGCCCGAAATACCTAAATCTCTCGATAAGGCCAAGATTAAGTACACGAAGGCAATTTTCTATAAAACTGTTAGTAGTGATTTATCAGACTTAAGGGATGATTTTCCTTACGAGATGATTGTTTTTTACAGCCCGAACGGAATAAAGTCACTACACGACAATTTCCCTAATTTTGACCAAAAAGAGATTGTTATTGGCGCATTTGGTGCCAGTACAGCCAAAGCGGTTAAGGATGCAGGTTTAAGGCTCGATGTAACAGCACCTACGCCAGCCTGTCCGAGTATGACCCACGCAATAGATGTTTTCTTGAAGGAATATACCAAAAAAACAAAATAATATCAGGGGATAATAAATCCCCTGTTTTTTTATGAGATTTTTTCTTAGGAAACATAATGTACTATCCCACGAAAAGGATATTTCTGCGCTATTTAATGGTGGAAGTTCTCTATTCTGTTATCCTATTAAGATGACCTATCGTTTAACCGATGTAGCAACCGATGAAGCCGTTTATAAGGTTATGTTTGTTGTATCAAAAAGGAGTTTTAAGAGAGCCGTTAAGCGAAACCTAATTAGACGTAGAATGCGGGAAGTTTTTAGGTTAAATGTTCATACTCTTTTCGATAGCATACCCGAGAACAAAAGGGTTGATATAGCGTTAATTTTTGTATCGAAGGATATTGTTGAAACTCCTGTGATTGAAAAATCTTTAAACGAACTGCTCCAAAAGTTGAATACAAAATTAAAGGTAGAGTAGTTTAATAATTTGATATATAGTGAAATATATAGAAGATATATGGAGATTTATTACTGGGATTTTAGCCTATATACCAATTTTACTGGTAAAAATCTACCAGATATTCATATCCCCTTACTTTCCTAATAGTTGCAGATACACACCGACTTGTTCCTCTTACTCGTTAGAAGCGTTAAAGAAGCATGGATTTTTCAAAGGATTATGGTTGACAATAAAACGAGTATCGCGCTGTCACCCTTGGGGTGGTCATGGTTACGACCCTGTACCTTAACTATTTTTTTGGTAGAACAATTCTAAAAGCAGTTCCCTTATTTATTTCCGATGATTTTATAAAGATTTTACCATTATGGTACTCCTCCACAATTCTTTTAGATAGGGTTAATCCAAGTCCCCAACCTCTGGATTTTGTAGTGTAACCAGGTCGGAAAACATCCTTAAACTTTGATTTTGGAATACCTCGGCCAGTATCAACAATATCAATGAAAACAACCTGAGTATTATCTATTATATTGAAGGTAAGCGTTCCAACACCGTTCATAGCATCCACGCTATTTTTTACAATATTTTCGATAACCCACTCCATAAGTGTAATATTCAGCGGAACGTTTATGGCCTCTTTAATAGTGTACTCCTTTTGGAAGGCAACATTCTTAGATACCCTTGTTTGTAAATATTCAACTGATTTTTCGACCATTTCAACTAGGTTATTCTTGTTCAAACTAGGAGCGGAGCCAATTTTTGAGAACCTATCGGTTATAACCTCTAAGCGATGAATATCCTTTTCCAGTTCATTTAAAACTAAATCGTTGGGCGAATTTTCCCTAAGCATTGTTAAACAAGCCATTAACGATGATGTTGGGGTTCCAAGTTGATGCGCTGTTTCCTTTGCCATACCAACCCAGATACCGTTGCGCTCAGCCTTGCGCGATTGACTAAAGGCGTAGTAAGAAATCACTACAAAAAGAATGATTATTAGTAGTTGAATATAAGGGTAGTACGATAACTTTTTTAAAGTAGTACTATCCATATAGTAAACGTAATTTTTTACATCGTGGAGTAGGTTAATTTCAATAGGCTCGTGCTCCGCTCTCATTCTTTCAATTAGCCTTGCTGTTGATATTGAATCCTTAAACTGCTCTTTGTCAATATTTCTGTACGATAGAACATTTCCCTCTTCGTCAGTCAGCAGAACAGGCACCGTGCTATTATTCTGAATAACCTCAAAAACAAAGGTAAAGTCCTTTTCGTTATCGGTAAGGTTGATAAGTTCTCTTATACCAGCAACCCACAAATCAATTTTTTTCTTCTCCTCAAACGAGAGTTGACGTACAAACCTGTTTGTAATAACAATTGTTGAAAGGCCAATAAAACCAGCAAGAATCAACAATATAAAGTTTGTTTTTACCCGAGTAAACACCATAATTCAAAAGTCTAGTTATTATCAACGTTAAGCGTGTCGTACTCGTCCCACTCTATGTTGAATTTTGTTTTATTGCTCAAGGAGCTATCTTTATTGGCTTTCAATATAGTATCCTTTTTTGTGATCTGATTAAATTCTTCCCTAAAAATCTCTTTCAATGTTTTACCCTCAGCCTGAATATTACCCCGAATTTTCTCGAACGACGATTTTTTATCGAGTTTAACCTCATAGTTATTATTATCCCCAAAAAGTTTAAGGTAAAGATTTATTGAACCATCCGTTGCATGCTCGTTATCGTTTGTGACTGATGAGTTTAAGAATCTACGTGAGAGAACCTGGCTGAAGTTAACCTTCATCCAGTAGGTAAAATTTCCATTAAAATAATGCTCGCCAGAGAGTTGCATGTTTATTACATTCGAGAGAACGTCCATTTTAGGTATTTTCACGCAACCGTCACTAATTTCAATTTTATTTTTGAGTGTCTTAAAGTCTATCGACTTTACTTGTTCCAACTTCAGCCATTTTGATAATTTTTCAATTTTATTCATCCCTATTAGCATCCCATTGCTTATGGTGATTTCCGATTCCATTTTTATTGAAGGCATATCTATCTCGCCCTTGTTGTTGGTTGTAAAGTTAAGTATTGACGTACCCGACAGTTTTCCACTTATGTTATTGTGTGTAACTATGGTTTGCTTAAAGTTATCGTAATGGTTAAACAATTTTGATATATCCATTCCCTGAAAATCAGTTTTTATAAAATACTTGTTTTCAGAATTTAACATTGTTCCACTTATTGTACCATCAAAACCTTGCCCTGTAAAATTTTGAATTTCAAAAGTATTATTGGTAAAAAGCATTCCGCAATGAACATCCTGAAAGCTATAATTCATGTATTTTAGATTTTTTGAATCAACCTTTACTCTATATATGTTATTATTGGGCTTGGTTTTTTTAGACTCTGGCGTGCTGGATACTATTTCGGTGATGTAGGAAACATTTATCTCCTCGGCATCAACAAAAATCTCTGGGCTCAACGATATTTTATCATTTAAGACTCCCACAAGATTATTCTGGTTGATGTTTAGTTTAAATGGCTTATTATCAATATTTCCTGTTGATTTAATTGTTATATCATCTTTAAAGTCAACGACTCCTTTTATATCTGATATTTTGTCAATACCATCAATGGCTTCGATATTAAAATTTATCAAACCGCTCACATTATGATATACTATATCCAGTTGCTCTTGATACTGCGTTAAGTTCAAGAGAACTTTAAAATTACCTGAAGCACTAATTCTGACCATTCGGCCAAAAACAGAATTTTTTGAACGGTTTAGTTTAATCAATCCCTCTGTAAGTATTATGGGATTTTTAAATCCTTTTATTCTGGCTGAAAAAATTGCGCTTAAATTTTCACATTCAACATTAGCCTTGCTTATGCTTGTGATGTGGTTTTTGAAATTATTAGTAAACTGGGTTTTTCCCACCAATTCGTTAACTATAAAGTTGTTTTCTTTTGAATGAATATTTCCTTTAGAAACATGGTTTACAATCAGATTATCAACTTTTGACGTGTTAAAGTTAAACTCAACTTTACCCGAAATTGTAGATTTTGCCTTAATACTTAAATCTTTATAATTTATTGATAATATTTCCTGCAGATTTTCAATATTAAACGTTTTACTTCTGTAATTAAGGGAAACAGAACCGCTTTCAAGGTTAACTTCACCATTTGCTCTTACAGAAATTTTATTTATGTCTAGTTCAAGATTTTCAATTATGCAACGATTCTTTGTTTTATCGATATTTAGTTGAATATTGATTGGATATTTGCTTTGAAACCCTTCGGTATATAAACTTGCCAAATCTGCTTTAATTGATGAATGTATTTTTCTATATTTTAAATTCGTAAAAATAAGAGAATTATTTACGTCTATTTTTATCGATAGTTTATTTTTATTATCGTAAATATTTAAAATATAGTTTTTTAAAATAAATTTATTGATTGATATGTTTTGGTTGCTCGTGGTATTTTCGTCACTTGAGAATTGGTTTAGCAGAGAATCAATGGTTTTTGGGTAATAGTTTACCTCTCCTGTTTCTATAATACAGTTTCGGATGCTAAAATTCCCACGAATCAGGTAAATAGAGTTTACTGTTAAACTTATATTTTGTGCAGATAAAATTTTAGTTTGCTCGTTCTTGTTAGAAATATCAATAGATAAATCCTCAAAAGTTAGCGCAGCAAAGGGGAAATGACTTATTAGGCTAATATCAAAGTTTGAGTATTTGATATCAAGGTCAACTTCTTCCTTTAAAACCGATAAAAACTTATCGGATATTTCCTTTTTATTGAACACAATATAAACGCTTGCTCCACCTAATGTTAGTAGCACAAAAATCAAGACAGAGGCAACAATTTTCAGAAAAATCCTAATAAATCGCATAAAAATCTCCTAAAAAGTTTTTAATTCGCAAACTTAGGTAATACATTTTATCTAAACATGAAATTATATTAACGAAATCACATTTTTTTTAGTGTTTTTAATTCTAACTCACTAACTTTGATAGTTGTTGTTGATTAATGCGAAAAGTATGAGTTTCAGAAAAAACTTTCTGTTTACACTTTGTGCTGTTTGTGTCTATTGCTTCGCAGTAGCCCAAAAATCTGATTCCTTGTTAATCAAGTTGTACCAAGAGCCTAATGATAGTAGCCGTGTACAAATATTATTAAAGATTGCAACTCATTACGATCAGGTTGAGCATAATAATGTTTTAGCCGAAAATTATCTTTTAGAGGCGAAAAGACTTTCTGAAAGTCTAAACAATCAACATCTAAAGGGTGCCGTTTACAATCAATTAGGTTCTTTTTACCGCAATATGTCTCGCTATAACGAGGCCCTCAAGTTGCATAACGACGCTTATTTAATTGCCCGGGAAACAAATAATTTAAAACTACAGTCTTCATCATTAAATAACCTCGGCGTAGTTTACCGAAGAATTGATAATCATGCTTACGCCGCAGAGTATCATGTAAAAGCACTTAAAGTTGCTGAAGAAATTAGGGATTCTTTCAATATTTCTGTTTCATGTAATAGTTTGGGCAATATTTTTTCATTAAATGGTAGATATGATGAAGCCATAGATTATTTTAATAGGGCCCTAGATATTGCTGAAAGAACTAATAATAAACTAGGCCAAGCCATGAATAATAACAATATTGGGGAGGTCTTCGAATTCAAAAAGAACTATCTAAGGGCTAGGGAGTACTATCAAAAATCTTTAGAATTAAATCAAGAGATAAGCAGTTTAAAGGGCATAGCCATTAACTACAACGCTCTAGGAAAAGTTGAATATTTTGTTGGAAACTATATGTCTGCCTATAACTACTTTATCAAGGCATTAGATATTGACAGAAAATTAGGCGATAAAAAGTTTCTGGCAGATAGTTATGTTAACCTATCTAGAGTTTTAATTGCTCTTAATCGAGATAACGAAGCAAAGAAAAATCTCGATTTAAGTTTAGAAATTGCGCAAGAAATTAAAAGCTTAATTCACTTGCAGTTGGTTTATGAAATTTATAGTAACTATTACAATAAAATTCGACGGTACGATTCTGCCCTTCATTATTATATCCTTGCCTCAAACTTCAAGGATAGTGTATTGAACGATAAGAATACTCGCCACATTGCCACTATTCAAACAATTTACGAAACCCAAAAGAAAGAAAATGAGATAAAACTATTAACCCAAGAGCAGGAATTAAAAGAGAAAGAGCTCAAAAGACAGAATATATTAAAGAATGGTTTACTCATTGGATTAGTATTAACAACTATAATCATCTTTTCAATTTATCAAGCATTCCGAACTAAGCGAACAAGCAATAAAATGTTATCCGAGCAAATTGAAGAGATTGAAGCACAAAATGTCCGACTCGAAGAGCAAAAGCAGGAAATTGAGACTCAAAAGGAACAGATTGAACGCAACAAGAATTTTATTGAACAAAAAAACAAAAATCTCGAAGAGGCCTACAAAATTATTGAGGGCTACATTGAAAAGATCACTGATAGTATTAGGTATGCAGAAAGAATTCAGGAATCAATACAACCAAGCGTTGAAGTTGTAAAGGAGGTTTTTTCAGATGCCGTTCTTTTTAATAAGCCCAAGGATATTGTAAGCGGAGATTTTTATTGGATGGTAACATCTGGGAAAAAAGTCTATTTTGCCTTATCGGACTGTACTGGACATGGGGTACCAGGAGCATTTATGAGCATTATCGGGATTGATTTATTAAATCAAGCAGTTAATCTACATCACTATTACAAACCCGACCAAATAGTTGCTTTCCTGAACGAACAACTTATTAGGCGCTTACGCAAATCCGAATCAGAACAAGTTCTAAAGGATAGTATGGATATTGCCGTTTGCATTTTTGATAAAGAAACCTACCAGTTGGATTATACTGGGGCGCTCATACCAATATTCATACAATCCAATGGAGATTTAAAAGAGGTAAAACCCGATTATATTACACTTGGCACTTCCTTTGAAAAAGACCCAAAATCATTCACAATAAATTCTTTTAAGATGATAGCGGGTGATTGGATTTACTTGGTAACAGATGGATATTTCGATCAATTGGGAGGTGGTCAAAATAAAAAATTTATGCGAAGTAAATTCCGTCAATTAATCTCTCAGGTTAACCATCTTTCAGGAGTTGAACAAAGCGAGATTTTGGAGAAAGAGTTTTTACAATGGATGGGAAGAAATGAACAGATTGACGATGTTCTTGTTTTGGGTGTAAAGGTTAAGTAATTATTGAAGAGTGTATCGTTATCTTATATTTTACTTTCTATTTGCTTTATCTCTTTGTGCAGAAAAAATGCATGCACAAAATACGACTGTATCTGATAGTGTTATACTTCGGAATATCGAGACTGAAAATTTTAGTTTTTTAGATGAATTTATTCAAAAGTATGGCATTGACTATCCCATATATGGTAATTCACATACAATACTAAGCATAGCCGTTCGGCAAAATAGATTATCGGTTGTTAAGTATTTATCCAACAAGGGAGCTGATATAAACAAGATCACGAATAACCTCAGTCCTTTAATGCATTGTGCAATAAATGAAAGACCAGAAATAGCATCTTTCTTAATTAAAAATGGTGCAAAGGTCGACTTATATAATACACATCGTAATACTCCTCTTTTATACGCATCACGAAACGGAAACATCAATACCGTTAAGGTTTTGACACAGTATAGAGCAAACCCATTTTTTAAAAACTTTATGGGTTATAATAGTTTCGATTATGCCGCTGAGTTTAAAAAGGATCAAGTGGTTGAATATCTCCGAAAGTATATGGAGCGCTATGCTAAGGGAGCATTTCCATCTACTTTTGATGGACCTCATATTGAATGGAATGGACTAAACAAATTACATGCTTTTTATTTGGTCAACGACAGTTCACACAATAAATTATTTAAAGTACGTAGAAGTTTCAAAATATATGACAGAGTAGAAATTAGAGGTTTTATTGAATCTGATACCTCGACTTACACAATTTTTAAACCCAAACCCTCAAAATTTGAATTCCAGTTTAAAGGCGTCAGCCGGGTTTTTGCTGTTGGTGATGTTCATGGAGCTTATGATAGTCTTTTATCTTTACTAAAAGGCAATGGTGTTATAGATGTTAATTTGAACTGGAGTTTTGGAGACGGACATTTAGTCTTTATTGGCGATTTGTTTGACAGGGGAGATAAGGTAACTGAATTGCTTTGGTTGGTTTACAAATTATGGAATCAGGCGCCTATTAGCAATGGTAAAGTTCATGTTTTATTCGGTAATCATGAATTATTGGCCTTAAACAAGGACTATCGGTATTTGAACGATAAATACATGTATTTAACACGAGGATTAAATATCGATTATAGCAGTCTATATTCAACCAATACCATTTTAGGAAATTTTGTTAGATCATTTAAAGTTGCAGTTGAAATAGATAGCGTACTTTTTGTTCATGCAGGAATTTCTGCTCACTTGGTCGACAAACGAATTACTATTGATGAATTAAATAGAATTTTTTTTCAAAAACTTAATCAATTTAACCCCGATATTATAACTGAACGAATTTTGTTGATTTATTCGGAGGCAACATCCGACAAAGGACCCTTTTGGTATAGGGGCTATGTTACTGAGAGCAACATCATAACTCGTGCAACCCAGGAAGAAATCGATAAGGTTTTAAAATTTTATGGAGCAAAAACCATGGTTATCGGACATACTGAAGTTTTGTCGATTACTAAACTCTACAACGGGAAATTGTTACCGATTAATGTCCCGTTCGATAGGGTTGGAGTTGAAAAGCAAGGTCTTAAAATTGAAAAAGGAAAAATTTTTATATCTAATTCCGCCGGAGTAAACCAACAAATTAATTAAATTACTGCTGTTTTAAAATATTCTTCAGCATGATCAGATTTTTTGTAATATCAATTTCTATATTTTTTGCTGTCGATCTTAATGCGCAAGAATTCTTGTTCGATAAAGAAGAAATTATAAGGATTGATATTGTTACCGATCTCCGTGCTTTAATTAGAGACGTAAATCCCGAAAACGCAAAATATCACCAGGGGCTTTTGACTTATATTAATCCTTTGGGTGAAAACATTAGCATTGCCATAAAGCTTAAAACCAGAGGAATTTTCAGGCGTAGCAGAGAAAATTGCAATTTTCCGCCATTAACAGTTAAGTTCTCTCACGATACCATCGAAAATTATTTCAGTAATATTGATAAATTAAAACTCGTAAATGTTTGTAATAGCAAAAGAGAATCCTACCAGCAATATCTCGTAAAGGAATATTTTGCTTATAAAATATACAATCTTTTAACTGATTATAGTTTTAGGGTTAGAATGGTTAAGATTTTTTATGTTGATATTAATAATTCCATTCCCCCCTTTGAAGCGCTTGGATTTTTCGTTGAAGATATGGAATCCTTGAATCGTAGAACTAATAGTAAATCAATAAAAACTATGGGTATTATTCAAGAGGCTGTAAACAGATCTCAAATGGATATTACCGCAATATTTCAGTATTTCATAGGAAATACTGATTGGTCTGTTCCAAAACAACACAACATTAAGATTGTTGTTCGGGAGTCAGATTTAATACCAATTGCTATTCCCTATGATTTTGATTTTTGTGGATTTGTTAATCCTCCATATACAAAACCGCCAGACATAATCCCTATTTTACACGTTACCGAAAGATATTATAGAGGTTATTGTCGAACAATAAAAGAGTTAGAGCCTGTTTTAGATATTTTTCAAAAGAAAAAATCAGCAGTCTATGATTTGATAGAGGCCGACACCCTTATGAAACCCAAACAAAAAATGCAAGCGCTTAATTATATTAATGAGTTCTATAACGTGATTGATAATCCTAAGTTACTTCAAAGGGAATTTATTGAAAACTGTAGAAAGGAATAGAATATATGTTAGATCCAAAGCAAAACGAAATAAATCGTTTTAAGTACAATATTGTCCCGCCACTTATTTTTTTACTTTTAATTTGGTTGATTAAAATATTGGAAATCATAAATCAAACAAGTTTTTATGAATTTGGAGTATATCCTAGAGATGTAAAAGGTATTCCTGGCATTATTTGCGCTATATTCATTCATTCAGATTTTAATCATTTAATATCCAACTCTATATCTCTGTTTATTTTATTCAGTGGATTATTATTCTTTTATAGAGATTTAGCCTATAAAGTGCTTATATTTATTTGGTTAATGAGCGGTATAATGGTTTGGATTGGTGCTAGAGAGAGTTATCACATTGGCGCTAGTGGATTAATTTATGGAATTGCATCGTTTCTGTTTTTTAGTGGAATTATACGTCAAGATATTCGTCTAATGTCCATCTCCATGTTGGTTGTATTCTTATATGGAGGACTCATTTGGGGAATTTTTCCGATATTTCCAAGGATTTCTTGGGAATATCATTTATTTGGCGGGTTATGTGGACTTGTAACTGCCATATATTTCCGCAACCAAGGCCCTCAGAAACACAAATGGAGTTGGGAACTTAATGAGGATTTGGAAACTGATGAGGAAAAAAGTTTCGAAAAGGAAGACGATTAGTTCTATAAAAATTTTGATACAAGGTTGCTTTTTATATATTTGCTTCCTTCATAAAAGTGTCAAACCAATCTAATAATACAATGGCAAAGATTAATGAAAATGAACTTTCAACCAACAATATTAACCTTGTTGGACTTGGAACGGAAATTAATGGTGACATCATTAGCAACGGAGATTTGAGAATAGATGGAACATTAATTGGTAATTTAACCGTTAAAGGAAAAGTTGTTATTGGTGAAACTGGTAAAATTAAGGGTGAAATATCTTGCAAGAATTCTGATATTTCCGGAACAGTTGAAGGCAAAGTTACTGTTCAGGAATTGCTTTCAATTAAATCAACAGCCAGGATTAGTGGTGACCTTAATGTTGGTAAGTTAGCCATTGAACCTGGTTCGAAATTTACAGGTTACTGTGATATGGGCTCAGCGGATCAACCTCAAAAAATTGAACAAACATCACTATCAAGTTCAAAGTAGACTAAAATGAACAAATTGCTCTGGCCAATACTTAAACGAACAGCGTTTGCCTTGTTTGTTATTGTGTTGGCCATATTTTTATATGGATTTTATATAATTCCAGGAAAATTTTCTGGAGTCTATTTCTTTATTCCTTTTATTCCTGCTTTCATAAACTTCACATTTATAGGCAAATTGATTAATATATATAATTTATCTATTAATCTGTTCTACAATAAATATTTATTGTTTAATACAATAAAATTTTTACTAAATTTATTGGTATTCGTTGTGCTAATTTTTCTTTTCCAACCAGACCCAATCTTGTTTATTGTAGTATATTTGCTATCTTATTTTATATTTTTTGTTTTAGAGATTTTTGAAATTAGTGCATTGGTTCGAAAATTAAAATAATCGATAATGCGTAAGATTTTTATAGCATTTCTGCTAGTATTTTCTTTCTTGACTGTGAAAGCAACTGACACGGCCAAGGTTCATAACGATACAATTTCCAAAAACGAATCGCACGCCAAGGAAAAGTTTAATACCACCGAGTTTATTTTTGAGCATATAGGCGATTCCTTTGAATGGCATATTTTGACAGTTAATCATCATCATATTAGCATTCCTTTACCAATTATTTTATACAGCAAAGCTAAAGGTTTCAACATTTTTCTATCCAATAAGTTTCATAACCCAAACCACGAGTACATGGGCTTTAAGTTGGAAACAGAAGGGGATTATAAAGGAAAAATAGTTGAAGTGGGTGAAGATGTTAATGGCAAGCGTATTTTACCGTTGAACTTTTCTCTTACAAAAAACGCATTAACTATCCTAATGGTTTCAGGCTTGTTATGTTGGGTTTTTATTTCTATAGGCAGAAAGTATAAAGCAAATCCAGAATCTGCGCCCTCTGGGATTCAGAATTTATTTGAACCAATCATTCTATTCATAAGAAATGAGGTTGCTATTCCATCGATAGGCGAGAAGAAATACATTAAATATATGCCTTATCTTCTCACGGTTTTTTTCTTTATATGGTTTACTAACATGTTGGGGTTAATTCCGATATTTCCTGGTGGAGCCAATGTAACAGGAAACATTGCAGTAACAATGGTTTTGGCTTTATTTACGTTTTTTGTTGTTAATCTCAATGCGAATAAGCATTACTGGATTGAGTTTATTAATCCTCCAGGTGTTCCCTGGTTTTTGAAATTTCCTATTCCTATAATGCCCATTGTCGAAATAACAGGACTTATAACAAAACCGATAGTTTTAATGATCCGTTTGTTTGCCAACATACTTGCAGGCCACATGGTTGCAATAGTGTTTATGAGTTTGATATTCATTTTTGCAGCTATTAAGTTATGGCTTGGTTTTGTTGCAGCACCTATCTCTTTAATTTTTTCAATATTTATGTCATTATTGGAGTTGCTTGTTGCTTTAATACAAGCATATGTTTTTACTCTTTTATCGGCTATTTATATTGGCATGGCTACCGCAGATCATCATTAATAAAAACAATAAGTTGAACTAAATAATAATATTATTATGAGTACATTACTTTCAATCATTCAAACTCCAGAGGCTGGAGTTGCTTTAGCAAAAATGGGTGCTGCAATTGGTGCAGGTATTGCCGCTCTTGCTGCAGGTATTGGCATTGGACAAATTGGTGCTTCTGCTCTTAAATCCATTGCACGTCAACCAGAGGCTGCTGGAGATATTCGTTCGAACATGATTGTTTCCGCGGCTCTTATTGAAGGGGTTGCTTTCTTTGCAATCATTATTTGTGCCCTAGTACTATTCTTATAAAATTATTACCATGGGATTGGTTACTCCTGATTATGGATTGCTCTTCTGGATGCTGCTATCATTCTCGATAGTCCTTTATATATTGAAGAAATTTGCATGGAAACCAATTCTTCAGGGATTAAAGAGTAGAGAGGAATCTATTTCCAGAGCATTAAAGCAAGCCGAAGAGGCAAAGGTTGAAGTTGCCAAAATTCAAGAATTGAATCTTGAACTAGCCGAGAAGGCCCGAGTTGAACGGGAAAAAGACTTTCAAGAGGCAAAAACCTTTAGGGATAAATTGATCGAAGAAGCCAGAATTGAGGCTAAAGCCGAAGCGCAAAAAATGATAGACAAGGCGCGCGATGTAATTAAACAGGAAAAGGAGGCTGCTAAAAAGGAGTTATATGTCACGGTTACATCTTTAGCCCTTGATATTTCCGAGAAAATTCTTCGCAAACAGTTTGCCGATAAAGAAAAGCAGAAGGATTATATTGAATCACTTTTAAAGGAGATGTCTAAGAACTAGACATTAAATTTCTGTTTATGAATACCGGAAGAGTTGCCATACGTTATGCAAAAGGATTGCTAAAATTTAGCAATGAGAGAGGAGTTTCGCTTGATTTGTACAAGGATGCTTTTTCCCTAATTCAAATCCTAAAGGAGTCCAAGTCCTTAAATGATTTGATGGGAAACCCATCAATTGAAAGTTCTGAAAAATTCAAGATTCTCGAAAAAACACTCTCAGATAAAATACATCCCTATTTTATTGAGTTCTTGAGAATGGTGGTTCTTCGTGGACGATTTGAACATACTCTTAATGCTTTATACCTTTTTAGAGATCTTTACAGGAAACAGAATGATATTGTAGAAGTTCAGGTAGAATCTGTAGACCAGTTATCCGATAGCGAATTAAAGGAGATAGAATCCTTTGTTCAAAAAAAGTTTAACAAGAAAACAGAAATGTCAACAATTATTAAACCACAACTAATTGCAGGTTATATTGTAATTGTTGAAGGAAAAATTATGGATTTCAGTGTTTCAGGACAACTTGCAAGGTTTAAAAAAAACCTAGGGTTATCTGTTGCTAATTAAGAAAATGTAAACCATATGGCAGAAATAAAACCATCGGAAATTTCGGAACTTATAAAGAATGAGTTGGAAAGCCTCGATCAAAAATCAAAATTTGAGGAGGTTGGTTTTGTTCTTCAGGTAAGTGATGGAATTGCCCGTATTTATGGATTGAACAACGTTAAATCCAACGAGTTGGTTGAGTTTGATTCCGGCATAAAAGGAATTGTGCTTAACCTTGAGGAGGATAATGTCGGCGTGGTACTTTTAGGTGATACCGAGAAAGTAAAAGAGGGCGACAGGGTTAAAAGTTTAGGCGAGATTGCCTCCATTAATGTTGGCGACGGACTTCTTGGCCGTGTTGTAAACACCCTTGGAGAGCCTATTGATGGTAAGGGACCAATATCAGGAAAGTTGTATAATTTAACCCTTGAACGCAAAGCTCCTGGAGTAATTTATCGTCAACCAGTTACTGAGCCACTACAGACTGGTATAAAGGCTATCGACTCGATGATTCCTATAGGCCGTGGTCAGCGTGAGCTTATAATAGGCGACCGACAAACAGGCAAAACGGCTATTGCTATAGATACAATAATAAACCAAAGGAATAACTTCTTAAAGGGTGATCCTGTTTTTTGTATTTATGTTGCTATTGGGCAAAAAGGTTCAACCGTAGCAAATATTGCTCGCACCCTTGAGCTGCATGGCGCAATGGAATATACTACTATAGTTGTTTCAACCGCTTCGGATCCGGCTGCAATGCAGTTCTATGCTCCTTTTGCTGGAGCAACTATTGGAGAGTATTTTAGGGATACAGGTAGACACGCATTGGTTGTATACGATGATTTATCTAAGCAAGCAGTTTCATACCGTGAAGTATCTCTTTTGCTTCGCAGACCACCCGGACGCGAAGCATATCCAGGCGATGTGTTTTATCTTCACTCAAGATTACTCGAGCGCGCCGCAAAAATTATTGCTTCCGACGAGATTGCAGCAAGTATGAACGATCTCCCGGCTTCACTTAAACCAATTGTTAAGGGAGGTGGATCTTTAACAGCATTGCCAATTATCGAAACTCAGGCAGGCGACGTTTCTGCATATATTCCAACAAATGTGATATCCATTACTGATGGTCAAATATTTTTGGAGTCTAACTTGTTTAATAATGGCGTAAGACCTGCAATTAATGTTGGTATTTCGGTATCGAGGGTTGGAGGAAAGGCTCAGATTAAGTCCATGCGCAAAGTTGCAGGTACTCTTAAACTCGACCAAGCGCAGTATAGAGAACTAGAGGCATTCGCAAAGTTTGGTTCTGATTTGGATGCCGCAACACTTGCCGTATTGGATAAAGGCTCTAAGAATGTTGAAATATTGAAACAGGGTCAATATCAACCACTTCCGGTAGAGTTGCAAATAGCAATAATTTATTGTGGAACGAAAGGTTTACTTAAGGGCGTTGCAGTTAAAAAGATTAGAGATTTCGAAAAGGATTTTTTAAACAGATGCCAAATTAAGTTAAAATCTGAACTGTCAAGAATAGCCAGTGGTGAATTTACTGATGACATTGCCGAAGCATTAACTCTATTAGCCGAGGAAGTATCAAAAAATTACAAGTAAAACTATGGCCAACCTGAAGGAAATAAGAACCAGAATTTCGTCGGTATCTTCTACAAAAAAGATAACCAGTGCCATGAAAATGGTTTCTGCGGCAAAATTTAAAAAGGCACAGAACAATCTTATTAAGTTCAGACCATTTAATGAAAAGATTACCCAGTTAATAGATGTTTTAGCCTCAACCAATGAATTAAGTACACCTAATTATTTTACATGGAGAAAGGATATTAATAATGTAGCTATACTTCTTATCACATCTAATAATAGTATGTGTGGTGCCTTTAATTCAAGCATTATTAAAACAGCAATTAATATACAATCTTCATTAAAAACAACTTACCCCCATGCTAATTTTACTTTTTACTGTTTAGGAAAAAAAGGAGAGGATGTTTTAAGAAGATCTAAGTTCAAGGTTGAGCAAATTAACCCCACTTGTATTGACAAGCCAAGAATGGAGTTAACGGGAGAGGTTTTTGATTTTTTCAATAAGCAGTACTTTCTTGGAAAAATAGATAGGGTTGAAATCGTGTACAATAAATTTAAAAATGCTGCTTCACAGATTCAAGTTAATGAGACCTTGCTACCCGTTATAAAACAAACCAAATCCGATAAGAAACAAGTTTTCAGTAAGCCAATAATTGAACCTGAACCCAAGGTGCTTTTAGAGAAGATTTTACCGTATTATCTTAAAAACAAACTTCATTCAGCAATATTAGAAAGTTCTGCAGCGGAACATGGTGCTCGAATGACTGCAATGCATCAAGCAACAGAAAATGCTACCAGTTTACTTAACAATTTGGTTTTAGATTATAACAAGGCTCGACAAGCAGCAATTACCAATGAAATTTTAGAGATAGTTTCAGGCGCAAATGCACTGAAGGAGTAAAAAAAGCGGGTTATTTAACCCGCCTTTTTTATTTTGGAACGTAACCCTTTGCTTTTACAGGCTTTTCAATTTCAGCAATAGCTTCGGAAACGTTTATAACATAATCCCCCATTTTTTCACAGTCGTTAAACAAATCACTATAGATTACTCCTGCTTGATATTTATACTTATTTGCTTCAACATTTTTTATATGTTCCTCCTTAAGTGTCTCTCTTAAATTGTTGATCTTCTCTTCAATTTCGTAAACAGGTCCCATGTTAATATTGGGATCTTTTTGGCCTGACTCAAGATTTTGGATCATAATAAGTAATGATTCATCAAGAAGGTCAAACATTTTATTCATATTATTTCTAATCTCTTGACTAAACCAAATTTTTGCATCTCGCTTGCGTTTCATAGTTCTGGCCAAAGAGTAGTTACTATCTGCAACAGACTCTACTTCACTTATAATTCGAAACATTGCTTGTAACTTACGTGAACTTTCATCGCTTAATTCGTAGGTAGAAACTTTATTAAGATATGTGGCTATTTCAACTTCAACTCTATCGCTTATACCTTCGTATTTTTCAATTCGTTCATAAATAGAATCAAACTCTTTGTCGTTAGTTTCATTGAAGAGATTTTTTACAAAACCGAACATCTTGATAGTTCTTTTTCCGTAAATTATAATCTCTTTATGAGCTTGAACAAGCGAAAGCTCCGCAGTTGAAAGCAGTCCAATATTAATATGAACTAACCTGAACTCCTCCTCCTCTTCTTTCTTTGATGGCACCATCCAGGTAACTATTTTAACAATAACGGGTGTAAACCAAACTAAAACAAGAGTATTAATTAGGTTGAAACTAGTGTGAAAAATACTAAGGGCAAAAGGAATGGTATTTAAATTGTCGTAAGGAGAATTTCCGGTGTTGTAAACCAGAAATTTTGAAATGGCATTAGTGTAAGGGTAGAAAACTAAAAGCATCCATACAACTCCAAGAAGGTTAAAAATTAAGTGCGCTCTGGCTGCTCTTTTTGCAGAAACATTTCCTATAAATGCAGCAATGTTTGCTGTAACAGTAGTACCAATATTCTCCCCTAAAACCATTGCAGCACCCAATTCATATGAAATCCAACCCTGGTTACACATTACCAAGGTTAACGCCATGGTCGCACTTGAAGACTGAATAACCAAGGTAAGAACAGTGCCTATAAACAAAAACAGAAGAACAGATGCATAACCCATATTGGAGTAGTTTGAAAGAAAAGCAAACATCTCTGGATTTTGGTCTATTCTTGGAACGGAATCCTTTAGATAATCTAATCCTAAAAACAACAATGAAAAACCAACAATAAATTCGCCCCAAGATTTTATTGCGGACTTTTTTGAAAACATTAGCGGAAAACCGACTCCAACTAAAGGTATTGCTATTAATGAAATGCTAAATTTAAAGCCCAAAAGAGATATTAACCATGCCGTAACGGTTGTTCCAATGTTGGCACCCATTATAACTCCAACGGACTGAACTAACGACAACAGACCAGCATTAACAAAACTAACAACCATAACGGTTGTTGCCGAGGATGATTGAATTACGGTTGTAACTAATAATCCAACCAGAATCCCCATAAATCTATTCGAAGTAATTGCTGAAAGGATAGAGCGCATTTTATCGCCAGCAACCTTCTGAAGAGATTCGCTCATCAATTTCATTCCGTAAAGAAAAAGCCCCAACGAACCAATAAGGTTCAAAAATTCTAATAGTCCGTAATTCATAAAATTTTATTTTTCCAATCAAAATTAACCTCAGCAAATTTAGCCCTATGAACTGGAAAAAAAAACTTCATATAAATAATATTCCTAATTCTTACCTCATTTTTTATAAGATACATAAAATCAACATTAAATATGAATTTTATAAACAAAATATTTATTTAATCATATTTATATTTCATCTAGATAATTTGTTAACAATCATTATAATCTAAATTTAACCTAAGAGCAGATCACATAGTTGTGTTTAAACCAAAATAGGGCTATATTCGCTAGCTTTAGAATTTTTCGAAATACAGATTTTATGTTTCATAGCGCAGCAAAACTTATTTTAAGATTCAGAATTATATTTCTGATAGTGGTTCTTGGTATAACCAGTTTTATGGCCTGGAAGGCACAAAACGTGAAGTTGTCGTATAAACCAGCACCCCTCTTACCCCAGGATGACACTCTTTTCAAGATAAACGAAAGGTACAGTAAGCTTTTTGGAAAGGGAGAAAATATAATGGTAATTGGTTTGCAGGATAGTATTTTCTTCACAAAGTCGCATATAGAAAGTTGGATTGCACTCGAAAAGGATTTGTTAAAAATTGATGGAGTAGAACATACCTTTTCTGCAGTAGATGCTGTAAATCTTATAAAAGACACCAACCTTAAAAAATTTGTACCCAATAAGTTTTTTAATTCAACGATCACTCAAAAATCAATAGATAGTTCTTCAAATGCATTTAAATCGCAGGTGTTTTATAAGGGCCTACTTTATAACCCTGAAACTAATGCTTTTCTAATGTTAGTTACTTTAAACAAGGAAAAGATAACCACGAAAGAGAGAATCCCTCTGATTAGTAATATTGAAAGCGAGTGTACAAAGTTTGAGTTGAAAACTGGTAGCAAGTTGCATTATTCTGGATTGCCCTACGTTAGAGTTAAAGTAGGAGAGATGATTAAATACGAGATGTTTCTTTTTCTTGCTCTTGCAGTTCTAGTAACAACCTTGATTCTTTTATTTCTATTTAGATCTATAAAAATTGTTGTAATTTCTCTGTTTGTTGTTGGAATAGCAGTTGTATGGTGTTTAGGTTCTATAACTCTCTTTGGGTTTGAGTTAACATTACTTACAGGTGTTGTACCAACACTGCTTATTATTATTGGAGTTCCTAACTGTATATATCTGATTAATAAGTTTCACCATGAGTTTAAACATCATGGAAATAGGTCAAAAGCATTATATAGAGTAATAATAAGGATTGGAAGCGCCACCCTGCTTACCAATGTTACTTCTGCTGCGGGTTTTGCGACTTTTATTGTAACAAAAACACAGGTATTACGAGAGTTTGGAATTATTGCATCAATTAATGTTTTGGGTACTTTTTTAATCACATTAATTATGGTGCCTATCATATTTAGTTTTATTCCAAGCCCCGAAGAGAGACACTTAAAGCATTTATCAAGAACGGGTATTAAGTTAGCTATAACTCGAATTGTTTTAACCACACTTTATAGAAGAAAAACCGTTTTTATCATTGGAATCTCTTTTGTTGTTGTTGGCTTATTTGGCATTTCTTTAATCAAGGCAAAGGGATTCATGGTTGATGATATTCCCAAGAACCATATCGTTTACAGAGATTTAAAATTCTTCGAAAGCAATTTCCATGGAGTTATGCCCTTAGAGATTGTTTACGATACCGGCAAGCCCAATGGGTATTTAAGTGCAGCAACATTTACGAAAATTAATACATTGCAGGATAGTCTTAGAAGATTTGACGAACTATCTAAACCACTGTCTATTGTTGAGGCATCTAAGTTTGCTAGACAGGCCTATTTCAACGGAAACGAAACTCACTATAAACTACCCGGAGCCTTCGAAAGAGCATTTATTTTGTCGTATTTGCCAAAAAGTATTGGCATTAGCGATATGTTTGCTCAAATGGTTGATTCTACAGGGCAATATGTTAGAGTTATGTATAATGTTGCTGATGTGGGTTCCGTAAGAATGAATGAACTCTTTGGAACGATACAAACCCAAATCGATACAATTTTCAAAGAGCAATCCTCTCAGGTAGTTATTACTGGAACCAGCGTTATTTCTACCAGTGGAATTAATTACTTAACAGATGGACTTTTCACAAGTTTAACATTGGCCGTTTTTATTATATCGTTATCCATTGCTTGGTTATTCCGTAAATTACGAATGGTTATTTTTGCTGTTTCAGTAAATCTAATACCATTAATTTTAACGGGTGCGGCAATGGGCTATTTTGGCATTAATCTTAAACCAAGCACCGTAATTGTATTTAGTATAGCATTTGGTATTGGCGTTGATAATTCCATACAATTTCTTTCAAAGTATCGTCAGGAACAACGAAGAACGAATAGAAATACAAAAGAATCCGTTGTTTATGCAATAAGAGAAACTGGAATAAGCCTAATCTATACATCTATGGTTTTATTTTTCGGTTTCGGTGTTTTTGCCGCTTCAAAATTTGGTGGCACTCAAGCCTTGGGTATGCTTGTTGCTGTAACATTATTTTTTGCTGTCCTTGCCAATTTATTTATTTTACCATCAGTTTTGTTGACTTTTGATAGAGGCTATAGAAAGGAAATAGAGCCAGAGGAAGAACCTGCCCTAGAAATTTCTACTGGATTCGAAGAGGATGATGAAATTGAAAAACAGCATTAATATGATCCCATACTCAGAGTTAAAGGGTATTGTAGCAGACTCTTTTTCAAACTTAAACTTTAACAGAGAACCAAAAAATCTTTATGAACCAATTAATTATATATTGGGAATTGGAGGGAAAAGAATTCGTCCTATTTTAACATTGGCTGGTTGTAATGTGTTTTCCGATGATATTAAATCGGCAATTGATCCGGCAATTGCCGTTGAAATTTTCCATAACTTCACACTTGTACATGACGATATTATGGATAACGCCGAAATTAGGCGCGGAAACGAAACAATTCATAAAAAGTGGGATAATAATATTGCCATTCTCTCAGGCGATGCAATGACAATTGTAGCCTACCAGTATCTTGCTAAAGTCCAGCCACAATATCTAGGTAAGGTAGTTGAAATCTTTAACACATTTGCTTTGGGTATTTGTGAGGGTCAGCAGTTGGACATGGATTTTGAGAACAGAAAAAATGTTACTCGCGACGAGTATCTTAGGATGATAGAGTTAAAAACCTCCGTTTTGCTTAAAGGTGCTCTTCAGATTGGAGCCGTGCTTGGAGGAGCAGACGATGAAGATGTTTGCAATATTGGTGAATTTGGACGCTGTTTAGGCTTGGCTTTTCAACTTCAGGACGATTTGCTTGATACTTACGGTAACGTCGAAATCTTTGGCAAAAACATTGGGGGTGATATTGTTGCTGGTAAAAAAACTATTTTAACCATTGAATCAATAATGCGACTAGGACCCAAGGCGGATGAATTTATTGAACTGCTAGGAAGCAATACCATGCCTAGGGAATCTAAAGTAAATGAAGTTATTAGGTTTTACAACGAGGTGGGAGTAAAGGAAATAGTTGAAGGACTTATTGATGATTATTTTAAAAAGGCGCACCAATCGTTAACTCAAATATCTGTTTCAGAAGAACGAAAGGCTGTTCTTGTTGAAATTTCACAAAAACTGATGAATCGAAAAAATTAAATAGACCAAAGCATCAAAAACAGTTAGATGATTTATTGTTTGTTCTCAAACTTTCTTAATTTTATATGAAAATTTATTACAATTAATCCAAAATAGTATATGGAAACCAAACCTTTTAAGTATTTAATCCCTTGGGATTTTACTCCAGTTGCTGAGAACGCATTAAAATATGCTATTAAGTTTTGCAGTGCAGGTGAGGGTTGTAGTTTGGTGGAGTTGGTGCATGTGGTTCAATCTGGCGGTTTGTTCTCAAAAAGTAAGATATCAGAAGCCGATGCACGCGAAAAATTCAAAGAGGATCAACAAAGAATAAAAGAGCAATATGGAATAGAGGTCAAAACAATCCTAATGGAGGGTAACCTTTTTGATACCATAAGTGAGTATGCAAGCGAAATACAGGCCAGCATGGTTATAATGGGTACACATGGAATTAAAGGTGTTCAGAAACTAACCGGAAGTTGGGCGCTTAAGGTTATTGCCGGTTCCGAAATACCTTTCCTTGTTGTTCAGGATGCTCCTCTGCGCGAAAAGGTTTTTGAGCATATGGTTATGCCCATCGATTTCCGCGATGAAGAAAAAGAGAAGATCCAATGGGCCATTAAGGTCGCAACACAGTATGGCACGAAGATTCATATCATTATACCAAACGCATTCGACTCTGGCGTTCAAAAGAAGATTAACTATAATTTAGCTTTTGCCAAAAAGCACATGGAGGGTTATAACATAGAGTCGGAAATCCACAATGCTGCTAAGGGTAAGAGTTTCCAGGAGGAGATTGTAAATCTTGCGGTTGATATTGAGGCCGATTTAATTCTAATTATGACCACGCCGAACTTGGACTTTACCGACTACGTTTTTGGCGCACAAGAACAATACGTAATTGCCAACAATTCCAAAATTCCAGTGATGTGTGTAAACCCAGGAACTATTAACCGATAGTATTGTTTCGCTATAAATTTTCTAGTAGAGCCTTCTGTGTAAGAAGGCTTTCTATATTTTTATCGGTGTCCTCGGTTAATTCAACAATCAGTGGCTTATTCGTTTTGTTCTCCAATCCGTACCGGTAGGTTTTATCGTAATAGGCAAGTGATATGGCAACTGCCTCGTCGAACTTTTTTTGGTTGATTAAATCTACACACTGCTTTGCCTTATCTAAACCCAATCTTTTTGATATTCTGTTAACGGATTGGATTAAATCATCTGGGTTACAGTTCGTATAATCAACCACTAAACGTTTTACTCTAATATCAAAAGGAATTTCGATTGAAATGACTTTACTTGTGCTCATTTGTTGATGAAACTGTTGAGGAACGAAAATGGTTCCAATGCTTTTGCTCTCATCCTCAACCCAGGTTGGCTTATTTGGGTCGATTTTCATCAATTCCTCAAAAAGCAGGTTCTCAAAAAACTCGGTTGAGGGTTGTTTGGCTTGCCCAATCCAACCGAAGGCAGAGCCTTTATGATTTGCCAGACCCTCAAGGTCAACAACCTGCTCGCCATTTGCTTTTAAATGTTGAAGTAATTCCGTTTTTCCGCTACCGGTCATTCCTCCAAGGACAATAAGATTGAATGGCGATTCAAAGCATTCCAGTGCTTTCCGACGGTAGGATTTGTAACCACCAACCAAAGCCTTGGCGTTAAAACCCGATAGGTTAAAAAGCCAAGTCATACTTTTGCTTCGCATTCCTCCGCGCCAGCAGTAAACAAGGACCTCTTTCTGCGAGGTTATGGATTGGAGCGTGTTAACAAACGACGATAGTTTGGGGCCAACAGCATCGAGCCCAGCAATAACTGCGTTATATCGGCTTTCGCGAACGTACTTTGTGCCAACCAACGCTCTTTCCTCATCGGAAAATAAAGGAATATTTATTGCACCCGGAATATGCGCCTTTGCATATTCTGCCGGGGATCGTACGTCGATTACTGGGCAAAAATTTCGCTTTAGTAAAAAATCCTCAATGCTAATTGTGTCTCTCATAAAATGACTACTCTAAAAATCCGCCTAAAACCGAGTTATTTTCTTTTCGAGAATTACTTCCGTAGGGCGAAAGCGCTTGAACAAGTTTGCGAATCGGCATTGACTGTAGCCAAACTCTTCCCGTTCCCCTTAGTGTGGCTAAGAATAAACCTTCTCCACCGAAAACCATACTTTTTAAGCTACCAGTAGTCTCCACATCAAAATCGATTGAAGGTTCAAAGGCTACTACGCAGCCGGTATCAATTCTAAGTGTTTCGTTATTAAGATATCGCTCAATAACAGTCCCGCCAGCGTGAACAAAGGCCAATCCATCGCCTTCGAGGCGTTGTAGAATAAATCCTTCGCCACCAACTAAACCAGCACCAATTTTGCGATTAAACTGCATGGATACTTTTGTTCCCATGGCTGCGCACAAAAAACCATCTTTCTGAACTATAAGTGTTCCACCCAGTTTACTTAAATCGATAGGTAAAACAGTTCCTGGGTAAGGCGCTGCAAAAGCAACCTTGCGCTTTCCGTATCCACGGTTAGTAAAATGTGTCATAAATATTGACTCCCCAGTAAGCACACGGGCACCAGCAGACAGTAATTTTCCAAAGAATCCAGCATTCGGTTCTGACCCATCGCCAAGTTTTGCTTCAAAAGTAATACCATCTTCCATATAAACCATTGCACCAGCTTCGGCTATAACTGTTTCGGATGGGTCAAGTTCAACCTCTACAAGTTGAATTGATTCACCAATGATTTTGTAGTCAATTTCGTGCGATTTCATTTTTTTAGAAATTAAATGTTTGTGTAAAAATGAATTAAACTTTTAGGTTTGTATGCGTATTCTTTCGTGACGCATGCACTCTTTTGTATTAACCCTATCAAAATAGTAATTTAAATATTAGAACTAAATAAAACTATCTATATTTATCATTATCATCCTCATAAATACTCAAATAATTTAAGTATCTCGAAGGACTTATCTCTCCATTTTTTGTAGCCTCAACAACCGCACAACCCGGCTCATGAATATGAGTACAGTTATAATACTTACAATCAGAGGCGAATTTAAATATTTCAGGGAAGAAATGGTACAGCTCATTTTTCTCAATATCGATTAAGCCAAAACCTTTAATTCCTGGCGTATCAATTATATAACCACCAAAACTTAACTCAAAAATTTCGCTGAAAGTTGTTGTATGCTTCCCAGTAAGATGCGCCGAGGAGATATTGTTGGTTCTCAGGTTTAGATTGGGCTCCACAGTGTTTACTAGAGTTGATTTACCCACTCCCGAATTGCCCGATATCAAACTTGTTTTGCCCTTTATTAACTCGCGGAACAAGTCCATATTATACCCAGTTTGAGCCGAAACAATTAAACACGTATATCCAATTGGTTCATAAATAGATACGTACTGATTTAGCTTATCGATGCCCGCATCGTTTAGTAAATCGACCTTATTAAAAACAAGCATTGCAGGGATAGAATAAGCCTCGGCAGTAACAAGGTATCGGTCTATAAAACCAAGCTGAGTTTCAGGAAACTCAATGGTAACAATAAGTACAGCTTGGTCTAAGTTGGCGGCAATAATATGCGACTCGCGCGATAGGTTAGTCGATTTTCGAATTATATAATTTTTGCGGTCGTTTACGGCGGTAATTACGCCCGAGTTTTTATCGCTTAACTCAACTTGCACAAAATCACCCACAGTTACAGGATTGGTGGTTTTAACTCCCTTTAAGCGAAGTTTACCACGAATAGTGCAATCCACAATATCGCCATTGGGCATTTTAACCCGGTAGTGACTGCCTGTTGTTTTTAAAACTAATCCTGCGTCCATTTTCAACTTATCTACCCACAAAAATAAATTAATTGTGGATTGAACATCTAAAACTAGTCTTAAACTCTACAAAAAACAATTGATTTCCCTTTTTGCATATGCGAACGTCGTATCGATAACTTTTGCTTTTCTTACAGACAGGCAGATTTTCACTAAAATTACTGAAATTTTTGAGCAGGATTGTAGTTGCCGCACGCGTCAAAAAAAGACGCGCGCTAACGAAGAGCACGGCGCGGTAAAAAAAGGATAAAAAATATCCACTATCTTTATGCTCAAATTACCCAATAAATGAACACTCAGCCCAACAATTTGCTGCACGGTAAAACCCTCGACATGGTAGTTACCTATTTGGTAGATTACTATGGATGGGAGAAACTATACGATTTAATTCGAATTAACTGCTTTAGTAATAATCCGAGTGTAAAATCGAGCCTAACTTTTTTGCGTAAAACTCCTTGGGCTAGAATGAAGGTTGAAGATTTGTATGTTCAAACTGTAAGCCGAAATCAGAAATAATAAAGTCCCTTTACTGAATTTTAAACACACTTTCGGGACAGTTCCTGCACGATTCAATTACACTTTCCAGAATCTCGATTGGAACAGTCACTTTAAGTGTTTGTTCCTTAGCACCGATAAATTCCTTTGTGGTTATCTTACCATCATTGGGCGAAATAACCCAAAAGTTATGCTCCACCGATAAACAATAACCTCAACCAATGCATTGGTTGCAGTTATATTAAATTTATGTTTATCTGCTTAAACTATAAGTTTACAAATTCAATCTTTGTTTATAGTAGTTCAATATATATCTAATAATAAAAAAGATCCATTTCTATTTATATTATAAGGAAAATTGAACAATAAAAAAAATAGTTTAACTTGTATAAGTTTTAAAAACAAGCCTATGGCTAAATCAAGTTTATTAATTACACTTTTGTTCATAATTCTTTCTAATTCATGTACTGATGAAAAATACAATGAATTTGAAAAATCAACTACAAAAAAAATTAGAGTATTTGTTACCCCTATGGGATACGAATATAATACCTACTATAACGAATCCATTCATGGAACTTTAGTTTTAACTGATGTTAATCAAAATAACTTAGAGTATGATATTATAAATGGTGAAAATTCACTTGATGTTCCTTTTGGGTTTTATATGGCCAAAGTGAAAAACTTTGATGGTTGTGCATATAATACTTTAGAGGTTCTTTCAGTTGGAGGAAATAAGGAGACAATTCAAAATGTTTATATAAGCAAGCTTGAGGATCTTCACCTAAAGATAATTGATGCTTACGTTTATTCGGAAAGATATCTTTATTTTAACACAATAGTTGATTCTATTCCTGGATTTTACAAAGCTATTTTTTGGGGAACAAACGTTATCAATCCTCAACAAAAAGATATAACTTTTCTTTTACAATCATATTTTACTATCACTATTGTCCGATAAAAATTCAAATTGGGTGTTTAGATTTTGTAAAACATTGAA
>JADHEF010000736.1_pt1 | contig 28500 bp, 23 predicted proteins | sample 8952391 | NCBI WGS metagenome assembly JADHEF01 (sample SAMN16124439, study PRJNA663245) | bioreactor sludge metagenome | isolation source: sludge (nitrite) | place: India:Bengaluru | collected 2019-02-28 | reverse complement strand
GCGTGCCCTGTCCCTGTCCGTCGCCGTCCTGCTGGGTGCCTGCGCGAGCGCGCCGCGACCTGTTGCCTCCGCCGCGGCCGCCGCGCAGGTGGCGGATGGCAGCACCGCGCGGGTGGCGATCCTGGAAACCACGGACGTGCATTCCAACATCCTCAGCTACGACTACTACAAGCAGCGCGAGGACGATTCGCTCGGCTACGAGCGCGTGGCCACGCTGATCCGGCAGGCGCGCAAGGAGTTTCCCAACACCTTCCTTTTCGACGATGGCGACACCATCCAGGGCAGCGTGCTGGCCGACTACCAGGCCAAGGTGAAGCCGGTGGCCTGCAACGAGACGCTGGGCATCTACAAGGCGATGAACGCGATGGGCTACGACGGCGGCACCGCCGGCAACCACGAGTTCAATTACGGATTGGGCTTCCTGTCGCAAGTGACCGGCACGCCGATGAACGTGGACGGCGGCACCACCGAAAAATGCGCCGGCCCGAACTTCCCGCTGGTGCTGAGCAACGTGTTCTCGGCGCGCGACGGCCAGCCGATCTTCAAGCCGTGGACCATCGTCAGCAAGGACATCGCCGTCACCGGCGCGGACGGCAAGTCGCACCTGACCCCGCTGCGGGTGGCGATCATCGGCTTCACTCCGCCGCCGATCCTGGAATGGGACAAGCAGAACCTGGAAGGCAAGGTCACGGTCAACGGCGTGGTCGAAGCCGCGCAGCGCTACATGCCCGAGATCCAGGCGCAGCACCCGGACATCGTGGTCGGCGTGCTGCACGGCGGCCTCGACGCGGCGCCCTACACGCCGGGCATGGAGAACGCCGGCTGGCACCTGGCCGGCGTGCCCGGCATCGACGTGCTGCTGCTGGGCCATTCGCATACCGAGTTCCCGGGGCCGCGCTTTGCCGGCCTGCCCGAGGTGGACGCGCAACGCGGGCTGGTGCGCGGCAAGCCGGCGGTGATGGGCGGCTTCTTCGGCAAGGACCTGGGCGTGATCGACCTGGCGCTGGTGCGCACGGACGGGCGCTGGGTCATCGATACCGCCGACAGCCGCAGCCAGGTGCGCCCGATCTGCAAGGCCAAGGACGATTGCGTGGCCGCCGATCCGGCCATCGCCCCGCTGGTGGCGCAGGCGCACGAAGCGGCGCTGGCCTACGTCAACACGCCCATCGGCAACAGCACGGTGCACCTGAGCAGCTACTTTGCCGACGAAGGCAACAGCACCGCGCTGGCCGTGGTCAATGCCGCCCAGCGTGCCTACGTGCAGGCCGAGCTGCCCGCGATGCACCCGGAGCTGGCCAAGGTGCCGGTGCTGTCGGCGGCCGCACCGTTCCGCACCGGCTTCGGCGGCCCGGACGACTACACCGACGTGCCGGCCGGCGCGCTCACCCTGCGCAGTGCCGCCGACCTGTACTTCTACCCCAACACGCTGGCTGCGGTGAAAACCGACGGCGCGGGCGTGAAGGCATGGCTGGAGAAATCGGCCGAGCGCTACAACACGCTGGACCCGCGCAAGCCCGGCGAGCAGGCACTGATCAACACGCGTTACGTGGGCTACAACGTCGACCAGATCCAGGGCGGGTTGAAGTACGTGATCGACCTGGCCCGGCCGGCCGGCGCGCGCATCGTCTCGCTCACCTTCAACGGCAAGCCGGTGGACCCGAAGCAGCCTTTCATCGTGGCCACCAACAATTACCGCGCCAACGGCGGCGGCAATTTCCCCGGGCTGGACGGCAAGAGCGTGGTGCTGGCCGCGCCGGACGGCACCCGCGAAATCCTCGCCGACTGGCTGCGCGCCAAGGGCAGGCTGACCGCGAAAGACCTCGAACCGACCCCGTGGCGCTTCGCCCCGCTGAAGCTGGCCGGCCCGGTCACCTTCGACTGCGCCGCCGGCAAGATCGACGTCGCACGCGCCGCCGGCGTTGCCAATGTCAGGCAACTGCGCGACAACGGCGACGGCACCGCGAGTTGCGCGATCGAGTTGCCGAGCCGCTGAACCCGTGCCGGGTCGGCCGCAAGGCTGACTTCGCGGAGACAAGCCGCCAGCCTGGTCCCGGATTGGACGGGGACCGGGCAGATGGCATGCGGCGAGGATTGGTCACGCGAAGAGGTGGAGGCTTGCGTGGCCGATCAAGACTTCGGCGGGACATGTTCGAAGAGGATGAATCATGCGGATTGCAATGGCATTGCTGCTTGCGTTGGTACTGTGTGCTGCGAAGGCAGTGATCGGACAAGACTTCGATGCCACTCAGTTGACTCGGCTGGAAGTCGGTCGATCGACAGTGGAGGATGCGACGCACCTGTTGGGTGTGCCCCCCACAACCACCGTTGCGGGGAAAAGCGGCGCCATCGGCTATCAGTGGGATTACATTGCCACGAGCGCCAGTATGTGGACCGGCAAGGTCAGAAGCAGCAGCAAGAGCGTGCTGCTGGTGTTCAACCAGGATGGAACTTTCCAGCCATTCTGCGGATGCAGGGCGTCGCGTTGCCACCGGATGACCTGCGGAGATTGATGACATCTCCACCGGCTACGGCCGCGGCGCAGTGATCCAGCGTCCCGCTTCATGCGGGATTTTGTGCTGCGCATGCAGGGAAGCCGGGTGGTCAATCCCGCACCTGCTTGGGGCGCAATGTCGCGGTTCCGCATGCGTGGATAGGACATCCATGAACTGATATATCCAGGTTCGCTTGGCGCTTGCTTGCGTGGCCTTGCTAGTGGCAGCTGGGCTGCTGCAATCCGCTGGCCGACAAGGTGGAGCATGCGGCGGCGATGCGTGGCGACGGGCTGGGTTTCGACGTGCTGTCCTTCGAGCCTGACGGCCGCGAAAAATTGATCGAAGTGAAGACCACGGCGTTCGGCCAGCTGACGCCGTTCCACGTCAGCCGCAACGAGCTGGCGCGCCCGGACCGCGATGCGCCGAGTTACCGCCTGTATCGCGTGTTCGATTTCCGCCAGCGGCCGCGCGTGTTCGACCTGCCCGGGCGGATCGACGCGCATTGCCGGCTCGACCCGGTGTCCTGGCTGGCAACGTTCGCCTGACGGGCTTGCCCGGGCAGCGGTCCGCGACGGCGGGATGCCATCGGATTCCCGGCGCAGTCAGCCAGCGGGCCCGCGCACGCGGGTTTTTGCCGGAAAGCGGCCACGGGTCCGGGCATTCGACCGGGGCCCGTGGCCGGCACCGATCAATTCTTGACGGGTGCTGCGGGGGCTGCGACAGCGGCCGGCGCGGCGGCCTTCGCCGGGGTTGCGGGAGCCGCCGCATCCTTTGCCCAGGTGCCCTTGGCCGCAGTGCACTGCTTGTGCGTCTTGCCGGCATCGGTGCTGCCGTCGGCGAGCTTGCAGTGATGCGTTTGCGGCGTGCCGGTGCCCTTGGCCAGGACGGCGGTGCTGCCGAAAGCCAGGACGGTGCCGATGGCGGCGACCTGGATGACGCGCTGGATGCTGCTCATGTGCGGACCTTGCGATGAGTGGGAATGGCGACCGGAGCCGTGTCGTCGGGCGTGATGGCCGCGCGGCGCGTGCCGGTCGATGCGCTTGATAATCCCGTCCGCCCCGGCGTGGCAATGCTCCGCGCGGAAGTGGCTTGCCATCGGTTCACGTTGCACCGGCATCGACACGGGCAACGCTGCCGGGCGGGACCGGGAAAGGCCGGACCCGGCAACGCGGAGCACCGGCTCAGCCTACCTGCACGATGTCCAGCACCTTCGGGTTGCGCCAGCGCGCCAGCAGTTCTTCGCCGCGCCGGCGCGAGGCCTGCACGTGCGCGTGCTTGACGTGGCCGTAGCCGCGGATGTGTTCGGGCAGGCTGGCGATGTCCACGGCCAGGCGCAGGCGTGTGTCGTCCAGGCCGGCCAGCAGTTCGTCCAGCACGGTTTCGTAATCGGCGATCAGCTTGCGTTCCTCGCGGCGCTCGTCGCTGCGGCCGAAGGGGTCCAATGCGGTGCCGCGCAGGAATTTCAGCCTGGCCAGCCAGCCGAACGCGGTGAACATCCACGGGCCGTACTCGCGCTTGATCGGGCGGCCGTGCGCGTCCTTCTTCGCCAGCAGCGGCGGGGCGAGGTGGAAGCGCAAGCTGAAGTCGCCTTCGAACTGCGCGCGCAGGCGTTCGACGAACGGGCCGCTGGTGTACAGCCGGGCGACTTCGTATTCGTCCTTGTAGGCCATCAGCTTGGCCAGGTTGCGCGCCACCGCTTCGGTCAGCGCGGTGGAGCCGGGCGCCTTGAGGTTTTCGGCCGAGCGCACGCGCCCCACCAATTTGGCGTAGCGGCGCGCCCACGCGGCGTTCTGGTAGTCGGCGAGGAAGGCGCTGCGGCGCGCGATCAGTTCGTCCAGCGAGCGCGACAGGCGGGTGTCGTCGAGCGGGTCGAAATCCTCGTGTGCGTCCTCGTCGGGCAGGCCGCGCAGCTCGCTGTCGCTGGCACCGGCGCGCGGTGCGCTGGGGCTGCCGGCTTCGCTGCCTTCCCACTGGCGTGGCGGCAGGGGCAGCAGGCCGGTGGCCACGCGCTCGGCGGCGGTGGGTTCGTTGCGCACGATGCCGGCGGCATCGAGCACGGCGGGCAGGTCGAGCGCGGCCAGCCGGCCCCAGGCAAAGGCGGTCTTGTTCATCTCCACCGCTGCGCCGTTGAGCTCGATGGCACGCAGCAGCGCGTCCAGCGACACCGGCACCAGCCCCTGTTGCCAGGCGTGGCCGAGCATGAACAGGTTGGTGGCGATGGCGTCGCCGAGCAGCGCGGTGGCGATCTGCGTGGCATCGAGCAGCTGCGGGTCCTGTCCGCCGAGGGCCAGGCGCACGCCGGCCACGATGTCCGCCGCCGGGAACTGCATGTCCGGGTGGGTGGTGAAGCTGCCGGGCATTGCCTCGTAGGTGTTGAGCACCACGGTCGAACGCTCGGGACGCACCTTGGACAAGGCCCAGTAGTCGTTGACCACCACCATGTCGCAGCCCAGCACCAGGTCCGCTTCGCCGGCGGCGATGCGCACGGCGTGGATGTCCCCCGGCGCGCGCGCCAGTCGCACGTGGGTGGTGACTGCGCCGCCCTTCTGCGCCAGCCCGGTCTGGTCGAGTACGGTGGCGCCCTTGCCTTCCAGATGCCCGGCCATGCCGAGCAGTGCGCCGATGGTGACCACGCCGGTGCCGCCGACGCCGGTGATCAGGATGTTCCAGGGCTCTTCGAGCGCGCTGCGGAACGCCGGTGCCGGCAGGTTTGCCAGCCGCTCGGCCGCATCCACGCGCCGGCCCTTGCGCAGCTTGCCGCCGTGCACGGTGACGAAGCTCGGGCAGAAACCCTCCACGCACGAGAAATCCTTGTTGCACGCGGACTGGTCGATCTCGCGCTTGCGCCCGAACTCGGTCTCCTTGGGCAGCACCGAGACGCAGAAGCTTTTTTCGCCGCAGTCGCCGCAGCCTTCGCACACCAGCGAGTTGACCACCGCGCGTTTGGCCGGGTCGGGCAGCTTGCCGCGCTTGCGCCGGCGGCGTTTCTCGGTGGCGCAGGTCTGGTCGTAGATCAGGATCGAGACACCGTTCACATCGCGCAGGCGTTTCTGCACGTCGTCCAGCTCGCGCCGGTCGAAGAACTCCACGCCGGTCGGGAACAGGTCGGCCGAAGCATGCGCGGCATCGCGCCATTTGCCGATGTCGTCGGACACCAGCACGATCGTCTGGATGCCTTCGGCGCGCATCTGGTGGGCGATGCCCGGCACGGTCGGCGAGCCTTCCACCGGCTGACCGCCGGTCATCGCCACCGCGTCGTTGTAGAGGATCTTGTAGGTGATGTTGACGCCGGCCGCGACCGATTGCCGGATCGCCAGCGTGCCGCTGTGGAAATAGGTGCCGTCGCCCAGGTTCTGGAACACGTGCCGGGTGGTGGTGTACGGCGCCTGCCCGGCCCACGGCACGCCTTCGGCGCCCATGTGGGTGAAGGTGTCGGTGTGCCGGTCCATCCACGTGACCATGTAGTGGCAGCCGATGCCGGCCATCGCGCGGCTGCCGTCGGGCACGTTGGTGGAGGTGTTGTGCGGGCAGCCCGAGCAGTAGTGCGGCACGCGAGGGAAATCGGCGCGCGGCAGGGCCATTTCCGCCTCTTTCTCGTCCATCCAGCGCAGGCGCTGTTCGATGGACTCGGTGCGGAAGAATTTCTGGATGCGCCGGCCGATCACGCCGGCGATGGTGGCCGGGGTCAGCTCGCCGGTGGACGGCAGGATCCACTCGCCGGCTTCGTCGTATTTGCCGACGATGCTCGGCCGCGCGCCCCAGGCCGCCGGCCAGTTGAAGAATTGCTCCTTCATCTGCGACTCGATGAAGGCCTTCTTCTCCTCGACCACCACGATGTCATCCAGCCCGCGCGCAAACTCGGCAATGCCCTGCGGCTCCAGCGGCCAGGTCATGCCGACCTTGTACACGCGGATGCCGATGTCGCGGCAGGCGGCCTCGTCCAGGCCCAGGTATTCCAGCGCCTGCAGCACGTCCAGATAGCTCTTGCCGGTGGTGACGATGCCCAGCCGCGCGGCGGGCGCATCCAGCACGATGCGGTCGATGCCGTTGGCCCGGGCGAAGGCCTGCGCCGCCTTCACTGCGTAACGGTGCAGGCGCATCTCCTGTTGCAGCGGCGGGTCCGGCCAGCGGATCGACAGCCCGCCTTCGGGCAGCTCGAAATCCTCCGGCAGCACGATCTTCCGGGCGAACGGGTCCACATCCACCGACGCCGAGGATTCCACCGTTTCGGCAATGGTCTTGAAGCCCACCCAGCGCCCGGTATAGCGGCTCATCGCCCAGCCCAGCAGGCCCATGTCCAGCACGTCCTGCACGCCGGACGGGTTGAGCACCGGCATCATCGCGCTGACGAACTCCTCTTCGCTGCCGTGCGGCAGGGTGGAGCTGCGGCAGGCGTGGTCGTCGGCGGCCAGCGCCAGCACGCCGCCGAAGCGCGAGGTGCCGGCGGCATTGGCATGCTTGAACGCATCGCCACTGCGGTCCACGCCCGGGCCCTTGCCGTACCACATGCCGTACACGCCATCGACGGTGGCACCTGGGAACAGGTTCACCTGCTGGGTGCCCCAGACCATCGTCGCGGCCAGGTCCTCGTTCAGGCCCGGCTGGAAAGTCACGCCGGCGGTGGCCAGGTGCTTCTTGGCCCGCCACAGTTCCAGGTCGAAACCGCCCAGCGGACTGCCGCGATAACCGCTGACGAAACCGGCGGTGTTCAGCCCGGCGGCGCGGTCGCGCAGGTGCTGCATCAGCGGCAGCCGCACCAACGCCTGCACGCCGCTCAGATAGATGCGCCCGTCGGTGCGGGTGTACTTGTGGTCCAGGGTGTAATCGAGATCCAGCGTGCCGAGGCCCGGCGTGTTGGCGGATGCGGGCGAAGTGAGTTCGGCGGTACTGGTCATCAAGCAGGCCTGTGCGGTAACGGCGGGCGGCGGCGGGCGGCCCCGCCGGACGGGCGCGATTGTAACGTGCATGCTGCGGTGCCCCGGTCGATTGGCCCGGTGCACGGGCATGCGGTTAGGATGCGGTCGATCGGTGAAGGTGACCGTTCCGTGAAATGGGGAAAACCGTGATCGTGAGAATCGCCCTGAGTGCGGCCTTGGCCGTGTCTGCCATGGCTGCCCAGGCCCAGAGCCTGCCCAAGCCCAAGGAATTCTATTTCGACGTCGATGCAACCTCTGCGAGGCGGTTGATGGCCATCAGCGATGGTTTGCAAGGCGATGCGCTGGCCGCGCAACTGGTGAAGATGATGGAGCGAGGCCGCAAGCCGGTCGAGGCCACGTCTCAACTGGCGCACATCGCGTTCCAAAGCGATCGCACCGAACTGGGCAGGACGCTCTACAAGCAGGCGTTCGACAAGACGGGCGGTGCCGGCAGCAACCTGGGACGCGCCGTGGCGTGGAATTATGGCTGGGACTTGCTGCACGCAGGCGACGCGGAGGGTGCGCTCGGGCAATGGGGTGAGCTGGTCGGCAGCAATTTGGGTGGGCCCTCATGGATTCCACCGACGTTGGCGTTGGGTTTGTGGCAGGCGGGTCGGAAAGATGAGGCCGTGCAGTGGTATGCCGCAGCGGTCCGGACCGAACCCGAGCAATGGAGCGATGCTGCCAATTTCGCCACGCTGCTGCCCGACTGGAGTCCCCGGGACCGCGATACCTTGGCGCAGGTGCTTGCCGCATGGCAGGCCGCACCGCCGGCCTGGCCGTGAGTCGGCGAATCGGGGCTGGCAGGATACGGCCAGCATGAGCGGGCTTGGCCGGGCGCAGGCTTGCCCGGATTCCCGCTTGCAGGCAGCCTGACGTTCCCCTGCAGCGTGTTTGCCGCCCGATGGCCCTCGATGCCTTTGCCCTGATCTTCGCCATGCTCGCACTGGGCATGGTGTTCGCCCGATTCGAGGTGTTGCCCGCCAACGCGGCCGAAACATTGAACCGCGTGGTGCTGTACCTGTGCCTGCCGGCGGCCGTGCTGACCTATGTGCCGCGCCTGCACATGAACGCCACGCTGGCCGGATTGGCGCTGACGCCGTGGCTGCTGATGGGCGCCACCCTGCTGCTGGCCTGGCTGGCCGCGCGCTGGCTGAAATTCTCGCGCGAGACCTTTGCGGTGGTGGTGATCTGCGTGGGCTTCGGCAACACCAGCTTCGTCGGCTATCCGATGGTGCGCGCCCTGCTCGGCGATGGAGCCCTGCCCTACGCGGTGGTGCACGACCAGTTCGGCACCTTTATGATGCTGTCCACGCTGGGCCTGTACCTGCTGGCACGCTTCAGCGGCGGCACGCCGCCGACCACCGCGCAGGTACTGGCGCGGATGGGCCGCTTCCCGCCGTTGTGGGCCTTGATCGCCGCCGTGCTGGTGATGCCGGAAAACCCGCCGCACTGGATCGGCGGTGCGCTCAAGTCGGTGGCCGATACCATGCTGCCGCTGGTGATGCTGTCGGTGGGCCTGTCGATCCGCCTGCGCCTGCGGGCCGAGGAGCGCGTGCCGCTGGCCCTGGGGCTGGTGCTCAAGCTGCTGGTGCTGCCGGCGCTGGCGATCCCGCTGTCGATGGCCTTCGGCCTGCACGGACCGATGTTCCAGGTCAACGTGCTCGAATCGGCGATGCCGACGATGATCACCGCCGCCGCGCTGGCCATCTCCCACCAACTCGCCCCGCGTCTGGCCGCAGCGCTGGTGGGCTACAGCATCGTCATCGCGCTGGTCACGCTGCCGGCATGGACATGGGTGGCGGCGCGTCTGGCCGGTTGAAGCGCCGGTGTCGCCTGCCTGCATTGTGGCCGCCGGGCGCGCGCGATGCCTTGTCCGGATATTGCCGACGCTCCGGGTGGTTTCGGCACAAGCGGAAACTCCGCTTGTGGCCGGCCTGGCCGGGTTGTCCCGGGACACGGTTGTCTGCCATGTGCCGGCTCTCCCCCGTTCCCCCCGGTCAAACAGGGGGCGCCGATGCTTGATGAAGCCTCCCGTTCCGCCCCTCCCCTGATCCATCTGGCCGGGCGTGCGGAAGATGTCGGGCGCGAAGTTCGCGCTTGCGGGCCCTCGATCAGTCGGCGTTGCGGGCAGTGGCCGGCTGGCGTTACCGGTGGCCGGATCCGTCACTGAGCCGCGCTGGCGTTCCCGTCGCCGTCTCACGCCCGGACGGCCCCGCGTTGTACCCTCGGTACTACCACTTCCCGGAAGCGAGGCGCGCATGAAGACGATCCTGGTGGCCGGCTCCAAGGGCGGCGTCGGCAAGAGCACCATCGCCACCCAGCTGGCCGCGTACTACGCGTTGCAGGACAAGCACGTGGTGTTGGCCGATGCCGACCCGCAACGCTCGGCCACCCGCTGGGCCGAACGCCGTGCCGACCACGCCCATGCGGTGCTGCCGGTCGATGCCACCCGCCGCAAGGCCTGGCGCAACGCGATACCGGAAGACACCCAGCGCGTGATCATCGATGCCCCTGCCGGGGCCGGGGCCGACGAGCTGGAGCCATATCTGGATGCGGCCGATGCCGTGCTGGTGCCGATGACGCCTTCCGCGCTGGACATCGATGCCACCTCCGACTTCCTTACGGCGCTGGCGAAGGTGCCGCGCATCCACCAGCGCAAGCTGCCGGTGGGGCTGGTGCTGAACCGCGGCAAGCCGTGGACCAGCGTGACCCGGCAGGCGGCGCAGATGCTGTCCGGCTGGCCATATCCGCTGGTGGCCCAGCTGCGCGACACCCAGGCCTACGTGGTGTTGACCGGTCTGGGCCGCAGCCTGTTCGACTACCACTCGGCAAGCGTGCGCGACCACCAGGGCGACTGGGAACCGCTGCTGAAATGGCTGAAGAAGAACACCTGAGTCGTGCGAGGTTGCCGTCATGCGTCAATTGATCCTGCTGCGCCACGCGCATGCCGAGCCGGCTTCCACCGGGCAGGCCGATTTCGACCGCCCGCTGTCGCCGCGCGGGCTGGCCGAAGCCGAGGCCGCCGGCGCCTGGCTGGCCGCACAATCGCTGATGCCCGACCGCGTGCTGTGCTCGCCGGCGCGGCGCACGCGCGAGACGCTGGAATGCGTGTTCGACCGCATCGGCTACACCGAGATGCGGCTGGAGGAGACGATCTACGAAGCCACGCCGGGCACCCTGGCGGCCCTGCTGGAGCGCCACCGCGATGTCGAGCGGGTGCTGGTGGTGGGCCACAACCCCGGGCTGGAACGGCTGGCGGCCTTGCTCAACAGCGGCCGCAGCGGGGATTGCCGCGGCATGCCGACGGCGGCGGTGGCCGTGCTCGGCCTGCCGCTGGAAACCGCGATAGAACCCGGCGCGGCCCGTCTGGCCGCGTTCTGGTGGCCTTGAGCCCAACCCGGCGTCCAGAGGCCGGAGTGTGGGTTCTGGCCAGGTTGTTTCCCGCCCCGGGCGGCACGCGCCACGGGGCTGCCTGCCGGATGTTGATGCTGTTTGCACTGGCGTCCGGCCCGGCCTGCGCGCGGATGGAGGCCGATGCCGCCGCGCCGGAGGCCGCGCGCACGCTGGCTTTCGACCCAGCCCGCAGCGAGTTCGGTGTCGAGCTCCGCACCCGCCTGGGCCAACGCATCGCCGGCGTGTTCCCGCACTACAGCGGCGGCGTGACAGTGCTGCCCGACGGACGCCACGTGGTGCAATTGCGCCTGTTTGCCGCGCAGGCGGAGATCCCGCAGCGGCCCCGGTATTCGCAGTGGCTGCGCGGCGAGGACTTCTTCGATGCCGGGCATTGGCCGGTGATCGAATACGTATCGCAGCCGTTCGCGCCGGAGGCCTTGCAAACGGGCGGCAACCTGGACGGCACGCTGATCATCCGCGGCATCGCGTTGCCGCAGGCCCTGCGCGTGTCGCCGGCGGCTTGCGTGCGGCCGGGCCGGGACTGCGATGTGGTGGCGCGCGGCAACGTGCAGCGCAGCCGCTTCGGCATGGATAATTGGAGCATCGCCTTGAGCGACCGGGTGACGTTCGTGCTGCGTTCGCGCCTGCTGGAACCTGCCGACGCTCCTCTGCCCTGACCCGGATACCATCGCACGTGCTTCAACCGCCTCGCCTCTTCTCGCCGATCGCACGCCTGGTCCTGGTGTTGTCGCTGCTGTCGCTGGGGGCCTGCGCGACCTTGTCGCCGAGTCAGCGCGACCATGCCGCCGCGATCGCCGCTGCCGCCCGCAGCCACCAGGTCGATTGCGATCGCGCGGACCGCTGCGCGCAGCCGTCCGCGCTGCGCGCGCTGGCCGGCGAGGCGCTGGCCGAATCCACGCCGTCCACGCCGCGCCACTACGCCTTGATCCTGGACCGCGGCGAAGACGCGCTGCTCAGCCGGGTCAACCTGATCCGCAGCGCCACCCGCAGCATCGACCTGCAGACGTATATCTTCGACCACGACGACAGCGCCAGGCTGGTGCTGGACGAGCTTATTGCCGCGGCGCGGCGCGGGGTCAAGGTGCGTCTGCTGATCGACCAGCTGTCGGCCATCTCCGATCTGGACATCCTCGGCGCGCTGGCCGGCGTGCACGCCAATTTCGAGGTGCGCATCTACAACCCCACCTTCGGCAAGGCCAAGCTCAACTACTTCGATTACGCCGCCAGCGTGGCGTGCTGCTTCCGCCGCTTCAACCAGCGCATGCACACCAAGCTGATCCTTATCGACGATGCGGTGGGCATCACCGGCGGGCGCAATTACCAGGACGACTATTACGACTGGGACGGCGAATACAATTTCCGCGACCGCGACGTGATGGTGGCCGGCCCGGTGGCGCGGACGATGGCGCGCAACTTCGATGCGTTCTGGCAGGCCCGGCGCAGCGTGCCGGTGGAACGCCTCAACGATGTCGGCCGCCGCCTGCTCGAAAGCGGCGTGCCCGCGTTGCCGCCGGCCGTGTTCGTGCACCCCGAACGCGTGCAGCGCCTGTCCGAAGAGGCCGACGACGAGGCCCTGGTCGGGGAACTGGCCGACGAGGCCATGCCGGTGGGCGCGGTGGAATTCGCTGCCGACCTGCCGCAGAAGCACCGCCGCGAAGCGGTGCAGCAGGTGGATGCCACCGCGCCGCAACTGGATACGCTGATTGCCGGCGCGCGCAGCGAAATCCTGCTGCAGACGCCTTATCTGGTGTTGTCCAAACCGGCACAGGCCCTGTTCCGCTCGCTCCGGCAACGCGCGCAGCCGCCGCGCATCGACGTGTCCACCAGCAGCCTGGCGGCGACCGACAACCCGATCGTGTACGCGGTGTCGTTCAAGTACCGGCGCCGCTACATGCGCGAGATGGGCTTCAACATCCACGAATACAAACCGTTCCCGGAAGACCCGCCGCAGGACCGCGACGACGTGCTGCCCACGCCGGCGGGCAGTGGCGACGATGCGGTCGGACACCGGCCGCGCTTCGGTTCCTCCGGGCATGGCCCGCTCGGCAGCCGCGGCGGGCCCGATGCCACCCGGGTGGAGCGCAAGGTGCTGCGTACCGAAACCCGGCCCTCGTACCTGCGGATGAAACCGGCCAATCGGCCCTTGCCGGTGACGCGCAAGGGCGTGCGCATGGGCCTGCACGCCAAGTCGATGGTGGTGGACGAGCGGATCGCCGTGATCGGCACGCACAACTTCGACCCGCGCAGCGAGCACTACAACACCGAGAGCGCGGTGATCGTGCACGATGCCGCCTTCGCGCGCGCGCTGGCGGCCAGCATCGAGCGCGACATCGCGCCGGGCAATTCGTGGACGGTGGCGCCGCGTGCCAAGCCGCCGGTCCTTTCCGGGCTCAACTACAGCGCCGGCAAGCTGTCCGAATCGCTGCCGGTGCTGGACGTGTGGCCATGGCGTTATGCCACCGACTATGCGTTCCAGCCGGGCCCGGAGTGCCCGTTGCCGCTGCGTCGGCAGGACCCGGACTTCGGCAAGTGCTACAAGCCGGTCGGCGATTTCCCGGAAGTCAGCCTCGGCCCGAAGTGGCTGTTCGTGCGGATGCTGGTCGCCTTCGGCGGCGGTCTGGTACCGATCCTGTAGTTCCCGCGTGTGGCCGCGCTCTCGTCGTTCGGCCCTTTCCCGCAGCAAGCGCAAGGAGTTTCCGCATGGTGTTCCGTCAACCCGTTTCGATCGATGCGCTCAATGCATTCAGCCGCGGCACCATCATGGAGCGCATCGGTATCGTGTTCACCGCTGCCGGCGAGGACTGGTTGCAGGCCACGATGCCGGTGGACGAAGGCACCCGGCAGCCATACGGCCTGCTGCACGGCGGCGCGTCGGTGGTGCTGGCCGAAACGCTGGGCAGCTGCGCCGGAAACCTGTGCGTGGGTGCCGGCAAACAGGTCTGCGTGGGGCTGGAGATCAATGCCAACCACCTGCGCGCCATGCGATCGGGCAGCGTGACCGGCACTGCGCGCCCGTTGCACGTGGGCCGCTCGACGCAGGTCTGGGAAATCCGCATCGAGGACGAGGCCGGGCGCTTGGTCTGCGTGTCGCGGATCACGCTGGCGGTGGTGGCCGCCGGCGCCTGATGCCGGCCTCGGGTCTCCTCGCGGCCGGTCCGCGCGTTGTCGCGAGTGCGGCCGGACGGCGTGGGGGCCATGCCAGCGCCGTGGACGTGTCGTCCACGAACATGGCGGGCAGCGCGTGCGCCGCGGGCAAGCCGCGGCAGGATCGTGAGCCGGTTCTCAGGCGATGCCGGCCGGCGTGGGCGTGCGTTCGCGCAGCCAGCGTTCCAGCTCGGCCGCCGTCAGTGCGGGGGAATAGAAGTAGCCCTGCACCGCGTGGTAGCCCTGCGCGTCCAGCAGAGCCAATTGCCGGGCATCCTCGACGCCTTCGGCGACGACATCCAGGCCCAGGCTTTCGCCGATGTGCATCACCGCCAGCGTCAGTGCGCGCGCGGCGGGGTCGTTGGCGATGTCGTCGACGAAGCTCTTGTCGAGCTTGAGCTCGTTCAAGGGCAGCTTGCGCAGATGGCTGAGGCTGGAATAGCCGGTGCCGAAATCGTCCATCGACAGGCGCATGCCGCAGGTTTTCAGTTCGGCCAGCGTGCGCAGCGTTTCCGGGTGGCTGTCGAGGAGCACCTCTTCGGTGATTTCGATGGTCAGCTCGCACGCTTTCAGGCCCGATTCGCGGATCAGCGCGGCAACCGTTTCAACCAGCTTGGGGTCGTGGAAGCAGGTTGGCGAAAGGTTGACCGACACGGTGGGCACGTCCAGCCCGGCCCTGCGCCATGCGGCCAGTTGCCGGCAGGCGGTGCGCAGCGCCCAGTGTCCCAGTGCCGCGATCATCCCGCATTCCTCGGCCAGCGGGATGAAGCGCACCGGCGGAATCGTGCCCAGCACGGGATGCCGCCAGCGGGCGAGTGCCTCCACGCCATGCAGGCGTCCGTCGCGCAGGCGGACCTGCGGCTGGTAGTGCAGTTCCAGACTCTCGTTCTGCAATGCGTCGCGCAGTGCGGCTTCCAGCGCCAGATGGGCCTGCGCGTGCTGGTTCATCGTCTCGCTGAAGAAGCGGAAATCGCCGCGGCCGTCGGCCTTGGCCTGGTGCAGGGCCATGTCGGCGCGCTGCAGCAGGGTGTCCATGTCGACGCCGTTGTCCGGGTGGATGCTGATGCCGATCGTCAGCGACGGTTTGACCACCACGCCGCCCAGCGTCAACGGTTGCGACAAGGCCGCCTGGACCCGTTCGGCCGCATCCGCCGCGTGCCGCGCATCGCAGTCGGGCAGCACGATGCCGAACTCGTCGCCGGCCAGTCGGCCGATGATGTCGGCATGGCCCGTCTGCGCTTGCAGGCGCTGGGCGAGGACGCGCAGGAACTCGTTGCCGGCCTGGTGGCCGAGCGAGTCGTTGACCTGCTTGAAACGGTCCACGTCGATGAACAGCACGGCCAGCGCCCGGTTCTCGCCGGCATTGATGGCCTGGTCGCCGTGGGCCAGCAGCAGCGCCCGGTTGGGCAGGCCGGTCAACTCGTCGTAGAAGGCCAGCCGGCGGATCCGGTGGCGCGATTCTTCCCGCTCCATCGCCAGGGCGCACAGGTGGGTGCCGGCTTCGACCAGGCGGCGGTGCAGTTCGACCGGGCCGGCATGGTCGTGGTAGTAGAAGGCAAACGTGCCGATCACCTGGCCGTGGCTGGACTTGATCGGCGTGGACCAGCAGGCATGCAGGTCCGGCGGCAGGAACGCGCGCAGCGCCTGCCAGCTGGGGTGGACCTGCAGATCCGGCACCAGCGTGGCTTCGCCGGTATAGGCCGCATGTCCGCAGGCCCCGACATTCGGGCCGATCTTCAGCCCTTCCATCGCCTGGCTGTAGGCGTCGGGCAGGCTCGGCGCGGCCAGCGGCCGCAGGCGCCCGCCCTTGTCCACCCGGATCACCGTGGCCAGTACCTGCGGCGCCAGCCGTTCGACCTCGTGGCACAGCAGGGTGGCCACGTCGGCCAGCGGCGCTTCGTGCGCCATCGCGTCGAGCACCCGGTGCTGCAGCACTTCGTGGATCTTGGTTTGGGTGATGTCGGTGAAGATGCAGACGGTATTGGTCTGCGTGCCGTATTCATCGAAGATCGGGTTGATCGCGCAGGTGCACCACAGTGGCTGGCCCTGACGGTCGTGCAGCACGCGGTCGGCCTGGAGGCCGGCCCGGCCGGCGAGAAAATCGGCCAGATCGGCGGGGGGTTCGTTGCCCCGGCAGTTGCGGGTCAGCAGGTCGGCGGCGCGCTTGGCCAGCGTCTCGGCTTCGGAATAGCCGAACAGGCGGCTGAAGCCGGCGTTGACGTAGACGGCCAAGCCTTCGGCGTCGGTGACGATCACGGCATTGCGGCTGCCGTCCAGCCCCATCGACAGCAGCCGCATCCGCTGCTGCTGGATGCGCTGGTCGGTGACGTCGCGGAACACCGCCAGATGCAGGCGGCGTTCGCCTACCCGGGTTTCCGACAACGAAAAGCTGATCCAGCGGCACTGGCCGTCCTTGCGGATCATGCGGATGTCGTGTGGGTCGGCCAGCAGCTCGAGCATCCGGTTGCGCTCGCCCGGATACTGCTCGGTGTCGTAGCGCTCGCGCATTTCCGGCGGCGCCAGCACGCCCACGTTCTGTCCGGCCAGTTCTCCCCGCGGCCAGCCGCAGATGGCCACCGCGGCGGCGTTGAGCCACAGCACGATGTTGTGCTCGTCGATGAGCAGCACGCCATCGCCGACCTGCTCGATCGCGTGGATCAACAGGCCGGAGGTTTCGTCCAGCGATGACGGAAACTGCGCGATGCCCATTTTCCGTACGGCTCCCCAGTGCAGCATGGCCAGATTCTCACGAAAACGGCCGCCCTGGCTAGGGGCGCCCTGTAGCTTCGCCCCGAACGCATCCGGTATCGTGGCGGCATGAGCCGTTCTCCCGATCTGGCGACAGGAGCCCGCCGAGGCGACCTGTCGCGCCCGCTGCGTTACCTCTATCGGCTGCCGTTGCTGGTTCTTCACCTGCTGATCGGCCTGCCGGCCACCTTGCTGTGCCTGCTGCCGCCGCTGGCCACCGTGCCGGTCGGCGCGGAGATCCTCGGCGATCGCATGATCCGCTGGTGGTCGGGCGGGCTGATGTGGATCTTCGGCATGCGCCTGCGCCGGAACGGCACGCCGTTGCCCGGGGCAGTGCTGTTCGTGGCCAACCACGTCAGCTGGGTGGACATCGAGGTGATGCACAGCCAGCGCATGATGGGTTTCGTCGCCAAGCGCGAAATCGCCGGCTGGCCGGTGGTCGGCTGGCTGGCTGCACGCGGGCAGACCATTTTCCACCAGCGCGGCAACACCGAGTCGATGGCCGGGGTGATCGAGGCGATGGAAGCGCGCTTGCGCGAGGGCCGCGCAGTCGGCGTGTTCCCGGAAGGGCGCACCCGCGACGGCCGCGAGGTCGGGCCGTTCCATGCGCGCATCTTCCAGGCCGCGGTCGAGGCGCACGTGCCGGTGCAGCCGGTGGCGCTGTGCTACGGCGTGCATGGGCGGGCCCAGACCACGGTGGCATTCGGGCCCGGCGAGAGCTTCTTCGCCAATTTCCTGCGCCTGCTGGGCGAGCCCAGCCGCGAGGTCGAAGTGAGTTTCCTCGAACCGGTGCACGTCGACGATGTCGTCGGCCGGCGTCATATCGCCGACACCGCGCGCATGCGCATCCTGGAGGCGATGGCCGCCTGACATGCTGACCGCCGCCGACTACCTGCCGCCGCGTTGGCTGCGCAACCCGCATCTGCAGTCGATGCTCAGTTCGGCGGCGCTGCGGCGCCGGCGCGGCTTGCAGGCGTTGCAGCGGTCCGGAGCGGTCGAGCAAACGCTGATTCTCGACGGCGGCGACGGCGTGCGCCTGCAGGGCGTGCTCAGCACCGTGCCCGGCCGCGCCGCGCGCGGGCTCACCCTGCTGCTGCATGGCTGGGAGGGCAGCACCGAATCGAGCTACATGCGCATGACGGCCGCGCAGATGCTGGCGCGCGGCTTCGACGTGTTCCGGCTCAATTTCCGCGACCACGGCGGCACCCACCACCTCAACGTCGAGCTGTTCCATTCCGCGCGGCTGGACGAAGTGGTCACCGCCGCACAGGACCTGCTGCGGCGTGTGCCCAGCGAGCACCTGCTGCTGGCCGGCTATTCGCTGGGCGGCAACTTTGCCCTGCGCCTGGCCCTGCATCCCGGCGAGGCCAGGCTGCCGTTGCGCCGGGTGGCCGCGGTATGCCCGTTGCTTGATCCGGCCACCACGATGGACAGCATCGAGCATGGCCCGGTGATGTACGACTGGTATTTCCGCCGCAAGTGGCGCGAATCGCTGCTGCGCAAGCGCAAGCTGTTCCCCGAGCACTTCCACTACACCGACACCACGCTGGCGCTGGACACGCGCGGGCTGATGCGCTGGATGGCCCATCGACACGCCGGCTTCCGCACCCTGGATGCCTATTTCGAGGCCTATTCGATCGCGGGCGATCGTCTGGCCGGTCTGGCCGTGCCGGCCGACATTTTGATGGCCGAGGACGATCCGGTGATCCCGTACGGGGATTTCACCCACTGGCACCTGCCGGCCACGGCCACGCTGGAAATCGCGCGCTGGGGCGGTCACTGCGGGTTCATCGAAAACGCCGTCGGCGACGGGTTCTCCGAACGCTGGGTGGCCGAGCACCTCGAAGCGGGGGTTTCTGGTGGGCGGACACATGTCCCGCCAAAGGAATGACATGCACCCAGGAGAATCCGCAATGCACATCCGCAGCGACAGTTTCACGGCCGGCCAGCCGATGCCGGCCGAATTCGCGATGGGGGCCGCCGCCGGTCTGGGCGGCAACCGCAACCCGCACCTGGCTTGGGACGAGGTGCCGGCCGGCACGGCATCGTTCGCCTTGCTGTGCATCGACCCGGATGCGCCGAGCGATGCCGGCGTGGCCGGCAAGCCCGGCTACGAGATTCCAGTGGATTTCGTGCGCGCCCAGTTCGTGCACTGGGTGATGGCCGACATTCCCGCCGACGTGCGTTCCATTGAAGCAGGCAGCTGCAGCGACGGCATCACCGTGCACGGCAAGACGGCCCCGGCCGGTCCGGCCGGCGCGCGGCAGGGGTTGAACGACTACACCGGCTGGTTTGCCGGCAATGCCGAGATGGGCGGCGATTACTTCGGTTACGACGGCCCGTATCCGCCGCCGAACGACCTGCGCCCGCACCGCTATTTCTTCCGCCTGTTCGCGCTGGACGTGCCGGCGCTGGATCTGCCGCCGCGCTTCGGTGCCGGCGAGGTGCTGCGGGCGATGCAGGGCCACGTGCTGGCGGAGGCCGCGCTGTACGGCATCTATTCGCTGAATCCGGGCATCTGACGGCGGTTCCCGGCCCCCAGGTTGCCGGGGCACATGACCACCGGCGGTTGACAGGGCGGTGTCCAAAGCGTGTATTTTGCGTTAATCGTGTTGCGGTGCGGCATGCGTCGCGCCGTCACGGATGACCCGCCCATCCCTCCGGAGTCTTTCCATGTCCAGCTCGTGGTCGCTGCGCACCAGTGCGCTCGCCGTAGCCATCAATTCCGTCCTCGTCTTTGGTGCCAGCGCTGCCGATCAGGCCACCCAGTCCGACGACGGCATCGCCCGCCTCGACCAGGTGCAGGTCACCGCCGAGCGCAAGGCCGAGGCCTCCAAGGACGTGCCGGTGTCGGCCACCGTGCTGCGCCCGGAATACCTCGACGCCATCGCCACCAGCGCCTCGGACGTGCGCGTGCTGGCCGGCAAGGCGCCGAGCCTGAACGTGGAATCTTCCAACGGCCGCGTGTTCCCGCGCTTCTACATCCGCGGCTACGGCAATACCGACTACACCACCTATGCCTCGCAGCCGGTGTCGTTCGTGTATGACGACGTGGTGTACGAGAACGCCTTCCTGAAGGGCTTCCCGATGTTCGACCTGGCCAGCGTGGAAGTGCTGCGCGGCCCGCAGGGTACCCAGTTCGGCCGCAACACCCCGGCCGGCGTGGTCAAGTTGAACTCGGTCAAACCGGAAATCGGCGTTACCGGCGGTTACGTCAGCGCGTCCTACGGCACGCATGCCACCAGCTCGCTGGAAGGCGCGGTCAACCTGCCGATCAACGATGCCTGGGCCATGCGCATCTCCCTGCTGCAGCAGCACCGCGATGACTGGGTGACCAGCCAGGTCACCGGCCAGAAGCTGGAAGGCTACGACGACAACGCCGCACGCGTGCAGGTGCTGTTCAAGCCCGGCGATGATTTCGAGGCGCTGTTCAACGCCCACGTGCGCAAGCTCAACGGCACCGCGCGCCTGTTCCGCGCCAACATCTTCAAGCACGGCACCAACCAGCTGGTGGACGGCTTCGACGAGCGCAAGGTCTGGACCGACGGCTACAACACCCAGCAGCTGACCACGTGGGGTGCCAGCGCCAACCTGACCTGGGATCTTGGCGACATCGCCATCCACTCGATCACCGGCTACGAGGCGATCCCGAAGTACTACAGCCGCGGCGACATCGACGGCGGCAACACCACCGTGGCGCCGTACGGCCCGGGCACCATTCCCTACGCCTCGGAAACCGCCGGCGGCATCAAGGACCTGAGCCAGTGGACCCAGGAGTTGCGTGTGGAGTCGCAATACGACGCGCCGCTGAACTGGCAGGCCGGCATGTTCTATTTCAGCGACAACGTGGAAGGCGAAGGCTATGCCTACAACACGCCGTCCGGCAGCGACAAGTCCAGCTGGGCCGGCTACAACCTGACCCGGCAGAAGAACACCTCGTGGGCGGGCTTCGGTTCGATCAACTGGCAGGCCAGCGACAAGGTGAACGTGCGCGCCGGCCTGCGCTGGACCTACGACAAGAAGACCTTCGACGTGCTCGACTGGGATTACGCCTTCTCGATCCCGACCGCGTACCCGACCTTCCCGGTGGGCCGCAAGATCAGCGATTCCAAGCTCAGCGGCGACCTGAGCGCGACCTACTCGATCAACGACGACGTCAACGTCTATGCCCGTTATGCGCGCGGCTTCCGCGCCGGCAGCTTCTCGGCGCCGACCCAGTTCTCTTCCACGTTGACCAGCGTCGATCCCGAAACCGTCGACTCGTACGAGACCGGCATCAAGGCCGACCTGTGGGATCGCCGCGCACGCATCGATTTCGACGTGTACTGGATGAACATCAAGAACCAGCAGCTCACCGCGGTGGGCGGCGCGTCCAACAGCGTCTCGCTGATCAATGCGAAAAAGAGCCAGGCCTACGGCGCCGAAGTCGATTTCGAGGCCCTGATCACCGAGAACCTGCGCATTGGCGTGAACGGCAGCTACAACCACACCGAGTTGAAGCAAAAGGATCTGGCCACGTCGGCCTGCGGTTCGGGCATGTGCACCGTGACCGACCCGATCGACGGCAACGGCCATGCCGTGATCGACGGCAACCCGCTGCCGCAGGCGGCCAAGTGGATCGGCAACGTCAACCTGCGTTACGGCATCCCGGTGGGCGACGACGGCGAGGTGTTCTTCTACACCGACTGGTCGTACCGCAGCGAGGTCAACCTGTTCCTGTACGAGTCGAAGGAATTCATCGGTCAGCCGCTGTTCGAAGGCGGCGCGAAGATCGGCTACAACTGGGGCGGCGGCACTTACGAGGCGTCGGTGTTCTGCCGCAACTGCACCAACCAGATCCGGGCCACCGGTGCCATCGACTTCAACAACCTGACCGGTTTCATCAACGACCCGCGCATCTGGGGCGTGCAGTTCCGCGCCAATTTCTGATCCGCGTCCCACCCGCATCCGGCGCAATGGGCGCCGGGCGGGAGCATTCAAAAAGGCCGTCGGCAGCGATGCCGGCGGCCTTTGTGCATCCGCAGGCGGCGTGTTCATGAGCGCGCAACCCTCGTCGGGCCGCAATGGCCTAGGATCGACCGCCACGCCCGTCCGCGGGCACCTTCCCGCATCGACAAGGACATCGCCATGACCCAGTGGTATTTCATCACCGGCACCAATGCCGCCGACCGTGTCGGCCCGCTCGACGATGCCGCCGCGCAAGCGCACGCGCGGAGCAATCCCGCCGCATTGTGCTGGCGCGAAGGCTTGAGCGGCTGGAAACCGGTGCGCGAGATGCCCGAGTTCGCGGCCGACGGCGCCACGGCTGCACCGCCGCCGCCGCCGAGCGGATACGGCGCGGGGGCGGACGAGATCGACTTCCGCATCGTCGGCCACGACATGCAGTTCGTCGAGGTCGAGCTGGACCCGGGCGAAAGCGCGGTGGCCGAAGCCGGCGCGCTGATGTTCAAGGACGCGGCCGTGCAGATGGAAACCGTGTTCGGCGACGGCTCGCGCGGCAGCGCGGGCGGCGGTTTCATGGACAAGCTGCTGGGCGCCGGCAAGCGCCTGGTCACCGGCGAAAGCCTGTTCACCACCGTCTACACCCACACCGGCAGCGGCAAGGCCAAGGTGGCCTTTGCCGCGCCCTACCCGGGCACGGTGCTGGCGTTGAAATTGTCCGAATACAACGGCCGCCTGATCTGCCAGAAGGACAGCTTCCTGGCCGGCGCGCGCGGCGTGGCGCTGGGCATTGCCTTCCAGCGCAACATCATGACCGGCCTGTTCGGCGGCGAGGGCTTCATCATGCAGAAGCTCGAAGGCGATGGCTGGGTGTTCGTGCATGCCGGCGGCACGCTGGTGCAGCGCGAACTGGCCGCCGGCGAACGCCTGGACGTGGATACCGGTTGCGTGGTGGCCTACACCGCGACGGTGAATTTCGACGTGCGCCGCGTGGCCGGGCTCAAGAGCATGTTCTTCGGCGGCGAGGGCGTGTTCCTGGCCACGCTGACCGGGCCGGGCCACGTGTGGCTGCAGTCGCTGCCGTTCTCGCGCCTGGCCGGGCGCATGTTCGCCGCCGCGCCGCAGGGCGGTGGCCAGAGCCGCGGCGAAGGTTCGGTGCTGGGCGGGCTGGGCCGCATCCTCGACGGCGACAACAACTTCTGACGGGGCTGCCCGCTGGCATCGCGCCGGTCGCCTGCGGTTTCGGAATGCGCGCGTATCCTTGCGCGCATTCATCCCGTCTTCGCCGAAGGCCATGACTCTTTCGCCGCATTTCCTGCGCCCCGTTGCCGGTGCCCTGCTGTCCGTCCTGTTGCTGGCCTCTTGCGGTGGCAACACCCGTCCGGAACCGCCGCCGGCCGCGGCCGTGGTTGCGGCCAAGCCGGTGAAGATCGGGCTGGCGCTGGGCGGCGGCGCGGCCAAGGGCTTTGCCCACATCGGCGTGATCAAGATGCTGGAGGCCAACGGCATCAAGGCCGACGTGGTGTCCGGCACCAGCGCCGGCAGCGTGGTCGGCTCGATGTACGCCGCCGGCATGGGCCCGTTCCAGTTGCAGGAGAAGGCGGTGGCGCTGGACGAGTCGTCCATCCGCGACGTGCGCCTGTTCGCCGGCGGGCTGGTGCAGGGGCAGAAGCTGCAGGACTACGTCAATGCGACGGTCGGCAACAAGCCCATCCAGCAGCTGGCCAAACCCTTCGCCGCCGTGGCCACGCGGCTGGAGGATGGCGAGCGCAGCGTGTTCGTGCGCGGCAACACCGGCCAGGCCGTGCGGGCCTCGTCCAGCGTGCCGGGCGTGTTCGAGCCGGTGACGATCGGCAAGTGGCATTACGTGGACGGCGGCGTGGTCAGCCCGGTGCCAGTGGACGCGGCCAGGCAGCTGGGCGCGGATTTCGTCATCGCCGTGGACATTTCCAGCAAGGCCAGCGGCAAGAATCCGGGCGACCTGTTGGGCACCGTCAATCAGTCCGTCAACATCATGGGCCAGAAGCTCGGCGCGGCGGAACTGGCGCGTGCGGATATCGTGATCCGGCCAGGCGTGGGTGCCATCGGCCCGGCCGATTTCGAGCAGCGCAATCGCGCCATCATGCTCGGCGAAAAGGCCGCGCTGGCGGCGATGCCGCAGATCAAGGCCAAACTGGCCGCGCTGCGCCAAGCCCGGCAAGCGGCCGCCGCCAATGCGGCGCGCGAGCAGGCCCGCGCCGCCTGCAAGCCCTCGCGGCTGGGCAAGCTGGTCGGTCACGACAGCTGTTCCAGCGGCTGACGCGGCCGGCAGATTCAGCCGCGCAGATGCGCGGCGATCAGGTGGTCGAGGCTGGCCTTGCCAGGCCCGGCCATCAGCAGCCAGAACAGCACCAGCACGTACAGCACTTCGTCCAGCTCGACGAATTCGTCCGGTGTCGCGATGCCCGGCAGCACCACCACGGCCAGCGCGACCAGCATGTTGACGATCATCGGCACCGTGGCCAGCCGCACGGCCAGCCCCAGCATCAGCAGCGCGCCGCCGAGCAGGTCGGTGGCGCCGCTGATGGCTGCGCTCATGTGCGGCCACGGGATGCCCCACCCTTCGAAACGCGTGGCGAAGGCATCGAGGTTGTGCAGCTTGGCCCAGCCGGTTTCCAGCCAGAAATAGCCGAACACCAGCCGCAGCAGCAGCGGCGCCAGCCAATCCAGGCGCCGGGCGATGGCCGGCAGGTTTGCGAAACGGGCGGGAAGGGCGAGTGAAACGCGGGCGGCATGCATCGGCGGTCTCCGGAGGGCGGGAAGGAACTCAGGACGCGAACGCGGCGATCAGGCCATCGTGCAGCCAGCGTTTGAGCCAGCCGATGGCGCGGGCCATCGCGTCGGCATCGTCAGGTACGGCGGCGGCGCACAGCGTGGCCAACCCGGCCTCGCCGGCGATCACGTCGCGCAGGGCGCGGGCTTCGTCGGTGTCGATCACGCGCCAGCGCACCTCGCACGATTCGCGCCACAGCAGCCATGTGCGGGTATCGGCAGCGGTGGGCGGCGCGGTGGTGTCGTCGAGTACGCGGCCGGGCAGGTCGAGCAGGCGCACGGCGGCAATCGGCCGCAAGGTCAGCGTGGCCCAAGCATCGGCGGGCACCGTGCGCCAGGCATCGGCCGCGAGTACCGGCGTGTCGGCGGCATCGAACACTGCATTGCGTGCCCATTCGAATGCGGCCAGCGCCGCGTCGGCGCGCGCATCGGCCTCGTCGTGTGCAGCCAGCCATCCGGCGAAGCGGTCGCCGTAGTCGCGCAGCGAGGGCGTGCGCGAACGCATCGCGGCCACATAGCCCGTCGCCAGTGCGGTGAAACCGGCCTCGCCGCGGCGTGCGCGCAGCAGCGGGAAATCCTCGCCGAGCACTTCGATCAGGCGCAGCCGGTAGCCTTCGGCATATACGCCGAGCCGGCGTGCGATGGCCGCGGTGGCCGCCGCTGTTGCATCGATGCCGGCAAGCACGCGCAGATCGCCGGCCAGCACGCCGGCCTGCAACGCGTGTTGCCACTCGGCAAGCGCATGCGCGGCGATGGGCATGTCGGTCGCGTTCATGCGCTTGCCGCCAGCGGCAGGTGCACGGTGGCGGCGATGGCGCGCGCGTGGTCGAGCTCGGCCACCAGTTCGGCCAGCGGCGGGATGTCGGCATCGCGCTCGATCATCGTCGGTACCTGGCCGAAACGGCGCAGCGCATGCGCGTACAGCGCCCACACCGCCTCGCACACCGGGCGGTCGTGGGTGTCGATCAGCAGCCCGCTGCCCTGCGCATCCGCGCCGTGCCCGGCCAGATGGATCTGTCGCACCGCCAGCGCCGGCAGGCGGTCGAGGCAGTCGTGGGCATCGAAGCCGTGGTTGTGCGCGTTGACGTACACGTTGTTGATGTCCAGCAGCAGCGCGCAGCCGGATTCGGCCACGACGGTGGCGAGGAAAGCGGCCTCGTCCATTTCGTCGCCGGCCGGGCGCAGGTAGCCGGACACGTTTTCCAGCAGCAGCTGGCGGCCGAGGAAGTCCTGCACGCGGCGCACGCGCCCGGCCACGTGGCGCACGGTGGCGCGGGTGTGCGGCAGCGGCAGCAGGTCGTGCAGGCGCTGGCCGTCCATGCCGGTCCAGCACAGGTGGTCGGACAGCAGCGCCGGGCGCAGGCGGCGCTCCAGTGCGCGTACGGCCCGCAGGTAGTCGAGATCGAGCGCGTCGCTGCCGCCGATGGACAGCGACACGCCGTGCATCGCCAGCGGGTAGCGCTCGGCGATGCGGTCCAGCCAATACAGCGGCGCGCCGCCGGGTACGAGGTAGTTTTCGGTCAGGATCTCGAACCAGTCCACCGCCGGCGTGCCGGCCACGATGTCGGCGTAGTGCGGCGGGCGCAGGCCCAGTCCGAATCCGTGCAGGGTGCCCGGCATGGCGGCGCGCCCCGGCTCAGCCGGCGGCCTTGTCGGCCGGCTTCCCGGCTGCCTTGCCGGGTTTCTCGAACTTGCCGCCGGCCACCTTGCAGGCGGACGCGGTGGCTTCGGTGAAGCCCTGCCCCTTGCATGCGTTCTGGCCCTTGCAGGCATTGGCGGCGGACTTGCAGGCGCCCTGGCCCTTGCAGGAGTTGGCGCCTACGCAGTGGCCAAGCTTGGCGGTGCCGGCGTTGCCGGCGTGCGCCATCGGCACGGTGGCGAACAGGGCGGCGACGGTGGCCGCCAGCAGCGGGGCGGTGGATGAAGTGCGGATGCTCATGGGCTTGCCTCACGGGATGGGGTGCCGCGGCCGCGGCGGGTGCGACGCGGCCGGATGCCGGCGTCGTGCAAAGACTGCGGTGCGCCGTCGCCGGGCGATATCGCCGACCGTCCCGGGCTTGTGCCCGCGCGTTCGGTGGCGGACGCCGGGGCATGTCGCGGCGGACGGCCGGACATGGCCGCCCGCGCGGGGCTGGCCTAGGATGGCCGCACCGCCCTTCCGGCCACGCAGCATGCTCCGCGACGACGCACCCGCCCCGGACCCGATCGACCGCGTGCTCGAATCCGTGCTCGCCTCGTACCGGCTGCGCGTGGAGATCACCGCCGACATCCGCTACTGCGGGCATTGGTACGAGCGCGAGCCGGCCATGCGTTTCGGCCAGTTCCATCTGGTCACCGACGGCGGTTGCTGGATCGGCTGCGACACGCTGCCCGCGCCGCTGCGGCTGGAACGCGGCGACCTGGTGGTGCTGCCCACCGGCGTGCGGCACCTGCTTTCCTCTTCGCCCGACCCGTATGCGCCGCTGCTGCCGCACAGCGCCGAAACCTCGCTGCTGTGCGGGGAAATGGAATTCGACACCGCCGGCCGCAACCCCGTGCTGGACGCTTTGCCGGCCTGCTTCGTGGTGCGTGCGGCCGAGGGCGGCGAAGCGTTCCGGCATCTGGTGGACCTGCTGATCGCCACCGGCGAAGACCGCCGCTGGGGCCAGCAGGCGGTGCGCAACAAGCTGGCCGACACGCTGTTCACGCTGGCGGTGTGCGAGTACGTGCGCCGCTCGGAACAACCGCGCGGTCTGTTGGCCGCGTTGACCGACACGCGTCTGGCGCGTGCGCTGTCGGCCATGCACGAACGCCCCGGCGAAGACTGGACGCTGGCCGAACTGGCGCGCGTGGCCGGCATGTCGCGCACGGCCTTTGCCGAATTGTTCGCGCAGACCGTCGGCCAGCCGCCGATGCAGTACCTGGCCGGCTGGCGTGCCGCCGAGGCGCGGCGTCTGCTGCACGACCGGCGGCTGTCGGTGGCGAACATCGCCGAACGGCTCGGTTACCGCAGCGAGGCCGCGTTCCGGCGATTCTTCAAACGCCTGGAAGGCATCGGCCCGGGCCGGCTGCGGGCCAAGGGCTGAAACCGGCCGCGTGACCGGCGTAGCGGCTGCCGCCCGGCTCAAACGTGTGCATGCGGGGCCGCGTGGTCGGGGCTGCGTCGCGTCGGCATCCGGGCATGCGGGTCGCCCGGCGCGGCCGCCGATCAGCCGGCGAACTGGTCCCAGCCCATCTTGGCGATCAGCACCAGCACCAGCAGCACGAACAGCGTGCGGATGAAGGCCGTGCCGCCGCGCAGCGCCAGCCGCGTGCCGACCACCGCGCCGGCCACGTTGGCCACCGCCATCGGCAGCGCGAAGGCCCACAGCACGTGCCCGGTCGGCACGAAGAAGGACAGCGCGGCCAGATTGGTGGCGATGTTCACCACCTTGGCCGAGGCCGAGGCGCGCATGAAATCCAGCCCGAAGAAACGGATGAACAGGAAGATCAGGAAGCTGCCGGTGCCGGGGCCGAAGAAGCCGTCGTAGAAGCCGATGGCGCCGCCGATCAGGCCGGCGATGGCCAGCTCGCGCCAGCCCACGTCGCCGGCGCGGTCCACCGCGCCGAAATCCTTCTTTGCCAGCGTGTAGACCAGCATGCCGGCCAACAGCACCAGCACCAGCGGACGTGCGGCTTCCTTGGGCAGCAGGCTCACGCAGGCCGCGCCGGCGAAGGCGCAGGCGAAGGCCGGCACCGCCGCGAACAGCACCAGCCGCCACGGGATGCGCACCGCGCGCGCGTAGCGCCACGTCGCCGCGGCGGTGCCGGTGACCGAGGCGATCTTGTTGGTGCCGAACAAGGTGGCCGCCGGTGGCTGCGGCAAGGTGGCGAACAGGCCGGGGATCTGGATCAGGCCACCGCCGCCGACCGCGGCATCGACCAGGCCGGCGGCAAAGGCAACCGCCAGCAGCGTCAGCAGTTCATGGGACAGCACGGCGCATACCGGGGACGTGGGTGGCCGGCAGCATAGCCCCGGCCTGCGTGCCTGTCCGCCCGGCACCGGCCCGCGG
>JADHEF010000735.1_pt1 | contig 28518 bp, 21 predicted proteins | sample 8952391 | NCBI WGS metagenome assembly JADHEF01 (sample SAMN16124439, study PRJNA663245) | bioreactor sludge metagenome | isolation source: sludge (nitrite) | place: India:Bengaluru | collected 2019-02-28 | reverse complement strand
GAAAGAAATCATCAATTACGCAGAATAATTCGGTACTATTGAACATCAGGACTAGAGTTGTGAGTTTGGTGTGGTAACTCAACTGATGGCTCTAGTCCTCTTATTTTTCAAGTCAATTTCTTATCCGTGATTCGGGTTAAATTATTTAAATGATGATTCATTCTGTATTCAGATCTACATAAATTTAAAGCATACTCATAGGGATATATTCTGTTTTAGACTTAATTCAGGATGCATAAATGAAGTACTCATTTATACAGCAGGCTTTCACTGGCCCCGTGGATATCGTAGGGGATATTCATGGTGAGATTGCCGCGCTGGAACAACTGATCCAGGTATTAGGTTATGACCGGCATGGTCATCATCCAGAACAGCGCAAACTAATTTTTGTCGGTGATCTGTGTGACCGGGGGCAAGACAGTGTTGCGGTGATCAAAAAGGTCAAGCAGCTGGTAGATGAAGGCTATGCACAATGTGTGATGGGTAATCATGAATTGAACCTATTGACCGATACTTTGCGGGAAGGCAATGGCTGGTTTTTTGGTTCACCGCATCAGGATGATCTGAAACCTTTTGATTCGATCCAAGCCTCAATCAAAGATCGACAATGGATTCTGGATTTTTTAAATAGCTTACCGTTGGCCTTGGAGTCGGAGCAGCTGCGTGTTGTACATGCCTGTTGGCATCAAGGATCAATTGATCAATTACGCAATTCTGGTTTTACTTCGCTTGGCGAAGCCTATACTGATTTCGTTCAACATACAGCGCTGGATCTGCAAGCCTTAGGTATTAATGAATTCATCCAGATAGAGCAGCAACGCTACCAACACCAGTTCAAAGACCCGGCTGCAACTTTACCTTTATTGCAACATCTCGCAGAAAAAGAGCTACGTGAGCAAATGCACAATCCGATTCGGGTCATTACTTCTGGTGCGGAAAAAATCGCCTTAGAACCGATTTATGCCGGTGGAAGGTGGCGGATGATCGACCGCGTGCCATGGTGGGACAGCTATACCGACCAAATTCCAGTCATTACTGGACATTATTGGCGGAACTTTAAATCTACTGAAGAAAAAACCGGTTTACTCAAATCGATCGATGCACTGCAATGGTATGGACAGCAACAAAACGTATTTTGTGTGGATTATTCAGTGGGTAAACGCTATCTCGATCGTCAACAGGGTGTCGCGTTCAGACATCGACTCGGCGCCTTAAGATTTCCAGAAAATATCTTGAGCTTTGAAGATGGCAATCAGTATTCAGTTCAGCGGTTCTGAGAAAAGGCAATTTTCTGATACAAAAAAAGCAGCTTTTCCAGCCGCTTTTTTTACAGAATCTAGATTTTATTCTGCTTCGATTATTTCATAATCATGGGTGATTTCAACACCGCCATCAGACAGCATTTTGCTGGCAGAGCAATATTTTTCAGCAGAAAGTTCTACGGCTTTTGCGACCTGTTTCTCTTTAATCGCTTTGCCGGTCACTACAAAATGCAAGTGAATTTTCGTGAATACTGCCGGAATTGTATCTGCACGTTCAGCCTTTAATTCGCAGCGTACATCGGTAATATCCTGACGAGCCTTCTTTAAAATGGTAACAATATCAAAAGACGCACAACCGCCCAGACCCGTTAAAAGCAGTTCCATAGGACGGGGACCACGGTTTTCACCACCGTATTCAGCTGAACCATCCATGATAAGGCTATGACCACTTTGAGTTTTTGCTTCAAAAGCAACATTCTCTAACCAATGAACGCTTGTTTGCATTGCAACTACCTAAAAAAAGCTATAAATTTGTCAAGTAACTGTACACTAACATAAATTGGGTTGATACGGAATTTCAATCCCACTGTGTGACAAGTTCACATTAGGTCTTGTGCGATCTATAAATTATCCATAATCGGAACTGTTAGCATGACTTCAAACTTTTCACAATTAAGCACTGATGCGCTTTCTCCGGGGCAATTACCAGAATCCGTGAAAGCACTGTTAAAACGTGCATATATTAATCGTTATCCAAAACGTACCACGATCATTGATGCAGGATCAGAATCTAAATCTTTATATTTAATTCTGAAGGGGTCTGTATCTATCATTCTTCGTGAAGATGATGATCGTGAAATTGTCGTGGCTTATTTAAATGCGGGTGACTTCTTTGGGGAAATGGGTCTATTCGAGGTTAATCCACAACGTACTGCGGAAGTTCGTACGCGTGATGTGTGTGAAATTGCCGAAATTACCTATGAAAACTTTCACGAAATCAGCAAGCAATATCCTGATCTGAGCTATGCGGTATTTGCTCAATTAGTACGTCGTTTGAAAAATACCACACGTAAAGTCACTGATCTGGCATTTATTGATGTTTCAGGCCGGATTGCACGTTGTCTGATCGACCTGTCTTCACAGCCAGAAGCGATGATTTTGCCAAATGGCCGTCAGATTCGTATTACCCGTCAGGAAATTGGCCGTATTGTTGGCTGTTCCCGTGAAATGGTGGGTCGCGTACTGAAAACGCTAGAAGAGCAGGGCATGATCGAAACCGATGGTAAAGCCATCCTGATCTTTGATGCTTCACTAGAAGAAGCGTCTGAAGCAGTGGCAGATGGTGCCATAGACGAATAATCCAGATATTAAAAAGCAAATCTTCGGATTTGCTTTTTTATGCGTCATTACTTAATACATAAAAATTTAGAACAAGCTTCTCAGAAAAGATGATTTAAGCTCCCCTTATAATTCCGATAGGCTATAGCCCACTTGATCTCAATTCACTGAATAAAATTCACAGGATGTTTTTATGCAATTCAGACCGTTGGCGGATACCGGCATTCTTTTGCCAGAAATTTGTTTGGGCACCATGACCTTTGGTGAGCAGAACACGCAAGAACAGGCTTTTCAGCAACTGGATTATGCTTTAGATCAGGGACTGTATTTCTGGGATACTGCGGAAATGTACCCGGTACCGCCAAAACCTGAAACGCAAGGTGCTACCGAGCGTATTATCGGGAACTGGATCGCTGCACGTGGTGGCCGTGACAAACTCTTTTTAGCCTCAAAAATTGCCGGACCATCGCAAGGTGGTAGCCATATCCGGGATGGTCAAACCCGTTTCGTTGCCGATGAAATTTCAGCAGCCATTGACCAGTCATTGTCACGCCTACAAACGGATTATATTGATCTGTATCAGTTACACTGGCCGCAACGCCCAACCAATTTCTTTGGCAAGCTGGGTTATGGCAATGCTGAAGCAGCAGAAGACCGTGCCGTGACAGATCTTGAAGAAACCCTAACCGCCTTACAGGATGAAATTAAAAAAGGGCGTATCCGTTATATTGGTCTTTCCAATGAAACCCCGTGGGGCATGATGAAGTTCTTACACCTCGCAGAGAAGTTAGGTTTGTCGAAATTCGTCAGTGTACAAAATCCTTACAACCTGCTGAACCGCACTTATGAAATCGGCATGTCAGAAATTGCCCAATATGAAAATGTAGGTTTGTTGGCGTATTCACCTTTAGCATTTGGTTATTTGACCGGTAAATTCCGGCATGGTGCACGTCCTGCCAATGCGCGTGTCACCTTGTTCTCCCGCTTTAGCCGTTATAGCAATCCGCAAAGTGAATGGGCAACCGAGCAATATGCCCAGCTGGCAGAACAGCATGGCTTAAGTCTCACCCAATTGGCTTTAGCCTTTATCAAGCAGCAGTTCTTTGTAACCAGTACCATTATTGGTGCCACTAATCTGGATCAGCTGAAAGAAAATATTCAGGCATTTGAAATTGATCTATCAGAAGAAATTCTTAAAGCTATTGAAGATATTCACCGTCAGCAGCCGAATCCGGCACCTTAACTCTATGCTGATTGAAATGCACCCTCATATGAGGGTGTTTTTTTTTGCGTATTTTCAATAACAAGTCAGACAGAAATTATTTTGATTCATGCTCTTGAAATCAAATGCTGTTATACCAATATTATTATTGATATCTATCCATTTTGATATATTAAGTTTTTGAAAAATATATAAAAATTTATTTGAAAATTCTATGTTGAGTACCCATATATCCATCAAGTAGAAAATTTGTTGTGAGGAATAACAAGAATGCGTTTTGAAAAATTTACCAATCGCCTGCAGCAAACCCTTTCCGATGCGCAATCGCTGGCCATGAGCAAGGACCATACTTCGATTGATGGAATTCACATCTTGGCCACCTTGATGGACGAAGCATCCAATGTCAGCCTGCTGCAACAGGCCGGTGCCAATCTGCGTGAGTTACAGACCAAGTTGCAAACAGCATTAAGCAATGCGGCAACCCTGACCAATCCATCAGCAGATATCAACCTCAGTCCTGAAGCGGCAAAAGTATTGCATCTGGCAGACAGCTTTGCGCAAAAAGCCGGAGATGAGTTTTTATCTACGGATTGGGTGCTGTTGGCGCTGGCAGAAACCGGAAATACCAAAACTTTATTAAATAGTGTTGGCGTAAAGGCAGAGACTTTAAGCCAAGTGATTAATCAATTTCGAGGCGATGAAAAAGTCATGAGCAATAATCATGAAGATCAGCGTGATTCACTGAATAAGTACACCATTGATTTAACTGAACGTGCGTTGGCAGGCAAGCTTGATCCTGTGATTGGCCGTGATGATGAAATCCGCCGTACCATTCAGGTTCTGTCACGTCGTACCAAAAACAACCCGGTACTCATCGGTGAGCCGGGTGTAGGTAAAACTGCAATCGTCGAAGGTCTGGCGCAGCGGATTATTAATGGTGAAGTGCCTGAAGGACTCAAAGGGAAACGTGTTTTATCTCTAGATCTGGGTTCTTTGCTGGCCGGTGCCAAATACCGTGGTGAGTTTGAAGAACGCTTAAAAGCCGTTCTGAAAGATATTGCCAAACACGAAGGCGAAATCATCCTGTTTATCGACGAGTTGCATACCCTGGTGGGTGCCGGTAAAGGTGATGGCGCAATGGATGCCGGCAATATGCTGAAACCTGCGCTGGCACGTGGTGAACTGCGTTGCGTCGGTGCCACCACACTGGATGAATATCGTCAGTATATTGAAAAAGATGCCGCGCTGGAACGTCGTTTCCAGAAAGTGCTGGTCGATGAGCCAAGCGTGGAAGATACCATTGCGATTCTGCGTGGTCTGAAAGATCGCTATGCGACCCATCACGGGGTACAGATTCTGGATTCAGCCATTATTGCTGCTGCGAAAATGTCACACCGTTATATCACCGACCGTCAGTTGCCGGATAAAGCCATTGACCTGATTGATGAAGCAGCATCGCGCATCAAAATGGAACTCGATTCTAAGCCAGAAGCTTTAGATAAACTGGAACGCCGTCTGATTCAGTTAAAAATGCAGCTGGAAGCGGTGAAAAAAGATGAAGACTCAGGTGCCAAAGCTGAGATTCAATACTTGTCCGATCAGATCGCCACAGTTGAAAAAGAGTATCATGACCTGGAAGAAGTCTGGCGTGCAGATAAAGCGCTGGTCGAAGGCAATAAAGATGTACAGATCAAACTGGATCAGGCGCGTACAGCACTTGAAAAAGCTCAACGTGAAGGTGATCTGGGCGAAGCAGCGCGTTTGCAATATGGGGTGATTCCAGAGTTGCAAAAGCAGCTTGAGCTGGCTGAAAAAGCCGATGAAAGTGCAACGCCAAAATTGCTGCGTAACAAAGTCACCGACAATGAAATTGCAGAAGTGGTGAGTGCCGCCACCGGTATTCCAGTTGCGAAAATGCTGCAAGGCGAGCGTGACAAACTGCTGCATATGGAAGAATTTCTGCATAACCGTGTGGTAGGGCAAGATGAAGCCGTAGTTGCGGTGTCTAATGCGGTGCGCCGTTCACGTGCCGGTCTGTCAGATCCGAACCGTCCAAGTGGATCATTCCTGTTCTTGGGGCCAACGGGTGTCGGTAAAACAGAATTGACCAAAGCTCTGGCGAATTTCCTGTTTGACAGCGACGATGCCATGGTGCGTATCGATATGTCCGAATTTATGGAAAAACATTCGGTGAGCCGTTTGGTTGGTGCACCTCCGGGCTATGTCGGCTATGAAGAAGGCGGTGTACTGACTGAAGCCGTGCGTCGTAAACCGTATAGTGTGATCTTGTTCGATGAAGTCGAAAAGGCGCATCCGGATGTATTTAACATCTTGCTACAGGTACTGGATGATGGTCGTTTGACTGATTCGCAAGGCCGGGTAGTGGACTTTAAAAACTCTGTGATCGTCATGACTTCGAACCTAGGTTCACAGGATGTACGTGAACTGGGCGGTAATGCCACGAAAGAAGAAGTCCGTACGGTGGTGATGAATGCGGTATCGGAACATTTCCGTCCGGAATTTATTAACCGTATTGATGAACTGGTGGTGTTCCATGCGCTGGAAAAAGACCAGATTCGCGGTATTGCCGATATCCAGTTGAACCGTTTACGTCAACGTCTGGCAGAACGCGATATGCGCTTGTCGGTAGACGATACTGCCTTCGATCAGTTAATCGATGCTGGCTTTGATCCGCTGTATGGTGCACGTCCACTGAAACGTGCAATCCAGCAGCGTATTGAAAATGGTCTGGCGCAGAAAATCCTGGGCGGAGAATTCCAGCCGGGCGATACCATTCTGGTAAAAGCTGAAGCGGGTGAGTTAATCTTCGAAAAAATGAAACTTAACTAAACCGGTTCTCCTTGCAACAAAAAACCCAGCCTAGGCTGGGTTTTTTAATCTTATTTTTAACTTCGAGCATCACAACACTTTTGTATTCTCGTTGCGGCGAGCTTTAAAGCATTGCTTAAAACTCACCTCAGGAAAAAATAAAGAAGATATCAATCGTGATGAAGACAGTTAATTCATCATCAAATTACACTTGTGGATGACGGATTTTCCAGGCACGGTGAATCTTTTGATTGCGCTTGAAGTCAGGACCAATAGTTTCTTGGGTAATTTCTTCAACATCAAAGAAGGCCAGAATTTCTTCATCCATCTCAAAACCACGATAGTTATTTGAGAAATACAAGGTACCATCAGTCGTTAAGCGATTCATGGCACGTTTTAATAGGGACAAATGGTCACGCTGTACATCAAAGGTCCCGTAGAATTTCTTCGAGTTTGAGAAGGTTGGTGGGTCGATAAAGATCAGCTCATATTGCTCATGACCTTCTTTTAGCCATTCGAAACAGTCAGAGGCAAAGAACTGATGCTGTTCATCAGCATGATCTACAGTTAAACCGTTCAGGACAAAGTTTTCTTTCGACCAGTTCAAATAAGTATTCGACAGATCGACGCTGGTCGTACTCGCAGCACCGCCCAAAGCAGCATGTAAACTTGCCGTTGAGGTATAGCTGTACAGGTTCAGGAAGTGTTTGCCTTTTGCTTCACGTGCAATACGTAAACGCATTTGACGGTGATCCAGGAACAGACCGGTATCCAGATAATCGGTCAGGTTGACCAGAATCTTGGCTTTGCCTTCCTGCACGATAAAACGCTTGGATGCAGTGCTTTGTTTGGTGTACTGGTTTTTACCTTCCTGACGTGCACGTGTTTTGATAAAGATCGCATCACGGCCCAAACCTGTCACGGCGCGAATTGCCTGTAGGGCCAGGTTAAAACGTTTTTTGGCTTTTTCCGGATCAATAGTTTTAGGTGGTGCATATTCTTGTACATGCAAACGCTCGCCATACAAATCTACTGCGACGTTAAAATCAGGCAAATCTGCATCATAGAGACGTAAACAATGGATCTGTTCCTTGACTGCCCATTTTTTTAGAGCTTGCATGTTTTTGGTCAGACGGTTGGCAAACTCCATCGCACCTTCAATCGGCTCAAACTGCTGAGGCTGCCAGCTCTCTAGGAATGGACGTACCACCGCCGCAGGTTTAACCGTACCGAAGCGGATATAAATCGGCAATTTACCATTCATCAAACGTAGGATTTGCGGATCATTGAATGCCAGCACGTCGGCTTGTTCCACTTGGGAGGCAATCACAGCCGCTTTTTGATTTGGGAAATTCTTTTGCAATAAAGCTGATAAACCCAGGTATAAAGAACGGTTTTGCGCTTTATCGCCGAGACGTTCGCCATATGGCGGGTTGGTCACGAAGAATACTTTCTTGCCTTCTGCATGGAAATCAGGCCAGTCATTTAAAGTCCGTTCTTCGATCATGATATTGTCGAGAGCAGCTTCAAAACCCGCCGCGATAATATTTTGTCTGGTGGCTTTAACCGCTTCCCAGTCCGCATCGAAAGCATAGAATTGTGGTAATGGATTTTCCATTGCCGCTTGATGGCGCTCAGCAGCTTCTGCCTTGATGCTCATCCACAGTTCATGGTCATGACCATTCCAGCCATTAAAACCGAAACGGCGTACCAGGCCAGGCGCACGGTCGGTCAGGATCATCAGTGATTCAATAATGAATGTTCCTGAACCACACATTGGATCGACAATGATGTCCGGATTTAACGCTTTTAAACCACCTTTTTGCAGAATCGCAGCGGCCAGGTTTTCCTTGATTGGGGCGTCAGTCATAAAGCGGCGATAACCGCGTTTATGCAAAGAGTCGCCAGACAGGTCCAGGCAGTAAGTATGTTCTTTCTTGCCTGCCAGAATATACATGGTAATTTCAGGCTGTTTGGTATCAATGCTTGGACGTTTGCCTACGGCTTCCATAAAGGAATCTACGACACCATCTTTGGCACGTAAAGTCGCAAACTGGGTATTGACCTTGATATCACGTTCGACATGCAAACGAATCGCAAAGGTACTTTGTGGTGCAAAAATCAGCGACCAGTCAAAGCTGAGAGCCCCTTCATAGAGTTCTTCTGCCACATCACGGGCATCATGAGAAAATTCAATTTCATGCGTGTGGATCGGCATCAAAACACGTGAAGCCAGACGTGACCACATGCAGATACGATAAGCATTTTCCAGTGTGCCTTTAAAGGTCAAACGGCCCGGAAAACGCTCAATATTCTGAACACCTAAGCCTTGTATTTCTTCTTCTAATAAGGTTTCCAGACCATCGGCACAGGTGACCCAATAATTGCTTAAACGTGGAGAGGTATTCATATAATAGAGAGACCAAAAAAGATAAATAAAAAACTGCGCTAAGTTTACCGTATTTTTATATTGAAAGCTTTTGAAATTCTCTGAAAGGCCGTGGCATGTGATAGAGAAAAATAATATTCACACTATAAATTGAGGAACTGGTACGCATTTTGCTCTATACATGGCAAATCAGGCGGTCAGTCGATGGGGAGCGATGGCTGCCTGATTTTTCAATTTTATAATGGGGGTTAAGATGTTAGAGAATCAGTTACGCAACCATGACGCTTTTTCAGTGGCCACTTTAATTTATGCACGTTTACGACGTGTTTCAGGTCGGGTGATTGATGCAATTTATCTGGCAGAGAACCTGGATTATGCCCGGCATGTGATTCAACTGGCAGAGCAGACCCAAGACCCAGATTTGAATCATCTGATCCAGCGCCTGAAAATGGTACTGGAGATTTCGGAAACAGCACAAGATTCACCAACAGAATCTGCACACCCAAGCCAGCAGGAAGGGCTGATCTCGGTCGAACCGGATGAAGACGATATCTATCGTGCACAGGTGTCACATCGTTATATTGGTGCACTGCGTTAAACCTGAGATGGGTGTGAATGCTCCAGACTGAAGCGCCCGTTGGTTTTGTACTTAAAATCAGCAAGATGCAAATCCGGTTAAATTATCTTATTGAAAAAATACAAAGGAATCTGATTTTTTATTTTTATTGTTCAGATGCTTTTTGTACAAGTAGCAGCATGGCCAACTATAAAAATTCGCCAATCTCTGTATAATATGTTGACTTAACGCATAAGGAATCTCTCATGCACTTGGCGGCATTGCATACACCGAGCCAGATTCAACTCAATAAAGAAGGTAATCTAAAACACTTCTTGACCATCGAAGGTCTTTCTAAAGAAACCCTGACAAAAATATTGGACACTGCGCAGTCCTTTTTTAATGACCAAAATCAGCTGATCACCAATAATTTGCTCGAAGGCAAAACGGTGATGAACCTGTTCTTCGAAAATTCAACCCGTACCCGCACCACCTTTGAAGCCGCTGCCAAGCGCCTTTCTGCCAACGTTCTCAATATCGATATTGCCCGTTCGAGTACTTCCAAAGGTGAAACCCTGCGTGACACCTTATGGAATCTGGAAGCCATGGCGGCCGATATTTTCGTGGTGCGTCATTCATCTTCAGGGGCAGCGCATTTTATTGCCAAGGATGTCTGTCCAACAGTGGCAATTATTAATGCCGGTGATGGCCGTCATGCGCATCCGACTCAAGCGATGCTGGACATGCTGACCATTCGCCGCGAAACCAATAAAAAATTCGAAGAAATGTCGATTGCCATTATTGGCGATATCAAGCATTCACGTGTCGCGCGTTCAGATGTAGCCGCCTTGCAAACTTTAGGCTGTCAGGATATCCGGGTGATTGCACCGAATACCTTGCTGCCATTAGGCTTTGAAGAATATGGCGATGGTGTTTGTCTATTTAACAATATGGAAGACGGCATCAAAGACTGCGACGTGATCATTACCTTACGTATTCAAAACGAGCGGATTGATTCTCCGGCACTGGCCTCGCAAGCTGAGTTCTACAAAATGTATGGCTTGAATAAAGAACGTCTTGCCATGGCCAAACCGGATTGTATCGTGATGCATCCGGGACCAATGAACCGCGGCGTTGAAATCGACTCAAGTATTGCGGATGGTCCGCAATCTGTGATTTTGAAGCAGGTGACCAATGGCATTGCAGTGCGTATGGCGGTGTTGGCTTTATCGATGCAAGGCCAGTTACAAGAACAAGGTTTGATTGAAGCGATTGCGGGTTAAGGAATAAGTCATGACTATTGTAAAAATTGAAAATGTCCGTGTTCTTGATCCAATCCAAAACACTAATTCTATCCAGACTGTGTATCTGGAAAATGGCAAATTCGTTGCAGAAACAGCGGATGTCTCTGAAACGATAGATGGTCAAGGCAAATGGTTAATGCCAACCATGGTCGATTTGTGTGCGCGTTTACGTGAACCAGGTCAACAGCAACATGGTACGCTTAAGTCTGAAGGAAAAGCGGCACGTGAAAATGGCATTTTGCACGTATTTACGCCACCCGATTCAAAACCAATCGTACAAGATAATGGCGCACTGATTCACGGCCTGGTTGAAAAAGCCATGCTGGATGGTGGGATATATCTTCAAGTGATTGGTGCACAAACCCAAGGCTTAAATGGTCAACAACCGGCAAATATGGCGGGCTTGAAAAAGGGTGGTTGTACTGCCGTCTCCAATGCCAGTGCGTCGTTTGCCAATGATGATGTGGTACTGCGTACCCTTGAATATGCTGCAGGTTTAGACCTGACGGTGGTGTTCTATGCAGAAGAACCACAAATTGCCAAAGACGGCTGTGTACATGAAGGCTTTATTGCTTCACGTCAAGGCTTGCCGATGATTCCGGCACTGGCTGAAACCGTGGCGATTGCCAAATATCTGTTGATGATTGAATCAACCAAAGTACGAGCACACTTTGGTCTGTTGTCTTGCGGTGCATCAGTCGAATTGATCCGTATTGCCAAGGAAAAAGGCTTGCCGGTGACCTGTGATGTGGCCATGCATCAGTTACATCTGACCGATCATTTGATTGATGGATTTAATTCACTGGCACATGTACGTCCGCCGCTTCGTTCTGAACAGGACAAAGAATTATTGCGCCAAGGTGTGAAATCAGGCGTGATTGATGCGATCTGTACCCATCATGAACCACTAAGCAGCTCTGCGAAAATGGCGCCGTTTGCTGAAACGCAGCCAGGTTTCACTGCTTTTGATACCTATGTACCTTTTGGTCTGCAACTGATTCGTGAGGGATTGTTGACTCCACTGGAATGGGTGGAAAAAGTGACCTTAGCTCCGGCACGTGTTGCACAAATGGCAGATCGATGGATAAATGAATCAGGCTGGGTGTTGCTAGATCCGGAACTGGAATGGACCCTGAATAAAGAAAGTATCGTGTCACAAGGTAAAAATACCCCGTTAATTAATCAAAAAGTGCTGGGTAAAGTGGTTCAAACTTTTGCTGCTTAAGTGATCCCAATTTTATAAAAGTCAGCTTCGGCTGGCTTTTTTTATTTTTTAAATTTTGTGTTGGTAAAATGAGTACTCAATAAAAATAGTGAAACTTTATGATATTCATACAATTATTTACATTTTAAAAAAATGGGGATCGTTACACTGATTAAATATTAAACATTAGAAAAATCAAAAGAATGGTGACGATTATGAATATAGACTTTATAGAACGCTTAAAAAGCGATGTTACGGCGATTGTGCTTCAAGGTGAAACCGAGCATTTATTTGCCAAAGATCAAGCTTTGGCTCAATTCTATCCCATCTTTTTAAGTATATTACGTTCACGTCCCGCCTGGATCGAGAATCTTGGTCAGCAACTTAATCCAAAAATTCATGAATTATTCAATGCAAACCCGGCACTCAAGCAGCAGTTTCTAAATCAACTCGATCAGAGCGCGCCGCAAGATGAAATAGAGCATACCTTGAACCGGTCAATTGTACCGACTATGAATTTTTTACAGACCGAAGCGGGTGCTTCAAGTCCGGAAGCGATTAGCCATTTGCTGGAAACCCACGCCGATTCGATTCAGCGCGCATTACCCGTCTGGGCTGGCCCTATTCTGGCAGCGCTTGGAGTTTCACCCTTGGCAGGGCAGAATTTAAATCAGGAACCTGTATTGGCGGAGCAGACCATCATTGTTCAGGAAGAGAGAAAAACCGGCTTTTTATGGCCGTTTATTATTTTTCTGATCTTAGCGGGTTTGATCCTGTTTCTGGTTCGTAGCTGCATGCAGGATGAGGTTGAAGATTCAAATACCCAGGCAACGAGCGAAGTTGCCGCAGCTCAGCCTGCATCCTTGCGATTAAGTACCGGCAGCAATGGCGAAATTGTCAGTTGCCAATTACAGCTGAATAATCCGCAGTATATGGAAATTCTACAAAACGAGATTAAACAGATCTTTAATTATAATATTGGCTGTGGCGCGCTGAGCAGTGAGGTTTATCATTCAGAATTCACCGATCAGGATACCATTCCGACTGTTTTGAGAACCATTCAGGGAATGCCAAATGTGTCACTGGACTGGATTGGCAATCAGGTTTCAGTGCGTGCAGCAACCAATGCAGAGGCCGAGCGTCTGGCAGCACAAATTCGTAGTCTGGCCAAAAATGTCACAGTGGTGACCCAGCAGCCGCTCAATAGAAGTGACGTGATTAATACCGCCAATAGTGAGGCAGAACAAGCCTTGGCCAGTATCAAGACCGATAATGTTAAAGCGCTGGATGTGGCGACTGCACTGAATTTACAGATCATTAATTTTGATACGGCATCGACTGAAGTTCCCGAGGTCAATAAATTGGTGCTGGATCAGGCTGCTGCATTATTGCAACGAGCACCGCATGTCATTCTGAAGGTTACAGGACATGCCGATGCTCAGGGTAGTGAAGCAGAAAATAAGGTGCTGTCTGTGCAACGAGCTCAAGCGATTACCAGTTATCTCGTTGGAAAAGGGGTCAATCCTGCACAGTTACAGGCAGTTGGCATGGGAGAGGATCAGCCGGTTGAACCCAATGCCACACCTGCCGGACAGTTTCAGAATCGTCGCGTGACCTTTGAGGTCGTGAATACCGAAACGGGAATTGTACGTGAAGTAGATGATGAAGGTGTAGTTGAGAAGACAGGAAATTAAGAGAGCAGCCTAAATGAAAAAGGACGAATCTTCGTCCTTTTTTATTATCTTAAATTAAGAAAATACCGGCGGGCTATAAGTCAATGTCCGACCAAGGAACCATAGCAGGAACAGTACCAAAGGCAGATGGAAAATCAACTGGGTCACCGTAAATCCAATCACATCTTTGGCTTTTAATTTCAGGATACCCAACATCGGAAGCATAAAGAATGGATTAATCAGATTCGGCAAGGCTTCTGCCGCATTATAAATCTGTACCGACCAGCCCAGATGCACTTTCAGGTCATGCGCAGCCTGCATCACATAGGGCGCTTCGATAATCCATTTCCCTCCGCCAGAAGGAATAAAGAAACCCAGAATCGCCGAGTATAAGCCCATCACAATGGCAAAGGTTTCCTGCGAGGCAATGGAAACAAAGAACTCGGCAATGTAATGTGACAATGACAGATCGGCCGGGTTTAGCGCATTGGTCATCATAAAGGCAATACTGCCATACAGCGGAAACTGGATCAGTACCCCAGAAATGGCGGGTACGGCTTTGGATACCGCATTCAGGAAATTTCGCGGTGTACCGTGTAAGGCCACGCCCAAAATCAGGAAGATAAAGTTATAGGTATTTAAGCTGGAAATGGCCAGAATCGGATTGCTTTTGGAAAATTCGTTAAACATCCAGACTGCGCCCAGAATCACAATCAGAATGCTTAAAATGGGTGAATTTTCCAGCCAATCTCCCGGTCTTTTTTCGGCAGATACTTCCGGTTTTTCTTCTTCAATCTGAATCGGGAAGTGCTCAATGGTTTTAATGTCAGACCCTTTAGGTGCTGACCAGTAAGCAATCGCAATTGAAGCTACAATCAGTACCGCCGTCATGATCATGGATTGCGGCAGGAAAATGGTTTCGGTAAATGGAATCACGCCCGTCAGATTATAAATCGGTTCAGGCAGACTGCTTTTATTGGCCTGTAACTGTGCAGCTGAAGAACTGATGCCCAGTGCCCAGGTCGCACCCATCCCGATAATCGCGGCAGCCGCAGCAGCGCGGTAATCCATGTTAAGCTCTTTACGCTGTGCCAGTGCAATCACTAGGAGTGCAGTCAGTACAGTACTCATGGCCCAATTAATCAGAGAAATTAACAGGCTGACCGTGGCGACCAGGACAATCGCACCACGACCGGAATGTGGCAGGCGCGCCATTTTCTGGATCAGAAGCTGGACAGGCTTGGACACCGAAACCACATAACCGACCACGATCAGCATGCACATCTGCAAGGTAAAGGGAATCAGGCTCCAGAAGCCGTCACCAAAGGAAATCGCGACATCCTGTGCGGGTGCACCAATTCCGATGGCGGCAATCGCCACAATGATGACGCCAAGCAGGGCAAAAATATAAGAATCCGGAAACCATTTTTCAGACCAGTCGCTGACGCGCAAGGCGAAGCGCTGCAAAATATTTTGTTGAGTTTGCATGATTAAAATCCATTTATTCTGCGATTATTATTTTGAAATGAAACAGCTATATATAAAAAGCCCTTAAAAAATTTTATTCTTAAGGGCTGGCTGGATCAGGCAGCGTTACGCAGAAGCGCTACCCCCGTGACTTTCTGAATCTCTTCAAAACTTACCTCTGGTGCCAGTTCAACCAGTCGAATTCCATCAGGAGTAATATCCAGTACACCGAGATCGGTAATAATCCGGTTCACCACAGCTTGGCCGGTCAGCGGCAGGCTACATTGCGGTACAATCTTCGGTGTACCATCTTTGGCACAGTGTTCCATCAAGACCACGACCTTTTGTACACCCGCGACCAGATCCATGGCACCGCCCATGCCTTTGACCTTTTTGCCCGGAATCATCCAGTTGGCCAGATCACCAGTTTCAGACACTTCCATAGCACCCAGAATGGCGATATTGACATGACCGCCACGGATCATGGCAAATGAGTCGGCACTTGAGAAAAATGAAGCACCTTTACGCGCGGTGACCGTCTGTTTACCGGCATTGATCAAATCAGCATCGACAGTTTCAGCAGTAGGAAATTCGCCAATCCCCAGCAGACCATTTTCAGACTGCAACCAAACATTGATATTTTCCGGAATATAGTTCGCGACTAACGTTGGCAGGCCAATCCCTAAATTGACATAGAAACCATCTTCAAGCTCTTGTGCCGCGCGCTGCGCCATTTCATTACGTGTCCAAGCCATGATCAAGCCTCCGCCTTTAAAGTCATCTGTTCAATACGTTTTTCCGGTTGAGTATTCAGGACTATCCGGTTCACATAAATGCCGGGTAGATGGATTTCGTCCGGATCCAGCGCACCAATCTCGACAATTTCTTCAACTTCAGCAATGGTAACTTTACCGGCCATGGCACAGACCGGATTAAAATTCTGGGCAGTTTTACGGAAAATCAGGTTGCCGGCTTTATCGGCCTTATAGGCTTTAACCAAGGCGACATCAGCTGTTAAAGATTCTTCCAGAATGTAAGACTTGCCATTAAATTCACGGACATCTTTGCCTTCAGCGATTACGGTTCCGACACCCGTCGCCGTATAAAAAGCCGGAATCCCGGCACCGCCAGCACGTAATTTTTCTGCCAGTGTACCCTGTGGGGTCAGTTCAACTTCCAGTTCACCATTTAAATATTGACGTTCGAATTCCTTGTTTTCACCCACATAAGATGAAATCATTTTTTTAATCTGTTTGGTTTCCAGCAATAGCCCCAGACCAAAACCGTCCACACCGGCATTATTGGAAATACAGGTCAGGTTGGTAGCACCGCTCTGTTTTAATGCGGCAATCAAGGCTTCCGGAATACCACATAGGCCAAAACCACCGACGGCCAGGGTATGACCATCTTGCACCACACCTTTTAAGGCGGCTTGAGCGCTGTCATAGACCTTGTTTGACATCTTGTCACCTCTATTGTTGTTGCAGCAGATTTGGGCTGCTGCTTATATCCTTATGATTGCTTGAGGTCATTTTGCTCAAGCATGATTATTTTTAAGCACAGGCTTTTTGCCAATAGGCATTGGCATAATTGGATGGATTATTGCGCTGCAAGACTTCACTGATATTACGACTGGCCTGCATCAGTGCATCCAGCTGAATACCGGTTTCAAAGCCCATATTCGAGAGCAGGTAATACAGGTCTTCGGTCGAGACATTGCCAGATGCACCTTGGGCATAAGGACAGCCACCCAGTCCAGCAATGGAGGAGTCAAAGACCCGAATGCCTTGCAACAGTGACTGATAAATATTGGCAATCGCCATGCCGTAGGTATTATGGAAATGACCTGCCAAAACTTTAGTATCAAGTTCAGCCAGACAAGCCTCCCAGACATTTCTTACCCGATCCGGTGTTGCTGTACCAATGGTTTCACCCAACGACACTTCATAGCAGCCCATCTCCAGCAAACGCTGCGTGACTTTCACCACCTGCTTGGGATCAATGGCACCTTCATAAGGACAGTCCACCATGCAGGAAACATAGCCACGTACCTTAATATCATTGGCTTTGGCTGCTGCCATGACATCGGCAAACTTCTCGAAGCTTTCATCAATCGAGCAGTTGATGTTTTTGCGGGTAAAGCTTTCAGAAGCTGCAGTAAATACCGCCACTTCCTTGCAACCCACAGCCAGTGCCGATTCAAAACCTTTCATGTTTGGGGTTAATAAACTGAACTGAATATTCGGATCTTGGGGTAGGCTGGCAAAGAGCACATCACTGTCTGCCATTTGCGGTACCCATTTGGCTGAAACGCAGGAGCCGACTTCGATGGACTGCAGACCGGTTTTCATCAGGTCCAGAATCAGGTTTTTCCGGTCATCCAATGTCAAAGGTATTTTTTCATTTTGCAGGCCATCGCGTGGCCCGACCTCTACGATTTTGACAAAATCCGTCATGCCACTTCCTCCGCCAGAGGCTGGAACTCGACCAGTTCATCACCGGCTTTAACCTGATCACCCTTCTGAAAATATGAGCTTGCGATGATGCCGTCATGCGGTGCGCGAATCGAGTATTCGATCTTCATGGCTTCCAGCGTCATCAGCACATCATCTTTTTTGACTTTGTCATTGGCTGCCACGAGCACCTGGGTAATGACACCTGGCATTGGTGCGATCAGGTTATTTTCCGTGCCTTGTTCATCCTGATTATTAAAATCAGACTTCAAGTAATTAAACTTATAGCTTTGACCATTCTGGAACAGGGTAATGCCTTGCTCACTCTGGCTAAAAGCCAGTTTTTGCTGTTTACCCGCCAGTTGCAAGGCTAAAGTATGGGCATCGACGAGTTGACCCTGAATCTCAATCTGCTGACCGTTATAACTGGCAACAAAGCCTTGATCTTGGGTGCTGAACTGAATTTTCAGGTTAATGCCATTGCGTTGTAATTGCACTGTATGGCTATTTTGCTGGTTCAGGCGCCAGAATGCTTTTTGCTGCCACACCGGATTGCTTGGAACGGGATTCTGTGCCTGATGTGACAGAAGTTCAATCAGTGCGGCACTAACTATCAGTTCGACACTGATATCCGCAGAAGGTTTGAGCAGGAATTCCTCTTCACGCTGAATCAGGCCAGTATCTAAATGTGCATTTTTAAACGAGTCACACAGCACCAGGCGATCTAGAAAAGCAATATTGTTACCCAGACCATCAACATGGAACTGACCCAGTGCATGGTGCATCTGGGTTAGGGCTGCTTCACGGTTTTTGCCCCAGACAATCAGTTTAGCAATCATCGGATCATAATAGGTGCTGATTTCATCGCCTTCGACAATACCGCTATCCACACGTACACAGTCACTTTGCTCCGGATAATGCAGGTAGCTGATCTGACCAATCGCAGGAATAAAGCCTTTTTCCGGTTCTTCGGCATAAACACGGGCTTCGAGTGCATGTCCATGAATCTGCAATTCATGCTGCTGCTTCGGTAAAGGTTCACCAAAAGCTACGCGCAGTTGCCATTCTACCAGATCCTGTCCGGTAATCATTTCAGTCACCGGATGTTCAACCTGTAGGCGGGTGTTCATTTCCATGAAGTAAGCTGTGCCGTCTTGCTCCACAATAAACTCGACTGTACCGGCACTGACATAATTTACTGCACGCGCAGCATCGATTGCCGCCTGACGCATCGCCTCCAGTTTGTCTTCCGGCATTTGCGGTGCAGGCGCTTCTTCCAGCACTTTCTGGTGACGGCGCTGTACCGAGCAATCACGTTCGAACAGATGTACATAATTGCCGTGGGTATCACCAAACACCTGCACTTCAATATGACGTGGTTGAATCACATAGCGTTCAATCAGTACATCTTCATTACCAAAGCTGGAGCGTGCTTCACTTTTACATGAGGCCAGTGAACTCAGGAAGTCTTCACTGCGTTCCACCAGACGCATGCCTTTACCGCCACCGCCGGCACTGGCCTTGATCAGTACTGGATAGCCAATATTGTCTGCCTGCTGTTTCAGGAAGTCGGCATCCTGATTGGTACCATGATAGCCGGGGGTTAAAGGCACACCGGCTTTTTCCATCAATGCTTTAGAAGTGGCTTTCAGACCCATTGCCAGAATGGCATCGACTGGCGGGCCAATAAAGACAATATTGTTGTCCTGACAGGCCAAGGCAAACTGGTCATTTTCGGACAGGAAACCATAACCGGGGTGAATCGCCTGGGCACCAGTGTTTTTGGCTGCCTGAATAATGCGATCAATTTGCAAATAACTTTGTGCTGCTGGCGATTCACCAATATAGATCGCTTCATCGGCCAGTTTCACATGTTGTGCCTGCGCATCAGCATCGGAATAGACGGCAACGGTGGCAATTCCTAATTTCTTCGCTGTACGAATCACACGGCAGGCAATTTCACCACGGTTGGCAATTAAAATCTTCTCAAACATTGTAGGATCCTTCTCGTTGTTATGCCGTGGTCTTGATCCAAGCCGGGCTTTGTTTGTTCAAAAATGCATTCAGTCCATTTTTCGCCTCATCTCCCTGGCGAATATGGGCAATATGCTGTGCTGTTTTAAGCAGTAAATCTTCGGTCAATACCTGTTGGTCAACCAGTTGAATCAACTGTTTGGATGCGCTCTGTGCAGCAGGACCACCCAGTAAAAGTGCTTCCACAATTTCATCAATTTTGCTGTCGAGCTGTTCTGGTGTAGTAACTTCATGCGCAAGACCAATGCTTTTGGCCTGTTCAGCAGTAATCCGCTCGGCGGTCAGGAAATAACGTGAGGCCTGACGGGCACCAATCGCACGAATCACATAAGGGCTGATGGTCGAAGGTGCCAGACCTAAGCGAACCTCGGAAGTGGCAAACTTGGCATCTGTACTGGCCACACAAATATCACAGGCTGAGGCCAGCCCCATGCCGCCACCAAAGGCAATGCCGTGTACCCGGGCAATGGTTGGCTGTTTTAAGGTCGCCAGACTTTGCAGCATTTTTGCCAGTTTGAGAGCATCCGCTTCGTTGTCTGCCTGTGATGCCTGACCTGCCTGTTTCATCCAGTTCAGATCCGCGCCAGCAGAGAAACTCTTGCCTCGGCCTGCCAAAATCACCACACGCACATCATCATGGTCATTTAAAGACCGGAAACAGGCATTCAGTTCTTCAATCACCTGGGTATTAAAAGCATTGTGCAGTTCGGCACGGTTAATCCAGACTGTCGCGACCTGATCCTGCTGTTCGAGCTGTAAAAATTGATATGTCATTTTGTCACCCCTTACATGCGGAACACGCCGAATTTGGTTGGCTGGATTGGCGCATTCAGTGCCGCAGCCAGACTCAAGGCCAAGACTTCACGCGATTGCGCTGGATCAATCACACCATCATCCCATAAACGCGAAGACGCATAATAAGGGTGGCCTTGGCGTTCGTATTGGTCACGGATTGGTTGTTTAAACTGGTCTTCTTCTTCTGCTGACCAGCTGCCACCTTTCTGTTCAATCTGGTCACGTTTTAAGGTCGACAAAACGCTGGATGCCTGTTCACCGCCCATCACTGAAATACGCGAGTTTGGCCAGGTCCACATAAAGCGTGGCGAATAAGCACGGCCACACATGCCGTAGTTGCCGGCACCAAAAGAACCGCCAATGACCAGGGTCAATTTCGGAACATTGGCATTGGCGACGGCCATCACCAGTTTGGCACCATTTTTGGCAATGCCTTCATTTTCATACTGGCGGCCGACCATAAAGCCGGTAATATTTTGCAGGAAAATCAGTGGAATATTGCGCTGGGTACACAGCTCAATAAAATGTGCGCCTTTTTGGGCTGACTCGGAAAATAGAATGCCATTATTGGCAATAATCCCGACCGGCATTCCATAGAGCTTGGCAAAACCGGTCACCAGGGTGGTGCCGAAACGTGCCTTGAACTCGTCAAAACGTGAGCCATCGACAATACGCGCTATCACTTCACGGATATCAAAAGGCTTGCGCGCGTCACTCGGCACAATGCCGTACAGTTCCGAACTGTCAAACAGCGGCGCTTCGATTTCATCTGCGGTCTTGTTTGGCTTTTTGTTCAGGTTGGCCACGATGTTGCGGGCAATCGCAAGCGCATGTTCATCATTTTCAGCCAGATGATCAGCCACACCAGACAAACGGGTATGCACATCACCACCACCGAGATCCTCACTGGAAACCACTTCACCGGTAGCTGCCTTAACCAGAGGAGGGCCGCCGAGGAAAATCGTGCCCTGATTGCGGACAATAATGGTTTCATCCGACATGGCGGGAACATAAGCACCGCCTGCAGTACAGCTACCCATCACCACTGCAATCTGGGCGATACCTTGGCTCGACATACGTGCCTGATTGTAGAAAATACGGCCGAAGTGATCGCGGTCTGGAAATACTTCATCCTGTAAAGGCAAATATGCACCGCCTGAATCCACCAGATAAATACAGGTTAGCTGGTTCTGTTCGGCAATTTCCTGGGCACGTAAATGCTTTTTCACTGTTAATGGATAATAAGTACCGCCTTTCACCGTAGCATCATTGGCAATGATCATGCAGGTCACACCGTTGACCTGACCAACACCAGCGACCACACCTGCGGCAGGCACATCATCCTGATACACCTGATAGGCAGCCAGCTGACCAATTTCCAGAAAAGCGGTTCCTGGATCAATCAGGTGATTAATCCGTTCACGTGGTAACAGCTTGCCACGGTCCAGATGTTTTTGGCGGGCAGTTTCGCCGCCACCCAAAGCAATTTTTTCAACTTTCTGTTTTAGGTCATCCACCAGTTGCAGCATGGCAGTCTGGTTGGTTTTAAACTCTTCACTACGTATATTGATTTTGCTCGATAACTGATTCATGACGAACATCCTTGTTTTATTCTAAGTGTTAAGATTTAGGCTGTTTCGTTGAAAAGTTCACGGCCAATCAGCATGCGGCGGATTTCTGAAGTACCGGCGCCAATTTCATACAGTTTGGCATCGCGCCATAAACGGCCTGCAGCAAACTCGTTGATATAACCGTTACCACCTAAAGTCTGAATGGTTTCACCCGCCATCCAGGTCGCTTTTTCAGCAGCATATAAAATGGCACTGGCAGCATCTTTACGCAGGCTACGGCTATGTTCGGCCTTGTCACATTCAGCGCCTACGGCATACACCAAGGCCTTACATGCCAACCAGGTCGAATACATGTCGGCAATTTTGCCCTGCATCAGCTGGAATTCACCGAGAGCCTGGCCAAACTGTTTACGGTCATGAATATATGGAATCACTGTATCCATACAGGCATCCATAATCCCCAGTGGGCCAGCGCTCAATACAGCACGTTCATAGTCCAGACCACTCATCAAGACCTTGGTGCCATTACCGACGCCGCCCATGACGTTTTCTTTCGGAACTTCAACATTGTCAAAAAACAGCGGATAAGTGTTTGAACCACGCATGCCGAGTTTGTCCAAATGGGTGCCGTGGCTAAAACCTGGCATATTTTTCTCAACCAGAAACGCAGTCATGCCTTTGGCACCGGCTTGCAAATCGGTTTTTGCATAGACCACCAGGACATCGGCATCGCCACCATTGGTGATCCACATTTTTGAACCATTCAACAGGTAGTGATCGCCTTTGTCTTCTGCTTTCAGTTTCATGCTCACCACATCCGAGCCTGCATTCGGTTCAGACATTGCCAAGGCACCGACATATTCACCTGAAATCAGTTTAGGCAGATAACGCTGTTTCTGTTCTTCAGTACCATTTCGCTTAATTTGGTTTACACATAGGTTAGAATGTGCGCCATAGGACAGCCCAATGGATGCAGAAGCACGGGAAATTTCCTGCATGGCAATGATGTGCGCCAGATAACCAAAATTTGAACCGCCATATTCCTCACTGACTGTCAGCCCGAGCAGGCCCATCTCGCCAAATTTTTTCCAAAGGTGAGCAGGGAACTCGTTGTCACGGTCAACCTGTTGAGCAATCGGGGCAATTTCCTTGGCGCAAAATGCGGCCACTGAATCACGAAGCGCAATGAGAGGTTCATCCAAACCGAAATCTAAGCTTTGTAAATTCATTCTTCATCCATCCTGAGATTATATTTGTTGTGTCCAAAAAAGCATTGTTGTTGTGCTTGTGGTTTTAACATACAACGAAAAAATAAAAAAGTGAATCTATATTCACAAAATGATTTACAATTCATTTTATCTTGTTGAGATTAATTTTATGAGTTATAAAAGATCATCATTGATGCAGGAACGAATGGAACAAAATCGCCTGTCGATTTTGGAATCTGCTCGTGAACTGATTATTCAAGGGGGCTTGAAGGAGGCCTCGATTCAGGCGATTGCAGAACGCGCAGGCGTTTCTACAGGGCTGGTCTATCGATATTTCGAAAGCAAAAGCCAGATTTTAATTGAGGTTTTGTCGGCCGCGATTCAGCATGAAGTCGGAATTCTGAACCATATTGCCGAGTCAGATTTATCGCCAAAACTGAAATTGCAAAAATCTGTTACAACTTTTGTCAAGCGTGCCATGAATAGCCCCCAATTGGCGTATTCACTGATGTTCGAACCGGTTGATCCGGAAATGGAACATGAGCGTTTTCGCAGTAAGCAGCTGCTTAAGCAGAGCATTAAGGAAATTCTGGCCGAAGGAAAGGTCAATGGAGAATTCGAATTTGAAGATTTGAATACGGCAGCGTTGGGCGTGGTTGGTGCCATGACCTTTGTCGTGATTGAACCTTTAAATCCGTCCCGCAATGTGATGTTTGATCAGAAATATAAGGATCACTTTGTCAAACAGATTGCCGATTTTTGTGTCAACGCAGTACGTGGACAGGAGGAAAATTTACAAGCATAAACGCACAAAAAACGGTACACAGACAAGGTCGTCGTGGTCATAAAACAATTAGTAAAGTTGAAAATCAGAATTACAAAGAATCAAGGAGATCGATTCAATGACACAAGTACGGTTAAGCTATGCCTATGGAACCAGCAGCCAGCCTTTATTGGGCATGACGATTGGTGAAAAATTTGATCAGGCTTGCGAGCAGTATGCAGAACGTGATGCAGTGGTGAGCCTGCATCAGGACATACGCCTCAGTTACCAGCAGCTACAGGATCAGGTCAATGCCTTTGCCTGTCAGCTGCTGAAACTGGGTATGCAAAAAGGTGACCGTCTGGCAATCTGGTCGCCGAACTGTGTGGAATGGACCATTACCCAGTTTGCGGCCTTCAAGGCAGGCATTATTCTGGTGAACCTGAATCCGGCCTATAAAAGCAATGAGCTTGAATATGTGCTAAACAAGGTCTCCTGTAAGGGACTGGTGATTGCAGCGCAGTTTAAGACGACGGACTATCAGGAAATTCTGACTAAAATTGCACCTGAGCTGATGCAGACTGAAAGTAAATTCCTCAATGCAGAGCGCTTGCCGCATTTAAAGCATGTGATTAAAATTGATGATCAGCAGCATACCGGTATCCACCGTTTTCAGGATTTACTAAGCTCGCCAAGCGCCCAAGAGCTGGAACAACTGCAACAGATCTCCAGTGAATTGCAGTTCGATGAAACGATTAATATCCAGTTTACTTCGGGCACTACGGGCAATCCGAAAGGCACCATGCTGACCCATAATAATATTTTAAATAACGGGTACTTTGTCGGTGAAGCGATTCATTTAGGTCCAGAAGACCGCGTCTGTATTTCAGTTCCTTTATTTCACTGCTTTGGTATGGTGATGGGTAATCTGGCCTGTATTACGCATGGTTCTGCCATGATCTATCCATCAGCTGTATTTAATCCGCTGGAAACCTTGAAAGCCATTCAGCAGGAAAAATGTACCGCGGCTTATGGTGTGCCAACCATGTTTATCGCCATTCTTGAGCATGAACAGTTTGACGAATTTGACCTGTCCAGTCTGCGTACCGGGATTATGGCGGGTAGTCCATGTCCGCAGGAAATTATGCAGCGCGTGATTGAACGGATGCATATGTCTGAAATCACGATTTGTTATGGCATGACCGAAACTGCGCCAGTGAGTGCACAAAGCTCAACGGCAGACAGTGTCGAGCGACGTGTTAGTACGGTTGGCCGGGTACATCCGCATCTGGAAGTTAAAATTGTCGATGAAAATGGCAAGGTGGTGCCACGCGGTCAATTGGGCGAGCTATGTGTACGCGGTTATTCCGTCATGCTCGGTTACTGGGAAGACCAGGACAAAACTCAGGAAGTGATTGATGCTGCACGCTGGATGCATACCGGTGATATTGCTGAAATGGATGATGAAGGCTTTGTCAAAATTAAGGGCCGAATCAAGGATGTCGTCATTCGTGGCGGAGAAAACCTGTTCCCGAAAGAAATTGAAGATTTCCTTTATACCCATCCGGCAGTTTCGGACGTACAGGTAATTGGGGTGCCAGACCATAAATATGGAGAAGAGCTGTGTGCTTGTATCATCCTGCATGAAAATGATCCATGTACTGAAGAAACCATCCGTCAGTATTGTAAGGAGCATATTTCTCACAACAAAGTGCCGCGTTATGTGCGTTTCTTCCAGGAATTTCCAATGACGGCTTCAGGTAAGGCGCAGAAGTTCAAATTGCGTGAATTTATGCGTGAAGAGCTGAACTTGAAAGAGATTGCTTAAATTATATTGATGCGATTCTTAAGTGGGGCAAAGCAGTATTTAATGCATGCATTGCCTCCATTTGTATAACGGCTTCGATATCAATGTTTAGGCTTTTCTTACTTTTGATGGGCCAAAAGTAAGCAAAATCCCTTTATTTTGCTGAAGGGACTTCCATGTCCCTCAGCAAAATGGCGACATCCATGTCGCCGGGTCTATGATCAAATTTCAAGAAAACAGTAAATAAGATCAAGCTACAAGATTTAAATATTCAATCTATCTAAATACCCGTCTGAGTTTTAGATTCGTGCATAGATTTAGAGTAAAAATATGGCAAAAAACTTTCACAGTGAAGTCGTGGTCGCCAGTTATGACGATCATATCCGTAAACTGATTCCCGGTTATGAACTGGTGCATCAGCAGATTGAAGCAATTCTCAGCACTGAACTCCCAGAAACCGCACATATATTAATAGTGGGTTGCGGAACAGGTTATGAATTGTCGTATTTATTAGAGCAACATCCAGACTGGACCTTTACTGCAATTGATCCATCAGCAGCCATGCTGAAACAGGCTAGTAAAAATCTGAATTCTATAGATCGACAAAGGGTGCAATTCATCCAAAGCACGATTCAAGATTTGAATCAGCCGGATACTTTCGATGCCGCATTGGCCATTCTGGTGGCTCATTTCATTCCAAATTCCGAAAAAAACGGATTTTTTCAGGCTATCCATCAGTGTCTTAAAACCAACGGTCTTGCATTGACCTATGACCTGATGCAACCCGAAGATCAGCAAGACATCAAAATTATGCAGAAGCTGGCACAGCAGACAGGGTTAAGCATGGTGCAAAGTAGCAAGATGATTGAACGCTTGGAGCAGGATTTTCACTTGTTATCTGCGCAAAATTTTACAGCACTTTTAACCAAAGTCGGATTTAAACAGTGCAAAATTTATTGTCAAATCATGAATTATCATGGCTTTTTGCTCAGAAAATAAAGATCAAAGAACTTTTTGCAAATTCTAAAGTTTAAGAGAATATTCAGGGAAGTATTAAAACAATGTCGGCATATTACAGTTTTATTCAGCGCGAACAGCATGCAGATGGCAGTACTACGGCTTATTACCGTTCTAATATTCATGCACAAGGTGCGTGGAATCCGCATGAGCAGCACATGGCGCCAGCCACCGGTATTCTATGCGTCGAACTGGAACAGTTTCAGCCACGTGCTGACATGCGTATTGGTCGGGTCGGGCTGGATATTTTTGGCCTGATAGCCTTTGGTGAATTTTCGATTACCACACGCATGATCCGTCCGGGTAAAACCATTGAACTGGTTGAAGCTGAAATGTGTGCCAATGGTAAAACCTGTATCGTGGCACGCGCGTGGAGAATGCTAACTTCAAATACCACGGCCATTGCTGGAGTGGAAGATTTTCCGATCGAAAGTCCAGAATATTTACCGGTTTGGGAGGGTATGCGCTGCTGGCCGGGCGGTTATATCCAGAGTATTGAAACCCGGGCACATGCTGACCATCGTGCAGGCAAGGGCATTGTCTGGCTAAGAAATTCGCTGGACATGGTAGAAGGTCAACCGACGACAGACTTTAGTCGTTTGCTCGGTATGGTCGATACGGCCAATGGCATTGTGCCACGTCAGGACCCGAATTCCGGTTGGGGATTTCCGAATCTGGACCTGCAGATTCATATGCACCGTCTGCCGCAGGGTAAATGGCTGGGACTGGAAGTGGTGCAGCAATATGGTGAAGATGGTATCGGTCTGACTAGCGGGATTCTGCATGATGTTCATGGACCTTTTGGCCGAAGTGAACAGATTCTGACCCTGCGAAAGTTCTAAAGCCTATTCAAAAACATCAAGGCCAATTGCCTCAATCTGTATTTATTGGCATGCTGTGCGCAATGAGTCAGGAACAGCACAAGATGCGGATCAGTATGATTGGGGCAGGGCGAGTGGCATATCATCTTGCCCGTGTATTGTCAGCACACCATGAGATCGTACAGATCTACAGTCGAACCCTAGAAAAAGCACAATATCTGGCTGAGCAATTCAACGCTCAGGCCATCGCTCAGCCTCAACAGCTGGATCATGAGGTGGATCTGGTCATTATCGCGGTCAGTGATCAGTCGATTGTCAACGTCATTGAACAGATTCATCCGTATCTACAGCAGAATCTGATCGTACATACCTCTGGCAGCACCCATCTCAATTTAATGAAAAATGTGCATGCGCGTGCAGGCGTATTTTATCCTTTACAGACCTTTAGTCTCGAACGCCAGATTGATTGGCAGCAGACGCCACTGTTGATTGAAGCGGTGAATGAACAGGACCAAATCCTGTTATTAGAACTGGCAAATAGCCTAAGCAATCGTGTTTATACTTATAGTTCCAGTCAACGTCTCAGTTTGCATCTTGCAGCGGTATTTGCCTGTAATTTTGCCAATTACTGTTATGACATGGCCAAGCAGGTGGTTGATGTACAACAGGTCGATTTCAGTTTGTTGTATCCCTTAATGCTGGAAACTGCTAATAAAGCCACTCATAATGATCCCAAACAAATGCAGACCGGCCCAGCGATGCGTGGTGATCAGAATATCTTGAATATGCATCAGCAGATGTTAGC
>JADHEF010000734.1_pt1 | contig 28574 bp, 27 predicted proteins | sample 8952391 | NCBI WGS metagenome assembly JADHEF01 (sample SAMN16124439, study PRJNA663245) | bioreactor sludge metagenome | isolation source: sludge (nitrite) | place: India:Bengaluru | collected 2019-02-28 | reverse complement strand
GGGAGCTATCCAAAAGGATGGCGGAGCTGGCCAATGTCTGGCTGTCCACATACTTTGGAAACAAAGTTAGCGAGGACGACTATTTCGAGATGCAGAACCAAATCAATCCGGAGAAGTTCCCGGACTGGTCGGCCCTGCGGAGCCAGGAGTGGTTCCTTCGGGCGCAGGAGCTGGCGCAGGCGAAGCGGTTCTTTCACTGGGAGCTGGAGTTTCCGGAGGCCTTCCAGGGGGAGAATCGAGGATTCGATGTGGTGATTGGAAATCCGCCTTATGCTAATGCATGGACCATGACTGGCTTGGACGACTTAGTTCGTAACGCAATTGTATCATGTTGTCAGCGAAAAGAAATCATGTCAGGTCACTGGGATCTTTACATTCCGTTTGTTGCCCTTTCTTTAAAGGTTCTTCGCCGTGGCGGTTATCACTCATTTATTCTTCCAGACGCCGTAGCCCGTGAGAAATATGCTTCGAATTTGAGAATTGCATTAGTCAATGACACAACTCTCGTACGATGGACTCATTTTGAAGGAGAGAATGTTTTTGATGATGTATCCAGGCATTGCGTAATCTATGTGATCACTAATCAAGATCCTTTGCCTGATTGGGAAGTCATTTTAGAAAGTCCACCATCGAGAGATTTTGCCTCAAGAACCCTCAATAAGGTGCCTTTAGCAGAATGGCTTGTCGGACCCACAAGTCAGTTTAGACCGAAAATCGGAAGGGTTGAGACTTCGAATATTTTAGGTCTCATTGATAATCTATCAGTTCGATTAGGCCAATATTGTTATGTGATGGTAGGTGCTACAGTCCATAGCAAAGATGGGAAATCATTCAAGAAAGCAGATGTAATCAGCAAGACACCAACCGGAAATGCAAAGCGATTCTTTGACGGGAAGACACTCCAGAGATATGAGATATTGCTTGATGGCAGATTTTTAGATTATAGGCGCGAGGAAATGTATGGTCCTAGGGTTCCGGAACTTTTCGAAAATCAAAAGATTGTAGTTCGTGATGTAACCGCTAAAAACGAAAAACTTGTTGTCTCCTATGACGACACCGGTTTGTATTGCGATCATCTGGTTACTTGTGTAACATTCTATAAAAATATTGAAGGAACAGGCGCTCAGACTGAATTTGAAGGCTATCCTCGAATTGAGAATGATATTCCAGAATTGCGTTACATATTGGCAGTAGTGGCAAGTTCATTGATCGCTTGGTATTTCCGAGAAATCTTCGCCACAGGCACTCTGCAAGGATCATATTCCCATACGTATCCGAAGCAAGTTCGAGATTTTCCCATCCGTCGCATCTCCTTCACCACCCCTGCCGAGGAGCGGGCCCGCCTGGGGGCAGAGCTGCAAGATCTCTACGCCCAGGGAAAGCACGCCGAGATCCTGGCTGCCGTAAATGGCTGCCTGCCCCAGGACGAAGCGGGTAACTTCATCGCCGAGAGCGAGAGGTCGGATGTGGTGCACGACCTGCTGGCATTCCTGGCAGAGCGGATGCTGGAGATGAACAAGGAAAAGCAGCAGGAGATCAGGGGCTTTCTGGGCTGGCTGGAGGGCTACGTGGGAGCAAAGGTGGAGGAGCTCACCCCCAAGACCAGGCTGCAGAGCTACTACGAGCACGACTATGAGAGCCTCCTGGCGGTGCTGAAGAAGAACAGGAAAAAGCTGGCCGTCGATCCGGCCAGACGGGAGCCCGCTGAGGCGCTCCGGGCCGAGTTCGAGGGCTCCATGAACAAGCTCCTGCCGCTCCTGGAGAGGATCGAGAAAACGGACCGGCTGATCGATGCGGTGGTCTACAGGCTGTACGGGCTGACGGAAGAGGAGATCGGGATTGTGGAAGGGAGGACGGGAGATGGCGTCCATTAGATGGAAATTATCCTTTAAGAGGTATTTAGTTAAAAAAGTTAATTGAAATAAATTTGTAATACTGTAGACATACTATTACAATTATCTAAAGCCATGTATGGCCATTAGGGCATCTATGAAGATGGTCGAAATGGCCCGGTGGTAAAATGCAAGTGCCAAGGCAAATTGGACAGGCATAATGACAGGTAAATCCAGTCATAAGCACCGAGCCGAACAGATTCCATAATTTGTTGCTTTTTTTAGTTTTCATTCCTTTACCTCCAAATTTTTCTTTATTATACTCCAGTTAGACTTTATATATTTAACCGTAATGATGAATAAATAATTTTCGATTAATTCTAATTATTTCCTTCACCACACCGCCGAGGAGCCCGCCCGCCTGGGGGCAGAGCTGCAAGATCTCTATGCCCAGGGAAAGCATGCCGAGATCCTGGCTGCCGTAAATGGCTGCCTGCCCCAGGACGAGGCCGGGAACTTCATCGCCGAGAAAGAGCGGTCGGATGTGGTGCACGACCTGCTGGCCTTTCTGGCAGAGCGGATGCTGGAGATGAACAAGGAAAAGCAGCAGGAGATCCGGGGCTTTCTGGGCTGGCTGGAGGGCTATTTAGGGGTAAAGGTGGAGGAACTCACGCCAAAGACCAGGCTGCAGAGCTACTATGAGCACGACTATGAGAGCCTCCTGGCGGTGCTGAAGAAGAATAAAAAGAAGCTGGCTGTCGATCCGGCAAGACGGGAGCCCGCTGAGGCGCTCCGGGCCGAGTTCGAGGGCTCCATGAAGAAGCTGCTGCCCCTGAGGGAGAGGATCGAGAGAACGGACCGGCTGATAGATGCGGTGGTCTACAGGCTGTACGGGCTCACGGAAGAGGAGATAGGGATAGTGGAAGGTAGGAACCCGAACCTCAGTGGCTGCTGAATGCTTCCTCTGAAAATGGAAGGGATCTCAATTACAGGTTGGTTCAAAACATTATTTATCCTAAACCTGCCTTTTACCTTATTGGTTCAATTGTTCAAGGGGTTTCATATGTCCGAAATTCTGGATGAGAAGGTGAGGGTGGTTTATGAGGATGGCGTTTTTAAGCCCCTGCAAGAGATTGAGCTACGAGAAGGAACTGTGGCTCTTGTGCTTCTAAAGCCAGGAAGAATCACAAATGCAGCAAGAAGGTTTAGAATCAAAGTGGATAAGGATGTGATGCAGGAGTTCGTTGAGGAGAGAAGATGATCGTAGTAGATACTTCGGTTTTCATCGATCTTCTCTTTGAATACGATTCTGAAAGGACTCATTCTTCTGAAGAATTATTCTCCACCCTGGAAGAAAATGCCTTGACCATAATGGAGCCGGATCTCTTCAAGGTGGAGCTTACAGGGCAAGTCTCCAGAAGAGTCCAGAAAGAAAAGGCTGCAAACATCTGCGATGAGATATTTTCTGAGCTGATCTTCATCGACACATCCAGGATCTTTGAAGAGGCGCTTTCCATTGCCCTGGAAACAGGATCTCGGGCATCAGATTCATTCTTCATAGCTTCCGCAAGAATACAGAAGGCAATCTTGGTTTCGAATGACAAATATCAAATTGAGAGTGCCAGAAAATCTGGAATCGAAGTCTATAATTTGCTCCATGATCAGGAACTGGTCAAGAAGCGGCTGCTTGAAATAGCATTCAAATAGCTCCCCATCCACCGAATCTCCTTCACCACCCCTGCCAGGGAGCCTGGCCCTCCTGGGGGCACAGCTGCTTCCTGTCTGGAAGCTTCCTGCCTGGTACATGCTCAGTCTGCCAGGCATTTGCCCGAACGAATTCTGAATCCTTATCTGCAACAGGATAAGCGGAAGAGAACACCGGGCCGGGATACCGTTAAATTGATTAACCTCAGGCCGCAATATGCGGGTCATGTTTCAAAAAATTCTGGTTCCAACCGACTTTTCCAAACATTCGCAGCATATTCTTGAATGCATTACTGAGCTGTCCAGCCAGAAAGATGTGGTTCTTCTCCACGTCATCCAGAGGTCTCCTCTGTCCCGGGCCTGGGATCCCGCCTCTGAGGTGGAGAAGGCCAATGAGATGATCGAGAAGCAGAAGCTGTACCTTCAGTCCCTCCGGTTCAATGTCAAGACCAGAGTGGAGAGCATAATGGAGGGAGATGTCTCCAAGATCATCCAGAAGGTCGCAGATGAGGAGAACGCCACCCTGATCGCCATGGGCGCTCGGGGTAAGGGCATGGTCAGCGGCCTGCTCCTCGGCAGCGTCTCCAAGAATGTGCTGCTTTACGGCCAGACAAACCTCCTCTTGATGCGATATAAGATCCTGGAGGGCGAGAACCTGGGACGCTTCTGCCGCAGCCTCTTCACCAGGGTCATCTGCCCGACGGACTTCTCTCTGCCCGCCAAAGAGGTGATAGACTCTGTCAGCACTATCAAGGGCGTGGGAGAGATTGGACTGCAGCATGTTGTAGCCAGCGGTGAGAGCGACGAGCAGATAGACGCCGCCGTTCGGGATGCCGCGGGCAAGCTAAATGATATCGCCAGGGAGGTCGAGAGGCCCGACCTCAAGGTCAGGGTCCACGTCCAGGTTGGCAATGCCCCGGAGGAGATCTCCCGGCTGGCAGACAGAGAGGATGCCTCATTGATCGCCATGAGCTCTCATGGAAAAGGGTGGGTAAAGCAGATGACCGTGGGAAGCACAACCTATGAGACTGCCAGGATCTCCAACCGCCCCATTCTGGTGGTAAGAGCGGAGAAGAAAGCCTGAATCCTTTTTTCCAGCCGCTCAACTTTTTAAGCCGATTCCCCTCTTGGCCAGGCAGGGTGTGAGAATTGGAGAGATGGTCTTCACGCATCAGCTTTATGCTTGCAGCCATAGGCTCGGCGGTGGGCATAGGCAATATCTGGCGCTTCTCATCGGTTGTGGGCCAGAATGGGGGCGGAGCCTATTTAGTGCCCTATCTTCTGGCAGTGCTCTGCTTTGCCGTCCCGCTTATGGTCCTGGAGATGTCCGTGGGAAGACATTTAAGGGCCGATGTGGTCTCCTCCTTTGGCCGTGCCGGAAGATCCTTCAGAGCCTTCGGCTGGCTCATCAGCCTGATACTGCTTCTCATATTGAGCTACTATCTGGTCATAACCGGCTGGACCCTGGCCTATCTGGCATTCTCGCTCCTGGGCATTGATGTCGCATTCTCCGATTTCACCTCATCGCTGCAGCCGGTAGCCTATTTCTTGATCTCTGCCCTGGCAACTGGCGTCGTGGTCAGCTCGGGGGTGAAAAGGGGTATTGAGAGGTTGGTATCGGTTCTGGTTCCATTTGCCTTCCTCATCCTGCTGGCCCTGGCCCTGTTCTGCCTCAGCCTTCCCGGCGCTCAGACGGGCATGAGCTTCCTCTTCCGTCCTGATTATTCCATGCTCCTCCGGCCCGGTCTATGGAGCGCTGCTATCGGCCAGGCGTTCTTCTCCCTGTCTGTGGGCATGGGAATTCTGATCACCTATGGCGCCTATCTCGATGATGATGCAGATATACCCAAGTCGGCTCTGATTGTCACGGTCTCGGATCTTCTGGCTGCTATTCTGGCGGGAATAGCCATCTTTTCCCTGGTATTCACCTTTGGCCTGCCGCCGACGGCCGGTGCGGAGCTGGCCTTTATCACCCTGCCAAAGGCCTTTGAGTTGATATCTTATGGCCCTATTCTGGGCGTGGCCTTCTTTGCTCTTCTGTTCTCCGCTGCCCTCACCTCCGCCGTATCCATGCTGGAGGTGAATGTGGCCGCAGTTATGGGCCAGACGGGGATGAGCCGAAGAAAAGCAAGCTTTCTTTTAACCATGGCTCTTATTGCCATTGGCCTGCCCTCTGCCCTCAGCTACAGCTCAATTGGTCTGAGCTTTTTTGGCTCAAGGATTCTGGATTTATTGGATGGGACCGTAGGTACTCTGGGTCTGCCGATAGCGGCATTTCTGGTGGCAATGGTCTTCCGATGGTTTATGGACGAGCATCTATTGTATAGCCAGTTGGGTGTCTTAAGTAGCTGGATGAGGCCCCTGCCCTTCCTCACCAAATACGCTATACCGACTGTACTGATGATCATCACCATATTGAGCCTGATGGAGCACTAAAATTGTTCGTCTGCGTTTGTTCTTCTTCTGAGACTTTTATGCCCTCAGGAAAAATCCATAGAGAGCAGATGGAGACCGGGAATTCTCTCCACCATCAATTAGCATCCTCAGTCCCTTGCCCAGGCCCCTATTTTAAGCGGCTGGTAGGCGCTTATTTAAGGCTTTGATGCTGATATATAGGCATGAACTTATTCAATTGGGCCAACAAAAAAATGGCCAATCTGACATGGATCGATATGGGGCTCACAAAATTGGCAGTCGCAGCTTTTACCCTGATGGTGGCAAAAGTCTGGCCGCCTTTGCTCAGTCTGGATTGGTATTGGTACGGGCTAATATGGATCCTTCTGGCCATAATTCCATTAAGAAATTTCTGGAGATAATCGAGAATGCTGCGGAGAAGAACGAAGCTTGCTGCCACTTTGGTCATGTAGACTGCCTCTGCCAAGTCCTGAAAAGCATCCGTTTCCGCATATCTTTTCTCGGCTTGTCTCACCTATTTGATCCACTTCCAGGCATGACCCTTCGATCCAATATGTAAGGCGGGATGCCATCCTATACAGCCATATCCTAATTGTCAAGCATTTAAACGGGTGCAGGTTGCTCTTCCTCTCCCGTTCCCTCATCCAGATGAGGCGGCTTGATCAGATCGGGCACATTCAGGGCAGAGGCGGGCTGGGCCATGGATATGCAGGTCTTCCGCAGCTCCCGGATCATGGAGCCTATCCTCTCAAAGGAGAAGATTATCTCCGAAAACATCGCGCTGTAGCTGCTTTTTGCAGCCAGCCTGATCAGATACAGCTTGTAATTCCAGTTTAAAATCCGCCTCAGCCGCTCGTCATTGGATCGCATCTTCCTATCGATCTCCTCCGGCATCTCCGGAAATGTGGTCAGAAGATGATCCAGGTTCTCGGTACAGGGCACGGCCATCTCCTGGATCCCGGCTAAGGACTCCGGCGATAGCTCGATCCTCTTCTCCTTCATGGTCTCGAATTTTTTAGCCATGGATACCATCTGCTTGGCCATCAAGCTCACCAGATCGGCAACCCTTGCCAGTATGGCCAGACGTCCGGCATACTCCACCGATATCTCCCGATCGGAGAGTGAGACTATGGCGGATATGATCTGAGAGTGCAGATAATCCACATAATCCCTTGATTGTACAATTCTGGAGCACTGGTCTCCATTGCCGCCCGCAACCTGAAGTGTGCTAAAAAACATATCCTTAGCAGTATAGAGCATATGCACGATCTCTTTTTCCACCAGCTCGGCTGCTTCTGAGATATCATCAGGCATCTTCTTGGAGATATGGCGGGTTATGAAGACGATCTCCCCATCCTTTTGGGGCAAGATGTTCTGGATGAACCGGGAAAAGGGCTTTACCAGCAGCAAAAAGATGGTGGCGCAGGTGACATTGAATATCAGATGGGCATTGGCCACCTGCTGGGCCTCCGTCCCACCCAGGCTGTCGATGAGCCCGGAAAAGGAGTCCAGGAAGGGCAGAAATATCAGAACTCCCAAAAAATTGAAGAAGAACTGGGCCACTGCGGTGCGTTTCGCTGCCGCATTCATGCGAAGGGATACCACCAGCCCGGTTAGGGTAGTGCCGATATTGGCTCCCAGTATCAAAGGTATGGCCTGAGTTGCGGTGATGAGATTGCTCTGAGCCATGACCACCACCAGTCCCGCTGTAACCGAGCTGGACTGGAATATATTGGTTATAATAAATCCTATAATTATTGCTGTAAGGACATTGTTAGTCATGGAGAAAAGAGAGAGCAGGCTCGGATCTCCCTGAAGGGGGGCGACTATGGATGAGATTAAATTGAGGCTGTAGAAGACCAGACCGAAATAGAAGATAGGCTTTCCCAGGGATCTGTAAGGGCTGCGAATGAGGCTCAGGACAAATCCGAGGATAAGAAATGCCGGAGCAAAGGCAGTAAGCTTGAAGGCGACAAGCTGGGCCGTAAGGGTGGTGCCCACATTCGCCCCTATGATCATACCCAATGAGCCCAGGAAGGATATGGCACCTGCATTTACCAATCCTACCACAATTATGGTGGTGGCGGTGCTGGACTGGACGATGGCAGTAACCGCGGCTCCGGCCAGAGCGCCTCGAAGAGATGTCTTTGTTGCCTTTTGAAGCACTATTCTAAAGCGCTCACCTGCTAAATGCCGCACCTCTTCTGAGAAATTGTCAATGCCGTAAAGGAATAAAATAACTGCCGGGATAACGGCAAAGATCATCTCCAGAATCATCTTATTTTCCAGCTCCCTAAAGAGGCCGGGCTGCTCTGCTTCAATTCACTCCTGATGCGCCAGTTGATCTCCCTTTCTAACATCATTTCCGCTTCCGGTTATGGTTTAAAAAATAAAAAGCTTATCATCGGCTCGTCGGAAAAGACCTTTTAGCCCATCCGGGCTCGCTGATCTGAAGATCTTGAAGCTGCCTATGTTAAGATTAAACTCCCCCATGCATCGCATTCAGGCTGGTCTGGATGTAGACTGCCAAAAACATACTTAATGGATGAGATGCTCTAACAGAAATGAGGCCGTCTTGTGACGACCCGGTTGCCAAAAGCGATAGAGCTAAAGATATTTTCCCCTGGCAGCATTGCCATCTTTTTCCTGGCTGCAACTGAGATGTGACCGTCTCCGCCGGGAAAAAGATGAAAATACCTGCGCTCTCTCAATACATTGCGATCTTGGATCTCCTCAGAATGAGGACAGGCTTGTCCACGGAGTTGGCCACATCGTAAGCCGTGCTTCCGATCCTGCCCTTCTTTATGGCTATGGCACCCTGGGAGCTCATGGCGATAAGGGATACATTCTCTTCCTCCGCCACGGTTCGGATGGTCTCTACCGGATGGCCGACCAGGACCTTGGGGGTAACCTTCATGCCGCTCTTCTCCAGATCCCTGGTGATCTCTTCAATCTTTTTGGTAGCCGCAGCCTGATTCTCCTCGATCTCTTCATCGGTCTCGCCGGTGGAGACGACATTGAGCAATACCAGCTCGCCGATCCCTTGGACGCTCTTCAAGAATGATAGTGCCACTTCTGCCGGCTGAGAGAAGTCTGTGGGGAAAAGCACTTTCGAGAATATCCTGTCGCAGTACATCTCCATCTCGCCACTATCCAGCACCTTGTAGCGCATGATCAGCAGATGAGTGTCCCCGAACCGCAGGGCATTGCGAGAGACGCTTCCCAGGAGGACGCTCTGAATTCTGCTTTTTCCTCGCGCGCCCATGGCCACCAATGATACATTCTCCTCTTCGGCCACCCTCTGCACGGCATTGGCTATCTCTCCTTCCAGTACCGAGACCGCCCTTACTTTTACCTCCACTCCCGGAGCATCAATCAACTTCTTCTCTTCCATCAGCCGAGCCTCTACCTCTTTCAGCTCAGCCACAGGATCCCAGACCCTGGTGATGACACTTCTGGATATCACACTCATCAGGACTACCTGCTTTATGCCCGGTATCTGGCCGATGCATTCTACAACTTTCTTTGCATGGCTGGAAAAATCCGTTGGGACCAAAATCTTTTCGAACATCTTCTCCTCCTAATCCATAGTAGCATCTAGGATATTTCTAGTTATCGAAAATGCAGATGCTATTCTATATTCCCTGCCTCCAGATAAAATAAAATTTTAATAAATGAGGATAACAGGTCGATTGCATGCTGGGAAAAGCATCGCAATCATATTCTCCCGAAGAGATCGACCTTATGATCCTCTCCCTCTCTTCTGAACTCATTCTTCAATGCTGCTTCCTGAGCCGGGAGATAGAACCTCTGGGCATACTCCTTGGCCATCCTGCGAGCTGAGAAATTGGGGCCGGTTGTCTTGATGCACTCCTTCATTACCTCAATCCATCCATGGGATATGCCATCCTCATCCCGGTCGTAGTAAAGCGGTACAATATCCTTCTCCAAGAGCTCGTAAATCGCTGCTGCATCCTTTGCGTCTCTGTCCGGGCCCTCTGCCCCCTGCACCGCCCAGCCGTTCTTGCCGTTGTAGCCCTCAATCCACCATCCGTCCATGATGGAAAGCTGAGGCACTCCGTTCAATGTAGCTTTCATGCCGCTGGTCCCGCTTGCCTCCATAGGTGGTAGGGGATTGTTGACCCAGACATCCACACCGTGCACCATGTACTGGGCTAAAAGCTCATCATAATCCTCTACAAAGGCGATCCGCCCCTCAAAGGACTGATCCTTGGCCGCATTGAAGACCTGCTGAAGAAGCTGCTTGGACTGTTGGTCGTCCTGATGGGCCTTGCCGGCGAATACGATCTGCACCGGCCTCCAGCGGTCGCTGACGATCCCGGCCAGGCGGGCCATATCCTTCAAAAGCAATGTGGGCCGCTTATAAGAGGCAAAACGCCTGGCAAAGCCCAGGGTGAGGACTGCCGGGTCCAGCAGCACCCCGGAGGCCATGATGTTGTTGGGATCGGAGCCCTCCCGCTGCCACTTCAATCTGGCTCTCTCCCTTATCTTGGCTATAAGCATCTCCTTCATGAAGCGGTGATGCTCCCATATAATCCGGTCCGGGATCTCGTCCACCAGCTCCCAGATGGCAGGATGGTCATGCTCCTCGAGCCACGTCCGTCCCAGATAGCGATTGAATATCTCATCACCAAGACGCCTGTCGATCCAGGTGGGAACATGTACCCCGTTAGTGATATGCTCAATGGGAATCTGATCCAGGGCGAGGTCAGGCCATATCTGCTTCCACATCTCCCGGCTGACCCAGCCGTGCTTGGCGCTTACAGCATTGCGATAGCCGCTGCCCCGCAAGGCAAATGCAGTCATATTGAAGCCCTCCGGCCTGGCAGGACTCATGCCCAGGCGGAAGAACTCGTCCCTGGACAGATCCAGAGATGGGAGATAAGATCCAAAGTACTTGTCCATGAGCTGATATGAGAATACATCGTGCCCCGCCGGTACCGGGGTGTGGGTGGTGAAGACTGTGGTCTTGCGAACATGTTCGAATGCCTCCAGGTAGCTCATGCCCTCTTCCACCTTCTGTCTGATCCTCTCCAGAATGGCGAAAGCGGGATGGCCCTCGTTTAAATGGATGACGGAATAGTTTAGACCCAGATGGTGCAGGATCCTGGCTCCACCGATTCCCAGGACAATCTCCTGGCGCAGGCGTTGCTCCAGATCTCCGGTGTAAAGCCGGTCGGATATCACCCGGTTCCAGGGATCGTTGATCTCGCTGGAGGTATCGATGAGGTAGAGCTTGATCTTTCCCACCATCACCTCCCAGACCTCGAGATAGATGGGCTGATCCATGATCGGGAATTTGACGCTGATGGGATTTCCTTCCTCATCCATCATCTTTCGAATGGGAGCATTCTCCCGGTCCATAATCTCGCAGGCACCCACCTGCCAGCCCTCGGAAGAGATCATCTGGCGCAGGTATCCCTGGGGGTACATGAAGCCCACTGCAACCAGTGGTATGCTCAAGTCGCTGCACTCTTTTAGGAAGTCTCCAGCCAGAAATCCCAGCCCTCCGGCATAAAAGGGAAGGGCATGATGCAGTCCGTACTCGGCGGAGAAGTAGGCTATTCTGCACCTCTCGGGCGCGGTTATTTTTTCGCAAAACCAGCCTGCTTTGGGATTGATGTAATTTTCAAAACGGGCCATCACCGAGTGATAATGCCTCATAAAATGGGAATTGGACGCCGCAGACGCTAGCTCTTTTTCATTCATGCGGTTGAGCATCTTTACCGGGTTGTGATTGCTTAAAAACCAGCCCTGACGGTTGAGGAGCTTGAATAGCTCCCGCCCCTCGGGATGCCAGCTCCACCAGAGGTTGTAGGCCAGATCCCTCAGCCCTGAAATCTCCTCCGGCAGATGGGGAAACTTGTCTTTGATGCCTTTCATCAGTCTTTCAGCTCCGAGTCACCTAATTTTTGGTCTCTTGGATGATATAGCCTTCGGACAGCGATAAGCTCTTCGAAGGTTATTTCTTCTCTGCCGGCTTGATCCTTATGGTGCTGTTATGGAGGTACTCTGGCTCGGGGAAGATGAGGTCAAGGATCTTCTGACCATGGACGAAGCAATCGCCGCCGTAAGGGAGGCCTTTTATGATCATGGAATTGGCCGCACCCAGATGCCGCCCAAGTCCTATCTCAACTTTGCCCCCTATGAGGGTGATTTGAGATCCATGCCCGCATATCTGGAAAGGGTGGATCAGGCCGGGGTCAAGACAGTCAATGTCCATCCCCGAAATGCCGCCATCGGCCTTCCCACAGTCATGGCCTTGTTGACTTTGGTCTCGCCAAAAACAGGAGCACCTCTGGCCGTCATGGGTGCGACTCATCTCACCGCCATGCGCACGGGAGCAGCAGGAGCAGTGGCCGCCAAGCTCCTGGCCCGGGAGGAAAGCCGCACGGCGGGAATGATAGGGGCGGGGGTGCAGGCAAGAGCCCAGCTCCTGGGCCTTTCCAGGCTTTTTAAGCTGGATCAGGTGAGGATATTCGATCTATCCCTGGAGAGATGCCGGTCCCTGGCAGAGTACGGCCGGGATATTTTTAATGGTGAATTAATTATAGAAAAGAAGGCTGAAGACGCCTGCCAGTGCGATATTCTGGTAACCACAACACCCGCGCGCCAGCCGGTGGTAAGAGATGACTGGATCTCCCCAGGAACTCATATCAACGCCATTGGTGCTGATGCCAGAGGAAAGCAGGAGCTGGAGTCGGCCTTGACCAAGAGAGCCAAGGTCTTTGTGGATGATCCGGTCCAGGCGGCCCACTCAGGCGAGGTGAATGTGCCCGTCTCCCAGGGCATGCTCCGCCAGGAGGATATCTTCGCTGCCATCGGAGAGGTCCTGGCGGCCAGGAAGCCCGGCCGGGAGGATGATAAGGAGATCACCATATTCGACTCCACGGGCCTGGGGATCCAGGATGTTGCCGCCGGCTTTGCTGTCTACGAAAAAGCTCTGGCGGCAGGCAAGGGCATCCGGCTCCGGCTAGAGCTCGAGGCCGGGCCCATCTAGAGGGCGAAACCTATATTAATTTTAACATTGACCGGTGGCCGGGATAAAAAATGGCAAAAGATAAAAAGCAGAGCAAGGGACCTAAAGACCGCAACAGCAATTTCCAGATGAAAAACGGAAACTCAGTATCCAAGAAGAAGGAAAAGAGGCAAAGCAGCGCCAGGCCTGCCGAGGGCAAACCTTCCGCCCAGTCTGAGAAAAAGAGCCTCATCTCCGGCATCTCCAGCAGCATCGCAGGGGCAACAAACAGCATCAGCAAGATGTTCAAGCATTGATATTTAGGGATAATAGTTAAAAATCAGGTGCATCCGGCGCGGTTGGCCACGCCGGAAGCAACTCTTTTAGGCCAGTAGTTTTTGAGGCCCGCGCAGCAAAATGCTCAAAGCCCTGTGCCTCAGCGCCCCTCCACCAGGCTCTTTTAGCTCTGTTCCCGGGTTCTGCTCTGGAACTCCTGCTGCACATCGCATCCCAGCTTTCCTATGGCATCGGAGCGGCACTGCCGGCAGTGCTTCATCTGCTTGATGATCTTGCCCAGTTCCTCCTGGATCTTCCTCTTCTCCTCAGGCGACGGCGGCTGGATGTGGGCGAATTTGTACTGGGGGATGAGGGGCATGACGTTATGGATGTAGACGCCCATCTCCTTTATCTTTCGGGCGATATCAAAAACATGCTCATCGTTTATGCCCGGAATCAGCACCGTATTTATCTTGACTATCTTTTTCAGCCGCAGGGCTTCTGCGATTCCCTTGAGCTGCTGGTCGCGGAGAAGAGTTGCCGCCTCCAGACCCTCATATCTCTTGCCCTTATAGCTGGCATAGTCGTAAATCTGCTGGCCGATCTCCGGGTCGATGGCATTCATGGTCACAGTTATGTTGCAGACTCCCAGGCGGTCCAGCTCCTCGATCTTGTCCGGCAAGAGCAGGCCGTTGGTGCTGATGCAGAGGATGAGATGGGGATATTTTTCTCCCACCAGGCGCAGGGTCTCAAATGTCTCCTCATTAGCCAGAGGCTCTCCCGGACCGGCCACAGCCACCACCTTGATGTACTGGTACTTCTCCAGGACCTGGTCCACCCGCTCCAATGCCTCTTTGGGCCGGAGCACCTGAGAGGTCACGCCCGGCCTGGATTCATTGACGCAATCATAATCCCTCACACAGTACTTGCACTGGATGTTGCATTTGGGAGCCACTGCCAGGTGCATTCGGCCAAAGGAGTGGCAGGCCTTCTCGCTGAAGCACGGATGCTCCTGGATTCTTCTCAGCTGCTCCGGGTCATATGGAATCTCCTTTCCGCCCACATTGGCAACAGGATAAGTCTCTAGGCTCATTGTTTATAGCTCCACCATTGTCCTGATATCCTTATGGCCCAACCTGGCTAAAAGGCTTTTGCGATGCAATGCTCTTCGCAGAGGCCGCCTGCCAGACAAAGATGCTTTAAGCAAGGAGATAGACAGCCAGACTCATGCCTGAAAAGGACAAGATGGTCATATGGCCCATTTACTTCGATGCTTCCCGCTCCCGGAATGAGGGCAGAATGGTCTCCATCCAGGATGCCGTGTCTGAGCCAAGCCTGGATCTGCTGATCACAGCCGCCATTAAATCGGGGTTGCAGCCGGAGATCGAAAGGGAGAAGAGGCATCCCAAATCCTGGCATATGGAAGGCGCGGCGGGCAGGATAATGATTGCCCGAGTCGGCCCTAAATCAGCAGCTTTAAAGAGGATCGCCTCGGCCATGAAGACCAGGTACAAGAAGAAGGGGAAAAATTAATTATATAATTCCATGACTTTAAAAGCAACCGATTGGGAAAATGCATCAGAGAATGGGATATATGAACACCATGATCAGACGTTTGGTTCTTGACGTATTGAAGCCTCATGTGCCCACCATCCTGGATCTGGCCACTGCTCTGGCCAAAGTACACGGCGTCGCCGGAGTCAACTTAAGTTTGGACGAGGTGGACCAGGAGACCGAGTCGGTCAAAGCCACCATCCAGGGGGAGAACATAGATTATGATGCCGTGGAGGAAGTGATCCGGAACTTCGGGGCGGCCATCCACAGCATAGATGAGGTCGTGGTGGGAAAAGAGATCGTCAAGGAATTTGAGACCCTGCAGGAGAGGTAGATCTTAAAAGTACCATTATCCCGGCCTGGGGAGCCATTCCCTTCTTCTATAGTCCAGACTTTTCTCTTCTCTAACCCAAAGGCCCTTCATTTTATGCTTTAACTCCTTCTGCAGCAATGCTTAATATCATGTCCAGGATCTTATGTAGCTATATGATCGATCTGCACACCCATACCACATTCAGCGATGGCGAGTTGATCCCTTCCGAGCTGGTGCGCCGGGCGGAGGTGCTGGGATACAAAGCCATAGGCATCACCGATCATGCCGACTACACCAATATCGAGCATATCCTCTCCTGCGTCTCCAAGGCCCATTATCTGCAGGAGGTGCTGGACATGCGGATTCTAGTGGGAGCTGAACTGACCCATATCCCTCCTCCCAAGATCGGGCCGCTTGCCTCTCTGGCTCGCCGCCTGGGGGCGGAGATAGTGGTTGTTCATGGAGAGACGCCGGTCGAGCCGGTTCGGCCGGGCACAAACCGGGCCGCCCTGGAGGCTGATGTGGATATCCTGGCCCACCCCGGATTCATCACCCTGGAGGAGGCGGAGCTGGCCAGGGAGAACGATATCTGCCTGGAGATCACCTCCCGCTCCGGGCATAATATAACCAACGGCCATGTGGCCCGCCTGGCCAGGCTGGCTGGAGCCAAGATGGTGGTAAACACAGATAGCCATGCACCGCAGGATCTCATCCGCAGGGAGCGGGCGGTGGAGATAGCTATGGGTGCCGGGCTGACCCTGGATGAAGCCAGAGATGTGGTGGACAGGCATCCCATCATCAAACGATGAAAACAGATGCTGCAAGGGGATGAATAGATAGAGATAGTGGCAGTGGACATCTCCGGCCGGCATGAGGCGGAGGGCCGATATGAGATGGTCTGCGCTGCAGTCTCCGCCCGCATATCCCCCAACTTTTTAGAGAGGATCGACTCGGTGAGGCTGACCCGCTGCCAGGCCAGCTCCCTGGATATCAATCTGATCTCTGATATCATAATCGAGGCCTGCATTGGACTTCCTGGCATCATAATAGCCGAATCTGGCGATCTCTATAACCTGGAGGTCTGGCGGGTAAAAAGCATCCTGGGAAGGGACTTCAAGTATCCTCAGACCTTGGCCGAGAGGACGGCGGTGGAGCTGGCCCACCACATCTCCCTGGCCGGACGAAGGCTTATCCGATATGGAATAGATAATGGAATAGACAGTGGAAAAGAGAGTGGAAAAGAGAGTGGAAAAGAGAGTGGAAAAGAGAGGGTCATGGAATGAGAAGCGAGGATAAGACGGCGGTTCTGCTGATCCGGGAGAGCCCCGGTAAAGCCTCAGATCCCTCCAAGATGAGGGAACTCATTGGCCTCGCCCAGGCGGTCGGATACCGGGTGCTGGCAGAGATCAGCCAGCGCCGAAGCCGGGACAATCTCTTCCAGATGGGACGGGGAAAGATCGAGGAGGCCTTAAGCTACCACCCATTCAGGCTCATCTTCTATAATCCGCTCAGCCCAGGCCAGGTCTACAACATCCGAAGCGAGTTTGGAGTTACTGTGCTGGACCGGTTTAACCTCATCCTGGAGATATTCTCCTCCCGCGCCTCTACCCGGGAGGCCAAGCTGCAGGTGGAACTGGCCAGGCTCAGCTACGATGCCCCCCAGGTCAGAAATGCCCTGGCTCTGAAAAAGCGGGGAGAGCAGCCGGGCTTTCGCGGAGCAGGGGCCTATGAAGAATCCATGTATCATGATATCCGGGGAAGAATGGCCAAGATCAGGGCCGAGCTCGCTGCCAGAGAGGACAAGGGAGAGAACCGCAGGCAGAGGAGGAGAGAGCAGGGCTTCGATCTGGTAGCCCTGGCCGGATATACCAATGCCGGCAAGTCTACTCTGCTCAATTCCCTCACCGGATCGGCTGTTATAGCCAGTGACCAGCCCTTTACCACCCTGTCGCCCACCACCAGAGCCCTGGAGGTGCTGGGAAGAAGGGTCTTGCTAACGGATACAGTGGGCTTTATCGACGATCTGCCCCACTTCCTGATCAAGGCCTTCCGCTCCACTCTATCTGAGATCTCCGAGGCGGATCTGGTGCTGCTGGTGGCGGATATCAGCGACCCCATCAACCTCCTCCGCCGCAAGCTGATAGCCTCCCATAAGGCTCTCTGGGACTGCGATGTAACCTCACCCATAGTCACCGTCTTGAACAAGGCCGACCGGCTGGATGAAAGAGAGGCGGCAGAGAAGGTGGAGATGGTTAGCGATCTGGCTCCCTGTCCCGTCCTGGCCTCAGCCGTAACCGGTCAGGGTCTGGGTATCCTGGAAGAATGCCTCTCCCAGCGTCTAGAGCCCCTCCCGGAGCATGAGATCCGACTGCCTTACACCTCTCAGGGCTTGTCTCAGCTATCCCGGCTCTATCAAAGCACCGATCTGGTGGCAGTGAGGTGTGAGGATGAGCTGATTGTGAGGCTTAGAGGCAGAAAGGAGGCCCTGGCCAGGGCAGGGCTGTACAAGCCTCTTCTGGAATGATTTGAACATGTCTGAGATCTTGCGGGATCACTATCAGCTTAAGGAGACGGTTGTCACCATTCTGGCCCGAAAGGGGGGGGAGATTGATGCCGCCAAAAGAGCCATAAAAGAGCAGAGAGCCTATCTTGAGGATTTTATCAGGCGCGATCCTTTCTTTAAAATAACCCTGGAGCCATATGATCTAAATGATGTCAGGGCCCCTTTAATAGTGAGGCAGATGATAGAGAGCGGCGCTGCCTTTGGAGTCGGCCCCATGGCGGCGGTGGCCGGAGCCATAGCCGGGTATGCCGTGGCGGCAATGATGGAGGAGGGAGCTGCCTATGCCGTGGTGGACAACGGTGGAGACATCTGCATCCTCAACGATCATGCCATAATTGTAGGAATTTATGCGGGAAGCTCTACAGTTAAAGATCTGGCCTTTGAGATCCCGCCCAGGAAGGTGCCTCTGGGCATCTGCACCAGCTCCGGCACGGTGGGCCCCTCCCTCTCTTTCGGCTGGGCCGATGCCGCGGTGGTGGTATCCAGGGATGTGATGCTGGCGGATGCCGCGGCCACTGCTTTAGGAAATGCCGTAGCTGCGAACGGTCCTTTAAAGGAGTGCTTTGCGGCTATAGACCGTCCGGGTATCGATGGCGCCTTGGTGGTAAGGGGCGGTGAGATGGCCATGTGGAAGGACCTGCCGCCCCTGTGCCGAGCCAGGGTGGATGCGGATAGGATAACCAGAGAATAGTTGATCTGCCATGAGCAATTTATTGCATGCAAAGAAGGGCGAGAAATTATGAGGCAAATTAGAAGAGAGAAGAAAAAGGTCAAGAGGCCATTTCATGTCATGATCATCCCAACATTGGGCTGTCCCTCCAAGTGCGCCTACTGCTGGAGTTCAGATGCCGGCTCACCGATCATGAGCCTGGATACTGTGGCGGATATAGTGTCCTGGCTCAAGGATTTCAGGGACGATCCGGTTACATTCACCTTCCACGGCGGAGAGCCCCTTCTGGCCGGGGCCGATTTCTACAGGAAAGCCCTGCCGATGCTGACCGATGAGCTGCAGCACCTGGAGCCGAATTTCGCCCTGCAGACCAATCTCTGGAAGCTGACTCCCGAGCTGGCTGATGTCCTTGCTCAGTATCATATCCCCATCGGCTCCAGCCTGGATGGTCCAAAGGAGTTGAACGATCTTCAGAGGTCGGAGGGCTATTATGAAAAGACCATGAAAGGCTATGAACTGGCAAAAGAGCACGGCCTTGATGTTCAGTTCATCTGCACCTTCACCTCCCACTCCGTCCACTCCAAAGAGGATATATTCAATTTCTTCATGGACAACCATCTCACCCTCAAGCTGCATCCGGCCTTGCCTTCACTGAAGAGCGACGAGCCGGAAAGGTGGGCCCTGGCCCCGGAAAAGTACGGAGATCTCCTGGTCTACTTGATGGACAGGTATCTGGAGAACATGGACAGAATTGAGGTGCGAAATATCAACGACTACGCTCGCTGTGTCCTGACCGGCAGGGGAACTGTCTGCACCTTCGTCGACTGCATGGAGAACACCTTTGCCGTGGGCCCGGACGGCAGCATCTATCCCTGCTACCGTTTTGTGGGAATGCCTGAATATGTCATGGGCCATGTCCGGGATCGTCCCCGTCCGGATGAGCTGACGAATTCTGAGGCAGGCGTTCGTATGCGCCGCTTCAAGGAGTATGTGGACCGGGAATGCAAGGGCTGCAAGCACATAAGATACTGTCGGGGGGGCTGCCCCTACAATGCCATAGCTCCCAGCGACGGCGAGATCCGGGAAGTCGATCCCCACTGCCAGGCCTACAAAAGGATATTCGACGAGATCTCAGATCGCTTCAATCAGGAGATGATGGGATCCATGGGGCTGGAGATGGGACTTGCCGTCGGGAAGCCAAACCCGGAGAAATCTATCAGGCCGGCGATCATGCCCCTGGTGCGAAAGCTGGCCTCGAATTGAATATCTCCTGCTCCCCATCGAGCGCGGAGCACAATTCTTTTCGGATGATTACGGTATTATAATAATACTTCGCAGCTTTTGTCTTTGCGCCGAAAACTTTATAGCCAATTGACGATACTCGCTTTTTAGGTTGTGGATTAACTGAAACAAAACTTGCTAGAGATTTTGAGATGCCCTTATTGTGGATCTATTTTTGAGCTTTCTGATGCGATTGAAGTATGTGGGCAAGAAATAATTACGGGATGCTTAAAGTGTGATTGCAATTTATTTCCGATTATCGATGAAATTCCAATTATTAAAGACAATATAGCAAATAAATATTATATTAATTATATTAAAAATGGCCAGATTCAAAAAGCTTCTGCGTTAGCTCTAGCAATAAGCACCAATCTGTATTCCTATGATATATGCAGAATTGCAAATCTGATTAGTTCCAAACCGTTTGGAGGCATATTAGAGAGTATGATTATGAAGATATGTAATTATTTTTATATGGCTAAATACAGATGTTATTCAAATCAAAGCAAGTATTTTTGGGATATAGCAGGGATTAGCGATTATTTAAGACATAGATTTTCAACGCAAACTTTTTGGTCACTTTATCCTTTTATTCCTATTATTCAAAAGAAAGAAGGTTTTATTCTCGACCTTTGCTGCGGCTGTGGACATGCCTCTTCTTTGATATCAAATTATGTGAATGATAAAAATATAATATGTGTGGATACTGATTTTAAACACTTATATTTAGCTAAAAGGTATTTTTCAAACTCAGCATTCATTAATGTTGATGTTAATGGTCAACTTCCTTTTAAGGATAGCATTTTTTCTTCAGTTATTATGATGGATGCGTTTGCATATATTTCAGCCAGATCTCTTCTTTCAAGAGAATTATTCCGTGTTATGGACGCCGATGGAAACCTCCTATTGACACATATTCATAATTCTCACTTGGAGAATGTATGTCCAGGAAATCCACTTACGCCCGCTAATTTGCAAAATTTATTTAAAGAATATGATATAAAAATACTCCCTGAAGACAAAATAATTGAAGATTTCATCAGGAGCGATCAGCTCAATTTATCCAGAGAATATTCTTCTGCTGAGCTAGATTCCTCAAACTTAATATTATTAAAAACTCCTTATATTGAAAATTATGTTAATTTAAGATCAAAATTGTATCCACAGTGTGGTAATTTAATCATAAATCCAATATATAAAATAAAATCCAAAAATGAGAATAAAATTGTTTTAAAGCGCGAATTCCCCAGTGAATATTTCCGGAAAGAATATCCGATGTCCGAGAGCTATCTAATAGATAATTACGAATTGGATCTAAATGATCTAAACTCTAAGGAGACAATATGCAATTTGCTAGGCAAATTTATACTTATTAATGCTCCCAAAAGATATATGAAAACCAAATTTAATTTTAACTCAGGCACAGAGAGATTGCAAGATAAGGTTGAAAGTGCTAAGTCCAATTTCTCAGAACTAGCTCTCGCAATGTTCTGTGGAGATGTGTTCGATATAACACGCTTTGATATTTTGAATTCATGGGAGTTTATGTTTATATGTAATTGTGCCTATATCTAAACAGAACGACATGTAGATGAAACAGAGCAGATTAAGGAGATGAGACAGAGAAAAGATCGTTAGGACCTAGACGATATATTTATTCATCCAGAATTATCCAAAAGTACGTTATTATACATATAACCCGCATTCTGCACTTTCAGTTGATCCCATAGTAATATTTGCATTCCTGTCCCAGCATCGATAGAATCGTTATCTGCGAGCTGCTCAGATTCACCCTACATTATCATGTAAAACCTCTGAAATCCGTATCGTTGGGATGATGGTCTATTCACCCATCATCGACTTCTTCTTGACCTCGTAACCCGCCTTAACTACAGATTTGATCATATCCTCGATGCTCATCCTAACTGAGGGCTCTTTCCCCTCAAGATCGATCTTTACGTTCTTTTTTTCCTCCCTCATCTTGATACGGCTCCCTATTCAAGAGCAGATGATGCAGAATGCAGAGGATCTTTCTAGCAAGAGCAACAATTGCCACATTATATCCTTTCTTGGCCTTGATTCGTAGAAAGAATCTTTTTAGTTTAGGGCTACCACATCGAGCAATAACCTGAGCAACCTCTACTAAAATCCATCTGAGGTGCCTTGATCCATGTTTTGTAATACTCCCTGTGATAAGCTTGTCCGCAGATTGATAGACTGAAGGAACAAGTCCGCACCATGCAGCAAGCTTTTCGGATTTCTCAAAATCTCTAAAATCACCTATTTCGGCCAATATGGTCACTGCCGAAACGAATCCAATTCCTGGAACAGACATCAGTATTTTTATGTTCTCCTGCTGATGAAAGACTCTTCTTCTGATTTCGGTTTCCAGTTCATCGATTCTCTTCCGAAGGGCAGCCATAAGCTCCAAAGAACCTCTGATCAATTGGATCTTAGTAACATCAAGTCCATTCTTGATAGCTTCTCGGATCTGGTCCGCCTTCTTCATAAGACGCTTGACCGGAATGCCATCAATTATCTCATCGATATTCTTCCCGGCCATTAGACCGTCCAATATATACCTTCCAACCTTCCCGAATATATTCGAAAGAACTGAAGAGAGATGTATATTGCAGGAATCAAGCAGTTTATGGACCCTATTCTTCTCCCTCGTCAGGTCGTTGACGTATCTTTCCCTGGCTCTTGTTAGGCTTCTAAGGTCACGATCATCTTTGAGAAATATCCTAGATGGCTTTATCATACCATTCAGGCAAAGTCCCGCCATCCATTCCGAATCCGTCAGGTCAGTCTTAGGCTTGGAAGTGTTCTTGGTCGAAGTATTGCCCGAAATTCATCCAACGCGGCTGGCGTGGGCTTGTGAGTTTGGGCGAAATCCAGATATTTCTCCGTTCGCGTAACATAACAATTTATTGTGCTCTGCCTAATGCCGTTATCCTCTAAATAGCGGCGAAATTTCTCCAAAGTTGATTTGAATTTGAAATCCTCTTCGCTTTCGGGAATGCTTCAATTAAATTTAAACTAATTTTTTATATTACTAAATCCTTAAAACATCAAAGGTTGCAAACCCGTATCTCATGATACGAGTTTACTGCCAAAAAACTATAGCAAGCGCCGAGGGTGGGATTCGAACCCACGATCCCCGGAGGGGAACAGGTTTAGCAAACCTGCGCCTTACCAGGCTAGGCAACCTCGACTTGCTTCATGCACTTGCTCTTTGGGCTATTTAAATTCTCTGTTTATCTCTTGCTGCGACCGTCCGCTGCTCCCCCCGATGCCATGCTCTTACATTGGCGCTGCCGCCTCGGCATTGCTGGCATCACAGGTCAGAAGCCCATCGCGAAATCTCACAGAAAGACTGGCTGTTGGCAGCATGACCTGCCATCCCTGAGATGATAGTCCCGGAACATAGGGACGCTTCTCTTCCATACCCAACCATCTCCCTTTAGCCCATTTTCCGGCCATATTCTCCGGCGGGCTGCGGACCATGATATCCTCGTCCTGTAATACTAATTGCATCCCTGATCAGGCTGATAGACAGAGATTTAGCTTAGCAGATCTCCGCATAAGGCAACTGGAGCATGGCAGGGCTTGATCGGCAAAGATCCAGTCAGTGCGGCTGAATGCCCATTGATTTCATCTGAATTCCATTCATAATGAGCATCCAGAACGAATTTAAATAGTTTAGAGACATATTCTCTATTAATCTGGGAGGGTTATTCTATGGTCTCTGAAGAGATTTGGTTTTCGCAAAGGGAAAGGATTTACAGTATCGTTAAAGGCAAGATAGAATGGACCGACCAGAAAAAGATCTGGAATTGGGATCATTGTACAGTATCCCTTGTGAAAACACCCGCTTACATGGAGGGCTCATCCGCCAAGAAGCTAAGAATTGTGGTGAGGAGCAACGCCAATCAGAACCAGACCAGCATAAAGGTCAACCGGCCCATGAATCTGAGATTCATGCTCGGTTTTGATATCGAAAAGGTAGGCGAAATAAAATGCGAAAAGCCTGATCCGGAGATGCATTCCAAAAGAAGTTCCGAAATATGGACCGGTCCGAAGGAGAGATGGATCTTTCAGCTCGATGACGACTACTGGATATGGTGTTGGAAAGAGGACGGCGTTTTATTAAGCTCAACCAATATTTACAGGATTCACCATGATATTTGCCACCATCTCTCAAATCCCGGCACGGACAGCTTCGACCAAATATTTAGATTAGAGGAGAAGAGCATCAGCGATGGTATTGTCCTGAGCCATCTCCGATCTGCTGATGCCAGAAACGGGCGCATAGTTCCGGTTATTTATCAACCTGCAGTGGACGGCCTCAAGAACTTTGTTCGTGAGGTTCACTGTAATCAGAAAGAGATAGATGATGACATATCCGAGGTGGAGGTCACCCTGGTTTTCAACGACGAAGAACTGCGAGATAACTCAGTTTTAGATGATACATACCGGCGTTTACGGGCCATTCGCTATAATCGAACTTCTGATGTCGAGACATTCAAGATAAGGATAAACAGAAAAGACAGGAGCATGAGCTGTTTTATCTTTAAGAATATCTACAGCATCATAGGCGGAAAGCGCTGCGGACTGAACCAGGATTCCATTCATGGAGACCCGGATCCGGATAATGATATCGAGCATGAAATCGCTTACTATTTCGTTGATTACAACCACCCTATCGTGTTTATAAACACATCCAACCACGCCATGGCCGAGCATGATGCAAACAGAGAGTTATGGAAATGGGAGTATGTGCCGGGTGTGATGGACTCACCGGTATCTTTAGGCAGCAAATCCCGCGAGAAGATCGATAAAGAATACATCGAGGTGCCTCATTTGCTGAAAGAGGTGAAGAAGACTAAGCATATTTAAGTCGGCAGGCATGAGTCTACCTGTCAGGGTGATCCGAGAATCGCATAGGTCGAAGCCAGGGGATCCGGAATTATTGAGACGCTCTATTCGGCGGAGCCATCTCGCCTTTTCCCATCAGCCTTCTTTTATCCATATTCAGGCTTAGGGAATATGTCTCTTTTTTCCCGTCCTTCTGGATAGTCAGCTCACCCTCGCCAATTATCTTGCCATTTGATGGAGATACTGCCAAGGATATGCTTCCCAGTGCAGTGGGGTCCTGGGAGGGCGTCCCAGCGATATCGGCCAGATCAGCATTTATCGTCGAATTGTCATTGTCTGAGGTTATGGCGATATTTATCAGCGGATACATGCTGCGATCCAGGATCATGCTGCCCCGAAAGGCCTTCTCGCCAGCTTCTTCTCCTTTGCTCCGGATGTCAACTCTTATTTCTTCCAGGCTCTTATTGGAGGAGAGGAGATCTCTGATCTGCCTCGGCTGCATAGGCATAATGGCCTCGATCTTCAGCCGGAGATTATGGGACTCGTTGCCCTTCCGGGCCTGCCCATGCCCGCTGTAAAGGACCTCCAGGGGAACGCCCATAGGAAAGCCCTCATTCTGGGGCGGCATCATTTCGCATTGCAGATTCATGCCCATCCTGCATAGCGGGCCCATGCCCCGAGCGGGCTCTATGCCGTTGGGCTCTCCATCGGGCTGGGCCAGGGCCATGCTGCAGATACCAGCTATAAGCGAGATCGCCAGCCATATGCTCATAGTGTTTACGCCAATCTCCTTCATCATCGTCCGCCTGCCTTGAGGCCTGTAGCTTTTCTCAGAATCATATTCAAGCTTATAAAACAGATGCGCCTCTCAGTTATAAAATTATCCAGATAATGCTGAATTGAAAAAATAAAGAGGCCTGCCTGGATATGGCCGGCGCCCATATCTTTGGTTTTATCTCGGAGGGGAACAATCACTCGCATATCTTGGAGCAAATCATGCCGCAGGCTCGGGCCTGATCGCTGCCAGGCCTAAGATCCCGGCCATCTCCTGCCTCTTCCCGTTCTCTTCTTTCAGCTCGGAGAGAGTCATATTCTCCCTCTTCTGCATCCTTTCCAGCTTAAGCTGCTTGATCTGGGAGAGAGTCATATTGTCCAGCTCCAGCATTTTGGTCTGGATCAGATCTCTGATCTGGGCGACGGTCATATTGGAGAGGTCTTCCACATTCAAGTCCTCCATCAGCAGACCAGCCGGATTACCTCTCATCATATTCCTGCCCATACCATCGTCAGGACCAGCTCCCTGGCATCGGCCTGATTGGGTGCCATCTCTTCCAATCATCTTGCCATTTGGTCCATTTTCGCCCATCTGGCCGTTGGGTCCGTTTCCACCCATCATCTTGCCATTGGGTCCATTTCTATCCATCTGGCAGTTAGGTCCATTTTCGCCCATCTTGCCATTGGGTCCATTTCCACCCATCTGGCCATTAGCTCCCCTGCAATTCTGGCTGCAGTTCCGATCTCCTGCCGGACAGAACTGGCTCTGGTTCATGGCCTCCATTTTCATCTCTCTCAGCTCGCCCAGAGTCATGTTGTCCATCTCTTCCGGCGTGAGATTATTCTTCAGGTCAAATATTGCTCCATGCCCGGGCCGGCAGGAACCATCGCCCATAGGCATGGACAGAGCCGGAGCTGCCAGAAGGCAGACGGCGGCAAGGGCAATCAGAGCCACCTTGCCAGAGATCCTTGTCTTTTTCATCTTAAATCAACCTCAATATTTCTTATGTTTCAATAAATCCCACTCGTTCTACCCGTTCTTTGAATCCGGCCACAATTCTGCCCGCCGGATAAACAATCTACATCGGAACGATAGAAAAGACAAGAGCCGAACGAACCATATCTACTACAGGCCCCCCCCCTATTTCCTCTGGACAAAAAAGGTTTAAGAACGTTCCTTTTTCGATAAAAACCAATCAGAAAGTTCTATTATGTTGGTTCTGCCCCATTCTTTCTTAATTACCAGCTTACGCCTCTCTAGTGAGATTAAAATCCCAGTTAATGATGATTTGGGAGTTCCCGTTTCATAGCGGATCTCTGCCTGGGTCATTCTGCCGCCATGGGAGATCAAGGTGTTCATCACAGCATTCTCTCTGGCAGTAAGAGTCTGCATGACCGCCTCCATCTCCGAGGTGACAGCTATCTTTTTTTCGGGCGGCTTAGGACTAGACTCTTCCTGAGAAGGCTGCAGCGCAGCATCCTCATCCCTTTCCGAATCCTGGGGCAGAGACGGGGCTGGGAGTGCGGCATATTCCTGGGATCGGGACGGCGCGTCGGAATCGGATTGCGGTGGTGCGGTGGAGACGATATCATTAGGGGCCGATTCGATTGAGTTAGAGCTGGCTTCTTCTTCATGGCCGGGGATGGCTGTATCTTCAGGAGAAGAATCCGGTGGATCGGAGACATGCTGCATTGAGGGAGCTCGTGCCGAGGATGGGATGGGAGACGGTTCCGTCCGGCCATGGGGCTCCTCACTCTGAGTGGCAGCCTTGCTATCAGGTCCTGCCTCATAATCCGTATCATCTCCTCCCGTCGGCTTTATTGCAGCCGGCAAAACTCTTTCATGCGGGCTGCGCCTCTTTCTCTGCAGGAAGACGGCCAGGCCGAATCCTGCAATCATAAGAGCAGCCGCTATGATCAGCACAATCAAGGCCGTGCCCTGACCCGGATATCCGGGCGGTGGTGGCGGAAGCTGGCTATTGCCGTTGGAGGCCAAAGGCTGACGATACTGAATGGATATGCGCGGATCTGAGAGCTCCCAGCCCTGCACATCAGCTACCAGCGACTCATTTGAAGCCGATAGAAGATAGCTTAGACCCTGGGAGATATTGATCTCGCCCAGGCTGGTCTCGCTGGGGAGGTAAAAGGTGACCCGATAATCATTGAAGTCCCCTATGGAATCAAAATGCAATGTCCAGAGATCGCCCTCTTTGGCCGTGAGGCCGGCAGTCAGGGCATAGAGCTGGTGAGAATCATTCTCCAGCTGGAATTGAGAGCCCTGGAGAAAGTCGAGGCCGATGATGCTCTCAGCATAACCGGTTATCAGGGCTTTGCCTGAGCCGTCCAGATAGACATTGAGGGTCAGGCTCTGGCCGGAGATGGCATCAGAGGGGATTTCTTCAGCATTGGCCTGCGGGAGGAGAAGCGAAATGAGTAAGATGAGTAAGAGGGCTGCGCTGCCCATGTTTTCCCCCATATTGCTGCAGCCCTTTTCCATCATAGCGTAAACCGATTTATTGTTGAATCTATATAAACGAGACTGAAAATTGAGCCGGGTCGGGCCATAAAAAGGGAAAGCAGATATCGATTAGAATGCTCATGGATGCGCCTGCTACCAGCTTCGGCTGGCCACAGGCATCCTCCAGCCGCTGCCGAAAGCGCGGTCTGTGACCTTAAGCCCTGGAGCTGCCTGTCGCCTCTTGAATTCGGCATTCTTCACCATACACAGCACTCGCTCGACCATCTCTTTTTCGTAACCAATAGCCAGAAGATCCTCTCTGGACTGATGCTGCTCTATGTACCTCTCCAGTATGTCGTCTAAAATCTCGTAAGGAGGCAGGCTGTCCTGGTCGGTCTGGCCAAAGCGAAGCTCCGCCGTGGGAGGCTTATTCAGTATGGAGGCGGGGATAATCTCTTTTCTCTGGGAAGCATTGAGCCATCTGGCCAGCCTGTAGACCATTGTCTTGGGAACATCGGAGATTACCGCGAGACCCCCGGACATATCTCCATAGATGGTGCAGTAGCCCACAGCCAGCTCTGACTTGTTGCCCGTGGTCAGGAGGACCAGGCCGAACTTATTGGAGAGAGCCATGAGCAGGTTGCCCCGGATGCGAGCCTGGATGTTCTCCTCGGTCACATCCTTATCCAGGCCTTGAAAAAGCACAGCCAGCTCCTGCTCGAAGGATCGCATGATCTCGGTTATTCCCAGGGTCAAGGTCCTGATCCCCAGGTTTTGCGCCAGCATTTGAGCGTCCTCGATGCTTCTGCCACTGGTGAAGGGAGAAGGCATGATCACCCCCAGCACATTCTCCGGCCCCAGGGCGGATGCGGCTATG